>ERZ827520.3647-NODE-3647-length-12284-cov-2.366996_pt1 | contig 12284 bp, 7 predicted proteins | sample MGYA00519581_ERZ827520 | MGnify/ENA primary metagenome ERZ827520 (study PRJEB31778, sample SAMEA3449339) | human gut metagenome | biome: human gut; feature: human-associated habitat; material: faeces | place: United Kingdom | collected 2010/2012 ...
AGCCGTTGATGGATACGCCGTTTTCGGTTACGGAAATCTCAATCAGTTCCCCGTACTGTGTCGATGGATCAGGCCACCAGGAGGGGGTGAACTTCCCACGCCGCCCGCCAAAGTCCGAGGGGGAGGTCTTGGTACACAGCTCCACGCCGTTCAGCCAGAACGTGATGTCGCTTTTCCATCCGATGCAGTAATTGAGGGTTTCGGAGCAGATTTCAAGCGTGACCGTAAAGCGCCGGAGCGTGCTGTCCCGCCGCGTGTTGGATACGCTGTACTCCACGTAGCCGCCACTCGCCCACAGTATCTGCGCGTCTGCACGGCGCGGCGTAAAAATATTGCCGTCCGAGAACATGATCTGTTCATTTGCTGTGCAAAAACCCGCATCCGGCTCCAGATGCGCTCCCGTGTAAAGTCCGACAGGCACTTCGTGCGTCACATGCACCCCCGCGTCCATTTCCCGGGTCGGTGCTGTCAGCAGATTCAGGGAAACAAAGCGGCTTTGGCAAAGTTGCAGAGTGCCGTGCTTGCCCTGCATGGTTGTGACGTTTACCAGCCCCGCTTCCTGCAGGGTGCGGACGTGGAAACAGGCGGTCGATACGGATATTCCGATCGCCCTGGCAATTTTGGTAATGGACATAGACTCTGCATACAGCATACGGAGGATGGTCAAGCGCTCCTGCGAGGACAGCGCATGGCAAACGGTTATGATGTCCTCCGTGTCCTTCGGATCGGATAGTGAAAACCGATACTGACCGAACGGGAGATCCGGACTGTTCTTTGGCATTGAGAATTCCTTTGTTACAGCAATGCTGTACCTTTCTGCAAAGATAATTATGTAAAATTATACTCTTGACGAGGCGGCAGGACAAGTGTATAATTGCTAATAATGGTGAAACAGCACCTTTTGGCAACAAAAAATGAAAAGAAATGAGAGGAACTGCACATGAAAAAGAACATCCTGCTTGCGATGATACTCGCATCGTGCGGCTTATTTGTAGCCTGCAACGGCGCTGGTGGACAAGGCTCGGGCGAAACCGCAAGCAAGCCCATGGAAAGCACGCGTGAGCAGACGGAAGAATCGGTCACGGCTTCCGGCACGGACGGGGAACCAACCGCGCCCGCGACCGAAGAGGAATCCTCTGCTACGGAAACGGGCGGGGAAGCCGGACCCGCCGCCGAGACCATCGTGTACAGGGAGTATGATTTCAGCGCGGAGATCCAGGAGTGGACTCCCGAAAAACTGGCGGACAACATCAGATCGGACGATCCCGCCTATGTTATGGCATTTCAGGATCCGACCGTCACGCCAGTCAAAATCAACAAGACCGGACTGCAACTCCACCTGAACGCGCCGTTCTCCGCGTTGACGATCGGATTTCCCGCATGGGGCGTGCCGGACACGTTCTGCACACTGTCCATTTACGAATGGAAGGGTACTTATTCGGCGACGGTCGCGGAGAAAGCCCTCCTGTCCGTGGAAGTCAGGGACATCGTTGACTGCGTATTTACAAGGATTGAACTGGGGCGGTCCATGCCAGCAGGGAACTACCTGATTCTTTTGCATGACCCCGGAAGCAAGTCGAACGGCGGTGGTCCCGGCATCTGGAATTTCCAGTCCAACATCACGGCGGGGCAGCTGTACCAGGACGGCAAACCGATCGACGGTGAAATGCAGCTGTGGGTTCAGTTTGACAAAACGCCGATCAAGCCGTTCGGGTTGCCCGATACGACGGGCAGTGTTGCCGCTACCAAAACCGAGAAGGAGAAGGCCGTACGGCAGTTCCGCACGCTCATGAAGAGTATGTCGAAATTCCCCGTTTCCTTCCGGGTGGGCGACACGGCTTACAACGGCTTCGGACGCGACTTTACCGAGTTGGGACGCACGCTGGAAAACACCGATACCTCCGAGACTACGACGGTGCGCTTCCTGTATGAGGACAGCATCGAGATCAAGCTCATCTGTACCCTGTATCCCTACCATGCCGCGTACGAGTGGACGGTGTATTTCACCAACATCGGCAACGAGAATTCTCCCGCGATCTCCGAGATCAATGGGTGTAACTACACGCTGACCGCCGCAAATCCGCATCTGAGCGGCATTCTGGGCGACGGCGGCTACGACAATCAAGCCAACACGCCCTATGATATGAACATCTCGGGCATGGAGCTTGTCATCAACAATGAGACGGGGCGTGCGACCTACAACCGCTTCCCCTATTTCAAACTGAAGTGGAACGGTGGCGGTGCGTTCTTTGCCGTCGGCTGGCCGGGGCAGTGGCGGGCAGGCTTCTCCTCGACGGGCGATCAGCTGACGGTCACTGACGGGCAGGTCAAGCTGAATACATATCTCAAACCGGGGCAGACCATCCGCACGCCGCTGTCCACCTTCGTTTTCTACGAGGGGGATGACAGCAACCGCGAGACAAACCTGTGGCGCAACTTCTTCATTGCGTGCAATATGCGCAAGATTGACGGCGGGAACTTCAGCCCCGCGACAGCGGCAGCGTCCTCCTCGACCTACGAGGAAATGTTCAGAGCGACCGACGCCAACCAGATTGCCGCTATCAAAAAGTATCATGCGAACGGTGTGAAACTGGGGTACTGGTGGATGGATGCCGGCTGGTATTACAAGACCGGGACGCAGTCGCTCGACCAGAACTGGCTGCCTACGGGCACCTGGTATGTGGACGAGTCCCGCTTCCCGAGCAAGTTCAGGGATGTTTCCGACTACGCGCACAGTGTGGGTACCAAGACCATTCTGTGGTTTGAGCCGGAGGTTGTGCGCCTGCCTGTCGGGCAGTTGGGCGCGACGAGCGTGAAAAAGGAATGGCTGCTGCCCAAAAGCAGTACGAAACTTGTAAACTACGGCAATCCCGAGGCGCGCGAGTGGCTGTTGGAACGGGTCTGCACGGTGTTGAAGGAGGGCAATATCGACCTCTACCGCCAGGACTACGGTGTAGCCTATCCCGCGTCTGAGTGGCAGGCGAACGACCCGCGCGGGCAGTCAGGCATCACCGAGAACCTGTATGTGCAGGGTTACCTGTGGTTTTTTGACAGCCTCATTGCGCGTTTCCCGAACATGATGATTGATGCCTGTGCCGCAGGCGGCGGTCGCAATGACCTGGAGACCATGCGCCGTGCCGTGCCGCTCCACAAGAGCGATTCGGGCTACCATGATCCGGAGATCAAAATGTCTATGAATACCGCGCTGTTTTCTTGGTTCCCCTATTTCGGCACGTACGCTATTGGCGATGAGTACGGCTTGCGTGCGTCCTTCAGCTCCATGCCTGTGCTGAATTACAACGTGGTTGCCTCCAATGTGGACTGGAAACTCATTGAGAAGTGCGTCAACGAGTGGGAGCAGGTCAAGGAATTCTACTATTCCGATTACTACCTGCTGACCGAATGGAACGTTTCGGACGAGGAGTGGAACGCGTGGGAGTTCTTCGATCCCGACAAGGGCGCGGGCTTCTTCCAGGCATTCCGCCCGAAGAATTCCGGGGATGAGAGTCTGAACGTCCGGCTTCACGGCTTGCGTCCTACTGCAACATACCGTCTTACCGATACGGACGGTCGCATCGATGTCACCGTGACCGGCGCAGAACTCATGGGGAAGGGATTTTCCGTCAGGTTGCCTGCATACTCCAGCGCGGTGGTATTGATCCGCGAGGTCGGATGACTCTGGCAGGACACGGCTGACCCGGCGACTGCCTTTCCCCGACCGTGAAAAAAGACCTTCGCAGAGGGCTCCTTTGATGGGCTCTTTGCGGAGATCTTTTTTATACAGGAATTCTGCATCAGATAGCCGGATAAGCAGAATTCGGAACCATTCCTGAAAGAATATGCGCACACGGTATAATTCCTGTCGCTTTTTCAAATAATAGCCACGTACCCCACCATGCGGCAATCGTCCGTCGTGGGGGCACAGCGGGCGCGACCCGCCTTTCCGCGAGTGCAGAAAACCCTTGCGGAGGGCGCGGACCGGAATGCGCGATGCGCCCGCCGCCGCGAGAAAGGATGTTCTGAACATGAAAGCAACCGGAATTGTCAGACGGATCGACGACCTCGGGCGCGTCGTTATCCCGAAGGAGATACGCCGCACAATGCGGATACGAGAGGGCGACCCCCTGGAAATCTATACAGACCGCGAGGGCGAGGTCATATTCAAGAAGTATTCCCCCATCGGGGAGCTGTCGGCGTTTGCGGGGCAGTATGCCGAGACTCTGCACAAGACCTGCGGGCTTTGCGTTGCGATCTGCGACCGTGACAGCGTGATTGCCTGCGCCGGCATCCCGCGCAAGGAGTACAGCGACAAGGCGCTGTCCGAGGCGCTGGAAGGCATTCTGGAAGGGCGGAGCCTGTACCATTATGCCGAGGGGCAGGAGCGCAAACCGCTGGTGCGTGACAGTGACAGCCACTATATCCACTGTGCCATGCCCATTCTGAGCGAGGGGGACATTGTGGGCTGTGTGGTGTCCGCCGCGCAGGCGGAGGAAGGCGCCGGGGATCGTGCGTCTGTCAGCCCGGACGTGGAGGCAAAACTCATCCAGACAGCCGCCGGATTTCTCGGCAGGCAGCTGGAGGCATAAGCACCGCACGCACTACAAGAATCCCGCCCCGTTCCTTCGCCTGAAGCGGAGGGCGGGGCGGGATTGGTATAGGCGTTTGTGCAGAGGCTTCCGCAAGGCAGTCCTCGTGTGACGCCGCCGGGGCTTTCGGCTCCCGGCAGGCTGTCATTCGTTCGCTTTCATTGCTTCCACCATGTCCACGCGGCGGATCTCACGTGCCATGAGGCGGTTGCAGAGAAGCGTGAAGCCGACGGAGATCAGGAGAGCAAACAGATAGCTACGCAGGTAGACGGTACGGCCGAACATGACCTGATCGATCTCGACCGTGCGGATGACGAAGGAATGCAGCCAGACTCCGACGCCCAGCCCGACCAGCGCGCCGAGAAAGCTCAGCGTATTGGTTTCGCGGAAGATATAGCGCTCGGTCTCGCGCGGGTAGAAGCCCAGCACCCGGATGGTCGCAAGCTCCTTGCGGCGCTCACATATGTTAACGTTGGTCAGGTTGTACAGCACCACCATGCACAGAAGCCCGGCGGACAGAATCAGCACGAACACCACGGCGTCGATGCTCTTGATGCTGTCTGCGAAGGTCTGCTTCAGACTCAGCGAGGAACGCGCAAACAGCACGTGCTCCCCGGCAAGCGCCCCCTGAGTCAATGTGTCCGCGTCAATACCGTCGGCGACACGGCACAGTAGCGTGGTAAAGGACGGCTCCTGCCCGAAGGCGGTGCGGTAGGCTTCCGGCGTCAGGTAGGCATAGGCGGTCAGATAATTTTCCGTGATGCCGGAAACAGGGATATCCGCCCGCTGTCCGGCGGCGTTTTCCAGCGTCACACGGTCGCCTGCGCGCACGCCCAATTCCTCACACAGCTTTTCGGTCAGCACGACGCCGGAATCATCCAGCGCGATCGGCTTCCGGCTCCGGCGCTCCCGCAACGTGATGAAATCCGGGAAAGCGTCCGGATCGGCGGGGACGCAAATGCTCACGCTTCCGCCTGTGCCGCCGGACAGCACCTTTCCGTTCTGACTGGAGAAGGAGAGGTGTGCCGCGATCCGGGTTTTGTCTGCGAGGAAATCCCGCAGTGCATCGTCGGATTCCGCCGCATCGGCGGAGTCCGTGAGGACCGTCAGCTGGTACCGGTAGATCTCCCCGTACTGTTTATCCACAATGTCGTTGATGGAATCCCGCAGTCCGAATCCGGTCAGCAGCAGGGCACTGCAGCCCGCCACCCCGACCACGGTCATAATAAAGCGCTTTTTGTACCGGAACAGGTTGCGCGCCGTGACCTTGATCGAGAAGGGAAGCCGGCGCCATACGAAGGGAATATGCTCCAGCCAGATGCGCTTGCCCGCGCCGGGTGCCTTCGGGCGCATGAGGGCGGCGGGGCAGGCGCGGAACTCCGCCCACGTTGCCCACAGCGTCGCCACAGAAGGTCCGTCTCAGGGTTCAAGAGCCAGAGGTCGTTGGTAAACAGCGTTTCATGGAAGAAGGTGAAGGCGCCGGAAAAATCCGCCGCCGCCCAAATGGCGATGTCGGTGCGGAAGGGCGTTGCGGTATCCGGCAGGAAATACATCATGCCGTAGGCACTGCTGATGGCGGCGGGGAACAGCCGGAACCCGACCGTAAGCCCGATGGCGCATCCCAGCACCGATGCGGCAAGGCTGTACAGAATGTACTCGGACAGTATCTGCCCGCCGGAGAAACCGATTGCCTTCAGCGTGCCGATCTGGGTGCGATTCTCCTCTACCAGCCGCGTCATGGTGGTCAGCGCCACCAGCAGGGCGACCAGGAAGAAGAATACCGGGAAAATGTGACACAGTGCCGCAACCTTGCCGACATTGCCCTTGTAGCTGGCAAAGCCGGTGTTGTCCTCCCGCGTGCGGAACAGCCAGCCGGTGTCCCGCGCCAGCTCCAGACTGTTCAGCGTGCTTTGCGCGGTTTCCAGCCCTGCCCGCGCCTCGGTCAGGGCGGGCGACTCCGGCACCTCACCGCCGGATGCGTCCAGCCGCGCTTGCAGGGCATCGGCAGTTCTGTCCAGATCCCGCGCCAGTGCGGCGGCACCCGGCTGGGGGGAGCCGGCAAGTGCTTCTGCCGTGCGGCGTGTTGCGGCGATCTGCTCCGGCAGGGCGGCAAGCAGGGTGCGCTCGGTCTGCCGGGCGCTCTCCAGTGACTGCACCGTGGCGCGCAGGCGGCGGACTGTGTCCTGTACCTGCGCCTTCAGCCCGTCGATACGCGCCGCGGCGCGGTCGGTGGCGAACGGCGTGTACCGATCCGCAAACTCCGCGACCAGCGCTTTGTACGCATCGCCGAAGGCGTCCAGCGCGGCGGCGCCCTCCAACGTCAGGAACAGGTCGGTGTATGTGTCCCCGGTGAACAGTGCCGCCGGGGTGTAGACCATGTGCGTGATACTGCCTGAGCCGACCGCGGTAGGCTCTGCCACCACACTGATGCTCATGGGGCTCTCGCAGATCCCGACCACGGTCAGCTTCGTTGCCGTGACCTTGCCGCACAGCGCCCCGTAGTCGGTATTCTCCCGCGAGATTTCCAGCACGTCCCCGATATGCAGTGCCTTCTCGGTGTAACGACCGGCGGTGGTCTGTACCACGCACTCGTCCGCACGCTCCGGCATACGCCCGTCTGTCAGGCGGAAGCGGTTAAGCGACAGAAAGCCGTCTGTACCCAGCGTGCCCATAACGCGCGCCGTCGCGGTGATGCGCGGCTCGTCCGCCGTTTCCAGCACCATATCGGCGCACCGGGCGGCGAGCAGTGCTTCCACGCCCGGCAGGGCGGCGACGGCTGCCGCGTCATCCTCCGTGAACCCGACCGGCGCCTTCATATCCAGATCGTACAGCCGGTAATCGTCGAGGTAACTGTCTGCCGTTTCGAACATATCCGGCGAGGCGGCGTACAGTCCTGCCAGAAAGCCGGAGCCGAGCGCCACGATTGCCACAATGGACAGAAAGCGGTTGAGACTGGAGCGGATGCTCCGCAGAATATTTATGCGTCTTGTTCTTTTCATCTTTTTTAACGCACCGCGCTGCCGCTTACCATTCGATCTGCTCGATCGGCGTCGGGGTGCGGTTCACCTCGGTGCCGACCGCCTGCCCGCTGCGGATGTGGATGACACGATCCGCCATCCGGGTCAGGGCGCTGTTGTGCGTGATGATGAGTACGGTCTTGCCCGTCTCCCGGCAGGTGTCCTGCAGCAGCTTGAGGATGTTCTTGCCCGTGACATAGTCGAGCGCGCCGGTGAGATCGGTATCGTCGCTCACATAGAAATCGTCAAAGGCCATAAGCTGAAGCAGATCCTGTGTAATGGCCTCAAACCTGTTGTCGGAGAAGTAGACGCATTTATCATCCGAATGTTCCGCGACGATCGCGTCATACTCTGCGTACTCCGGGTAGAGATAATCCGGCGGGGCGCAGCGCGCCTGCCAGAGCGCCAGAGCCATGATGCAAAGCAGCGCCGCCGTCTTTATAAGCCCTTCCCGCTCGAAGCTGCCGAGGCTCTCCTCCAGCAGGTACAGCAGCAGGCACGCCGCCAGCACGAAGGCCGGGATGAGGTTATAGATATACCGCGGCTCGTCCACCGGGGAGATGAGTGCAACGATCACGAGCACGACAAACGCCGGGACTATGAGCACCAGCGCGCGCAGGTCGAGCCTTTTGTCCTTTGCCGCCGCTTTGAACTTCCTGAAATACACTCCGAGTGCAATGATGGCCAGCAGCGCAATGATAATCGCCGCCTTGAGCCCATGCGTCACAAAGCTTATAAAGGTCCTGAGCCTAACGGGGTACTGCGCGAAGTTGCGCAAGTTCTCCATCGCGTTCCCGCCGGAGACGATGTTGTCAGCGAAGAGATGGTCAAGGCACGCCGGGAACACGAGCAGCAGGCTCAGCGCTCCGACGAGCGCGCAGGGGATGAACCACGCGAGCGCCTTGTATTCCCTCTTCACAAGCGCGTATATCACATACGCCGCGCAGAGGAAGAAAGCATAGAACACGAAGTAATACTGCGTTATGAGCCCTGCCAGCAGCACAAGGCCGGTCAGGATGCAGTATTTCGGCTTAAACTCCCGCATCAGGCATACGATCAGGTACATCAGCACGATCGTGAGGAGCGTCAGGAGCATGTACATGCGTATCATCACGAAGGTCGACATGCCTATCACGCTCAGCCCATAGAGCACAGCCGCAGCGGTGCCGCAGCCGCGGCTCCAGCCGAGCCTGCGCACGGTCTTATACAGCGCGAACATCGTGAGCATATACAGCACGTAGTTGAGCGCAAGCCCCGTCCACTTGCTGAAAGTGTCCGGGAACAGGGAGCAGACGGCGTTCAGCAGCCAGTAGTGCAGCGGCGGGTGAACGTCATGCACCTGATTATAATAGACGGAGCCTGCGTCGAAGCGCTCCCCGTCCGTCACGGCGACGTAATCGAAAAGCTCCTGCCGGGTGAAGGTCTTGCCGACCATTTCCCCGTCCTTTATGTCGGTCAGGAACGGGGCATAGTGGCTGTTCGACAGGCCGTAGGCATATATCTCGTCAATGAACATTCCGGATTTGCGCCCGGCAAACAGGAAGCACACTCCCGTGACGATCACAAAAACAAGCACCAGCGCCCAACAGCGGCGGAATTTTTCTTTCATTTTATATCTCCGATAAGGATAGCATTATAATACAGATTAACAGTATAATCCATTTCCCGCCGTTTCGCAACAGTTTTGGTTCAATATGAAGAAAACTAAAGGGCACGCTGCGGCGTGCCCTTTTAATGTGTTCATTTATGCTTTTGCGTATTCAAGTGCCTTGAGCGGGCGCGTTTCGAGCGCCTGCCAGACCAGCTCCAGAAGCTCCGGAGATGCGGGGACATAGGGGTTGCGCACCTTGGCGGTGCGGAATATGCCGCCCTTTACCAGGACCTCCTTATGCACGGCCATCGCCATTCCGCCCGGCACAGAGCCCAGACGTATGAACGGCAGATACCGGTAGAACTCCTCGCGCGCCTGCTCGTGCCGGCCGGAGGTATACAGCTCATATACCCTGACAAGCACATCCGGGAACTCACCGGCCGGCATCGTACCGACAACGCCGGAGCACAGCTCCTCGTAGAAGAAGGTCGCGTTCAGTCCGCCGAATACGGTGACCTTTCCGCCCGTCGCCTCGATTATTTTCTTTGCTTTCTGGAAAGTGGGAGGGGCTTCGGCCTTCACGAAGCGGATATTGTCATAGTCGTTCACAAGACGCACGATGGTGTCTATCGGGATATTGACTCCGCAGGCGCCGGGCGCATCCTGGATCATTATCGGCAGCGGCACAGCCTTTGCGACAGCGGCGTAATAATCATATATGCGCTGTGCGTCGGGCTTTATCATGTACGGCGGCATCATCATAAGCACATCCGCGCCGTTTTTGTAAGCCCACTGTGCGCTGTCGATCGCAGGCTCTATGCCCGTGCCGCCCGCGCCGAAAACCAGCGGTACGCGTCCGTTGTTTACGCGCACGACAAGCTCTGCGATCTGCTGCTTTTCAGCCGCGGTGAGGGCAAAAGCCTCGCTTGCGTTGCCGAAGAGAGCAATGCCGCTGACCCCGGAATCGAGGAGAAAGTTTACTTCACGCTCCAGGCTGCCGCAGTCGATGGTGTCGTCCTCGCAAAACGGGGTAGGGAGGATCGGGCATACGCCGGACAGCCGCTCATTTATATTCTGCATTTTTTTGCCTTTCACTTGTTCTCAGATGAATAATACCTGACTTTGTCTTCGTCGAATTCTATGCCGAGGCCCGCGCCCTCCGGGATAGAGAACGCGCCGTTTTCACACTTTATCGGATCGATAAGGAATTCGTTTGCTACTGGGAGGATGCTGGGCTGGTATTCCTGCATCCCATAGAAGTTGTATATAGCCGCGTCACAGTGCAGAGTAGCCGCAATGCATCCTGCCTGACCGACGCTCAGATGCGGAGCGACAGGCTTGCCGTAAAGCTCGGCAAGCTCCGATATGCGCATAAGCTCGCTTATGCCGCAGCGCCCCACATCGGGCTGGACAATGTCGCAGCTGTTCCGGTCGAGAATATCCTTGTAGCGCCAGTGCGTTCTGTCCGCCTCGCCGAGGGTGACGGGGATGCTGACAGTTGCAGCAAGCTCGCTGTAACCGGCAAGGTTTTCCGGATTGAGCGGGCATTCGAGAAATTCCACGTCCAGCTCTTCGAGCCTGTGCGCAAGCTTGACGGCCTGAGCCACCGTGTAGTTCCAGTGCGCATCTATCATCAGCTTGAAGTCCGCGCCCAGCGCCTCGCGCAGCGCGCGCATTATCCTGATGTCCTCGTCCACTCCGTAGCCTATCTGGAGCTTTATGGCCTTGAAGCCCTTCTCTTTCCAGCTCAGCGCAAGCGCGACCTTTTCATCAAGCCCCGCTACCGGAAGGCCGGATATATAGGCCGGTATCTCCGTGCGGTATGCGCCGCCCAGGAGCTTATACACCGGCACGCCGAAATGCTTTCCCGCGATGTCCCACAGGGCACAGTCCACCGCCGATATAGCGTCCACCATGAAGCCGCTGTAATAGCCGCGGTCGCGCATGAGCCCGTAGAGCATGTTCCATATGACGCCGCGGTCGAGCGGGTCGCGCCCGAGCAGTACGGGCGTGAACAGCTCGCTGATTATGCGCCCGGCCACATCCGGCAGTACCGGTGCGAGGGCTTCGCCCCAGCCGCTTATGCCGCCGCTGCACGTCACCTTGACAAGCAGCGTCTCCATATTTTTGGAATACGGGCACCTGTACTCCGGGCGCAGGTAATAATCATAGTCCGTATCCAGACCGGAGCTGCTGCCGAGGTATACATGATCCTTCTTTATCTTTATCGGGAATACTTCTATTTTCTCTATCTGCATCAGACTATCGCTCCTTTCTCAGGCGCCGTCCAGTCCTTGGCGCGGATCCTGTTCGTGATGAGCAGGCCGCCGACAATGACCATGCAGACCACGGAGGCGATGACGTTCGGGGACACCACCATGAACGCGGAGAGCACAACGAGCACTATGCGCTCCCATACGGCGACCGGTCTGAACGCGCAGCCGATAACGCCGGAAGCCATGCCGAAGATACCCACTATGCACTGGAAAATCACCCATACCGTGCCGGCGATGGTCCCCTCAAGGATCAGCGAGGGGTTGTAGATAAACGAATACGGGATGATAAACGCGGGCAGTGAAAGTCCGACCGCGAGCCATCCGGTCTTCATCGGAGGAGACTTTGCAAGTCCTGCCGCCGCATATGCGGAGATCGCGACAGGCGGCGTGATTCCGGAGAACACGCCGAAATACAGCGCGAACATGTGGCTTGCCATCGTGTTGCAGCCCATTTTTATAAGCGCCGGTACGGCGATCGCCGCAACCATGATATAGCATGCGCTTGTCGGAAGCCCCATGCCGAGCACGATGGAGGCCAGCATTACCATCGGGAGTATCAGGTACAGATTGTTGTGACCGAGGCTTATTATGATGCTGGCAAACTTGACTCCTATGCCCGTCTCGTTGGAAACGCCTATGACGATACCGGCCGCCGCGCAGGTGACTGCGATAAGAACAGCATTCCGGCCGCCGCGGGCGAGCGTTCTGACGAGCGCGCGCCAGTCGATCCTCCCGCGCTTTTCGGCAAACATGATGATGACGATCGAGAGGATGCCGTAGAGCGCCGCTTTGTATGCCGAGAAGCCGAGGATCA
>ERZ827520.3649-NODE-3649-length-12278-cov-7.060133_pt1 | contig 12278 bp, 9 predicted proteins | sample MGYA00519581_ERZ827520 | MGnify/ENA primary metagenome ERZ827520 (study PRJEB31778, sample SAMEA3449339) | human gut metagenome | biome: human gut; feature: human-associated habitat; material: faeces | place: United Kingdom | collected 2010/2012 ...
ACCGGCGGGCAGTACCGCGGCTGCATCTACGGTGTTTACGACTTCCTCGAGAAATGTATAGGATACCGTTTCCTTTACGATTTCGACTGCCTTACCCCCGCAGCATACGGACCGATTTGGTTCGGAATGGGCGGTGATCCCGTCATCGGAAGCGGTACGCTCGCCGACGGCGTGATGGATTATCTCTACGAGGCGGACGCGATCGACGTTCCCGAAGGAACGGATTATTATTCTGAGCCCGATTTTTCAAACCGTTCGGTATGGATTCCCGTGACAAGCGGCATCCCCGCAGAGGATCATGCTCTGAAGATGAAATTCAACCGCGACGGAGTGATCGGGAACGCAAAGTATAACGGCTACGGCGTAAGCCCTACCGCCTGTCACGGACTTGCGGAGGTCGCCGAAAGCTTTGTCGATTACAACGGACAGGGAGTGCACACAAAGCAGCCGTGCTTCTCCAATGAGGAGAATATCGAAATTGCCTGCGAGTATTACACCGACAAGTTAAGAAACATGCTTGCTTCGGGGCTTCGGGTCGGGCGCGAGATTGTGGCGATTGACGTGTGTCAGGTCGATTCGGACATTTTCTGTAAATGTAAGGACTGCATGGCGCTTATCGCATACGACAGGACAAACGCCGCTCCTGTCGTGCGCTTCACAAACGCCGTTGCAGATGCGATCGCGGAGATCGATCCCGCCGTATACGTTGTTATGGGGGCATACCTGGGAACCACCAAGCCCCCGCAGAAAACAAAGCTCAGCCCTAACGTGTCCGTCTGGTACTGCTTCTATAACGATCTTAACAAGCACGTTTGCTACAATCATCCGCTGAGCGGGGAGGAATGCTCGGCAGGGGATGTTTCAAACGCGGTCTACGCCGAGGAAATGAAAACGTGGAGTACAATGACCGATATGTTCGGTGTTTGGTTTTATCCGGGCACTTGGTTTGCAAGTCCGTTTTCAAGCTGCATGCTCTTCAACATTCTTGACGATTTCAGATTCGCGAAGAAATACGGCGTTGACGGGATTTTTGTCGATCCGATGTTCATAAATCCTACGGACGGTATACTCGACTATCTTTACCGCGTGCTCCAGTGGAATTGCGATGTGACCGACGAAGAGTATATCGCAATGATAAAAGAGTATTTCGAGATCATGTACGGTCCGGGATATGAGAATATATGCGAATATGCCGTACTGTGGGATAGGTCGGGCGGAGATAAATGCTGGAGCTCCATGGCGTGGTCAAATCCCGCCGAACGGATTGACCTCGGATTTTACGCGAAGATGTACGATTATATGATAACGCTGTTTGACGATGCGGCGCACCTTGCCGCAAACGAAAAGCAGGAATTCCGCGTCCGCCGACTTTCCATGCAGATGAAGTATATCGGGCTTATTGCTTCGTATGACGGAATGTATAAAGGCGGTGCAGGTGATGAGAAAAACGAGTATCTTGCACGGTGGAATGCTTTCGTTGGCGACTGCGCCGACTATCCGCTTTATTTCGAAACGGACGGAGACAAAAAGATGTCCTCGGACGAAGGCTTCTTCGACGGATTTGATATAACAAAAGATAATCCCGCCGCACTGATGTCGGGAACAACAAAGTATTTCGGGAATTGGTGGGAATGACATAACAGCGTGTAAGGACGGCGGCATCGCCGTCCTTACGGCTTTGAAGGATTACTTTTCACGATTACTTTAATACAGCGTGAATTTTATCGGAAAAATCTTCAAAAGCTATTGACACCGCCCCTTTTTTAGTCCATAATGTCTTTTGTAAATACGATGACGCCGTCACCGTCCGCGTTGTCACTGTCACGACGCGGACGGCGTATTTTGTTTATTTGCAAAGTGAATCCAAAAGGTGCTTGTTTATGAAAATTCCCATATCAAATAAGGAAATCCCGCCCTCGCTCTTTGAAAAAGCTTCCGCTGCAGCGGGAAATGAAGAGATTCTTTTCGCGATCTGCGGCGATCTTGATTCCGGTTCGCGCTACTCCGAGTCGCTGCTGCTTGCAACAAAAAGCAAAGTTATTTCGCTTGACGGAGAAAACGCTGAAGTGTTCTCGGCTTCGTTTGAAGAGATCGAGGACGCAGCTGTAAAGCGTATGTACGGAAATGCGGTTCTCTCCGTTAAAATCGGAGGAAAACGCAAAAACATTTTCCGCTGTACATATGCCTGCGCGTCCCACGCCGAAGCCGCCGCCGTGTTTATCTGTGCGGCATCGTCGGGAAAGGATTTTTCGGATGAGCTCGGCGCACTTGAGGACTCATTTGAAAAGGAAAAGCGGATATGCCCGAACTGCGGAAGGACGCTGTCAAGCCCGGGGGCGGTATGCTACGGCTGCGCCGGGCGGGGCAAGATGGTTCGGAAATTCTGGAAATATATCCGCCCGCAGCTTCCCGCGCTTGTGGTCGCTCTTGTGATTTCACTGGTAACCACATCGATCACACTTCTTCCGCCGTACATAACAAAAATGCTTGTTGACGACATAATTCCGTCCGGCAAGGTCAATTCGCTTTTTTTGGTTGTAGGCTTTCTGTTCATCTCGTATCTTGTGCTGTTCATCCTTTCGTCGATTCGTAACTATATGCTGAGAGTGTCCGGAAACAGCATAGTGGCATCCCTGAAAACGGATATCTACGAACACGCGCAGTATCTTTCGATGAAGTTTTACGACAAAACATCGACAGGCGCCGTAATCAACCGCATAAACGGCGATACAGCTACCATTCAGGCGTTTATCATGCGGATTTCGCAGGAAGTCATAGTGCAGTTTTTCACGTTGATCGGAATCATTGCGATAATGATGTTCATGAATTGGAAGCTTACGCTTCTTGCGCTGATTCCGGTTCCGATAATTGTATTCTGCTCACTCAGATTCTCGAATTATATCGCACCGTTTTACCGACGTATATGGCGGCGCGGAGCCGCGGTGTCGTCACTTCTTACGGACACGATTCCGTGTGTTCGCGTGGTGAAGTCCTTCTCCGGCGAAAAACGTGCTTCAAGTAAATTCCGCAAGTATATGGACGAATGGTTCAAAACAGATAAGCGCTTCGCACCGGTGCTGTCCGCTTATCCCGCAGGAATAAACCTCGCCGTAAATACGGGATGTATCCTTATCTGGCTGATAGGCGGTCAGAATGTCATTCACAATCCCACGTCGCTTTCGCTCGGTACGCTTGTTTCGTTCCTCACCTACACCGGACTTTTCTACGGTCCTGTAAACTTCTTTGCAACTCTCAACGATACATATCAGGGCGCCGTTGCGTCTGCCGAGAGGATTATGGATATTCTCGACGCCGAACCGGAGGCGGATTTCGGCAAGGGCAAGCGCCCGTCGAAAATAGACGGAAAGATCGAGTTCTCACATGTCAATTTCGCCTTTGACAAATCAAAAAAGGTCTTACGCGATGTAAACCTCACCATTGAAAAGGGTGATATTGTAGGAATCGTCGGAACGACAGGATCGGGCAAATCGACTCTGATCAATTTACTGCTTCGCTTTTACGATAGCTATGAGGGAAAAATTCTTATAGACGGAACTGACCTGCGCGATATCGATCTTTCCTATTGGCGAAGCTGTGTCGGTTATGTTCAGCAGGAGCCGATGATGTTCCACGATACGATATTCAACAATATTGCATACGGATCGCCGAATGCGGGGGTGGAAGAGGTTATTGCCGCTGCGGATATAGCGAATGCGCATGAGTTTATCGCGCGCTGTCCCGACGGATACGACAGCGTTCTCGGCGAGCGCGGAGTCGGACTTTCCGGCGGCGAGCGTCAGAGAATATCGATCGCGCGCGCCGTGCTCAAGAATCCGGGAATACTTATCTTTGACGAAGCTACGGCGGCGGTCGATTCGGAGACGGAGCACCTTATTCAGGAGGCAATCGACAGGCTTATCGCGGGTCGAACGACGCTTATGATCGCACACCGTCTGTCAACCCTTGCGCGCGCAAACAAGATTGTAGTTGTGGATCAGGGCGAGATAATTGAGTGCGGTCCTCCCGCCGAGCTTCTTGCAAAGAAGGGAAAGTATTACAGGCTCGTGCAAATACAGTCTGCCGGACAGGGACAGATCGACGGCAGCGGAGCGGAGGATTCTCTGCTTCATTAAAAACATTTGCCTTCCGGCGCGAAATATGGTATAATATCTTCGAGGCTGTTTATCGGGACGATAAACAGCACGGGCTTATGCCCCTTTCCGCGCTTCGCGCGGACTCGACATTGACGGTTTCGCAAAAATGCCCTTGCAAGCAAGCATTTTTGCTTGATGGTATAATAGGACACGCTATAGCATTATCTGTACTTGTACATTCAATTACCGTGTCTGCGAAAATGACGCAATGCGTCAAACTCCGACGTGAAACCGGTTTTTGTTTTTTAATAAAACTTTGCTGCATACGCCGACCGCCGCTGTGCGCGGCACCGGAACAGCTTTACCTGCACTGCGGTGCTTAACGGAGAATCAATATGTCAAGAAAATATGTGGACGGAGACAGCGTTCGCTTTACTCCGTCGTCATTCTGTCAGGTTGACGCCGAGCTTTTCGGCGGTGAGCGGATCAATGCGCTTGAGCCGAGACGGCTCTTTCCGCTTTCCGGACCCGACAGATACATAAGCCTCCTCAATGAAGAGGGTAAGGAACAGATGATTGTGCGCTCTCTCGACTCGCTTGACAAAAAAAGTGCCGAAGCGATCAGAGCGTGCCTTACCGATTACTACCGTATACCGGAAATATGCGCCTTTAACGGATTTACCGACAAATTCGGTCTGCTCACGTTTTCCGTCGAGACGAATTTCGGAAATGTATCGGTAACGGTTAAAAACAGGCACAGCGACATAAAGCTTTTTTACGGCAAACGTGTTCTTATCAAAGACGCGAGCGATAACCGGTATGAGATACCGGATATCGAAGCGCTTGACAGAAGAAGCCGTCATATAATATTGAGTTACTTATAATTTTCTGCTTTCGGGGGAATATGTTATGAAACTGATACTTGCAATAGTGAATAATGAAGACAGTGCGATTGCCGCAAGTGCGCTCACAAAGGAAGGTTTTTTGGTAACGAAGCTTTCTACCACGGGAGGATTTCTCATGGTCGGCAATACCACTTTTCTGATCGGCACGGAGGAGGAAAGCGAGGACCGCGTTATCAGTATTCTTTCTGAATGCTGCGCAACGCGCGATCAGACGACTCCCGCACTCGGCAGAAGCGTTCATGACGACAGTCTGCCCGAAAAGGTTACGGTCGGCGGTGCCACCGTGTTCGTTTTGGGCGTAGACCGTTTTGAAAAGCTCTGATATGGCAAAGATAATTAAGATATCCCCCGGGGATATACTTGAGCTCAAAAAGCCGCATCCGTGCGGCGGCAAAAGCTTCGACACAGTGCGTGTCGGCTCTGACGTGCGAATCATATGCCGAAAGTGCGGAAGAGATATGACGGTTCCGCGGATCAAGCTTGAACGTTCGATAAAAAAGATCACAACTCCGGACGGCGCCGTTTCCGACGCACCGAACGGAGAAGAGCATTGAAATGGTGAGTGAATATGGATTTCGAAAACAATAATGTTGAAGATGTTTCGCCCGTCGGTGAAACCTCGGCTGAATGTGCAGGGGAACGCACCGTTCCCGGGGCGGTATCAGCCGCTGCCGAAGAAAGCAAAAAGCTCCCGGAGATAGATCTCGAAGGACACGGCATAAAGAATTTCTGGCGTAAAACGCTCAGAGAACGTAAGTACCTTCTTATATGCTTTTTCCTTCCCGCCGCGATCATGTGGCTGATCTATATAACGATGGAAGTGTATCCGTTTGGTGAGAACAGCGTGCTTGTGTTGGATTTGAACGGACAGTACGTCTACTTCTTCCAGGCGCTCCGCGATATAATCACGGAAGGCGGAAGTCTGCTTTATTCCTTCCGGCGTTCTCTCGGCGGAGAGTTCCTCGGTATAATAGGGTACTATATCGCAAGCCCGTTTTCGGCGATCGTCGCACTTTTTCCCGAAACTCATATCACCGAAGCGCTGCTTGTCATGTTCCTTTTGAAGACGGGACTTTGCGGACTTACCTTCGGTTCGTATATTGAAGCCACAAGAAAGCGCAACCGACCGATGACGGTCGTTTTCTCCACGCTTTATGCGCTCTGTGCATATGCTGTCGTTATGCAGCATAATACGATGTGGATCGACAACCTCATATACCTTCCGCTCATCCTTCTCGGCGTTGAAAACATCATAAAGAACGGCAAATACAAGATGTTTATCATTACGCTTTCGCTTGCGATAATGTCGAACTTCTATATTGGATATATGACCTGTATTTTCGTCGCGCTTTATTTTTTCTACTATTATTATTCTCTTTCCCCCGATGAGAGAAATCCCCTCGGCGTGAAATTCCATCTTGCAAAGACCATCGGGAAAATGGCGGTGTTTTCAGCCGTTGCCATAATTATTTCTGCTGTCTATATATGGAGTTCGTATCAGGCTTTGACCTTCGGCAAGTCCGATTTCACACATCCTTCTTATGCCCTCAGTCAGAAATTCGATTTTCTCGATCTTGTCTCAAAGATGTATTTCGGATCGTACGATACCGTGCGTCCCGAGGGCTGGCCTTTTGTTTACTGCGGAATGCTCACCTTTATCCTTCTTCCGCTGTATTTCTTCGTGAAGAAGATCAGCCTCCGCGAGAAGATCGCAACTGCGATACTTGTTCTCTTCATGGTGTTCAGCTTCAATGCATCGACGCTTGACCTCGTATGGCACGGCATGCAGCGCCCCAATTGGCTGAACTACCGCTATTCCTTTATGCTTTGCTTTCTCTTCATTATCATGGCTTACAAAGCATATGAGAATATACGGGATATAGGCTACCGCCCGATCATTATAAGCGCGGGCGTTATAACGCTTGTACTGTTTGTTCTGCAGAAGCTTGAATACGAAAACATTCCCGACCTGACAAGCGTTTGGCCGTCGATCGGATTTATTGTCGCATATCTCCTCCTTCTCCGCGGCGCTACATGGAGCGTTAAAAATATAAGAAATACGACGGCGCTCGTCCTTGTGATGATTGTTTCGTTTGAGGCGTATACCGCGGGACTTGCAAATCTTGTCGATCTCGATGACGACGTTGTTTATTCAAAGCGCACCGGATTCCGAGATTTCATCGATAAGTATTCGCCCGTGGTGGATAAGCTTAAAGAGGACGATCCCGGCTTCTACCGCATGGAAAAGACGTCGCACAGAAAAACAAACGATAATATGGCACTCGGTATATACGGCGTGTCCAATTCCACATCGACCCTGAATGCCTCCACGATAAAGCTTCTCGGAGATTACGGAATTTCGTCGAAATCTCATTGGTCGAAATATCTCGGCGCAACTCCCGTGTTCGATTCGATCTTCGGAATAAAGTATATCATGACCGAGAATGTTTCTCTTATGAGCTCTCTTTATGAAAAGAAGTCTCAGGTCGGCAGCGTGTTCATCTACGAAAATCCCTACGCAATGTCGATTGCCGCGGGAGTCAATGAAGCGCTTGCTTCCTTTGATGAGACACAGTATAAATCTCCGTTTGAGCGTATGAACGATACGGTCGCCGCAATGCTCGGCGAGGAGGATGGAGTCAAGATATTCAAGCCGCTCAAGCAGTCCTCGATTATCAACACGATGAACTGCACTCAGAACTACACATCCGGCCATATAAAATACACCAAGAGCTCGGACAGCGATATTTCCTCCGTAACACTTTCGTTTGAGGCGGAAAACAGCAAAAACGTGCTTATGTATATCCCGAGCGACTATACGCGCGAATGCAAACTCTATGTAAACGGCGCGGCGAAGGACACATATTTCGCAAACGAAACCTGCCGTATAGTCGACATCGGAATTTTTGAGCCCGGCGAAAACGTGGAGATCCGCCTTGAGCTTCAGAAGGACAATCTCTATTTGAAGGATAACTGCGATTATTTCTACTATTTCGATGAGGACGTTTTCACCGAAGCGATGCCTAAGCTTAAGACAAGTGAGTTCAACGTGAATTACCATACCGAGGACACACTCTGCGGAACGATTCACGTTCTCCCCGGTCAGGAGCTTATCTATACCTCTATCCCTTACGATGAGGGATGGAAGGTGAGCGCCAACGGAAACGCTGTCGAAACCTTTGAGGTGATGAACGGTCTTACCGCATTCCGCCTGAGCGCGGGAAGCTATAACCTTGAGATGAAATACCGTCCCGACTGTGCGGTTTACGGAATCATGATCTCCTGCGCGGGAGTTGTGATATTTGCGCTCATGTGGATCGGCGAGTACCTCCTCCGCAAGCGCCGTGTCCGCGTCGGAGCAGCACTTACGGAATCTCGAACGGACGGAGAAATCTCCGACACTGCGCTGTCGGAGGATATCACGGAGACTTCGGAGAATATTTCGGATGCGAAGCCTCTCACCGACGGCGACGCTTCGGGCGCGAATGAAACAGCCGAGAATTCGGACACCGAATGCGATTCCGAAAGGGAAGCGCATGACGGAAGCAGTGAAGGAGAAAGTGAATGATAGCCTGCCTGACGGGAAGACTGATTTTTGCGGATCCGGTCGAACTCAACTGCATTATAGACTGCTGCGGAGTCGGATATTGCGTTGCACTTTCCGCGCCGGCGTTTTCACGCCTTCCTCAGCCTGATGAAAACGGCGGAGCGGAAGTGAGACTTTTCACCCATATGCAGGTGAGGGAAGATGCCGTAGAGCTTTACGGTTTTCCGGATCGCGATGAACTGCGCTGCTTCAAGATGCTTATCACGGTATCCGGGGTCGGACCGAAGGCGGCAATGGCAATTCTCTCGCTCTATTCTCCGACCGAGCTTTCCGGTATTATCGCGGCTGAGGACACGAAGTCGATATCAAAGGCTCAAGGCGTCGGCGCAAAAACTGCTGGACGTGTTGTGCTTGAGTTGAAGGATAAGATGCAGAAAGCGTTCCCGACACTGTCCGGAGCATCGCAGACCAAACGCTCTGCGGGCAAGGGAAGTGTGCCTTCAGCCGCATTTACTTCCGCAGTTTCGGATGCCCGTGACGCACTGCTCGTTCTCGGATATTCGCAGGCGGATGTCAATGAGGCACTTAGCTTCTGCGATACATCCGCGGGAACCGATGAGATCATCAAAGCCGCGCTTGCATATCTGACTTCCAACTGACCGCTGACTGAGAAAGAAGGTCACATATGGACGATTTCGATTTTGAAAACAGAATAGTATCCACGGATGCGACATCCGAGGATAACGAAAACGAGGTGAGCCTTCGCCCGTTCGATATGGACGAGTATATCGGACAGGAGAAGGCAAAGGAGATTCTCAAAATATATATTGACGCGGTGAAGCTGCGAGGGGATTATCTTGATCATGTGCTGCTTTACGGACCTCCGGGTCTCGGAAAAACAACGCTGTCCGGCATAATCGCCGCCGAACTCGGCGTGAATTTCCGCGTGACCTCGGGACCTGCAATTGAAAAGCAGGGCGACCTTGCCGCACTTCTCACCAACCTCGGCGAGGGAGATGTTCTTTTTATCGACGAGATACATCGCCTTTCGCGCTCGATCGAGGAGATTTTGTATCCCGCGATGGAGGACTTTTCGCTTGATATAATCATCGGAAAGGGACCGGCAGCACGCTCGATTCGCGTCCCGCTTGCGCACTTCACGCTTATAGGGGCCACAACACGCGCGGGACAGCTTACAACACCGCTGCGCGATCGCTTCGGTGTAATCCTGAAGCTTGAGCTTTACTCTCCCGAGGAGCTGTCCGCAATCGTGCGGCGCAGTGCGGGTATACTCAAGATTCCGATCACCGAGGACGGCGCGCTCGAAATAGCTTCGAGAAGCCGCGGTACTCCGCGTATCGCAAACAGACTGCTAAAGCGCGTGCGCGATTACGCACAGGTTCGCGGAGACGGCACGATCACTCTCGAGTCGGCAAGAGGCGCGCTTCAGATGCTCGAGATAGATGAGCTCGGGCTCGACAATACCGACCGCAGAATGCTAAAAACCATCATCGATTTTTACGACGGCGGACCGGTCGGACTTGATACGCTTGCCGCTACGGTCGGCGAGGAAGCGGTTACGATTGAGGACGTTTATGAGCCGTACCTCATGCAGATCGGATTTCTCAGCCGCACTCCGCGAGGCAGATGCGTGACCCGCCTTGCATATGAGCATCTCGGGATTCCGTATAATGGGGTAAAGCCGTATACAAATGCGGACGCTCAGCTCGGCTTTGATGTCGAATAGATTGATTGTGGAACGGTCGCCGTAATGCCTTCTCCGGCAGAGCGGCGACCGTCATTTTCGGTGCGTTTTTCTTTGAAGACTGTCAAAAAGACTGTCAAAAGACCGCCTGAGCTCCCCGAATCGGCTCTGAAAAGGACATGAGAATGCGCAAATTGCGAAACATAACTAAACCCGGTTCGTCTTTGTATATTTGTGTAGGCGAAGGCGTTTTGCGTGATTTTACACTCGATTTTACCGTTTCGAACGTCCAACGGAGGACCAAATGTCGTATTTTCACCCGAATGACAAAATTCTTCGTTTTATTTTGCAAAAAAGGATTGACTGCACAGCGGTTTTGTGGTATACTAATAAAGCTCGAAATCGGAATAACGATTCAATATCTGGGTGTGGCGCAGTTGGTAGCGCGCTACCTTGGGGTGGTAGAGGCCGCTGGTTCAAGTCCAGTCACTCAGACCAAGAAAAAGCACGCGAAAGCGTGCTTTTTTGGGATAACGACCTGTTCCGTCGTGTTTGATTTTTCTTCGAAGTCGGATTCTTTTCGATTGTCATGAGCACGTTTCGCAGGTTATGATGAGTATACTGGATCCGCCGTGCGCAGTTGCGCACGGCGGAAAGTACGCACATTTTCATCCTCGTTCAAAACATGGAAATTCGAAATATAGGAATTCAAAATCCGATATCTTGCAAAAATCAATAAACCGGGGTGTAGCGCAGTTGATAGCGTGCCGCATTTGGGAGCATAGACGGCATTTCTGACGTTTATCGGTGCCAACCGCCGAAAGCCCTTCAACCGTGCGGATTTTGGGCGGTTTGGCAAATGAAAAAAGGCAGTCAGAACTGTGTTTGACCACAGATTTGACCACCTACACGACCACAATTTAATAACTATCGGGGTGTAGCGCAGTTGATAGCGCGCCGCATTTGGGATGCGGAGGCCGCGAGTTTGAGCCTCGCCACTCCGACCAATTAGGCGGTTTTGACCGCAAGAGAGCCGCAGGGGGAGACTCTGCGGCTTTTTCTTTTATGGGAGGATATAATGAGCAAGATAGTTGAATACATGAATGAAATTGGTCTCACAAATTTTGATAACATATGTTTTCAGTGTCTTATACTCCATTTTTTCTTTTCCGCTATTGCTAAGCGCGTATGCAGAAAGGATGTCTAAAAGCTCTTCCTTCGACATTGAGGAAACATCATCAGGGAGTTTATTGGAAGAATGAATCGCATACCACACTCTACACCAAATATCAACAAATTTCAGCAGAGAAATACTGCGATTTCAGCATTTATCAACTTTTTGTTGCAAGTTTTCTATTTCCTCCTTGCTTTTCCGTAATCCCCTTATCTTTGTCTACTGCGGTGCAAATTTTGACTTGAATCAGGGGTTGTTCAGAGTTATAATAACCGTATAAAAAGCAATCGCCCCTCGCGAAAATGCGAGAGGCGTGTAGTGTGTATTATTCTGCAGAAATTGCTGTTGACCACATAACAGACCACCTACCGTTTCGGAGCACTCGGAAACAGTGGACTGGGGAGCGCCGAAGAGCGCGGTTTTCCGAGCGGAAAGGGGCGGAAAAAGCTATTTTTAGCGGAAATTGCCTTCATAGGTCCGTTTGGGATGCGGAGGCCGCGAGTTTGAGCCTCGCCACTCCGACCATAATGTGGAGATAAAATAGATGTCTCCTGCGAAAAGCCCGAATACATCGAGCTTTTTGCTGTCCAAACGGCGACTTTTATCTGTACCAAAATGCAAATGTAAAATCGGTCGCTGAAAGTTTGCCGTATAAAACGATGAAAACCCCGATAAAAGCAGGCTCACATAAGGATACTTTCAAAAAGTGACCGATTGAGAGCAGCACAACGCCACAGAGATTTAAAACTCTGCGGCGTTGTGCTTTTTTATAGCTAACAGGAAAATGATTAGAAAAAATTTGATCTTTGATTAAGGTTGCGGGCGTAACAGTTACTGCAAAGTGATTTATTCT
>ERZ827520.3656-NODE-3656-length-12248-cov-4.588780_pt1 | contig 12248 bp, 16 predicted proteins | sample MGYA00519581_ERZ827520 | MGnify/ENA primary metagenome ERZ827520 (study PRJEB31778, sample SAMEA3449339) | human gut metagenome | biome: human gut; feature: human-associated habitat; material: faeces | place: United Kingdom | collected 2010/2012 ...
GGAGCTATGCCAAAACCAACGCCAGAGAATACTTCGCAGACTGCTTTGCCTATTGGGTGAAGTACGCAGGAAATACCAATGCTATATCGTTGCTGCAAGAATGCGCTCCGATGACGTATCGGTATATGGAAGATTTGATGAGGATAGCAAACTGACTCTAAAATACGTGTCAATAACAGATAGAATCCCAACTTACTTCGAGGCATTTATGGTTTAAACCATAAACGCAAACAATTCGGATTTCACTTGCTCACAATGTTTCCAAGATTCTATGCAGAAATCGTGCCTCATTATAGGACTTGCAGAGATAGGCAATGCCGTAACCGCTAACTTTTCCAGATCATGCTCCATTGCAGTGCCTCTGCATAGGGTACAGAATTTTTCATTTCCCATTTTAAACGATTTTGATTCGCGTCGTAGGCAAAGCTACTCTCGAGATTATTGCAGCTGCTTCAGCACGTGTAATGGTGTCAGATGGTCTGAATGCTCTGGTTCTTTCATCTCCGGTCAAGATGCCTGCTCTGTAAAGAGCAAGTATCTCATCAGCGTATTCGCTTCGTTCGCTTACGTCAGGAATATAATCATAGTCAATGTCGTTGACAACGGCAAAATCAGATGTTGCTTTCGCGAAAATATGTGCTATCTGCGCTCTTGTTGCGTAAGCATCGAGGCTGGAATATTCGTCGCTCGAGACAATTCGATTTTTTACACAATAGTTCAGATAGGCATCATACCATTTACCACCATCTGATGTTGAAAAAGAGATTGTCTGGTTATTACATGTGGCATGGACAACAGCAGACATTTTAATTGCTTCGCTCAGTGTGATATTGCCTATAGGGTGAAATGTACCGTCAGTATATCCGTTCATAATGCCCAACTGGACAACTGACTTTATAACGCCCTGTTGCTGACTTCCATACCATGCTGACTCATCCGCGTCCAGGAAGCCATAATAGTCGGTAGACGCACTGAACTTGCTGTCAGTATCTGTAAGGCTATCCGTATCAATGCAGGTAATACTATTCCGAATTGCCTCTGACCATCCCCATAGACGGCCGAGGTTGTCCCTATACTGCCACTCTGCCGGCAAATATATAGCCGTGTTGTCGCCGTCTTGTTGGAAAGCCCTTACTTTGGTGATTGTGTCTGATTTAATAGACAGCTGTTGGTACTCTTTCAGCTTGGAATTGTCGGAGAAACCGTTGGTCATATAAAGCTGCACAGAATCATCATTTTGCTTCTTGGCATGAACGATCAAACCGGCAGTGTCTCCCAACCTTTTTCCGTCGCTGAGCCTCACAAGGCCGCCTGTATTCAGACTATTGCTCTTTTCCGGGCCGACAAGATACGACAAGTACACCTCATTACCGCAGCTTGTCATGGAAGCGTAAAAGTTTACAAATTCTTGTGGTAAAACCTTATTATCGCTAACTGGGACATTGTACTGATTGATCCATTTTCCGTGATCATTCAAAAGGAATACCTTGCCAGTATAGGCATCGATAAAACATGGCCTGCCATTCAATGCCGAAATCGCATAAGGCTCTGTGCCAGCAGGAATGTCCACAGATTTGACGATCTCATCACTATCCCAGTAACACAGCGAACCTCCATTTCCCCATAAGGCAACATTTTCGCAGAGGACAACATTACTGGCCGCAGCTACATTAACATTGTCTTGAAGAATAAAAAGACTGTATTGCGAACCCTTTGGATTCTTCGGATAGAATAGGTCAAGCCAAACTGAGCCATTTGGTTGGACAGACATATTCTGAATGATCATCTCATCTTCTAAATCTTCGCCGCTTCGATAGCATGCCTGCAATTCAAGCGTCTTTTCATTTATACAGGCTACTGCATCTTTGCCTATCGAGTTATCATGCAAAAGAAGCCACATATGATTATCTTGAGCTACCATGTCTTTCACATAATAGGAATCTATTCCGCAGTTCAGTTTGGAATTATTCTCACGATCAATAGCTGCAACACTGGAATTGAATATGACCGCAACGACCAACGGGAGTATTATGCAGGCTTTTTTGAGTTTGTCTATTCCGTTTCTTTCCATGAGAATGCCTCCACTGCAAAATCATTTTGTTTTATCAATAGCCATACTAAAGGAGCTGATGGGATAAGTCAATAATTCTTTTAACGTCTGATATATAGATGTAAAAAGAGAAGAAGCTATTTACAGAGATATACGAACAATCCAAATGCACCGGTGACGGTGCGGCAGTGGGCGATGATGCTCTGCCGGGCCTATGATGTGAAGATCGAGGGCAGCTCATGGGGTGATCTGAGCCAAAGCGCTGTGGAGCAATCCTATCGGAAGGGCTGGCTGAACGAAACCTCACTCTCCACGCCCAATATCCAGCTATGCTGGGGAGCGCTGCTCAAAAGCGCCTTTGCCGCAGCTAAGATCCCCGTTTACGACAGCGTACTCTATGCGGGCGGCGTGTCGCTGCCCGATTATGAAAACTGCATCCGCATCGGGGAGGAGCTTCAGCTCTGCGGCGAGGCGAACACTGCAAATGAGATCGTCACCCGCAGGGACGCGGCCATGCTCCTTCACGCCATTCTGACCAGAGCCTTCAACATGGAGGCTCCGCCCGCGCCGGTGGCTCTGGTAAACGCGGCAGGCGTCAACATCAACGACTACCTGCTGGCGCTGCAGCAGGTGCCAGAGCCGGTGCTTGCCACCTTCAACGCCGCTGGCTGGACATATTGCATCGACTTCGACTACATGGGCGGCCTCAGCAAGAAACTGAACATGAGCTGCATTGGAGCCACCAACTACAGCCAGAAAACCATCTACATCTCGGAGGCCAGCGCGACGCTCCATGAATTCGGACATTTCCTCGATTGGACGCTGGGATTCCCCGCAGAGCATGAACAGCTCTTTCGTGCAGAAGCTGCCGCCGCGCCGCTGCGGAGCTATGCCAAAACCAACGCCAGAGAATACTTCGCAGACTGCTTTGCCTATTGCATCATCCACGGCAAGGATTCGGAAATGATGAAGAGCCTTAGAAAAAATGCACCGCGGACCTGTACATATTTCGAGGAATTGGGAAAAGACAGTTGGAGCAGAAGCATTCGTTCCAAATGACATAGCTAACATATTTTTTACATTTCGGACGAGAATATTTGAACGAAACTTCATCTCGCTATTACATAGTATTTTACTGTCTGAATTCTGATTTTGCGTTTGTCAAAATAGAATTGCGTTTTTGATGATACTGTGATATAATTATTTGGCGGATTGGAGGTGAAATAATGAAGAGCGAAACAATATCCAAGATTGTGAAGGCAAGTGGCGTTTCTGCTGGTGAGCTTGTCCTTGTTCACTTTTGGGGCGAAGATGCAGATAAAGAAATCGCAAGCGGTTTTGTTGCATCTGTTGCAGCATTAGGTGCAACACCAGTCCTCTTGCAGCAAGCCCGCTCAATCAATCGGGAAATCTTCTCGACTGCAAAAGAAAGCTGTTTTGATGATCGGTATTTTGAGTTGTTCTCAAAGTTTGATGCTGTGCTGGATGTGTTTGCCTATCAGCCCATCGTACTTGGCTACAAAATCGAAAATAAGCAGATGACATTATATCGCAAGTACATGTCACAGCTTTTCTACAAGCTGATGGAGTGCAAGCGGTTTACTCAAATCCGCATCCCCACCGAAGCCAATGCAGCAGAGTCCGGTCTTGACCCGCAGGACTATATTCAGCGAATGAATAATGCGTATGACATTGACTATGATGAGGTCAATACTGCCTGCAAGCGGGAGACGGAACGATTTACCGGGGCCTGTCAAGTGGAGGTACATACAGGCGTTGATTGTGTTCTGCACCTCGACTTGACCGGGCGCACATGGCATATTGACGCTGGAGACGGAGATCTTCCCTGCGGTGAGATCTACATTGCTCCTGTCGAAAACAAGACAAACGGCAGTGTGTTCTTTGAAACATTCTATCTGGATGATGTGAAATACACGGATGTCACATTACAGATTTTGAATGGTGAAGTTTCTGGAAGCAGCCATGCGGAAATCGCAAAGCACTTTGCAGAGTTGCCACGGGAAAATCGTATAGTCTGTGAATTAGGACTTGGAATGAACCCCAATGTTACGGATTTGTGCGGTTATACCGTACTGGACGAGAAAATGGCGGGAACATTCCATATCGCTGTCGGTGCAAACAATATGTTCGGCGGTGAAAACAAGGCATCCGACCATGTTGATTTTGTTGGATGCGGAAAAGTTGAGGTTATCTTATGATTGAACAGAAAGTGTCGAAATTGAATGACTACTTTGAGGGGCAGATTGCTTTGTGCGGTCAGCGCAACAAGGAACTGCTTGCAGACGAGCGCATGGACGAGGCTACCTTTGAAATGGTTAAGGCGAATGTCTATGATATTTTCCGCGCTATTCTTTCCGTAGCAGTTAAAACCTGTAAAGGAGATCCTGATGCGGTACAACGTTTCTTTGTCCAAAAGGCAGAGCAAATTCCCTCAAGCTGGAGTGCTGCGTATGACAAGGCCAAACAGCATAACGATGCGGTCAAGATGTGCCTTGAGCAAGTCAAGCTCGACGCGATTGGTGAGATCAAGGAAAACTTCGCAAAGATTTGGGAGGGAGTAGAATGACAGAGGCTGAGGCAATTCGCCTGTTTAAGTGCCTGTCTGACAAGTCCCGATTGCAGATTTTGAAGTCGCTCGCAATTGAAGATATGTATGTTGAGCGGCTGGCCGAAAGACTGGGTATTACTGCACCCACGGTTTCTTTTCACCTAAAAAAGCTGGCAGATGCCGGTGCGGTTACATCCTACAAAAGCCAGTATTACATGATGTACTCGCTCAAAAAAGATATTTTTGAAACGAGCATTTTAGAAATACTGCAAGAGGAGTCTGACGAGGCCGAGGTTCAAGCGCAGCGGGATGCTGAATATCGTCAAAAAGTGATTGACACATTTTTTGAATATGGCAAGCTGAAAGCTATCCCCACCCAACGCAAGAAAGAGCGTATCGTTCTGGAAGTTATCGCACAGGCATTTGAGTATGACCGTATTTATACCGAACGGGAAGTAAATATCATCATTGCGGATTTCCATGATGATTTCTGCACAATCCGCCGTGATATGGTTGGCGAACAGCTTTTAGACCGAGATACCATGGGTTATTTGCGTGTTAAGCCATAAGGAGAAAAATGGTTATTGGAATTATTGGCGAAAGCTGCACAGGAAAGCCTACCCTTGCAGATAAGCTGAAATCTCTGCTGGATGCAGAGGTTTATACTGGAAAGGATTATTTACCGTTGATAGTTACGAACTTACCAAAATAAGTAAAAATCCCATGATTATCGGTCACAGCTCTGATATGATTACCGAATGATTGCATATTGCTAAGATGCCAATGTAGCAATATGTATCCTCCACGGCTGGCAGCCAAAAGTTGCCAGCCGCTTTTTCGTGTAGAGGGGATGATCTTAAGCTCTTGACACTAAGATTCAATAGTGTTGAAACTGTCCCCGTTGAAGTTGAATATGGATTAAAACACCGGGTTAGACAGAGAACAAGAAAGTCGGAACTGCAAGTTTTTCTCAGATGTGTCAAACACAGGCCATTTAATAATATAGGGGAGGCTTTTTAATGCGGCTGACTAAAGTATATGTATATGCGAATACTCGGAAATTGCTGGAATAAAATAAACATCTTCAAAAAAACCATGTATACAGTTGTACAATCTTTGCAATTGACATGCGGCGACAGCTACAAAAATTGATCCAGTTGCTCTTTTCACCATTTGATGATATAAACATAAGAAAGATCAAAGATCGGCAAATGCAAAGATATCGAAAGACGTTGACCGTGATGAAAGTGAGATCATCCTATGTTAGTATTCCTTTTGGCTGCGTTGGAGAACGATGAGGACAAGAAGCTATTTACAGAGATATACGAACAATATCGTCCTCAAATGGAACGTACTGCAATGCATTTTCTAAAAAGTCACGCCGATGTAGAAGATGCCGTGCAGAATGCATTCATGCAAATGATCCGACACTTTGAGAAGATTTACGAAATTCCATGTGAGGAATTGTCCTTTTGGATCATTTCCATAGTGAAAAATGAAGCACTTATGATTATCAGAAAAAGCCAAAAGACCGTCCCATTGGAAGATTGGGATGGTCTTGTAAGGGAATCGGAAAATACGTCCGATTATACTGAGCTGGTAGATCTGTTTACGAAACTTCCACCATCATATCGCTCCGTACTGGAAATGAAAATCCTTCACGGATTTTCTGACAAAGAGGTTGCGGCTCATCTGGGGATCTCGGAAACGGCAGTCAGTTCGCGGGCATCCCGCGGGCGCAGCCTGCTTCGTGAAATTGTCAAAAAGGAGGGCTTCTGCATATGACAGACCAAGAGTTAGATCAGTTGATGCAGCGTGTTTTATTGGATGCAATAAAAAGTGACTGCAGCAATATGTCCTGTGAAATTCCTAACTTTATGCCCTCTCATAGATATCAACATCAGATGGCAATAATGATTGCCAATCCTTTAAAGTGGGCGCGTAAGCGAGCAAGGCCACTATGGAAAAAGGTATTGCAAAGAGTTGCCGTCATCCTTATCGTGTTCTCTTTGAGCCTTGGGAGTTTGATGATCATCAGCCCAAGCGTTCGCGCCGCAGTGGTCAATTGGGTGACCGAATGGTATGAAACCCACATAGTATATAGATATTCGGGTTCTCCGATATCCGAAGAAATGCCGCAATATGAAATTATGGAATTGCCTGACGGCTATGTTGAAGTTGAGGAGCAGGCGCTGTATGGCGCTAATTATGTTTATAAAACCTATTACAATGAGGACACCGATAGAATAATGTTCTTTGATTATGTCTATATGCAGCAAGGTTCTGCATGGAGTTATTCCACAGAAAATGTAGAAGTCATTCCCGTTTCTGTTCACGGCATGAAAGGACAAATGATTTTAACCGACGATTGGGAGCATGAATGGAATACTATTACATGGATTGATGCTCAGAATAATATTCAGTTTTCTATAGACGGCAATTTTGACGCTGATGACATTTTGCACATAGCTGAAAGTGTTTCGCTGGTCAATTCGACAAAGTAAAAATTGCCACTTTTACAGTGTGAGGATAGAGTCTCCTTTTGCATTTACATAGCAGACGCCGCAAGGCACTGAAGTAAAATGCAAAAGGAGATTTCTCATGAAAAGGCGCGTCCTATTTCGTTGCTTCTACCAAAGCGACACTTTCAGCTATGTGCAGCAGGCTGCTTTCGCTTAACCTTGCGTCGATGGCGAATTGTAGGTTGTGCTCCGTGTCGATCCAAGTGATGGTATTGTCAGACTTGCTCATATCCTGTGCAAGTAGCATCTGACCATTGAAACCATTTACCGTAACAGGAATAATCTCAGCAGCATCTGTCTCAAAATTGCTGGCAGATCCTTGCTGCATATAAATATACCTCAAATAAATCCGCGAAGCGTCCTCCTCTCCTTCATGTTGGTATACAACGCTAACATAAGTTGGCCACTCAACTCGATCAGACTCAATTTCAACATAGCCATCAGGCAAAGCGGTAATTACATAGTGGGGCATTTCTTCAACTGCAGAAGGACCGGCATATCTGTACGTTATATGTGTCTCATACCACTCAGTGACCCAGCGGATAAATGTTGCACGAGCAGTTGGGCTAACAACCATGAGACTGCCAAATGCAAGCGAGATTACCAGCAATATGACAGCGACCCGCTTTAAGGCTCTTTTCCAAACAGGCTGCTTTCGATCACGCGCCCAGCGCAGAGGGTTCTTGAGCATCGCCTTGATCTGCTTCTGATGATGCAGCGATGGCGTATACGGGATCGTCTCTGTGTTCGTTTCTTCGTCCAGCGCAATGGCATCCAACAGCACGTTACGCATGAAAAGGTCAAGTTCCTGCTCTGTCATATGTGAAATCCCTCCTTGACTGCAATTTCACGAAGCAGCGTGCGGCCGCGGGAAATGCGCGTATTGACCGCGGACTCTGAGATACCAAGATGCTGTGCAATTTCCTTGCCGGAGTAGCCGTTGATCAGCCGCATTTCCAGCGCCGAACGGTAGGTCGGGGGAAGCTGAGAGAATAGCCGAACAAGTTCGTTATAGCTTGTTGGATCGCTGACATCTGCCGAAAAAGTATCCCAATCCTCTTGCGGCAGCTCCTTCTGTTTGCGCCTCAGAATCATAAGTGCTTCGTTTTTCACTATAGAGATGATCCAGAAGCCTAATTTCTTACAAGGAATTTCGGAAATCTCATCAAAATGATGGATCACCTGCAAAAAAGCGTTCTGCACGGCATCTTCGGCATCGTGAGGATCTCTCAAAATACGGAGCGCCGTCTGCTCAGCACGCACATGATTTTCTTCGTATAATTCTGTAAATCTGCGCTTATCTTCTTCGCTTTCCAGCGCAGCGAGTAAGTACGATAGCATGGACAACCTCCTCACGAGGTGAAATACCCCGCGAAATGATTATAAGCATCGTTTGGCAGATAAAACAAGTCCCAGAACACAAGTTGAAACTTTGCACAAAGGGACAATGCTCTAATTGGCTGAAATGTCAAAAAGCAAAAATTATGTAAGAAATAGACCGCCTGATGCATTTATAAAGCAGCAAGATCGATTCGACGAACGGGCGACGAAAGGGGCTGTTTTGCAAAAGTAAGAATGATGTTTTTATACATGCAGTGCAATGCGTAAGTGATTACAATATATGCCATTCCTACGGAGGTTCTTTATGAAACGAATTCATATCTTTCTTTTTCTTCTTGTAACTAGCTTCATTCTAAACGGATGTGGCACTCAGAATCCAAGTGATTCCGGCCCAGAAGCGAAAGACCACACCACGGCTACTGGGAATGCAATTTTACCAGAAAGCACTATTACTTGGTTTAACACAGAGTACTTCAATTCCGGTGATGGTGTTAACATGCGAAATATGCTGCTGAGTAGTCAGTATAGTACAATTGCTGATATTGATCTCTTCCAGCTCTTTTACAACGGAATACCTGAAGTGCAGATTGAAATTTCGGATGAAGAAAAAAACACTCTTGTAAAATCGGATGAAGCTGCGCAGTATTTGGACATCATCAAAATAACTCAGCCGATGATTGACAATTTTCTGCAAGAATACGCTGGTGTAAATATGGATGATACCAATCAGGTTGGCCTTGATCAGTTCATATATCTGGAGGAATTTGATGCCTACTATCTGATTCACAGTGATACGAATTACGCACGGTGTAATATCGTTTCGGGGACTGAATCCGAAGGAGGCTATATTCTACTCGATTATGAAATGAATGGCAGAAAAGGGATTGTTACGTTAAAGAACATTGAAGGCGACTATCGCTTCATTTCAAATGTTACTAAATGAAGTTTTGCACAAAGGCACAATATCCCAATCGGTTGGAATGTCAAAAGTGAAAGCAGCAAGATCAATTGGACAGATGATGAATTGGCTGTTCTGTAAAAGTAAAAATCAAGGTCCAACAACGGTTGAAAACTTGTTAAGTACTAAGATGCAAGTTACAAGCAGTACTACAGGAAATACGGCAAAACGAAGAATTATCAAAAAGTAGTTATACAAAACGTGGAGGTTTAATCATGAAAAAGAGAATTATTCAGTCTCTACTTGCAATAGCGTGCTGCGTTACGGTGGCCTTGAGTGCCATTCCAACCGCTGAGGCAGCAATGCGCGCAAGCGTTGTTACTGGTAAGGTAACGCTCAACGGTCAGGTCATTGATAATAAAACGGCCAAGTATCCGCTTCTGATTTACAGCAACATCACTTACTTTCCCATGACATATCATCTCAGCCGATTCATGGGTGTGAGCGCCGACTGGAACAATGGAAGCAAGACATTGGATATCACGGCCGGCGGCGCACGCACGGCTTATGCTGCTGAGACAGGAAAAAAGCAAAGCGGCAGCGTTTCTGTTACGCTTCCCAGCTATAAGATCAGCGTTAACGGCGCACAGATCAATAACAAGGAAGAAAAGTATCCCATTTTCAATTATAACGGCATCACCTATTTCCCCCTCACCTGGGCATACGCGGTCGATTCGTTCGGTTGGAGCTATCAGTGGGACGCTGAAAACGGCCTGCGCATTGACACGACCTCCGCCCCCGCCCGCGTGCCGACCGAGCCGAACACCGGAGACACTGCGCTCGACAAGGCGCTCACGATTCTCAATAACAGCTACGCCGCAGGCGGCAAATACCGCGGCACGCTCGAAGGCGGCGGCAAAAAGACGAGCTTCGACGCCACGCTCGACGTCAGCAGCACACCGGATGTCACCACCGTGAAATTTACTGCCGAGCCGTTCCCGTTCTTTGATAACGGTGTCAGTTATTTTGCAAATTACTATGCTGTCAAGGGCGGTTTTGCAAGCGATGAACAGATTGGCATCTCCGGCAACAGCCCGGAACTAGGTGATGTTGGCTATCCGATTTATGCCGAGGTGGCTGTATGGGCGGAGAATAGCTACATCGGCAAATGCTTCCTTGACTGCCAGTTCACTGGAGCACGCAGCAATCATATCACGGATGCAAAGCGTGTGTCCTCGTCGGGTAGCACGGAAACATGGGCGCTGGCAGTCACGTTTGCAAGCGATGGCTTCACCGGCTACACCGCCGAGCTCAGCGTCGACACGGCGAAAAGCATCGTAACGCAGATTGTGATCCGCACCGCAAACTATACGCTGACGATGACACCTGCGTAAGAAGGCATCAGTGTTTTACGGAAGTTTCGCTGTGAAAGTGTCTTGAGGCGAAATACCATAACAAGATCGGGAGGGACATATGAAGGAGTATTCGGTGTGGGTAGATGAGGCGGAGAAAATCGTCTCATTTCACGAGGTGGATAATAGTGAGCTTATCTATTTTGATCAGCGCGAAATATACCTGTCCTATCTTAGTGCGCTGACCACGCAGGGCTACCGGTTCCAGTAAGCATTTTCAATTCGCGGCGTTACGTAGTGCTATGCGAAGGGAGGTGGCTTTATGAAAAGGCGCGTCCTATCATTAGTGACAGTATTTACTTTGTTGGTTATATTAGCTCTTGTCGCGGTTTTAATTCGAATACCGACTTCTATAGACTATAGCGGACAAATTATTGAATACAGCACTGTAGATAGTGAAATTTCGATAAAACATGATATTGCTATCGAGGGAATATATTATGATAACGCATTAGGTCGCGATAGTTTCCAAGGGACTTTCTATATCAGCGATATAGAAGGCATTGGGAAAAATCTCAATAATGTGCACTTTGATTTTAATCCCCAATATAGGTATTGTCCCGTATTTTACAATGATTATGGAGAGCCAATTGGTTCTGGTATAGCACAAATCTTTTTCAATAAGAACTTTTCTGTACTTGCCGTACAACTCGCAGGAACGAACGGAGATTCCTCGCGTTTTCTTGTACTGAACGCAGCTGACCGCGAAGATGCATTATCTCAGTATACGGCTCTTCTCGAAAGTAAAGAACTAAAGAATTACTGATGGTAATCTCAATCAACACACCTGCGAATTTTGCGAGCAACAATGTGAAATGTACTCCTGTTAGCGCTGATATCATTGAGAGTGTTTCCTTGGAGAATCCCAAAAAGAAAAAAGTATATATGCTTGTGAAAAACGACATCCCTCCGCATTTATATGATAGGTAAAACTATTACCGTGCAGGCTATTTCTTAGGTAGGGCCAGATTCTCTACTTAAATCGCGTGTCGTGTCAACAAAGAAGAGAAAGGATAGCATTGCTAAGGGAGTCTAATCTGATGAAGTTATATTTTGAAAAAGAGTGGAAATTGTGTGCACTGTTTGCGCTTGTTACTTTGCCGTTGGCATTTTTGGCGCCTTATAAGTCCTATGTGATTCAGTGGCTAATTGATGCAGAATCCGCAAGCGAAATTCCGCGTCTGCTTGGCGTTGGAGGTCTTATCTTTCTTTCCGTTTTTCTCCTTGAATGGTTTGGACGGAACATATTTGCACGGATCAATACATCCATTGCTCGAGCAATGAGAGAGGATTTAATTGAAGGGACACTTTGTTGCGATTTAGGAGAATTTAAGCAAAATACTGTTGGTAGCTATGTTTCACAAATAACCAATGATATTACTGCCATTCAGAACGAATTTCGTAACCGTCAAAGCAGGCAGCGGCTGGACAGACATGGGACAATAGTGGTGGGGAG
>ERZ827520.3659-NODE-3659-length-12238-cov-3.785767_pt1 | contig 12238 bp, 10 predicted proteins | sample MGYA00519581_ERZ827520 | MGnify/ENA primary metagenome ERZ827520 (study PRJEB31778, sample SAMEA3449339) | human gut metagenome | biome: human gut; feature: human-associated habitat; material: faeces | place: United Kingdom | collected 2010/2012 ...
ATGGCAATCTGTATGTGCCGGATGATCTGGAGACGTTTGAGATATAGAAAAGCAAAAGGAAGGGGCAGATAAACAGTGAAAGTTTATCTGCCCTGAGTTGAAGAGAAGACCTGCCGGTGGCAGGTCTTTCGTATGTTTATTTTCAATGTTTATAAGGCGCAGTTGTATTTCTTACAATTAAAGAAGGCTCTAAAATAATCTTCTTATAATCTGCATCAGGATGTTTTATCCGTCGAAGGATCAGTTGTGCAGCTTTTTCACCCATATCTTTACCATGCTGACTGACAGTGGTTAATTCAATTCCGTGTAATTTTGAAAAGACGATGTCATCAAAACTTATAACAGATAAATCTTGCGGAATAGATAAATTAACTGATTTGCAATAATCCAGAAAACCAAGTGCCATCATATCGTTTGCGATTGCAATCCCGGTAGGTTGGGAGTCACGTTCTAAAAATTGTCTGGCAACTTCGGCACCTGTTGTCATTTTTAAATCCCCTTCCATGAAATCTTCCTCGTTAACAGGTAAGAGACAGTTCCTGAGTGCTTGTTTAAACCCTTCCAGTCTTCTGGTTGAAGCTGATGAAAATCTGTGGCCGCTTATAAAGCCAAGACGTTTATGACCTAGCTCGATTAAATGCATTGCGGCAATATAGCCTGCCTGAAAATTATCACTTATTACAGAATCATAATTTTTTAAATCTAGAAATCTATTTACAAATACGATGGGGATTTTTCTGCTTTGTACATAAAGATAATCCATATTCGTCTGAGTGGTAAATAATAAAAGTCCAGCCAACTGAAATTTGTCAGCCATTTCTATAAATTCTATTTCCTTTTCAGGATCATATTCACTGTTGAAAATAATAACAGAATAGCCATGTTCATTTAATGTTTTCTGAACATGGTAAGCAAGATCGGAATAAAAGGGATTCTGTATATCACCAAAAACCAGACCTATAACATTGGATTTTGTGGTAGTAGCTTCCGGTGAAGGGATGCCTGTTTTGTACCCAATCTGCTCGGCATATTCTAATATTTGTTTTCGTAATTCTGTGCCGACACCAGGAGAATTATTTAATGCTCTGGATACTGAGGCACGGGATACGCCAAGTGCATCTGCAATACTGCTTACGGTATGTTTTCCTTTATTCACGAATCTTCCTCCCTTGGACATAGTACATATAAAATTAATTTTAATATAATTTTGTGTCGAAAACAAGACAAATAACAGCATATTTTATAAAGCATACAGAGGTACAAAAAAGAGGCAGCTACATTAGATTTTGTGCGGCTGCCTCAGCTAAAGAGATATAAATTTTAAAGTGGATAAAGAATGCTTCCTGTGACGATTGCAACCGCTAAAGCAATTAAAGTAATAACAACAGAGGTAACGAAAATCGGTTTATAACTCTGCTTATGATTGCAGCCACAGGCAAGAATAACTGTTACGACCAGACCATTGTGAGGCAAGCTGTCTAATCCGATGGAAGCAATGGAAGCAACACGGTGGATGATTTCTGGATTCAGACCCATGGAAAGATAATGGTCAGCCAGTACTTGCATGGCAATTCCAAGTCCACCGGTTCCGGAACCAGTAGCACCGGCAATCAATGTAGTTGCGATACCAAGGGATAAAAGAGGTGTTCCGCCAATGCCTAATAATGCATTGATGATTGTCTGGAAACCTGTAGATGCTTTTACAACAGCACCAAATCCTACAACAGCAGAAGTGTTTAATACAGCTGTTCCGGCACTACCGAATCCATCGTGGATACTGCTTCCGATCTTTCCACTGAGATTTTTATGATAAATAACAATTGCAATCAAAATACTGATGGTCATAGAAACCAGTATGTCAAGGGAGAACAGGTTCAGTGATACAACTAAAGTAATCATAGGGATTGTAGCGATTAATCCTTCTGAAACGCTTCCTTTTGTTTCTTCTATGCTTTCGTTTTCGTTCGAAATAGCAGCGGATTCAAAGTGCTGTCCAAGCTTGCGCGCTTTATTAAACTCATACTGAAAATATAAGAAAATCAGTACCATGGTTACAATAGAGCAGATCAGACCTACAACAGGTGCAGCTGTGGCTGGGGTATCCAGATACTGCATTGGAATCAGGTTGTTCAATGAAGGAGTACCCGGAAGCATGGAGGCTGCATATGTTGCAGAAGCGGCATAAATAACTCCAGGAATCAATGTGTGTGGAAGATCTGCTTTTTTGAAAACAGACCGGAAAATAGGAAACATGGTAAATACAATAACGAAGTTACTTACACCGCCATATACCAGTAATGAAGTAGCAATCATACAGCCGAATACGGAATATTTGGTTCCCAATACGCTGTACATCATTTTGGCGAAGGATGCAGCGGCACCAGAAACTTCCATGAGTTTTCCGAATAAAGCACTAAATGCAAATATAAGGAAGTTGTTAATAATAAACTCGGCAAATCCAGGCATGTAGGATTCTTTGAGAGATGTTAATAAAGGTAATCCGCTAAAAAAAGCGGTGATTAAACAGCAGATGATGGATGCGAGAATGATATTTACTTTTTTATACACCAGAATCATCAGACAGATTAAGGCAACAATAATTCCTATTATACTTAATGACATAATAGAACCTCCTTCGAATATTATTAGGTAATTTTCGTAATTTCACTTTAACACAAACTTGAAAAGGAAGAAAATTTTGTAAAACATTCGTTTGTATGAGACGTGTATTGAAAATAAAAAGTAATATCTCACACTCAAAATGTAACGAAACAAATGAATGTTCTTTTGAAGTCGTGCAAAATGTAACGCTACGATATAATGAAAGTATAAAACTAAAATATATAAAAAGTCAATAATGAATGCGAAAAATGAAAAATATATGTAAAAATAGCACAAAAAACATGCGCGAAAATAGTGCATGTGCATGAAAAAAGAGAAAAGTATTGACAAATACGTAACGTTACAATAGAATCGAATCAACGAAACAAATGAGAAAAATAAGAGAAGAGGTGAAAGTGACATGTATAAAGGTGAAGATTTATGGAAGAAGCCGGAGATACAGGTGGTTAAAAAAACACTTTCTAATGGAAAAGTAATTACAACTTATCCGGATTTGCCGAAAAATATTTATTCTTCTTTTAGAGCTACAGCAGAAAGACATATGGAAAAAGTGGCAGTTGTGGACGATGAAGGAAGACAATATTCCTATAAAAAAATGATGGAAATGACAGATGATTTTTCTTCATGGCTTATTCATGAATTTGGAGTTACAAGAAGGAAGCATGTAGCGTTAATGCTATATAATAGTATTGAATTTTGTACAACATTCTTGTCTTTGAACCGTATAGGAGCAGTGGTTGTTCCGCTTCCTACGAAGTTTAAAATGGAAGAAGTACATGCGCTGGTTGAAAAATCGGATGTAGAATTTATAATCTGCGATGAAAAATTTGAGGATTATTTTGAAAAATATCAACAAAATTTGAACATCTGCGTTGTTCCTGATGGAAAAGAAAAATATGGATTGGAAACATTTACATCTACAAAGGATTTGAGTGCGATTGAGGAAATAGAGGAAAAGGCAACGGATGTAGATCTGGCTTTAATGTTGTTTACATCGGGCACTACATCTATGAGCAAAGGTGTAACGATCAGAAACTACAATATTATGCATGCGGTGGAATCCTATCATAAAGTATTGGGAATTACGGAAGAGGATAAAGCAATCATTCCGGTACCGATTTATCTGGTTACAGGTCTGGTAGCGGTATTTGGTCTGATGATACATATTGGAGGAACGGTCTGCTTAAATCGTTTCTTTGATGCAAAAAGAGTGCTGGAAGATATTAACAAATATGGAATTACATTTTTCCATGCATCACCAACAGTATTTACATTGATCTTAAAGGAAAGGAAGCATTATCCGGAACTTCCGATGCTTCGGATGTTTGCCTGTGGAAGCTGCAATATGCCGCCAGAAAAGATTAAAATGCTTCATGAATGGCTTCCAAAGTCGGAATTTCGTACGATATACGGACTCACAGAAACAACGTCTCCGGGAACGGTATTTCCGACAGATGCAAGTTCGAGTCCATATATCGGATCATCGGGAATCCCAATTCCGGGATCAGCATATAAAATCGTTGACGAAGAAGGAAATGAAGTAAAAGACGGTGAACAAGGAGAAATACTTGTCAAAGGAAGTAATATAACGGAGAACTATTATAAGTCCAAAAGAGTAGCACTTGAGGATGAATGGTTGCATACAGGAGATATAGGCTGGTTTAATACGGAAGGATATTTATATATCGCAGACCGGAAGAAAGATATGATCAACCGTGGCGGTGAAAAAATATGCAGTTATGATGTGGAAAATAAATTACTTGAAATGAATGGAGTTGAAGATGCGGCTGTGGTAGGAATCCCGGATGAATTGTATGGGGAAGTCCCGGCAGCACTTATAAAGTTAAAAAAAGGAACAGTAATAGAAGAAGCAGAGATTAAAGCATTCCTGAAAAGCCAGATGGCAAGTTATAAAGTTCCACAGAAAATTCTTTTTACAGAGAATATTCCACTTACAGAGAATATGAAAATAAATAAAAGAAAAGTTCGGAAAATGTTTTCTGAGCAGTTGGAAGGAGAATTGAATATATGAAAAAACCAGTATTTGTGAGTGCACAGGATGCAGCAGCAATGATCGGGGACGGAAAAACAGTTGCCACAATTGGAATGACCCTGGTATCTGCAAGTGAAACAATTTTAAAAGCAATTGAAAAAAGATTTTTGGAAACAGGAAGTCCAAATCAGCTGACGCTGGTACATTCCTGTGGTCAGAGTGACAGGGACAGAGGAATTCAACATTTTTCTCATGACGGAATGTTGAAATGCATTATCGGCGGCCACTGGGGACTTCAGCCAAGAATGATGAAGATGATCGCAGAAAATAAAATGCTGGCATATTGTCTTCCGCAGGGGCAGTTCGCACAGTTGTACCGGAGTATGGCAGGCGGAGAACCTGGAAAGATTACAAAAGTCGGACTTGGTACATTCATTGACCCGAGATTGGGCGGAGGAAAAATGAATGAGATTACACAGGATGCGCCGGATATTGTAGATGTTGTCAAAATTGACGGAGAAGAGTATATGCGATACAAGCCAATTCCGCTGGATTACTGTATTATCAGAGGAACTTATGTAGATGAAAATGGAAACCTGTCTACAGAAGAAGAGGCTATGCAGTTAGAAGTCCTGTCGGCTGTATTTGCCTGCAAAAAGTTCGGAGGAAAGGTAATTGCACAGGCAAAATACAAAGTGGCAGCAGGAAGTATCCATTGCAAAAAAGTAACGGTTCCGGGAATCTTTATTGATGCAGTAGTAATGTGTGATAATCCGGAAGAAGATCACAGACAGACGCATAGTTTTGCATATGATCCGGCATATTGTGGAAATATCAAGGTTCCGGTAGAAAATTCGGATGTATTACCGATGAATGTACGGAAGCTGATTGGCCGCAGAGCGTTGATGGAACTTACAAGAGATGATGTATTAAATGTAGGAACAGGTATTCCGAACGATGTAGTAGGTCCGATCCTTGCGGAAGAGGATGTACAGGAAGAGGTAACAATTACTGTTGAATCAGGAATATATGGCGGCATTCCTATGGGTGGTATTGATTTTGGAATAGCGAAGAATAATTTCGCATTGATAAGACATGATGATCAGTTTGATTATTATAACGGAGCTGGCGTGGATGTTACGTTCATGGGAGCAGGAGAAATTGATCCACAGGGCAATGTTAATGCAACAAGACTTGGAGTAAATCCGACCGGAGCAGGAGGATTTATAGATATTACAACAAATGCCAAACATGTTGTATTTTGTTCTACATTTACCGGAAAAGGCCTGGAGTGCTCATTTGAGGATGGAAAGTTACATATTAACAAAGAGGGTACCTTGATTAAGTTTGTAAATAAACTTCAGCAGATTTCTTATAATGGAGAAATCGCAAGGAAAAAAGGACAGAAAATGCATTATGTAACAGAAAGGGCAGTGTTTGAACTTCGTCAGGAAGGACTTGTATTGATTGAAATTGCACCAGGGATTGATCTGCAGACACAGGTTCTAGATTTAATGGAATATAAACCATTGATCAGTGAGAATCTGAAAGAAATGGATCCGGCAATTTTCAATACAGAAGGAGCTTTTGGATTAAAAAATTATTTATAAATATATAAAAAGAAAGGAAGATAAAAATGAAGAGATTAGAGAATAAAGTAGCAATTGTAACGGGTGCCGGCAGAGGGCTTGGAAAAGGAATCGCATTAAAACTTGCAGAAGAAGGAGCAAAAGTTGTTGTAGCAGATATGGCACCTTCCGATAATGCGGTAAAGGAAATCGAACAGGCAGGAGGAGAAGCAGCTTCATTCTGTGTAAATGTTGCAAAACAGGAAGAAGTAAAAGCTCTGGTAGAATTTGCAGTTGAAAAATATGGCACATTAGACATTATGGTCAACAATGCAGGAATTAACAGAGATGGAATGCTTCATAAGATGTCTGCAGAAAACTGGCAGACAGTTATTGATGTGGATCTTACGGGAGCATTTTATGGCACACAGGAAGCAATCAAATATATGAGACCGAAGGAAAGTGGAAGAATTATAAATATCTCTTCAGGAAGCTGGCTGGGCAATATTGGACAGGCGAATTATGCAGCGGCAAAAGCCGGAGTTGTAGGTCTTACAAAGACAGCAGCAAGAGAAAATGCAAGAAAAGGAATTACATGTAATGCAATCTGCCCAGGATTCATTGAGACTGATATGACTGTCAAACTGAAAGAAGTAAATGATGGAGCTGCATGGGAAAGTATGATCTCAAGAGTACCGATGGGATATGCCGGCAAACCTTCTGATGTGGGAAATCTGGTGGCATTCCTTGCATCTGATGAAGCAGCATATATTACATCTGAAGTAATTAACTGTGGCGGCGGAATGATCGTTTAAAAGAGAATAACTAGGTATAAGGAGGAAACAAAATGAGCGAATTAAAAGAAGTAGTAGTTGTCAGTGGTGTCAGACTTCCGGTAGGAAGTTATGGAGGAAGTCTGAAAAATACTCCTGCAATTGATATGGGAGCAATGGTTGTTAAAGAAGCTGTAAAAAGAGCCGGGATCGAACCATCTGTGGTAGATGAAGTCATTATCGGACAGGTAGGAGAAGTTGCAGAAAATGGTTTTGTTGCAAGAGCAATCAGTCTTAAAGCAGGAATGCCGAAAGAAACGACAGCGTATTCTGTAAACAGACAGTGTGGTTCGGGATTACAGTCTATTGTCGAGGCAGTTATGGAAATTCAGACCGGTCAGGCAGATGTAGTCGTTGCCGGTGGAGCAGAAAATATTTCACAGCTTCCATATTATGTGAAAGATGCCCGCTGGGGAGCCAGAATGGGACACAAAGTCTTCGAAGATGGCGTAATTGACATTCTGACCTGGCCGCTGGATGGCAATCATAATGGTGTAACAGCCGAAAATGTAGCTGAAAAATATAATGTATCCCGTGAAGAACAGGATCAGTTTGCGCTGGAAAGTCACCAGAAAGCGTGCAAGGCGATTAAAGATGGAAAATTCAAAGATGAGATATTGCCGGTAGAATTAAAGGACAGAAAAGGAAATATCACTATATTTGATACAGACGAAGGTCCAAGAGAAGGACAGACACTGGAAAAACTTGCAAAATTGAAACCTTGCTTTGTAAAAGGCGGAACGGTGACAGCAGGTAACTCTTCTAGCTTAAATGATGGGGCAGCAGCAGTCGTTGTTATGTCAAAAGAAAAGGCAGAGGAACTTGGTGTAGTACCAAAACTGAAAATCGAAGGTTTTGCGGTTGCTGGTTTTGATGCAGAACTGATGGGATATTCTCCAAAATTTTCCAGTGAAAAGCTTGCAAAAAAACTGAATCTTGATCTGAAGAAAATTAATATGTTTGAAATTAATGAGGCATTTGCAAGTCAGGCTTATGCAGTAAGCAGGGATCTTGGACTAGATAAAGATAAAGTGAATATTTACGGAGGAGGTATCTCTATCGGACATCCGATTGGAGCAACTGGTGCAGTTCTTACTGTAAAAGTTATGTATGAGCTGATGCGTACAGATAAAAAAGATGCGATGATCAGTATGTGTATAGGTGGAGGACAGGGAATTTCCATGTACTTTACAAAATGTAATTAATCTATCAGGAATGGAATGAATATGGAAAAGTCGGTAAATGAATCAAAAGCAGAACAGGTTTTCATTGTAAGAGCACCACATATTAATGGATATGGAAGACTGTTTGGCGGACAATTAATGCAATGGATTGACGAACTTGCGGGAATTGTCTGCAGAAGACATTCTGAAATGGGAGTTACTACGGCTGCGATAGACAACCTTAATTTTAAAGATGCGGCATATCAGAACGATATGATTGTACTAAAGGGAAAATTAACCTACATTGGAAAGACCTCAATGGAGGTGAGAGTAGATACATTTATTGAAAATTCGAAGGGGATGCGCAGGTGTATTAATCGTGCCTATGTAGTAATGGTGGCAATTGACCATAATGGGAAACCGATGGAAGTTCCAAGATTAAAATTAGAAACAGAAAATGAAAGAATAGAATGGAATGGCGGGAAAAAACGTTATCAGTTGAGAAAAAGCAGGAGAAAAGAAGGATATTGATAAAGTCCGAAATATTAGTTTGTTCTTTCTTTTACTGTCAAAGACAGAATCATAAGTCAGTGGGGATGGAGAAAAATGCTTTCTCTGTCCCCGTTGATTTTGTTACTTTTGATCCGGAAGGGACAACAAAAAAGCCAAAAACCCCGTCCCCGTGGCTAAAAAAGATCCAACATATTATCCAGATATATATGCTCTCTCACATGAATCTGATATTCCGGCTTCGTCATATAATAAAGCAGAAATTCAAGAATCAGCGCACTTCCAAGCCCGCGTCCTTCAATCTTAAAATTAGAAAATCCCATGGGCATGTAAATATTCTGTATATCATCCACACTGATGAATCCGGGATTTTCCATTGCCTTGGAAAAGCGGTAACCGTTACCGCCATCCGGCGAAGCACAGTGAAACTCCGGGGCAGAATTTCCGAGATTCTTCCGGCTGACGGATTCATAACAAGTCTTTCTGTCCTTACAGCCGAACCAGCAGCATTCATTGCATAAGAATTCTACTTTATCTTTCTGGTGCTGCGACATCAGGTCTAATTTATCGAATACTTTGTTTAACCGGAAGTCAGGTACAATATAACGGAAATCTTCTCGGTTTATTTCAGTTAAAAAATCCTGAAAATCTGTCAGAACTTTTGTGGTTGAAGAGATAAGGTAGAGATCAGGATAATTTTTTTGTAAATAATTTAATAAAAGCTCGGAGTGCACGATCACGCCATTCTGGAGTTGGTGTGTATGTGGTGAATTATCAGCATCAGAGGCGTGTTCGAACATTTTACAAAGCCCGTTACATTTCTTATCTGTAAGATGTTCTTCCCGTAGCAACGAATTACTGAACGTCAGCCGGGCCGAGATGCCGTATTCCCGCACCAGATCAAGCACGTCTTCCGGATCAGAATATCCAAATGAAGTACGCCCGCCGCCCCAGATACAATCCGAAGGAGCGCCATAGATCGAGCCAATCTCACACCAGTCGTAAAAATATTCCCTGTGTTTCCGGAATAATGGAAGGAATATGCGGTACAATTCGTAAAATTCAAACAGGCCTGGGAGGTGGTAAAAGGCAGTAGGATTATTATTTTGAATATTTGCTGTAGTTGCTGTATTCATGTGGTTACCTCTGGAAAATTTTCTATGGTTAATGATAACACATTATCCCGGCAGTGAACACGTATATTTCCGCATATGATACGCCACATATACTGCGATCACAAGTTCCGTAAGCGGCATTGCGGACCACAGACTTCCGGGCAGGCAATGTCCTTATAGCATATTTTTAATATATGTCAAGGTTTTACATGCATTTCACTTGCATTATCCACATACATGTGTATAATAAAGTTTGTTCGGTATTTTTGAAAAAAAAGTATAGTAATAGAAAACTTTTGAAAATATGGAGGTGAAAATGTGGATATCGGAAAGAAGCTGAGAGAGCTTAGAAAGCAGAACGATCTGACATTGGAAGATCTGGCTTCGCGCAGTGAGCTTACGAAAGGATTTCTGTCACAGGTAGAGCGTAACCTGACGGCACCGAGTATTGCGACATTGGAGGACATTCTGGAAGCACTTGGAAGTAATCTGTCGGAATTCTTTCATGAAGAGGAAGAAAAGCAGATCGTGTTCGGAACAGATGATTTCTTCGTTGACGAGAAAGAAGATTACCAGGTGGAATGGATCATTCCGAATGCGCAGAAGAACCAGATGGAGCCGATTCTTATGACACTCTATCCGCATAAAAAGAGTCATATCCAGACGTCGTATACGGGCGAGGAATTTGGCTATGTACTGAAGGGAAATATTACGATTATGCGCGGCGGTAAAAAATATAAAGTGAAGGCGCATGAGACGTTTTATATGGATGGTGCGAAGAGTCATTATCTTTATAATCACGGGAATAGCCCGGCAAAGATATTGTGGATCACGACACCGCCAATCTTTTAAAAATAAACCAGAGGGGACAGTAAAAAAGCCGGAAAACCCGTCCCCATGGAAAGGAGAACCATGGAAGAGAAAAAACTAATCGAATTTCGCAATATTGTGAAAAGCTTTGATTCGCAGGTTGTGTTAAAAGGGATCAACCTGGACATATATGAAAATGAATTCGTAACCCTGCTTGGACCAAGTGGATGTGGTAAGACTACACTGCTCCGAATCCTTGGAGGATTCCTGGATGCGGATGAAGGAAAGGTGATCTTTGACAATGAAGATATCACCGGAAAACCACCGTATGAAAGAGAACTGAATACCGTATTCCAGAAATATGCATTATTCCCACATCTGAGCGTATATGAAAATATCGCATTTGGATTAAAGCTTAAAAAAATGAGTAAAGATATTATTGAACAGAAGGTTATGAAGATGCTGAAACTGATCGGTCTGGAAGGCTATGAGGATAAGAATACGACCTTACTTTCCGGTGGTCAGCAGCAGCGTGTGGCAATCGCGAGAGCACTGGTCAATGAGCCGAAGGTACTGCTTCTGGATGAGCCGCTCGGTGCGCTGGACCTGAAGCTTCGACAGGATATGCAGTATGAGCTGATCCGTCTCAAAAATGAGCTGGGGATCACCTTTCTGTATGTAACACATGATCAGGAAGAGGCACTTACCATGTCTGATACGATCGTGGTCATGAATCAGGGGTATATCCAACAGATCGGAACACCGGAAAAAATCTACAATGAGCCGGAGAATGCTTTTGTGGCGGACTTTATCGGTGAGAGTAATATCATTTCCGCGACAATGGTGCAGGATCGTCTTGTTAAGATACTGGGTGTTAATTTTCCATGTGTGGATGAAGGGTTCGGACAGAACCGACCGGTTGACGTTGTCATCCGTCCGGAAGATATCGATCTTCTGAAACCGGGGCAGGGAAGCATTGATGGTGTAGTCACACATATGATCTTCAAAGGTGTACATTATGAGATGGAAGTCATGGCGAACAACTATGAGTGGCTGGTGCACAGCACAGATATGTTCCCGGTTGGAACAGAAGTCAGCATTCATGTGGATCCGTTTGATATCCAGATCATGAAAAAACCGGAATCGGAAGATGAGGAGGCGGTAAACATTGAAGAATAAGCGTTTGCTTGCCGGTCCGTATCTGTTCTGGTCCGTGTCCTTTGTAGTGATTCCGCTGTTGGTGATCGTGTATTATGCATTTACCAGTGATGAGGGTAGTTTTACATTTTCCAATCTGGCACAGATCACGACACCGGAGAATCTGAAGGCACTTGGCATGTCCATTCTTCTGTCATTTTTGAGTACGGCAATCTGCTTGATTCTGGCATATCCGCTGGCAATGATCCTGAGCCAGAAACAGGTAAACCAGACAAGTTTTATTGTGCTGGTCTTTATTCTGCCAATGTGGATGAACTTTCTTCTCCGTACACTGGCATGGCAGACATTGCTTGAAAAGAATGGCGTCATCAACAGTGTTTTAAGTTTCCTGCATTTACCAGCGCTGGAGATCATTAATACACCATATGCCATCATTCTTGGAATGGTATACAATTTTCTGCCATTT
>ERZ827520.3661-NODE-3661-length-12231-cov-3.749014_pt1 | contig 12231 bp, 9 predicted proteins | sample MGYA00519581_ERZ827520 | MGnify/ENA primary metagenome ERZ827520 (study PRJEB31778, sample SAMEA3449339) | human gut metagenome | biome: human gut; feature: human-associated habitat; material: faeces | place: United Kingdom | collected 2010/2012 ...
GCGCCGTAGCGGAAATATAATTTTGCCATTGTTTTTCGTCCTTTTGTCTTTTCTTATTCTTTCAGTTCTTTCCGTAAAAACGGCTCCTCATCAAGCTCTGCGTTTTCAAAGCTGTGATAAAATTTATCTGCATTTGGATTTGTCGCCCGAATCAGATAATATTGGTTAATCCCATGTTTCCTGCAGTCTTTTTCCATCTCCTGAAACAGCCCCTGCACAACGCCTTTATGTCTGGCTTCCGGCAGCACATAAACCCAGTCCACATATGCCATCCGGTAACCGTCCTGCATACATCCGTAAAAATGATACTCAATTCGCCCAAGAACCTGATCATTCTCCATAGCAAGAATGGATGTTGTATTCTGATAGAAGGGATCTTTTACTCTTCTTCGCAGCCCTTCCCGATCCACCGCTTCCACATGCATCATCTCCGGCTCTGCCCCCATTTCTTTTCTATAACAGAAAACTACCGACAAACCTGCTTTTATCGATAGTTTCTTCAATTTTTATTATAACCGATCCCGCTCTGTTTTCCAATTAAAAAGGCAGAAGAAATGAAACCTTTTATCCCGTTTCCATTTCCTCTGCCTTTCTTACATTTCTTTCCTCTTCTGATTCCTCTTCTTCCGCAGGTTCTCTTTCTTCTGCCGGATTTCCCCCGCCTCCTGTTCGCTGCTGATTCGGATGGTTTTCACGACGAAGAGTTTTCCTTCATCCGAATGTTTCATGCGGGCTTTGCCTTTCAAATATCCGTGCTCCGGGCACCAGGCTACGCAGTAGTAGTTTTTCCCGCCGGCCGAAAACCAGCGTAAGCGTTTTCTTGCCGTTTTCCCGCAGATGCAGCAGTGCGTGCTGCAGACCTCGCGGTCGTGCATGGCTTCTTCTTTTGTGTCGAATTCGCGGGAGATGAATTTCGTGTAGCCATTATAGACGGCGTGGATCTCCTCTTTTTTCGATTTCGGGTTCTGATATACGTCGATCGAGTCGTACGCCAGCACAACATCCATATCGATGCGCGCAAAAATGTCGGCCGTATATTTTGCATCCGAAAGCGCCTGATGAAAATGCTCGTCCTTCGGGAGATGGAGGAAGTCGGCGGCGTACTCGAGCGCCCGGCGGCTCTTCATCGTTTCGTACTGGATCGCGAACAGTTTCTGTACATCGTAAAAATGAATCGGCCCGCGGATCAGCGACAGGAGGTTATAAAATTTCATGTTCCGCTGGAGCTCCGTCAGGTCGTAGGCCGCAGGTGCCGAACATGCACGCACCGCCGGAGAATGCAAAAAATTCCTGCACGGCCTGCGCAAATGGGATTCCGTTCTGCAGATCCTCTTCTGTCAGTCCGACGACCTCGCGCGTCCGGTGATGGAGATGCTGGTAGACCACCGGTTTTACAATCCGGTGAAACGTTCCCACCACATTCCGCTCACCATCCATCTTCACCGCGCCGATCTCAATAATCTCAAACGGCAGCTTCGGGTTCTCTTTTCCTTTTCCATAGGGACACTGGTTCCATTCCAGGTCAAAAATCACATAGTCCATTGTATTGTCAATCCTTCATTCTGTGTCGTCTGTCCCTATTATAAATGATTTTGATATAATGAGCAACTATCTGGCAATTCCATTCTCTGCCCATTCTGGCAATTTTCTTCCTGTGCATTACATTTCCCATTCATTTCATCCTGTTCTCTTTCAAACTTAACGCTTCTTTTATTGAAATCCCAGGGTAAATCCGATATAATATTTTTAACTCCAGCCTTCGTTTTTACTCAAAAAAATCACCTGAAAAAGCCGGAAATATTACAAATTTAGATGAGCATCCGATATGAAAACAAAATTAATGCAAAAACAGATTCGATTTCAGGCGCTTCTGCTGTTTTTTATTACATTTTTTCTTGCCGAGCTCTGCGCCGTTTTTCTGTATCAGAATCAGTTAAAGGAAGCAAAGCTGAAAGCTGACTATACCGCACAGACGACCATCGGCCGCGTGAAATCGCAGTTAAACCATTATCTTGCCGAATCCAATCTGATGAAACACATGATTGAAGCCGGTTATACCGTCGATGACGAAGAGTTTTCCGTCCTCTCCTCGCTGATGCAGGACGACCAGAATGTCATCAAAGCACATGAGCTTGCAAAGGACGGCATTGTCACACTGATTTATCCGATGAGCGGAAACGAAGCCGCACTCGGACTTAACATGCTCGAGCATCCTGCCCGGAAACAGGAGGCACGCCTTGCCAAAGAGAGCGGCGAATACACGATTGCAGGACCGTTTGAGCTGCAGCAGGGCGACATCGGAGCACTGCTCTTTGACCCGATTTATACCACCGATGCCAACGGTGGCCAGACCTTCTGGGGCTTTTCGATTCTCGTTCTCGACTGGGAATCGTTTCTGAACGAAATTGAACTGGATACACTGGAAGAAGCCGGCTACACCTACGAACTCTGGAAAAATTCTCCGGCCACCGGCGAACACGTTTCCATCGCACACTCCGGCAATTCCCGGCGTTCCGATGCCATGGAAGTTCTCTGCACCGTGCCGAACGACACCTGGCATTTTGAAATTGTACCGAAAAACGGCTGGCTCAGTCCGCTGCAGGTTTTTGTTTCCTTTGCACTCGGGCTCATCCTTTCCCTGCTTACCTCTATTGGTTTTCTGCAGTTCCAAATGCGCCGCTATAAAGACGAGATTCACGCAGAAGAACTGGAAAAAGCCGTACAGGAAGCGCAGTCTGCCAACGAAGCAAAAACACGTTTTCTGTTCAACATGAGCCACGACATCCGAACCCCGATGAATGCCATCATCGGTTTCTCGGATCTGCTGGAAAAGCACATCGACGAGAAGGACCGCGCGGTCGACTACATTGCAAAAATCAAGTCCTCCAGCAGTTTTCTGCTCTCCCTGATCAACTACGTGCTTGAGATGGCGCGCATTGAGAGCGGTAAGGCCTCGCTGAAAATCGAGCTCGGCAGCTACAGCGAGCTGATCAATTCCCTGAATGCAGTGTTTGAGCCTTCGTTAAAAAGCAAAAATCTTTCCTATCTCTGTTACAACACGGTGGAACACGATGCCATCCTCTGCGACCGGACAAAAATACGGGAGATTCTGCTGAATATCATCAGCAACTCCATCAAGTATACGCCGGAGGGCGGAAAAATTTCCGTAAAAATCGAAGAGACACCGGCACCAAGGAAGGGCTTTGCCTCCTACCGCATCACCGTGAAGGACAACGGCATCGGCATGAGCAAAGAGTATCTGCCGCATATTTTTGAAGAATTTACAAGAGAACATTCCTCCACCGAAAGCCACATCACCGGAACCGGCCTCGGCCTTCCGATCGTAAAATCCCTCGTGAATCTGATGGGCGGAACGATCGATGTGGAAAGCGAACTCGGTGCCGGAACAATAACTACGGTCTGCCTCACGCTTGGACTTCCGACCGAAGAACAGCTTGCGGCTCACCAGCATAAAGACGAGATTCTCGAGCAGTCCCTGCAGACGCTTTCCGAAAAACGCGTGCTGCTTGCCGAGGATAATGACCTGAATGCAGAAATTGTACTCACCGTTCTGGAAGAAAACGGCATTCACGCCGAGCACGTAAAAGACGGCGCCCTCTGCTTAAAAGCAGTCCAGAACGCACCAGAAGATTATTACAATGTTATTCTGATGGATATTCAGATGCCGAACATGAACGGCTATCAGGCCGCAGAAGCGATCCGTGCACTCCCGGGAAAACGCGGGGAAATCCCGATTGTCGCCATGACGGCAAACGCGTTTGAAGAGGACCGCCGAAAAGCACTGGAATCCGGCATGAACGCCCATATCGCGAAACCCGTTGACGTTTCGGTTCTTCTCGAAACACTTTCCAGGTTTTCATAACCTTTACAGATCTGGAGTGCATATGAATACAGATAAAATGATGAAAGTAGCGGAGCATTCTTCCGCAGAAAAAACAAACTTCTGGCGCAGGATCTCCCGGACTTGTTAAATTCTGATCGCGCGGTATACCAAAAACAAATAATATACATGAAAAAAGGAGCGTTCCCGTAAAGAGAACAGCTCCTTTTTTCATGCGCCGCAGCGGACGCTTTTATTTCTCGTTTTTCAGCAGCTCCAGGTTTTTGGAGATCAGCTCGCATCTCTGTTTTACGCAGTCCGGGGATCTGTGCGGATCCTGCGGTGTGTTGAACAGATAGTCCTCGAGTTTGTCGATTGTGGTGGTTGCTACATGCATTCTTGTATCGCAGGATGCATAGTAGATGTAAACCTCTCCGTTCTCACGCGCAATCGCGCCGTTTGTAAATACAACGTTGGAAACGTCTCCGACTCTCTCTTTTCCAAGCGGAACCAGGAATACACCGGACGGCTCTGCAATGACTTTGGACGGATCGTTCAGATCGGTACCGAAGACATACAGAACGTAGCGAAGGCCTGCTGCTGTATTTCTTACACCGTGTGCAATGTTGATCCAGCATTTCTTACCGCGGATCGGCACTGCTCCGGCACCGTTTTTGGACTCGGTCAGGGTATGATAAATACGTTTGCTGATGATCTTCTCCTCGTCGATGACAGCGTGTGTGATATCATCGCAGAGTCCGAAGCCGATTCCTCCGCCGCTTCCGGTCTCAATGAAACCATCCATCGGACGGGTGTAGAAGGCATATTTTCCGTCTACGAACTCCGGATGCAGAACAACGTTTCTCTGCTGCGGAGAACGTAAGGTTTTCAGGTTGTCCAGACGCTCCCAGGTCTTCAGGTCTTTCGTTCTTACGATACCAGCCTCAGCAACAGCCGCGGACAGATCCGGATCGTTTTTGTCCTTGCTCTCAGAGCAGAACACTCCGTAAATCCAGCCGTCCTCGTGCTGGGTCAGACGCATGTCATAAACGTTGGTTTCCTCTGCGCAGGTATCCGGCAGCACAACCGGGTAATCCCAGAAATGGAAGCCGTCGATACCAGTATCACTCTCTGCAACAGCAAAGAAAGATTTTCTGTCATTGCCCTCCACGCGGACAACGAGATAATACTTTCCATTCAAATAAATCGCGCCGGAGTTCATCACAGCGTTGATGCCGAGACGCTCCATAAAGTACGGATTCGTCTCCTCATCCAGATCATATCTCCAGTGAACCGGAGCGAACTCTCTTGTCAGCACCGGATACTCATAGCGGTCATAAATACCGTTGTAAAAATCTGCTTTTGTGTTCTTTCTTGCCACAAGGCGGTCTACCTTGGCTTTTTCCACATAATACTGTTTATTCAGCATCTTTTAACCTCCCAATTACTTCCATACACATCCGTCCATTGTGATACGGGCATTTCCACGGTTCTACAATCGGCTCATGGATCGGGCTTCCGTCTGCATTCACGCACCAGAACCACTCAGACCCCTCTCGTTTATCGATCACATATTCCTTGATGTAGCCCCAGATGTCTTTTGCCGCATCGAGATACTTTGTTTCCTCCGGTTTTTTCTGCCATGCATTTAAAAATCCAACGACAGCTTCTGCCTGTACCCACCAGACTCTTGTGGTATCATCCACACCGCGCTCGCACTCATTCATCAGCGAATGATTTTTGTATGCCGTATTGTAGATATTTTCCGCAATCTCTCCGGTGATCGGCAGCAGTTTTTCCCGGTAAGCCGGATCGCCGAGCACTTCTGTACCCCGGTCGATCAGCCAGGAAGTCTCGATATCATGGCCATAAGAATACAGATCAATCAGCGTATTCCATGTCCGGTCGAAAAATACTTCCTGACGGCCTTTTTCCTTGTTGTATACTTTATCCGCGAAGAGATCCATCATAAAGCGGAGACGGTCACCGGTAAACGGATCCTTTGTCACGCGGTACAGCTCGGTATATGCTTCGAAAACATGCAGCAGCGTATTCATGGTCTTCTCTGCCATGACGCCGTTCTCCGAGAGCTTTTCATTGCTCTCCGGCTTGAAATCGCGGGTAAATGCCTCGAGATAACCGTACTCGTCGGTGCAGTGTGTCTCGATGATCTGCTGCAGCGATTTTGCCAGCTCCAGCGCCTCGGTGTCGCCCGTCGCATCAAAATACGTAGACAGCGCATAAATTGCAAATGCCTGATTGTACGTATGCTTTGTCGTATCGAGCGGCTTTCCGTCGTAGGTGACAGACCAGAACACGCCACCGTACTCGCGGTCCACACACGCCTGTTTCATAAAGCGGTACGCATGCTCCGCATCGGCGCGCAGCTTCTCGTCCTTTAAGGTCAGGTACGCATTCGAGAAAAACCAGAGAATTCTGCTGTTTAAGATGCAGCCCTTCTCATACGTTTTCTGCACGTTCAGATCAAAGTCCTGATAGCCGTAAAATCCGCCGTATTCCTCATCTCTTAAGCCCTCCCAGAACGGAACGATCCGTCCAGTAAGCTCCTGCTTTACTTCCTTTGCCAAAGACTGCATCTTTTCTTTCCTTCTTTCTTATCTTCTTCCGATTTCGGTGTCAGACTCGCGTACGACACTGTTTTTCTTGATATAATCTACAATCAGATCTACGGTTGTGAATGCCAGTCCTACATACGTATCGGCTGCGCCGTAGTAGATCGCGATCTTTCCGGTCTCTGCATCGTGAATGGTTGCGCACGGGAAGGTTACGTTCGGAACGAAGCCTCTCTCCTCATACCACTCTTCCGGTGTCAGAAGGAAGTTCTGGCAGCGGTATTTTACGATGGACGGATTCTCTTTGTCGAGGATTGCGCCGCCGATGCTGTATACATAGCCATTGCAGGTGCCGCTTACGCCGTGGTAGAACAGCAGCCATCCTTCGTTGGTCTCAATCGGAGCTGCGCCGCCGCCGATCTTTAAGGACTCCCACCACTCCGGGCTCTTGCTCATGACGTGGCGGTGTTTGCCCCAGTACAGCATATCCGGGCTCTCGGACAGGAAGATGTCACCGAACGGTGTGTGGCCGCTGTCGCTTGGACGGGACAGCATCACGAAGTTGCCGTTGATTTTTCTCGGGAAGAGAACGGCATTTCTGTTGAATGGAAGGAATGGATTCTCCACACGTACGAAGGTTTCAAAATCTTTTGTTTTTGCCATTCCGATGGCTGCACCGTAGAAGTCCTGGCACCAGATGATGTAGTAGGTATCTTCTACTTTTACAAGACGCGGGTCATATGCGTAAACCGGCATGAACGGTTTGCCTTCTTCGTCAACGAACTGGATTTTGTTCTCATCGAAATTCCAGTGGATCGCATCTTTGCTTCTTCCAAGGTAGATGTACGGGATTCCGTTTGTCTGCTCACCACGGAATACTCCGATGAACTCGTCGCCGTACGGCATAACGGCGCTGTTGAAGATTCTTGCTACTTCCTTCACCGGATTTCTTCCGATGATCGGATTCTCGCCGTATCTCCATACCGGTGCACCGGAAAATTCAGCCGGGCCTTCCTGCCATGGCATATTTTTGACAGCATCTCCAATAATTTTAACTTCGCTCATTTTTTGAAACCTCCATGAAAAATATTGTTTATGAGTTGTACTTTGTTTTTTTAAGTTTCTGTTAGTGGACAGAATCTTGTTTTTTAATTCTTTTTTCTCCGAACCGCCGTGTTTTATCACCCTCACGCCCAGTCCTTTAGCTTAATTTTAACATAGATGATTAATTTTTCAACTGGAAATTACTTAAAAAATAAGTTCCGTTAGATACTGTCAATTTTTAAGTGACTTTGTTGTGTAATATGTACAAAAACGGGGCATTTCAAAATGCCCCGTTTCTTAATTTATAATTCAGTTATAAAAATCAAAGCTTTACGCTCTCTTTCGGCACCAGCTGTCCAGAGACAATTTCCATATTTTTGCCGGATGCCGCGCCGCGGATCTGCTTCAGCGCTTTTTCGAGCGCTACTTTTACCATCGCCTTCGTATTGATCTCATACGAAGTGATCTTGAGATCCGGGAAACCCGGATACAGGTAATTGTCGAAGCCGACAACGGAAACGTCCTCCGGCACGGAGATGCCGCGTTTTTCCAGCTCGAGCATCAGAAGGCCGGCGGTCAGGTCGCAGTTGCAGACGAACGCTTCCGGCATCTGTTCCGGGAGATGAATTTCGATCTGGCCCCGCTCATCACGGTCCTCCAGAATCCATTCCGCCGGTGTCACATCGCGGTGTTCCAGAACAGCCTTGGAAAAACCGCAGTACCGATCCATGATACTGCTGGAAAAATGAATCGAACCGACAAAAGCCAGCTTTGTAAGGCCATGCTCATACAGGTATTCCGTCATCAGATACATTCCGTGAAAGTTATCTGCGATCACGGCATCTTTTGCCAGCTCATTGTCGTAGAAATCCAGAAATACGATCGGAAGATCCACGTTTTTCTTCAGATAGTGGATGTAATCGCGGCTCGTGTCTCCCATCAGGATCAGCGCATCGACGGTCTGCTCCTTGGCGATGCACGGCACGATCATCTCATCTTCCATCTCCTGTTTCAGGATCTCCACGGTCACCATACAGCTCTTTTCCGTCGCCGCCAGTGCCATCTCCTGATACATTTTCCAGTAAAATGTCGTATACTCTGCCAGATACCGTTCCGGAATCACCACTCCGATGCAGCGCAGGCTTTTTCCCTGTGTATTTCTCGCTCCGCTTCCCGGCTGGCGGTACCCCATTTCCTTTGCAATTTCCAGAATCCGGGCGCGCATCTCATCGCTGACCCCTTTCTGTCCTGTAATCGCGTTATGCACGGTGACGGCGCTGACGCCCGCCACCTTTGCAATATCTGCCAATCTTACTTTTGCCATATCCGTTGCTCCTTAGTCTACTGCAACAAAGTGATACAGTCTGCTGACGAAATCACCCCAGAAATCTTTCATCCGGAAACCGGCATTCATCAGCATCTCGCCGCTGTAAACCTCATCGGTTCCCTCCAGACGATATTTTTTCGCCGGATCAAAGCCGCGCAGGCGAACCTTGCGGGACGGCATATTTGCCTGTGCCAGCACCTGTACGTAGGTCACAAGCACTTCGCTTTTATCCTCCGATGCTACTGCCCAGCAGTCGGATCTGTGGTTTTCACGGCTGGAAAGAATACGGTAATACTCTCCCTCGCGGATCAGTTCATGATATTTGTGATACATTGCGGTCTGCTCCGGAATCAGCTTTCTCTCTTCTTCCGGCAGTTTTGTGATATCAAGCTCATAGCCGAACGTTCCGGCCAGTGCCACATGGCCTCTCGTTGTAAACGGAGTTACACGGCCAACCGTGTGGTTCGGGCATACGCTGACGTGTGCACCCATTGAGCAGAGCGGGTAAATGAGGGCTGTTCCCTCCTGGATTTCCAGACGCTCAATCGCATCGGTGTCGTCGGAGCACCAGATCTGCGGACTGTAGTAAAGCATTCCAGGATCGAAACGTGCACCGCCGCCGGAGCAGTTCTCCAGAAGCAGATCCGGGAACTCCTGTATCAGACGCTCCTGCATCGCATACATACCGAGCACGTAGCGGTGGAACAGCTCCTGCTGGGAATCTTTGTCCAGGTAGGTGCTTCCCAGGTCGCTTAACTGACGGTTCATATCCCATTTCACGTATTTGATGTTTGCACTGCGCAGGATTTTTGCCACACATTCATACGCATAATCCTGCACTTCCGGGCGGGAGAGATCCAGCACGTACTGGCAGCGGATCTCAGTCGCTTCTCTTCCCGGAATCTGAATCGCCCATTCCGGGTGCTCTCTGTAGAGATCAGAGTCCGGGGAGATCATCTCCGGCTCGAACCAGATACCGAATTCAAGACCGATTTCATTCACTTTGTCAACCAGATTTTTCAGGCCGCCTTTGATCTTCTCTTCGTTGACAACCCAGTCACCGAGGGAAGAATCGTCTTTATTTCGTTTTCCGAACCAGCCGTCATCCATAACAAGCATCTCGATGCCGTCTTTTTTTGCCTCTCTTGCGATATCGAGGAGTTTATCGGTATCAAAATCAAAGTAAGTTGCTTCCCAGTTGTTAATCAGAATCGGGCGTTTTTTGTGGTTGTACGGGCTGCGGATCATATGTCTGCGATAAAATGCATGGTAGGAACGCGTCATTTTGCCAAGTCCCTCGGCAGAGTAGACCATAACAACCTCCGGCGCCTGGAATTCATCGCCGGCTTTTAAATTCCAGCAGAACTCCTCCTGGTTGATACCCATGACCATACGAACGGTATCAAACTGGCATCTTTCCACCTGTCCGATAAAGTTGCCGGAATATACGAAGTGCATTGCGTAAACCTCGCCGCGCTCCTGATCCGTTCCCGGTGTCACCAGGGCCACAAACGGGTGCTCCTGATGGCTGGACTCTCCTTTTCCGGAGGAAACGAGCTGTTTTCCGTAACGGAGCGCACCCTGCTGGATGTGGCGTTCTCTTCCCCAGGATCCATGAAGAGAAAGCATCTCAAAGTCTTCGTTGTCCATATCGAGGCAGGCACTGTAGATTTTCTCTACCTTCAGCGCTTCACTGCCTTCATTTTTCACGCGGACACTTCGGGTGATAACGTTTTCTTTTGTAAAAACAGAGTAGGAAAGGACAACAACAAGATCAAGAACAGGATCTTTGCAGGTGATTTCCAGAGTTTCTACTTCGTCCTCGGTTCCAAAAGAAGCTGGAAGACCGGTCAGCGGGCGTTTTCCTTTGAAAATTTCATAGGAATCAAAGAAAATCTCACATCCCATACGGCCCTGTGCATTTCTTATATTCAGACAGCTCTCACGGTAATCGCCGACTCCTCCGGTCGGGTATTCCATTGGAAAACGGTCGAGGAACGAAGATTTCTCTCTCTTATTGACGGACGGGGTGAACGGCGGCTCATCCATGCGGAGCGGATACAGATCCGGCTCTCCGTGCAGAAGGGGTCCGTAGTAAACATGTCCGACGTAGCCTTCCGGGCTCAGGCCGATCACATACGTCGTATTCTCTGTATTTAACTGAAAAAGCTTTTTCTCATCATAATATAAAATCGCCATTTTCTTCTCCTTATTTCAGGTAAGCTTGATCCGCCGGGCCGATTTTTGTACAAAAAGACCTCACCCGCCGGGCTGAGGCCTTTTTTTGTTTCTATATCACACAGCGTTTAAGCAGTTACCATTGCATTTTTTAATTTTTCCAGTTTCTCGGCTGCATCTTCAAGGGATGTGCCTTTTACGCCGAAATAGAATTTGATCTTCGGCTCAGTACCGGATGGGCGCACACAGCACCATGCGTTGTTTTCCAGCTCATAGTAAAGAACGTTGGAGGACGGAAGTCCGGTCGCGCTCTTCTCTCCGCTTACGAGATCCTGGCGTACATCTGCTTTGTAATCGCGTACGGCAAGAACCTGGAAACCGCCCAGCTCTTTTGGCGGGTTCTCACGGAAGTTGGTCATCATGGTCTGGATCTCTTTTGCACCGTCGATACCTTTTAAGGTCATCGTTGCAAGACCCTCTTTGTAGTAGCCGTACTCCTCGTACATATCCACCATGGCATCCCACAGTGTTTTGCCCTGCTGTTTGTAGTATGCAGCAACCTCGCAGAGCATCATAACTGCCACGCAGGCATCTTTATCTCTTGCATATGTTCCGGCCAGGCAGCCATAGCTCTCTTCCAGACCAAATACATAATTGTGTGCACCGCTCTGCTCAAAAAATTTGATCTGCTCGCCGATGTATTTGAATCCGGTCAGAACCTCGATCAGTGCCACGTTATAAGCTTTTGCGATTGCTTTTGCCATATCGGTCGTAACAATCGTCTCAACGAGTGCCGGGTTCTCCGGCATGGTTCCGTTCTTGGTGCGCTCACGCAGAATATACTCTGCGATCAGCATACCGGACATGTTTCCGGTGAAGCTTACGTACTCGCCGGTCTTGCTGTCTTTTGCATAAACGCCGAGACGATCTGCATCAGGGTCGGTTGCAAGGATGATGTCAGCGTCTACTTCTTTTGCCAGTTTCAGCGCCAGTGTCCATGCTTTCTCGTCTTCCGGGTTCGGGTAAGCCACCGTCGGGAAGTTTCCGTCCGGCACTTTCTGCTCTTTTACAACGTAAACCTGATTAAAGCCAAGCTCGCGCAGAACGCGGCGTACCGGCACATTTCCGGTTCCGTGAAGCGGTGTGTAGACGATCTTCATATCTTTTGCCGCATCTTTGATGATTTCCGGATGAATGCTCTGCTCTTTTAATTTTGCAACGTAACGGTCATCAAAATCGGTTCCGATGACCTGGAACAGGCCTTCTGC
>ERZ827520.3664-NODE-3664-length-12223-cov-2.914694_pt1 | contig 12223 bp, 11 predicted proteins | sample MGYA00519581_ERZ827520 | MGnify/ENA primary metagenome ERZ827520 (study PRJEB31778, sample SAMEA3449339) | human gut metagenome | biome: human gut; feature: human-associated habitat; material: faeces | place: United Kingdom | collected 2010/2012 ...
CCGCCCTCACGGCGGCCGCGCTTGTAAAGAGAGAGTTTATTAAATGAACGCAGGTTCGAAGAAGAGGTCGTTTTCCGCAAATCTTGAAAGGCGGAATCTGTGCAGATCGACAAATGGCGCCTCTCCCATGAGAAGTTCCTTGCAGACACGCCCGCCGGAAGGACCGAACTGGAGCCCGTGGCCGCTCCAGCCGCAGTTGACGAGAAGTCCCTCCACGGGAGTCCAGTCTATGATCGCATTGTGGTCAGGCGTGTTGTCATAGGCCCCCGACCACTGGCGCACGACGCGGATTCCGCGAAGCGCCGGTATCCTCTTAAGGATGCTGGTGGTAACTCCTTCGAGGAATTTGGCGCTGTTGCCGGCCTCTACCGTATGCGGCTCGCCGGGGTCGTCGCGTCCGAACATGAATGTGCCGTTCGGGCACTGCTTGAAATACGCCCCGTCGTCAAGGCAGAGGACCATCGGGCAGTTAAAGACCTCGACCGCCTCCGTGATAAGTATATTGTGGCGTTCGGGGTAGACCGGAAGCTCCACGCCCACAGTCGCCGCAAGCGGCGTAGACCAGGGGCCGGCGGTAAGGAGCACCTTCGGCGCGTGCCATTCTTCTCCGCTCTCGGTCACGACTCCCTTTATCCTGCCGTTCTCCGCAAGCAGCTTCGCGACCGGCGTGTATGTCTTTATCTCAGCGCCGAGGCGGCGCGCGGCGTGCCCGTAAGCCAGCGTCAGCGTCTGCGGGTTGATATGCCCGTCGTCGCCGCAGAAGGCGGCGCCGAGGATGCCGTCAAGGTTCAGATAAGGCCATCTGTCGTGGATCTCCGCGGGAGTCATCATCACAGACGGTATATCGAGACTTTTCTGAAGCGTGACGTTTTTATTGAGCTGCTCCATGCAGGGGTCCGAATAGGCGACCCACATGTAGCCCCATTGAGTGAACTCGAGCTTCATGCCCGTGTCCAGCTCCTCTTCAAGCGTCGGGAACACGGAGAGGTTATATTGAGCCATACGCAGGTTGACCTCGGTCCCGAAATGCTGGCGAAGCCCGGCCGCCGAACGCCCGGAACCGCCGGAGGAGAGGTATTCCTTTTCAAAGAGGACCGTCTTTACTCCGGCCTTCGCCAGTTCATAGGCGGCAGACGATCCATGCACGCCGCCGCCAACTATGATCACATCAGCAGTTTTTACTGTCATGGCATACTACCTCCCTAGTCTTCGTCAGCCAAAAGCATGGCCTTTATCGGCTTCACGGGCGGACGGATGACCCCGGCCCTCACTTCGGCGATCGGTTTTCCGGTGGCGCGCGCAAGCTCGCGGATGATGATGTCGCGGCATCCGCGTCCCTGGCATGGTCCCATGCCGACGCGCAGGATGCGCTTCAATTCGTCAAATTCAGTGTAGCCCGCCGCTATCCATTTGCGGATCTCGTCGATCTCTACCTCTTCACAGCGGCATATCACATTCACTTTCGCCATTTCAGCACTCCTCCTCCGGGCGCAGGCATGCGGGCGCGTTCACCGCGACTGCGCGGATTTGATCCGTCAGCTCTTTTGGTATGACTACGCTGACCACATAGGTACGGTCTTTGGAGGGTTCGGTGACGGCGATCACTTCTCCCTCGGCCACGACTTCCCCGACGCGGTTGAGGCATTTGACCGTCTTGCCCTTTTCCGGCAGCGGCAGCATTTCGTAGGGCAGCTTGACGACGGCTTTGTCCGAAGCGTAGGTCATGTCGATCACGAAGCAGGCTAGCCCTGGGCACCTCGATACGCAGATGCCGCAGCCGGTGCATTTGGCGTAGTCTATCCGCGGTACGTCGTTTATGTCTTCAAATGGAAGGACCGCCCCTGTCGGGCAGCTTGTGTAGCAGGGGTTGCAGGGGATGCGTTTGGGGCATTCTATGACCGCGTAGCCGCCTTTTTTTGCTTCCCACGCCTCTTTCGGCGGCAGGACGGCTCCCTCCGTGTGTTCCACGAGGACGCCGCTGTTGAACAGTTTTTCTTTATCGCATGCGCATGTGCAGCCCATTGTCTACGCCTCCCATCTTTCTACGAGGACCTGGTCTATTCCCGCGAGGATTTTTTCTCCCACTTCTCCGGCGCGGAGGTGGTGAAGGCGGGTCCAGTATTCGTCGAATTTCTTGTCGTCTATTTTGTGTCCCAGGGCTTTGGCCGCCGAGTGACCCGCTATCCTTCCCTCCACCATGGCGGCGGAGGCCTCTTCTATGCCGGAGGCGTCTCCCGCGACCCAGATGTCGGGGTTGCTGGTACGCATGGTTTTATCTCTGAAGGGCACGTAGCCGCAGAGCTGGGGGACGAACTGCATTTTGCAGCCCGCCTGCCAGAAGAGTTCCGTCGTAGGCGTGAGGCCTACGGCCATGCAGATGATGTCGCAGTCGATTTTCTTCGGTTCGCCGATGAGCTGGAATTTATCGTCAAGCTCCTGAATGACCGCCCCTTCGAGGATTTTATCGCCGACGGCTTCTACGATGGTGTGTCTGAGAAGGATGGGAATGCCGAGGCGTCTTATCTTTGCCGCGTGGACCCAGTAACCGCCGATCTGCGGCATGGCTTCCACCACAGCCACGACGTCGACTCCGGCCTGCCTGAGCTGGTAGCTGACGATAAGGCCGATGTTGCCCGCCCCCACCATGACGACTTTTTTGCCCGGCACGACGCCGTATACGTTCATAAGTGTCTGGACCGCTCCCGCGCCGTAGACTCCGGGAAGGTCGTTGTTGGTGAAGGGGATCATTCTTTCCTGAGCGCCGGTCGCTATCACCGTCTTTTTGGCCTTGACGCGGTAATAGTCGTCCTCGCCCTCCATGACGGTGAAAAGTCCGTCCTCGGGGTAGTAGCCGGTGACTGTTGAGTTGCAGCTGATATTCACCTTGTCGCCGAGCGCCTCGATCTCACCGAGAAGGATGTCGGCTATCTTGTAGCCGCGCGTGCCGGCGTATTCGTCTTTGGAACCGAAGAACTTGTGCGTCTGCTTTACAAGCTGGCCGCCGGGATGGAGGTCGCTCTCTATCACCGTGACTTTAGCTCCCGCCGCCGCTGCTTCGGCCGCCGCGCAGAGGCCCGCCGCTCCGCCGCCGATCACGAGGAGGTCTGTCTCATGTACTTTTTTCATCTTAATATACCCCTCCTTAGCAGGCGTCCATGGGGACGCGGCCCTTGTCCCTCTGCGTCTCGACTTTCATCCCCGCCGAAAGCGGAGTGACGCAGGTACGGACGTTGGGGACTCCGTCTACCACCATGAAGCATGAGCTGCATTTGCCGATCGCGCAGAAGAAGCCGCGCGTCCTTTTCATCTCCGGCGTGACACGGTAGATGAGAACCCCGTTGGCGTGCAGCGCCATCGCTATCGGCTCTCCCTCGTACCCCTTGAGCTCCCGCCCGTCGAAGGTGAATGTCACTTCCCGACCGTGTTTGTAGTCCAGTATCGGGTGTTTTTGTATCAGTTCCATGCCCTCTCTCCCTCCTTGGTCTTACGCCGGCCATACGGCGCGGCGAATTAAATGCGCAGAACATAAAGATAAAATCGGTGAGTAGATTATAGCATCAAAAAATTGTTTTGCATCAATTTTTTGATGCTAACATAGAATATTGTTATTCAATATTGAAGTTTTGTCAAGATAAAATAAATATTTACACGCAGAAACATAACTTTGTAAGCAATGGTAGTATTATCGAAAAAATACTAAGCCATTTTGCCGTAAAGGCTATGATTCATTGTTTTTTTTGTATATCTCTTATATATGCGTAAATGGTGAATTTCGTATTGCCCATCTCGGCTGCCAATGTGTCAACAGCGCCCTTGAGAAGGAAGAAGCCTTTGTCGTGAAGCTCTTTGATGACCTGCTTTTTTTCAGGCTTGGTGAGGTATTGCAGCGGTTTGCCGATCCGCCTCTTTGCCTGTGCCAGCGAATCGTCCATCACCTCTTCCAGATCCTGGGCGAAGGACTCGCGCACCGGCTCGGGAAATTTCCCGTGCGGCTCGGAGGGCGGATCGAAGCTTTCAGGGTACTGCTCGATCTTCCCCATATCCACCTTCACGAGGCTTTCGATGAGCTCCTGCGCGGCGACGGCCTTCTTGAGGTCGTAGTTGATGCAGAGGAAGGCGATGATCTTTTCGTTTTCGTCCCTGATGAAGATGCAGCTGCATTTGATAAGTTCGCCGCGGTTGTTCTTCGCGAGATAGTTGTAGATGCCGTCTTTGCTCTGATACTCCTCCGACTGGAGCATAAAGAGGCCGAAGTCGGTCATGGGGCCCCCTTCGCGGCGTCCCGTCACATAGCCGTTTTCGCAGAGGACGAGAGAGTGTTCCGGCATCGAGACGTCGTGGAGGTTGACCTCGTAGTCTTTGCCGAGGATCTTCGCCAGGCCGCGCACGACCGGAATGAGGATCTTTAATCTAGGGTTCATTTTTTGCGAAGCCGTCACAATGATCATCCCCTTAGTGCAGAATATTGTACACTAATTTGCGCGGCAAATAAACAAAAAATTGATATGTTGGCAAAAAAAGGGCCGGAAGAGCGATCCGCCCTTCCGGCTCCCGTTATCGGATATTGACCGCATCCCGCTAAAGGGCCACGGATCAACTTACTCTGTCATATAAAACCTGCCGCATATCATCAGCGGCTCACTAAAGGACCTCCGCCAAACGCCGGATCCCCTCGCGGATGATCTCGGGCGTCGAGTTCGTGTAGTTGAGCCTGAAGGTGTTGACGTTTGTCTTGCCGGCGTAAAAGGGATCTCCGGGGACGAAAGCGACCTTCTTTTCCATCGCCTTGCGGAAGAGGTCGAGCGCGGACTGTCCCTCGGGGAGGGTCACCCAGATGAACATGCCGCCCTCCGGTTCCGTGTATTTCACGTGGGCGGGGAAGTATTCCCTCATCGCGGAGAGCATCGCCTCGGCCTGCGTCCTGTAGAGGGCCGTGATCTTGTCGACATGCTGCTGGTATTCGTTGTGAGCGAGATAGTCGGCGATCATGTACTGCGAGAATATATTTGTATGGAGGTCGCTCGACTGTTTCGCCGTCACGAGATGGTGCATGAGTTCCCGGTCCTGCGTAATGACGAAACCGAGGCGCATACCCGGTGTGACCGTCTTCGAGAATGTTCCGAGCAGCACGCTGTGAGCGAGTTTGCCCGCTCCGATGTAGGGCAGCTTCTCTCCCTTGAAGCGCAGCTCTCCATAGGGGTCGTCCTCGACAAGCACGGTGTCGTATTTGTCGAAGAGCGCGCATACGGCCTCGCGGCGTTCCTTCGTGTAGGTAAGCCCCGTGGGGTTCTGGAAGTTGGGGACCACGTAGGCGAACTTCACGTGCTCCTGTTTGAGGGCCTCTTCGAGTTTTTCGAGGTTCAGGCCGTCGTCCTCAAGCGTTACCGGCATAAATTCCGGTTCGAACATGCAGAAGGCCTGAATCGCCCCAAGGTATCCGGGCTCTTCGATGATGACGCGGTCGCCCTTGTTGAGCAGCACCTTTGCGATAAGGTCGAGCGCCTGCTGCGAACCGGTCGTGATGAGTATATCCTCCGGCGTGATATTCAGACCGAAATTCCTGTTGTACTTGTCCGCCACAAACCGGCGCAGCGGCAGGTGTCCCTCCGTCGTCGAATATTGAAAAACTTTCCCGCCCTCGTTGTCGATGATGCGGCAGGCGGATTCCTTCAACGCCTCTTGCGGGAAGGATATCGGGTTCGGCAGGCCGCCCGCGAAAGAGGTTACCGACGGGTCCTGCGTCACTTTCAGGATGTCCCGTATGAACGAGGAAGGCGTGGATAAAATTCTGTCTGAATAGCGCATGGTGCGATCACTCCTTGGTAAAGATCATTTCCTGATTGATTTTTGCGTAAACCGCCTGACGCGGACGGATAACGTCCGTGCCAGGCGGGATATAGCCAGATATTAAAGTCTTAAAAGATTTTTAGTTGGCGGTCTCCGCCCGATTCACCTGTATCTCGTCGGCGATCTCCGCGAATACGGCGAGCGCCTTGCTGAAATCGAGGCGGCCGAGCCCGACGCGGAAGTGGTTCGTGTCAAGGCCGAAGGCGCGTTCTCCGATGATGAGCAGCTTTTTCTCGGTCATGGCGCGTTCGCACATCTCCGTCACGTCATAGGGCGGCAGCAGGCGCGGGAAGGCCGTCGAGCCTCCGTTGGGCTGGATCCACTGGAAGAGGTCGCGGTGTTTCTTGAAGAAGGCCTCGGCGATGCCGAGGTTCTCGAGGACTATCTTGTGGTTGCGCTGCAGGAGGTCGAGGGCGTTTCTCATCGCGATCGTCGCGAGTATTTCGCCGGGGGCGTTGTTGCAGTATGTCGTATAATCTTTATATCCGGCGCATTCCTCGATGATCTGGCGGTTCTTGGAGACGAGCCAGCCCATGCGCGTGCCGGGGAGCCCGTACTTGTTGAGGCCGCCGATGACCGTCGCGCGCGGATAGATGTCGGCGAGTGAGGGGAGCGCTGCCGCGGGGTCGTGTTCCATGCCGCGGTAGGTCTCTTCGTTGAATACCCAAGTGCCCATGCGGTCGGCGAGGTTGAGTATCCTGTCCATCTCCGTGCGCACGGGGATATATCCCGTCGGGTTGTTGGGGACGTTCATTATGAGCAACTTCGTCTTCGGCGAGATGTTTTCCGCAAGGAAGTTCACGTCGAGGCGCCAGCCCCAGCTGGTGACTTCAAGCGGCCACTTTATCACCTTGCATCCGAGCGTGCGCGGCAGCTCGTAGAGCGACGGGAGCGTCGGGTGCATGACGATCACTTCGTCGCCCGGCTCCAGCATATTGTTCATGAAGATAAAGATGCCCTCTTCCGGGGTGAGCTCGAGGATGTCGGAGGGACGGATCGAGGTGTAACGCTGGGATATCGCCTCGCGCAGGGGAGCGAAGCCCGCCGGCCTTGTGTAACCCAGGCTCAGGTTTTCCCAGAGCTTCTTGCATTCCGGGTCGGCCATATCCAGGATCTCTTTCATCGAGCAGCTTTCGCAGGAGGATTGGCTCAGCATATATTTAGCCTGTTCCGCATACCTGGCAAATAGTCTTTCGAGCTTGAACGCTTTAATTCTCATTAAAGTTTCCCCTTTCATCTATAAAGTTTTCTGTGACGTTTAATAATCGTGCTATACGCGTCGTTATTCATACAGTATAACCTTTTTTTCAAAAGCTGTAATCCCTCCTGTCAATTATTATTCAGCAAATCTTATCTTGATTTATAATATAATAATGTAGTTCCATAGCTGCCTGAAAAATTGGAGAGAAATTGTTTGAAAAATATCACGGAAAATTCGAGAAGGCATAAATAAAATCCTTGCTATAGCGGGGTTGTCTAAATATTATAAGAAGAAGGTTTAAAATATATTTAAAAGTATATTGTAATCTGATATATCTGTGATACAATTAGCCTTAGGGGAGGAGAATATCCTAATGACGTGCGAATCGCAATTCACACTAAAGTCGCTCAGAGAACAGGTTTACGATTATCTCCGCATTCAAATGAATGAGGGAAGGATTCGTGCGGGTTCATTCCTGAATCTCAACGACATAAGCAGAGAGCTGGGCATGAGCAGGACGCCGCTGCGCGACGCGCTCTTTCAGCTTGAATCCGAGGGATTCATCACCATTTTCCCGAGGCGCGGCGTCGTCGTCAACGCGCTGACCCTTGAAAAGATACGCAACATCTATGAGATGCTGGGCGCTCTGGAGTCCGCGGTGCTTGTCCTCGTCGCCGTCCGGTTTCGCGAAAGCGACGCCGAACTGATGGAACGATACAACCAGCAGATGAGCAAGGCGCTGGACCAGAACAATTTTTCCGTCTTTTACGACGCAAACCTGAAGTTCCACAACGTGTACCTTGAAATGTCGGATAACGCCGAGATGCTCCATTCAATAAAGATACACAAGGAGCGCCTCTATGATTTTCCGAGAAACAAGACCTTTGTCAAAGAGTGGGAGCTTCACTCTCTTGAAGAACATAAAACAATGATCGAGATGCTGCGGAACCATGACTTCAACAGCGCCGCGGACTATATCAGGGACGTGCATTGGTCATTTTCCGTACAGGAACGCTTTATCCGTAAATATTATTTTGCCAAGCACCTAGACCTTGACCTATCTGAGGAGGGAATCGGCGCAGTTGAGTAAGACGGGAATCATCTTCGACATAAAAAAATATTCGATACACGACGGCCCCGGCACGCGCACCACGGTGCATCTCAAAGGATGCCCGCTCGCCTGCTGGTGGTGCCATAATCCCGAGAGCCAATCGGTGATGCCCACGGTGCTCTTCCGCGGCGAAAAGTGCATCGGCTGCGGCTCCTGCGTCAGGAGCTGTCCTCACGGAGCGATCTCCGTACGCGGCGGCACGCTCGTTACGGACGACGGCCTCTGCGACGGCTGCGGTAAATGCTGCGACGTCTGCCCTCCCGAGGCGCGCGAACTTTGCGGCCGGCGTTACACCGTCGAAGAGCTGATGACGCAGCTCCACAAGGACGAGATATTCTTCCGCGACGGCGGCGGCGTCACCTTCTCCGGCGGCGAGCCCTTCATGCAGCCGGAATTTCTCCTCGAGGCGCTGGACGCCTGCGGGAGGGCCGGTTATCACCGGGCGCTCGACACCTGCGGCTTCGTGAGCAGGAGCGTCATCGTCGACTCTGTGAAACGCGCGGATCTCTACCTCTACGACGTAAAGCACATGGACCCCGAGAGGCATAAGGAATACACCGGCGTGGACAATGTCGTCATCCTTGAAAACCTGAGGGCGATATCGGACGCCGGCGCGAAGATCAACATCCGCGTCCCCTTCATGCCGGGGCTGAACAGCGGCGACGAGAACATGCACGCGCTCGGCAGGTTCGTCCGCCCCCTCAAAGGGATCACGGGCGTGAACATCCTGCCGTACCACACGGTGGCGAAGGGCAAGCACGACCGCTGGCACATGGAATACAAGCTCGGCGACCTGCTCCCCCCGACGGAGAACCAGACGCGCCACGCGGCGGCCATCCTTGAAAGCTACGGCCTCAAGGTACATATCGGCGGTTGACGGCCGGCGGCGTGATGACGATAAAACGTCGGCAAAGATTTCACTGTTTTTTAAATAAATAAACTTATTTCACATCAAGAACGGGAGGCAATAATTATGAACGAAAGAATCCGGCGTCTGCGTGACGAAAGCTTTGACACACACCCTTCGATCGACATCGAAAGGGCGCTGCTTGAGACCGAGTTCTATCGCGAGAACGAGGGCAAGCTTCCCATGCCCGTGCTCCGCGCGGCGAATTTCAAGCACATCTGCGAGAACAAGACGATATACATAGGCCCCGAAGAACTGATCGTCGGCGAGCGCGGCCCCAAGCCGAAGGCCGTCTCGACCTTCCCCGAACTCACCTGCCACTCAAGGCACGACTTCGAGATCCTCACGACGCGCGCCCAGCAGAACTACACCGTCGCGCCCGAGGATATGGAAACCTACGAAAAGGTGGTCGAGCCATATTGGCGCGGACGCTGCATGAGAGACCGCCTCTTCGAGCGTATGCCCGAAGACTGGACGCTCCTTTATGAAGCCGGCACCTTCACGGAATTCGGCGAGCAGCGCGCTCTCGGACACACCGCGCTCGACGGGCTCATCTATCAGAAGGGCGCTCTCGACCTCAAAAAGGATATTGAAGAGGCCCGCGCGAAGCTCGACTTCATCAACGACCCCGACGCCACGGCGAAGGACGAACAGCTTCAGGGCATGTCCATATCCTGCGACGCGGTGATCATCTTCGCCGAGCGCCACGCGGAGCTTGCCGAAAAGATGGCCGCCGAAGAGAAGGACGAAAGACGCAAAGCCGAACTGCTTAAAATAGCCGAAGTCTGCCGCCGCGTCCCCGCGCACGCGCCGAGCAACTTCTGGGAAGCGGTGCAGATGTACTGGTTCGTGCACCTTGGAACGATCACCGAGCTCAACGGCTGGGACGCCATGAGCCCCGGACACCTTGACCAGCACCTCGCCCCCTTCTACGCGAAGGGCATCGCAGGCGGCACGCTCACCCGCGACGAAGCGAAGGAGCTCCTCTCCTGCCTCTGGATCAAGGTCAACAACACCCCCGCGCCGCCGAAGGTCGGCGTCACGGCGAAAGAAAGCGGCACCTACAACGACTTTACGAACATCAACCTCGCGGGACTTAAAAGAGACGGCACCGACGGCTCCAGCGAAGTCACCTACATCTGCCTGGAAATATTCGACGAACTGCGCCTCCTTCAGCCGCAGGGCAACATCCAGGTCAGCGAACGCACGCCGGACAACGTGCTCCGCGCTGCGGCGCGCGTCTTCCGCAACGGCATGGGCTACCCCTCGATGTTCAACGCCGACATGGTCATCCAGGAACAGATGCGCGTCGGCAAGACCCTTGAGGACGCCCGCGAAGGCGGCACCAGCGGCTGTATCGAGACGGGCTGCGCGGGCAAGGAGGCCTATCTGCTCCACGGCTACCTCAACGTGCCGAAGCTTCTCGAATACGCCCTTTCGAACGGCGTAGACCTCCTCACCGGCAAACAGGTCAGCATCAAGACCGGCGAACTATCGGAGTTCAAGACGTTTGACGACCTCTACGCGGCCTTTGAGAAACAGATGGCCCATGCGATAGAGACCAAGATCGGCGTCGACAACTACCTCCGCTACCAATACGCGACCAACATGGCGGCCACCTACCTCTCGTGCGTCATCCGCGACTGCATCCAGAAGGGCAAGGATTACTACAACGGCGGCCCGCGCTACAACAGCGACTACATCCAGTGCTGCGGCATCGGCACCATCACCGACAGCCTCTCCGCGATCAAGAAGCACGTCTACGACGAGGGCGTCTATACGCTGCAGCAGGTGGTCGAGGCGATGAAGGCCAATTGGGAGGGCCATGAGGAGATGCGCCTCACGCTCTGGAACAAAACGCCCTTCTTCGGCAACGACGACGACTATGCCGACGACCTGATGAAGAGAGTCTACAACAGCCTCTTTAACAACATCGACGGCAAGCGCAGCATCCTGGGCCCCACCTACCACCTCAACATGCTTTCGACGACCTGCCATAACTACTTTGGACAGAAGCTCGCGGCGACCCCGAACGGGCGCTTCAGCGGCATGCCAGAGTCAGACGGCACCTCGCCGAGCCACGGCGCCGACAGAAACGGCCCGACGGCGGTCGCGAAGTCCCTCGCGAAGATGGATCAGGTCAAGTCGGGCGGTACGCTGCTCAACCAGCGCTTCCTGCCCTCCGTGCTCGCGGGCGAAGAGGGGATCGAGGGCGTCAAGAACCTCATCCGCTCCTACTTCAAGCTCGGCGGCCACCATATCCAGTTCAACGTCGTCGACGAGGAGACCCTCCGCGACGCGCAGGCAAACCCCGACAACTATCGCGGCCTCCTGGTCCGCGTCGCCGGCTACAGCGACTACTTCGTGGACCTCGATAACTATCAGCAGGAAGAGATCATAGCGAGGAACGCGCAGGAGGGCTTCTAAGCTCCGGCGTTTGCGATCCGCTGAAGAAAAAAACTACTGAACAAGAAGCCGTCGGTCCCGTGAATGTTGTAATTCACGGGACCGATGTTTATGAGGGGCGGCAAATGGGGTATAATTAATCAGACAAAAACTTGTCCGGCCCCGGGGAGAGTGCGCGCTGCTTGAATATTTACGCTGACGATAAAAATAACAAGCCTTTGGCTGAAAAGACGGTCGAAGGGCTGATAGGGATCATCAAGGGCAACGGCCTGAAACCTGGCGACCGCCTGCCTAATGAATTCGACCTCGCGAAGATGCTCAACGTGGGGCGCAGCACGCTGCGCGAAGCGGTGAAGAGCCTCGTTTCACGGAATATCCTCGTGACGCAGCGCGGCGCGGGGACCTTTGTCTCTTCTCTCAACGGAATCCCCACAGACCCGCTGGGACTCACCTTTATCGAGCGCAGCGACGACGAGATCGCGCTTGCATTCAACGAGGTGCGCCAGGTGTTGGAGCCTGAGATTGCGGGGCTTGCCGCGCTCAATGCCACCAATAAGCAGAAAGAAGAGATCATGCGCCAGTGCGAGCTGGTCGAGGGACTGATCAAGCGCCGGGCTCCCTATTATTCCGAAGACATGGAATTTCACCGCCTGCTCGCCCAGGCGAGCGGAAATGTCGTTATGATGCAGCTTGTGCCGATACTTCACCACGCGATAGGCAAGAATATTGACCGCACGAACAATGAGCTTGC
>ERZ827520.3668-NODE-3668-length-12206-cov-9.122048_pt1 | contig 12206 bp, 9 predicted proteins | sample MGYA00519581_ERZ827520 | MGnify/ENA primary metagenome ERZ827520 (study PRJEB31778, sample SAMEA3449339) | human gut metagenome | biome: human gut; feature: human-associated habitat; material: faeces | place: United Kingdom | collected 2010/2012 ...
AAGACAGCGGCCTCTCACGCCGTTAACGTGGGTTCGATTCCCGCACGGGTCACCAGGAAGAGCACCATAGCGTAAGCTAAGGTGCTTTTTTTGTATGTCTAAAACCACTCGCTAGGCGAGTGGTTCGATAAAGATTATATCGATGAGTAATGAAACTCAAACGAAGAATTTTGAAATAGTACCAGTGGGGCAATTCCAGACTGGGTTATTGGCGTATCGCCGGTAGTCCTGTATTAAAAGGTTCCATTGCAAACGAAAGACTCGCAGAAGCAGGATATTTTAGTATCCTCAGGCGCTACTACGAGTCCTTGCACTTATGCGGTTGAACCGCCGTGTACCGGTCGGTACGCACGGTGGTGTGAGAGGTCGGCTCTTTAGTTAAGAGAGTCTCCTACGCGATTCTTTTAGGTAAAAAAGCAAACAAACAGAACACTTCATTCAAATGCATATAGCGGCTATTTATTTTATACAGAGACAAATAGCGGCACAGAACAGATATAATAAAAGAAGCTATAAAAAGCAGGTATTCACGTGGAGGACGATATCGTTTCTACATGAACACCTGCTTTTTATTTATTATTTACTGGTGGAATAAATAGTGGTAGCCAAGTATTCATCACTGACCCAACCATAAATCCCATTGTAATATACAACAACCCAGTCAGGCACATTGCTGCTATAGCCGCATTCCCATACGATGATACCGTAGGGGATATTATCCATTTTTTCATAATTTGTACCGGGACCTTTACGCATAACCAGCCCATGATCAGCAGTGGTGTAGGTACAAAGGCTATCAATTCGGCTAAGCGTTACATCTGGTGCAACGCATCCATCCGGCAGAATAACGTTGGCATTGTTTTCGGTATAATCCTGTACTTGCAGCAAGCCCCAAAGGCCATTCTGTTTTGCCCATACGCAGCCATCGCGCGCGGGGGCTAAATCTTCATATTGCCCAGCGGAAATTATCTCATTGCCGTAAACATCCAGAACCAGCTTTTGTCCGGATTGGGTTTTCACAACTACCATGCCAGATAAGTCTGCGTAAGGATATTCAACAGTTTCGTTCATGATGGACAAACTCATCTGCGGCTGATAAATGCAGGGGATTACTAAAGCACCGCTTTGGTCGCAATATCCCCAGTTACCGGCTGCATCCTTTACCGCGATTAAAGATTCACCGGCCATGCAGGCATCCTGGTAGTCGAAATCGGTTAAAATTGTACCGTTTTTATCCGCAACGGCAAAAGGTGCAGAATTGTCAACAAGATAACCGGCATATTCATCATCCCAAATGCCTTGCTGGATGCCAACCAAATCAGGAGCATACACCTGTTCGATGGGCGTGCCACTAAATGTATAGACACCAATAGCAGAACGGTAAATCTGGCTGTCACCTAAAATCCACTGGATGCCATACCCGACGTGCCCGCCCAGCATGGTTGTAAAAGGCATTTGTTGGGCAACCAGCTCCTGGTTAATCTGTTCTTCCAGGGCATTCAGCTTCTGGTAATCGTATGTATCATCTACCCCAATGGAGAGCTCCTGCTCACCATACAGGTACGGGATGCTTTCTGACAAATCTTCCAGAAAAGCATTACAGTTGGCAGCATTAAACAGGCTCCAGCGTTCGCCCTTGCGCACAGCGTACAGATTTCGGGCAGCGGCGTAACCGGCAGTGTGGGTTTCGCGGGAGAAGAGAGGAATCATCTCGTCAAAATCATATTGCGGCGGTAACTTCCAGTTGGCATTGCTAGTGGATGGTATAGCTGTGGCAACAGCTTCACTGGTCGGGGAAAGAGCAGCGGAGGAAGCAGGTTTATTTTCTGGCGCTGCAGCACAAGCGGTAAGCATTATTGCGGTGATAACACTGGCGAAAAATGAGAATAACTTCCTTTTCATGGCTTTTCACTCCTTGTGTAAATGATTTTTCGGTAAGATGAAGAAGTAATATAAGAAAGTGAATTCATAAACCCTATAATATCTTATTTTATCAAAAATATCTGCTAATGGGAATAGCTAACAATTCTACATGGATAAATTTGGATAGTATGACAAAGATTGCAGAACTGGAGTGAAAGTCCGAACTATGGGATGAGTGATCTGCTATAATAAAAGAAACAAGGAGATGATTACCATGTTACTCGGTCATACCAAACAAATCAATGGCGTCTGGAAAATACAATCCCTAAAGCAACACAGTGAAAACGTGGCCGAGTACTGCGCACGGGCGTGCCAGCCGCTGGGACTTGAAAACTTGGGCCGTCTTACAGGCTGGCTCCATGACGCTGGGAAATCTCATAGAAACGTTCAAAAGCATCTGAGAAACCAGACAAACGAAAAAATCAATCATTCCAGCGCCGGAATGCGGTGGCTATGGGAAAATTATGGCGGAGAAACAGCTTCACCACCTTCTCGCTTGACTGCGCAAATGGCAGCATTGGCAATCGGATCCCATCACTCTGAACGTATGGATGTTTTCGACCTGGGTGGAGTAGAACCCTGGATAAAACATATGTATTCAGAGCAGGCTCAAGAACTATATGAAGAAAGCTGCCGGGCCTTTTTTGCGGATTGCATAAGTGAAACAGAGATACGGCAAATGTTTGCCAAAGCTGCGCAGGAGGTAGAATGTCTTGTGCGGAAAATCCGAACGCAGGAAGGAAAGAAGCCGCGGCTTTGTATCTATCAGGTCATGTTGGGGTTGGCACACAGATTTTTGTTTGCAGCCCTGATCGATGCAGACTGGTTGGATTCAGGCAACTATTATAATCAAGAAGGATGCCTTCCCCCGGAGCAGCTTCCGCCATGGGATCTGATAGAAAGCAATGTTGAAACATTCCTGAACAATTTACAGCCCCGACATAAAATAGATACCTTGCGTGCAGAAATTTCGGAGCAATGCAAGACAGCAGGCGAATGTGCAAAGCTGGGCATTTACCGCTTGTATGTGCCAACAGGCGGAGGAAAAACATTTTCCGGGCTGCGATATTGTGTGCATGCGGCCAAAAAACTTTCGGCCCGGCATATTTTCTATGTTGCACCGTTCCGGTCGATTATCGGACAGAATGTACAGGAGTTCAAAAAGGCATTAGGCGGCAGGGAATATCTGTTGGAGCACCATACGGATGCGGTGCTGGATACAGAGAACCCCGAAATTCTCCGCCAGCTGGAACGCTGGCAGGAAGCGCCGGTGATATGTACAACTATGGTACAGATGCTGCAAACCCTGTTTTGCAGCAGGCGGCAGAATGTGCGCCGCATGGCAGCACTGGCAAATTCTATCTTGGTGTTTGACGAAATACAGTCCCTGCCCATTTGCCATACATACTTGTTCAACCAGGCGGCAAATTTCTTGGCGTACTATTTGGGGTGCGTTGTTGTTTTGTGTACGGCAACACAGCCAGCGCTAAGCGAAGTAGCAAACCCTTTGCGGTTTGCATCGCCGGTGGACCTGGTCCCGGATTACCAGCTGCGCTTTGCGCAGTTCCGAAGGACAAAGATTGAAGTGCCCGAAACAGGAAATGGATTTCAGGCAGGAGAACTCGCAGAATTTGTACGGAGCAAGCAAGACGAGAATGGCAGCATTTTGGTCATCTTGAATACCCGTTCGGCGGTCGAAAAAGTGTTTGAGGCTTTGAAACAATGCCAGCCGGAACATACACAACTTTACTGCCTGACCACGCACCTGTGTGCAAAGCACCGTGCAGATGTTATCGCAGAAGTTAAGCAAAAATTAAACACCTTACACGGTCAGGAACGTTTGATCTGTGTAAGCAGTCAGCTGATAGAAGCAGGCGTGGATGTAAGCTTTGATTGCGTCATTCGAAGTATGGCTGCGCTGCCCAGTGTGGCCCAGGCTTCCGGCCGATGCAACCGCAATGCGGAAAGGAAATGCCGCACGGTGTATCTTGTTAAAACCTACAATCTGGAAAATCTGGATCGACTTCCGGAACTGCGCAACGGCAGGGAAGCCACACGACACCTGCTGCAGCAATTACAAAGGGATGCGGACCTGTTAGAGCCGGAAAGTATTTTGAGGTACTACCAGCTTTATTATGCAGAGTCCCAACAACAGGAACGGATGGGCGATCCGGTTGAATTAAAGGGGTACATTCCCCCAAAAACAGTGAATTTGTTTGACCTTTTGTCAGATAATCAGGAAAGTGTGCTAGCCTGGAAAGAGACAACAGGAAAACAAAAGTTCCCCAATTACTTGCTCCGGCAGGCGTTTGCCACGGCAGAAAGGAATTTCCATGCTTTGGAGGACATTACAACGCCGGTGGTGGTTCCCTATGGGGAAGATGGCGCGGATATGGCAACAAGACTTTCGTCCAGTAAACCGCTTACCCCCAAAATGCTGCGGGACGCACAACGCTTTACCGTTGGTATTACAACAAATGAAAAAATACGCCTGGCAGATCAAGGCGCACTGTACACAGTAAAAGAAGGGGCAGTGACAATTCTTAACAAGGAATATTACGATGACGAAAAGGGAATTCAGACAAGCCCCGGATTTATGCCGATACAATTTGCTTAACAAGGAGGGTTAAACTTTGCAATACGAAAATTCAATATCCATGCAGGTATATGGGCGTTATGCACTGTTCAGCGACCCAATTACCCGCGTAGGCGGCGAAAAATTCAGCTACCCGGTGCCCACCTACCAGGCATTGAAGGGCATTTATGAAAGCTGCTATTGGAAACCAACGTTCACCTGGGTAATTGATGAACTGCGCGTGATGAACCCGATTGAAAGACAATCCAAAGGCATCCGTCCCATTATGTATAACAATGGAAAAAACGATCTTTCCATCTATACGTACCTTTCCGATGTTTGCTACCAGGTGCGGGCACATTTTGAATGGAACGAACATCGCCCAGACTTGGAAAAAGACCGCAATGAAAACAAACATTACGCTATTGCAAAGCGTATGTTGGAACGCGGAGGCAGAAGAGATATCTTTTTGGGAACACGCGAATGCCAGGGGTATATTGAACCCTGCATTTTTGGCCTGGGAAAAGGGCATTATGATGATGTTTCATCCCTGGACCTAGGCCTAATGGAGCACGGCATTACCTATGCGGACGAAAACGGGAAAGGCGTGATGCAGGAACGCTTTTGGCACCCGGTAATGCAGAACGGAAAAATCTGTTTTTGCCGCCCGGAAGAATGCGAAATTGTGCGCGATATCCACCCGCAAAAGATGAAGACCTTTACGCTGGGTGAAACAGTCAGCGACTGCGATGATTTGTACAGGGAGGTGATACAGGAATGAGCTGGCTTAGCTATTGCTATAAAACCTACCAGAATAGCGTGTCAGAAATTGGAAAGCAGCAGCCTGGGAAAGTTCCACTACTGCCGGTGGCTCACACGACGCAGCAGGTCAACATTGAAGTGGAACTGGACAAGGACGGAAACTTTCAGTATGCAGGCTTGCTGGCACAAGATCAAAGGACAACGATCATTCCTTGCACAGAGAAATCTTCGGCGCGGACATCCGACGTGGTGCCGCACCCGCTAGTGGATAAACTGCAATATATTGCGGCAGATTATCCCACTTTTGGTGGTAGTAAAAAATCCGGATGGCCGCTTTACCACAAGCAGTTACAAGCGTGGTGTACATCTCCTTATGCCCACCCGGCTGTGTGTACAGTCCTGCACTACCTGGAAAAAGAATGCCTGATCGCAGACCTGGTCAAGGCAAATATTTTGTTTATAGATGAAAATGGAACTCTGCCAACAAAATGGCAGGGAAACAAAGAAGACAAGCCCCCTATTTTGGATACGCTGACCGATAGTGACCAGACGGAATCTTTTGTCCGGTTCCGCGTTGACAATGTTGATTTGTCGCGTGATACAACAGTCCGAGAAAGCTTTATCCGCTTTTATGAAACACAGTTAAAAGATATTGACTATTGCACAGTTCAGGGAATCAAAATGCCGGTTTCTACGTTAAGCCCGTATAAGATCCGCAACCCAGGTGACCGTGCAAAGCTGATATCCAGCAATGACAATACGAATTATACTTACCGCGGGCGCTTTGCGGATGTAGCGCAGGCACTTTCGATTGGTTATGAAACAACCCAAAAGGCACACAGCGCCTTGCGATGGTTGGTCAGCAAGCAAGGGGTAAATACAGGGGACCAGACTGTACTTGTTTGGGGAACACAGAACGAAGCAGTACCCAATGTGCTGGGGGATACTCTCGATATTGCCCAGGGATATAATCCACTAGCAGGCGATGATTGGGACGATTTTGAGGAAGATACAGAAAGGTTGCCTGCGGATACCCAAGAAAAAATTGCACGGCAGTTTAACCGGGCCATTCTGGGGTATCAGCACCAGTTGAAGGACAATTCCCAAACGGCGGTCATGATTTTGGATTCTGCTACACCTGGCCGGTTGTCCATCCGGTACTATCAGGAACTGCAGGGCTCTAAGTTGCTTGCCAATATAAAGGATTGGCACGATACGTTCCAATGGCAGCTGGAATACCGCAGTGTAGAGGAGCCGACGGAACTGGGCAAAAAGCCCAAGATCAAGAAAGTTGTCTTTGTTGGTGCGCCTGCCCCGGCGGACATTGCAAAAGCAGCCTATGGCGAAAAAGTGGATGCAAAGCTGAAACAAGCGACAATCGAACGACTGATTCCCTGTATTACCAATGGGGAGCGCTTCCCGCGGGATTTGATGATCAGCGCGGTAGATCGGGCAACAAACAGTATTGGCCTGGATTATTGGGAACAACAAAAAACACAAAACATTGCCTGCGCCCTTGTGCGTGGGTACTATCATAGAAATAAGAAGGTGGATTATCCGATGAATGTTGATGAAACCATTAAAGACCGAAACTATTTGTTTGGGAGAATTTTAGCCTGTGCAGAACAGATTGAAAGACGGGCGTTGATTCAGCTAGGAAATGAGAACGAAAAACGTTTGACAAATGCAGAGCGTTTAAGAACCGCGTTTGCTCTGCACCCGGCAGCAACAACACTTCTTTTGGATAAAAAATTAAATCCGTACCTGAACAGAATGAAAAACCGTAACGGAATGGATAGCCAAAGGTATGCGATGATGCAAGAATTATTACATAAGATTGGCACAGAAAACTTTACGAACAAAAGACTTGGTGAGCTGTATCTGATTGGCTATGCCGACCAGATGATGGACTTTAAGGCCGAAAATGCAGAATATAAAGCGAAAGCAAAAAAGCAGGAGGAATAAAAGATGGCTGTGCTGCAGAATAAAATCGACTTTGCACTTGTGATTGCTGTAAACCATGCGAACCCGAACGGTGACCCGCTGAACGGAAACCGCCCGCGCGAAACGTATGAGGGACTGGGTGAAATTTCGGATGTGTGCCTGAAACGCAAGATCCGCAACCGCATGATGGACCTTGGCCAGAATGTGTTTGTCCAGTCGGACGACCGCTGCAATGATGGCTTCAAAAGCCTGAAAGACCGTGCAGACGGCTGCCCAGCAGTGAAAAAAGCTGAAAAAGATAAAGATGCTTATGCAAAGGCTGCCTGTGAAACCTGGCTGGATGTGCGCAGCTTTGGCCAGGTGTTTGCTTTTAAGGGGAAAGAATCCAAGGGCGATGGTGTTTCCGTTGGCGTGCGCGGCCCGGTATCTATTCATCCGGCTTTCAGCGTGGACCCGATTGATGTCGATGATATCCAGATCACAAAGAGCGTGAACGGTACGACTGGCGAAAAGAAGTCAAGCGATACCATGGGTATGAAGCACCGTGTGGCTTTTGGCGTGTACACAACCTTTGGCAGCATTAACTGCCAGCTGGCAGAAAAGACCGGCTTTACAGATGAAGATGCAGAAATCATCAAAGAAACGCTGCGCACACTGTTTGAAAACGATATTTCCTCTGCCCGCCCGGATGGCAGTATGGAGGTGGTTCGCCTGTATTGGTGGCGTCATAACTGCAAAAACGGACAGTATTCTTCGGCAAAGGTCCATCGCTGTCTGCATGTGGAGCTAAAAGAAAGTGTGGCACAAGCACACCGGGTGGAAGATTATAATATTACTTGCGATACCCTGAACGGATTGACACCGGAAGTGTATGATGAATACTGATGACTATCTGCAAATGTCTGGCATCCAGCACTTTGCATTCTGCCGCCGCCAATGGGCACTTGCGTACTTGGAACAACAATGGTCCGAAAACCAACGCACCGCCGAAGGCCGCCTGCAGCATACCCGCTGCCATGATGTTACCCTGACGGAAAAACGCGGCGATTTGCTGATCGCCCGCGGTATGAGGGTCGTCAGCCACCGCTTAAAACTGACCGGCGACTGCGATGTGGTAGAGTTTCACAAGGATCCAAACGGCGTGTCATTGCAGGGCCGCCGCGGCCTGTGGCAGCCCATGCCCGTGGAATATAAGCATGGCCGCAGTAAGGTAAACGATGCCGACCGTTTGCAGCTCTGCGCACAGGCCATGGCACTGGAAGAAATGCTGGTGTGCGAGGTGCCGGAAGGGGAAATCTTTTATGAAGAAACCCGGCAGCGGGAACATGTTTCCCTGACACCGGAACTGCGCAGCACCGCGCAGACCATGGCGGATGAGATGAACCGCCTGTTTGCGCGCGGCTATACCCCAAAAAGCAAACCCGGCAAGCATTGCAATGCCTGCTCACTGAAAGAGCTTTGCCTGCCGGCGCTGTATCAGCAGGCAGACCCGGCGGCGTATCTGCGGGAGCATATTGAGGAGGGCGCGCCATGAGAAAGCTGCTCAACACCCTGTTTGTCATCAATGAGGACGCTTACCTGACATTGGATGGCGAAAACCTTGTTGTTACCCGCAATAAGCAGGAAACCCACCGCTATGCCCTGCATACGCTGGAAGGCATCGTCTGCTTTACTTATGCGGGTGCCAGCCCCGCTTTGATGGGAGCTTGTGCCCGGCGGGGCATTGACCTTTGCTTTTTTGACCCGTATGGCAGATTTCAGGCCCGCACCGTGGGGGAAGAACGCGGCAATGTGCTGCTGCGTCAGACGCAGTACCGCGTGTCGGATGACCCGGCCCAGAGCTGTCGCTATGCCCGGAGCTTTATCCTTGGTAAAGTGTATAACGCACGCTGGGTGCTGGAACGCGCAACCCGCGATCATCCCCAGCGTGTCCCGGTCGAAAAACTGAAACGCACCTCCACCCAGCTGGCCGCCGCGCTGCCGCTGATACAGACCAGCGATGATCCGGAACAGCTGCGCGGCCTGGAAGGCGAAGCAGCCCAGCGCTACTTTGACTGCCTGAATGACCTGATTCTGCAGCAAAAGCAGGATTTTGTGTTTGAGGGACGCAGCCGCCGTCCACCGCTGGACAATGTGAATGCGCTGCTTTCGTTTGCCTACAGCATGCTGGCGCGGGAGTGTGCATCCGCCTTGACCGCTGTGGGCCTGGACCCTTATGTTGGCTTTATGCACCGCCCGCGCCCCGGCCGCAAAAGTCTGGCACTTGACCTGATGGAAGAACTGCGGGCGGTTTATGCAGACCGGCTGGTCATCAGCTGCATCAATCAAAAGATCATCACGGCAAAACACCTGCAAAAACAGGAAAATGGTGCCGTACTGCTGACGGATGATGGCCGCAAAGCTTTCCTGACCGCATGGCAGAACAAAAAGAAGGAAGAGATCACCCATCCGTTTTTGAAAGAAAAACTGCCCTGGGGGCTGGTGCCCTATGTTCAAGCGCTTTTGCTGGCCCGTGCTCTGCGCGGCGACCTGGAAGTGTACCCACCGTTTTTCTGGAAGTGAGGTGCCGTTATGTTGGTGCTTGTAACCTATGATGTCAACACCGAAACAGCCGCCGGTCGTCGCAGGCTGCGCAAAGTAGCAAAAGTCTGTGTAGACTACGGCCAGCGGGTGCAAAACTCCGTATTTGAGTGCCTGCTGGATGCCGCGCAATACACGATGTTCAAAGCAAAATTGACCGAACTGATCGATTCGGAATCGGACAGCCTGCGCTTTTATCAACTGGGAAACCATTACAAAAGCAAAGTCGAGCATGTGGGTCTGCACCCGGATTTTGATCAGGATGGAATCTTGTTTGCTTAGTGCGAGGGGAAGGCAATCATAAAATTCCCGGTTCCTTCGCACCAGAAAATATGGAAAAAACAGGGGCAGAAAGGGTAAAATACAGCCTTGCCTGTCAGCATGAAGATGCAATCCCCATAAAATTTGTTTCATATGCGCAAAAGTGCCCCACTGTTTTGTGCACTTTTGCTGTCGCTCTCCGCAAGGAGAGCGTGGATAGAAATTTTACTACGCGGACAAGGACGCCGATTGGGTGCGTGGTCGCTCTCCGCAAGGAGAGCGTGGATAGAAATTATCAAGCCAACGCCGTTGACCAGATTCTCCCCGGTCGCTCTCCGCAAGGAGAGCGTGGATAGAAATTCCACATACGTTACACGACTTCCACGCGCCCAAGTGTCGCTCTCCGCAAGGAGAGCGTGGATAGAAATGATGTATCATTAAATTATAAGGAGGTGCTACCATGGTCGCTCTCCGCAAGGAGAGCGTGGATAGAAATGTGAATCTTCGAGTGTTGGACGGCTCTAAATCATCGTCGCTCTCCGCAAGGAGAGCGTGGATAGAAATGCGGATGGTGTTGTTTCCGGCTCCGGCGATTATGGTCGCTCTCCGCAAGGAGAGCGTGGATAGAAATGTAAGATTATGGGTGTATCTGCGCCTGGTTCCAAGGTCGCTCTCCGCAAGGAGAGCGTGGATAGAAATAGGGACTCTGTATTCTTCATCATCTTCAACGCCTGGTCGCTCTCCGCAAGGAGAGCGTGGATAGAAATATCCCCAGTATCGGCACCTTCCGCAGCACCCACAAAGTCGCTCTCCGCAAGGAGAGCGTGGATAGAAATTCAGCCGTCATGCGTCAGAACCCCGGTGATCATTGTCGCTCTCCGCAAGGAGAGCGTGGATAGAAATTGGAGGTGTTGAACTTGGATAGATGGCTTGCGGGCGTCGCTCTCCGCAAGGAGAGCGTGGATAGAAATTTCAATACACAAGAATTAAAAAGTCAAAAAAGGACGTCGCTCTCCGCAAGGAGAGCGTGGATAGAAATGTCCAGCTTTCAGCGGGCCGTTAATGTTAAGACGTCGCTCTCCGCAAGGAGAGCGTGGATAGAAATGCCGCCGCCAAGACAGCCAAAGCCTCTTGAGCGTGGATAGAAATAGCACAGCAAGGCTGACCGGGTCAAGTCCAGCCAAGTCGCTCTCTGCAAGGAGAGCGTGGATAGAAATGAGAGCCTCGTTATATTACTACATGGATGGGACAGTCGCTCTCCGCAAGGAGAGTATAAAATGTTTCTCTTTCTGACTGTTCAGGGCGGTTTTGTTCATGCGGATATCCGCTTTAATTTTAAAAATTGCTATAGTAAAAACTCTCGCATAAAATAATATAAAAATATTATATTATCTACTTGACAAGGTACCCCGGTGGGGTATATAGTGAATATACCCCGCCGGGGTACCTTGCATGTGATGGGAGGGTAACATAATGCAGGAAAACGAAAAGAAGGAACCGTGTTGCTGCTGTGCACACAAAACAAAGCATCGCAGTGAAGAAGAGTATAAAAGCCTGGTCCACAGACTGAACCGGATCGAAGGACAGATTCGGGGCATCCGTGGGATGGTGGAAAACGAAGTGTATTGTCCGGATATTCTGGTGCAGTCGGCGGCGGTAACGGCGGCGATGAACGCGTTCAACCGTGAGCTGCTGGCAAACCATATCCGCACCTGTGTGGCGGATGGTATCCGTGCCGGGAATGACGAAGTTGTGGATGAGCTGCTGAAAACGCTGCAGAAACTGATGAAATAAGCATTGCCTGCACAAAATAGCAGAAGCAGAACATGAAATAAATGCACGAGTGTTTGAGGCAGCAAAAATGCCATGCCAGTGCCCAGTACGATTGTTTTTCTGTTCACAAACATCGGTAAAAGTTTGTGTAACATTACCAGAGCCATGAATAAATGCCAGTCATTCCCTGTGAGAGGGTGTGGATAGAAATGCCGCATCGGCCTTGGTTGCCCCCCAACGTATCGCTCTCCGCAAGGAGAGTGTGGATAGAAATGGTAACCTCAATAATACGTCGAATTGCAGGCTAGCCGCTCACCAAAAGGGGAGTGAGGATAGGGCAACACCGCACAATTCCCGCCTTGCGGCTTAAGCACCGCTCCGGCAGCTG
>ERZ827520.3672-NODE-3672-length-12192-cov-3.567521_pt1 | contig 12192 bp, 9 predicted proteins | sample MGYA00519581_ERZ827520 | MGnify/ENA primary metagenome ERZ827520 (study PRJEB31778, sample SAMEA3449339) | human gut metagenome | biome: human gut; feature: human-associated habitat; material: faeces | place: United Kingdom | collected 2010/2012 ...
TTGTCCCAGTCCTGCCGGGTGGCCTTTACCGCCGAGCAGATAAGCGATCCGGACTACGATCGGGAGGCGACCCTCGAGTTATTCGATTTGTTGGTCCGTCCGGGAGCCACAACCGGAGTGAACAAGGCGGAGATCACGATAGGGACTTCCTCGGGCGAGAAGTTTGTCACCGAGGTGGACCTGACATCCACCCTGCAGCAGATCGTCCAAGACAATGGAGGAGAACTCCCGACCAAAACACGAGTCCGCGTTGCGCTTTCGCTCGATGGCTTAGGGGTCTTGTCCGCCACGGTAACCCCTTGGGGAGAAACGGATGCTGGCGGCAGTGGAATATGAATCCGACGAAAACAAAAACATCATACTAATCCATTAAAATCAAATTTATCATGAAAAAAGCAGTATTCGCTATGTCGCTGGCTGTCCTTGCGATAGCCGCGTGCAGCAAAGAGGATGCCATTACTGAGGGAGGAAAGTCCCAGCAGTTGAATGTGTTGACCTCTATCCAGACCCGCTCGGCGATCGACGGTACGGTGATGCCGGTCGGCTCGGCCATCGGCGTGCATTTGACCGCCACCGACGGAACGAGCGAGTTTACGGGAGTTTCGAAAGCCGTAACGGGAGACCAGTATTATGAAAATGCTGAAAACGTTCGTTTTATCAACGAAGCAGCCGAAAACGTTTGGGCTTCGAAAGATGAAACCGGAAAGAACAAAATGCTCATGATGTCCGGAGCCGACCAGGCAAAGGTATTTGCCTACTATCCTTACACGGAAACGGTAACGGGTCGCGGTACTACCGCCACCGTTCCGGTGTCGATCCAGACGGAAGGCGAGATCGAGATTCCGGAGGATCTTCAGCAGAATGACGGAGCTTCCGCTGCGGACGGGGTGGATCTTTGGCCGGCTGTAACCAGCGACGATGAGATCGACTACCTCTACCACGAGACCGATGCCAACTATCTGAGCGCCCAGACTACCACTACGGCAAGACTGAATATGAAGCACGCTCTTTCCCGTATTTCCTTGCGGGTGTATGCTTCGGCCAATGCCAAACAGGCTGTCGAAGGGGACGAAAGTTCGTATTACACCCTCACCGGATATTCCATCAAGAACAAAAACGAAGGGACTGAACTCCATACCGTTTTCGATGGCGCTACGCTGAACATCGCCGACGGAACGATTTCCGGAACGGAATCGGGCGGCCAGATCACCCGTACGGTAACCGGATACAAGCTGGATAAAGCTTCGGAGGTAGGGACTGAAACGGCTACCGCACAGGCTGCAAAACGTGTCAGCAACCTGGTGTTCCCGCTTGCTTCGATCGAAGCGGACACCGATGGCAAGTCGTCCAAGAACATCGAGTTGGTTCTGCAGATTTCCCGTGTCGGCAACGATGGTCGCGCGGTTGGTTCGACCAACTATTACATTCCTTTCGACGTTACCACCGTTAAGGCTTGGAGCGCAGGCATGAACTACACCTACACGATCAAGTTTACCGGCAGCTCTCTTTCCATCGAGACGGTCAGCGTAAAACCCTGGACGGAAACGGTAGGTGGCAACATGGAGATCGAATAAGCGGGAGATCGTCTGAAATCTCGCATTTTCATCCGGATAAAGGGGGTAGGGACCCCTATCCCCTTTATTCTCTTTTTTAGAAAGTTATTTCAGAAAATCCTTTGCCTTTGGCGAAAAAAGGTATGGAAATCTCCCCTGCGGGTACACGGATTGACCCGCTGATCCGAGTGAGTTTCCATGGCGAAAACAGGCAAGTCCTCCGGCCTGCATCGAACGGGAGGGGAAAAATCCGAGGCAAGGCTACTTGCACGGTTATGTCCGGAAGCGAAACGGGAGAAACCGCCGAAACGGGAATGTGTGAAGGGAAAACGGACATTTGAGACAGATCTGATAAAAACAACTCGATAAAAATCATCCCGAAAGCAGAAGAGCCGGCTGGGACGTCGCAAAAACGCAGCAGTATGGAATACCGGAATCAAAAGACAAGACACCGCATGGCCGTCCTTTCTTTTTTGGCGCTTGCACTGTTGTCTGGCTGCCGGAAGGAATACGACGACTTCCAGGGACAAATACTTACCATCGCCGAGGTAGGATACGGAGGCATCCCTACTTCGCGGGCGGTAGTCGGCGGCGACGGGAGTACCGCATTTTACGAGGGGGACCTCTTGGGACTTTTCCTGCGGGGGGAAGGATACCCGGATGTGGACAATCGCCCGGTGAAATACGTCGATTCGGACGGGATCAACAAAAAATGGGTCATACAGGGTGAGGAGATACCTCTGCATGCCCTCCCGGCACAGGTAACGGGATATTTCCCCTACAGTGCTTCTTCGCAGGAGCAGATGGCGGCCATGCCGCTCGTCCCCGGGGTGTACGATGTGAATGTCAACGACTTTGTATGGCAACGCGATACGGTCGATTCCGGAAATTCGCAAGCCATGCTCCTGAACATGAACCATGCGATGACCCGGGTAAAGCTCTCGGTGGAACAGGCAGAGAACGCCTCGTTTGAGAAAGTATCGGCATTGGAGATAGCCGATAGCCAGCAGGGCGATGCCCCGGGGTCGATCTATACCGCCGGGCAGATCGACCTGACGCAGGATGTGCCCAGTGCCGAGGGGACTACGAGAGGGCCTTTGGTCGATTTGACCGAAAAGCAGCTCGATCGGGAACTTTCTTACGACTTGTTGCTGATCCCGGTGGAATCCATCGCGGAAGGTGCCTTGATGCTTCGCATCCTTGTGGACGGCGAGCTCCTTCAGACGCCTTTTCCGACGGATGTCGTAAAGAGTTGGAAGGCTGGGCAGGCCTATAAGTACGAGGTAACGATCCATCGGAACACCCTCTCCATCCGATACGGCGGGGGTGATGTGCAGGATTGGGACAACAATGGCTGGGAGGTGGATATAAACGGCACCTCTGCGGCAAAAAGAACAAAATGAAAAAACAGGAGAAACAGATGACAAAGATCGCAAAAGCACTTACCCTTGCAGGGGGGCTTGCTGTCGGGGTGATCCTGTTGCTGATAGGATGCACCAAGGACGTAAAGCAGGGAACGATCCCCGGAGGAGGAAAGGTGCAGGTGTCCCTTACCGTCGGGGGCGATGAACCCTTGCGGGTCGTCAAGCCGGGGGCAAATTTGCCGCAGACGGACGAAACGGCCGTGCGCGATTTGTGGGTGTTGCAGTACGATATGAGTACTGCAGCCGGGCGTTTGGTTTTCTGCCAACGGGTCGAAGACGTGTTGCAAGTCGATAGCCGCGTCTATGCCTCGGTCGCCTTGGAAGCGTTGGAGAAGGCACGCATTGTGGTTCTGGCCAATGCTCCGGAGAGTTTTTCGGAAAATATGCTGTCTGCGGGCTCTCCGATGGGTGAACTCGACGATTTGACTTTTTCGGTCTCGTCCCGAACGGGAGCCGGCATACCGTCCGACGATTCCGGAGTTTTGCCCATGCGGGGCGACAGCCCCGAAGTAAACCTGGCGGCCGGCAAGGAGACTTCGCTGCGGGTTCCGTTGTATCGGTTGGTCTCCAGGGTGAAATTTACCGTGGAAAACAAATGCACCTCGGGGTATCCCCGTTTGTCCATTACGGAAGTATCCCTGTGCAATGTGCCGGTTGTGGGGTCTTACGATTGTCTGCGGGAGGATACCCATAGCGGGATTCTTTTCCCGGCCGTCTCGGGGCGGAATTTCAGCGATTATGCTCCGATAGTCAGCGTCGATGGATCCGCCGAGCAGATCGACTGCCAATGGTACATGGTCCCCAACAGTCGGGGAAAAGGGACGGGTACTACCCCTGCCGACAAGACCATGTTGACAGCCCCTGCAGGACAGGGGTTGTATTGTACCTATGTGTCTGTTCGCGGTCAAATGGAAGAGGCTGAGGGCGTTGAAGCCAAGCCTGTATCGTGGCGGGTGTATTTGGGTGAAAACAATACGGACGACTACAACGTGTGGGCAAACGAGTCGTATGCCATTCGGATGAACATAACGGGTTTGCCGGACGATCCCGATACGGAAATGGGACACGATGGGTTTGAAGTCGAAATAACGGGTCCGGAGGGCACGGACAATACGGTAGAAGGTTGGGACCATCTTTATTTCGATGTAGGAATCAGCGTTCAGATTACCCCTCCCGGTGAGACAGACAATACGGTGGACGACTGGTACAATCCTTCGGAAGACATTGGAACGGATGTCGATATCGAAGATCCGGACAATACGGACGATACGGTGGAGGATTGGGAGAATCCGTCGGAAGATGTGGGAACGGATGTCGGTATCGAAGATCCCGGTAAGACCGACGGTACCGTGGACGGTTGGGAGCATCCTTCGGGGGATGTGGGAACCGGTGTCGAAGTCGAAAATCCCGACCAGACGGACAATACGGTAGAAGGCTGGGGATGAATCCCGATTTCGGCAGAAAACAAGCAGGAAAAGGAAACAAATAAAATAAAAAAAGCAGTATTATGAAACACAAGGAAAAAGCACTGTTTTCCGGTAACGGCCAGCCGCAGGGTTGCCGTCGTTTGGGCCGTCGCGTCCTCTCCGGCGTTTCGCTGGCGGTACTGGGAGTCGGCTTACTGATCGGAGGCTGCAGCAGGGATGTGAAAGGCGATGACGCCTTGTTGGAAGCCGGTGTGGAAGTAAAGACCCGTTTGGGCGGGGTTTATCTGGAGGATGCAGTAGCGGTACATCCCGAGGCCGTCTCGTCTCAGGCGGCCCTGCGGTCCGAAAGTTCGCTGGTCCGCTCGGCCTACGGGAACGACACTCTTTCGTCGGATCTGTTTTCGGTAACGCTGGCCGAAGCGGAGAAAGAGCAATCCACTGAAGAGTCCGACCCTCGTTCGTCGGTGAGTACCGGGCGGGCGGCCTCGGAACTGAACAATGTGTGGGTGTTCCAATTCGGCCCTGAAGGCTATACGGTTCGGTGTGAGTACATCGACGTGTTGTCGCCCGGCAGCCAGTTGGAAGTGATCCTTTTCAGCGGGCGGAATTATACGATCGGGGTGCTGGCCAATGGACCGGAAAGTGGCTTGTCGGCCGTTACGGTGCCGGATTTGACGACTTTCCGTGAAAAACTGCTGTACACCCAGACGGTATCCGCTCCGCAGCAGATCCCTTACGGAGGCGTGCTTGAGAATATCTCCGTTCTGACCGACGGGCGGGTGCAGGTAGGGGACAGTGCTTCTCAGACTCCGGTGATCACCCTTCGCCGGATTCTGGCGGAAGTAACGGTTTCCCTGGAATATCTGGTGGAAGGCTACACCCTCGACGGGGTAGAGCTGTACAATGTCCCCAAGGGGGCTGCATACGGGGTCGATCCGGACGCAACGGAATTTCCCGAAGCCAGTGCCGGGAACTTTGCTTACCATGACGAGGAACAGGCCGGTTTGGCACCGCATCGCCAGGAAGGGAACAATTATACTTGGTACATCGGGGACAACCTGCGGGGAACCTCCAGCGGGATCGCTACCCCTCAGGACAAAAATAAAACCAAGGCACCCGGAGCACCGGACACCTACGCAACCTATGCCCGTGTGAAAACCCATTTCGTCACCGATCCCGAAGCCGTGTTGTACTACGACATCTTTTTGGGAGCCGACATGCGCACGGATTTCAACGTGGCAAGCAACCACGTGTACACGTACAACACGCGCATCAGCGGCACGGCCAAAGATCAGTACGACCTGATCGGGGTGGACGGCCGGGTAAGCGGCACCTCGCCCATGCAGATCAGTGGCGCAACGGTCTCGCCGGCCGTATCGAGCATCCCTCGTGAGGGAGGCGAATATACCGTAACCCTATCCGGAAAAATGGTCGATCCCGTATCGGTACGCGCCGTGCTGTCGGCTGTGGAAGGAGAGGAGCAAAAGATCGTGACGGCTTCGGCGCCCTCCACGACCAAGCAAGCCGTGCTGGAGATCCCCGAAAATGCGCATTATGCTACGCGCACGGTACGTTTCGAATACGAAGCGACCAAGGACAATTGGGTGGAAGTAACCTCCGGAAGCGGTACGCAAGCCGCGTATAATGTCTCGGTAGAGACGACCATCCCGGAGACCATTCCTCAGGAAGGTGGTACGTACAACGTAACCTTGAAAGGAGACTTCCCCGTGCCGGTAGCCGTGCAGGCCCGGGTCGACGGCGTGGACGACCCGATCACCGCTTCGGTATCCCAAGTAGGGGGCACCGTCCAGCTGACCATTCCGGCCAATGCAACCAATGCCGAACGCAACGTAACTTTCGAGTACCAGTGGAATGGCGAGCAGCAGAACATCAAGACGGTAAAACAATCCGGATATGCAGTTACTTCTGCTACACACAGCGCCTCTTCGGGGTCTATTTCGACCGCAGGTGGAGCGGTTACCATAACGTTGACAGGAACCATGCCGGATACTGTGCTTGTGCAAATGGTCATTAGCGGTGGCTCTACAACGCAGAAAAATGCTACGGGAAGTGGCACAACGCGTACGGTCAATTTTGACGTTCCTGCCAATACGGGGGGAACACGTACCATAACCTTCCAGTATCAATGGAACGGTGTTTGGAAGACCATCTCCCCTACGGTAACCCAGAAAGAATCAGAACCTTTGGACTATACGACCAATGGTACGGGATGGTTCGAAATGTATGGATCGGACAATACTACGGGTGCAACATGGGATGACTGGATGACGGGAGGTCCCGGTACCGATGGCAGCAAGTGTCCCGCCGGATGGCGCACGCCTACAGTGGAGGAATCCATGTTGATGGCTATTTACTATACCGATAAGCTTGATCTTTCGAAAGGAAATTATTGGACTTCAGGAGCGTCAACGAGCTCACCTGGTATGGCTTATTTTTTGGAAAAGAATACAGGAAACTATTTTAGAGTGGTTTATATAAGCAAAACATATGAGTACCATGTGCGCTGTGTTCGAGATAAGTAAACAAAGTCTTTTCGCAAAAAGAACGAAAGGTGTAATAATGAGAAAACAATAGAAAGATGATAAAAAGATATAAAATTCTGCAGATAGCCTTGGGCTTGTTGGTTATGATGAGTGCGACGCAAGGCTATGCCCAGTCGGGGGTGAAATATCCCTATATCCAGGGTGGGGATAGGGCAAGCAACATCATTGTGAGCCGGGATGCCTCGGGGGGCGCAGATCCGTCGTGTATCCATGAGAATTGGACCGGTGCTACTCCGAGTCATACAGTAACATCTCCAGAGAATAAAGTTCCGGCCAAATTGGAGGTAGCGACAAGTGATGCTCAAGCGAGTGTTACATTGTCGGTAGCTTTAACTGCTTGCCCTTCAGGATGGCGCCTGCCTACTCAACGCGAAATGATGTTGGTCTTTGTCATGAGAGACAAATTAGCGTCAGGATTGCAGGAAGGTCAGTATTGGACATCGACGGAGAGTGGTTCTAATGCTGGGTACTTCTTGGAATTTGGCAATCTGATTTCAGTAAATGCAGGCCTTTATTCGGTTCCAAAGCGTGTCCGCTGCGTCCGGGATGTGAATTGACCGGTAGCGGAAGGGCGGGGCGTTAGGTTCTCCGCCGCGTTTGGAAGGCCCGCTTTGTTTTCCCCTTGCGGGGGAGGCAGAGCGGGTTTTTCTGTGTCGGTGGGGCAGAAAAAATGCTTCCCCGGTGCAAGGGGTATGTTCCTCTTTTCGTACATTTGTCCGCGTTAGTTGTTGCGGAATGAAAAAACTGTTCACCTCGACGACCTTTCTGGCCGTGATATGCTGCGTTTTGTGGGCTTCGCCGTTCGTGCCGTTGAAGATAGGGCTGGACATCATGCCGCGTCCGCTGGAGTTTGCCGGGTATCGCTTCTTTTTGGCCGGATTTTTTATCGCCCTGTTTTACGCCCTCTCCCGCCGGGGAAAAGGTCCGGACAAAGAGCGGGGCGGATATTTTACCCAGGTGCGGAGAAACTTTCCCAAGATTGCACTCATCTCGGTGTTCCATACCTCGTTGCTCTACACGTTCTTCTACATGGGGCAGATGCGGGTCGAAGCGGCCGTGGGGGCCCTGGTAGTCGGTTCGCAGCCCTTGTTCGTAGCGGTGTTCGCCCATGTGATGCGCCGCGACGACCGCCTCTCCTGGCGCAAGACGGCGGCCATCCTGCTGGGGTTGGCCGGGCTGGTGATCATCGCTTCCGGAAAAGTGTCGGCAACGGATTTTCTGGGGTGGACGCCCCTGATCGGTATCCTGTTCCTGGTGGGCAACAACATGACTTCGGCTTTTTCCAACGTGTTGATCTCGCGTACCCGCACCGATCGTTTGGACTCTTCGGTATTCTCCTCCTCGCAGCTGATGGTGGGCGGGGCGACTCTGCTGGCGGTGTCGTACTCCACCGAGGGCTTCCAGGGATTCCCGTCCCAGGGGGTGTGGTGGGTGTCGCTGGCCGTGCTGGTGTTTATCTCGACGGTAGCCATCGGGGTGTGGTTCGTGTTGCTGGCGCGTCCGGGGGTAAAGGTGTCCGAACTGAACATGTGGAAATTCCTCATCCCGGTAGTAGGCTCGTTGGAGAGTTGGTGGCTGATGCCCGACGAGCACCCGCAGTTGTATTCCGTGATAGGCCTCCTGGTGCTGACCTCTTCGCTGGTGCTGCTCAACTACGGTAGCCTCCGCCGGGCGTTTTGTGGTGAAAAAACATTGGAACGATGAAAAAAATACTCTTTTCCACGCCTTTTCTGGCGATTGTAACCTGTTTGCTGTGGGCTTCGACTTTCGTGCCGACCAAGATCGCTCTGGAGTACCTCTCCTCGCCGTTGCAGTTGGCCGGGTGTACGTACCTCATTGCGGGAATCGTCCTGATGCCCTGGGCGGGGATCGGGCCGCGGTATTTCCGGCAGGTAGGGAAAAACGGCACCCTGGTGGTAAAGGTCGCGCTGTTTTCTACCACGATCCTCTACGGAGCGTACTACCTGGGGCAGAACCTGCTGGACCCCTCGTTGGCGGCGCTGATCGTGAGTGCGCAGCCGTTCTTTGTGGCGGTGATGGCGCATCTGCTGGTCAAAAACGACCGCTTTACCCCGTTGAAAGTATTCAGCATCCTGCTGGCCATCGTGGGCTTGGTGGTCGTGAGCTTTCCCAGCCTGGTCAATATGCAGGCAATGGGCATAGCCGCCATCGGAGGCATCCTGCTGATGCTGGTCAATTGCCTTTCGGCCGCCTACGGCAACATCATCGTCTCGAAGGTCGATTTTGCCACGGTCGACATCCGGGTGCTCAATTCGGCTCAACTCACCCTGGGCGGGGCGCTGCTGCTGGCCTTGGCCAAAGGAACTGGACAATGGCAACCTCTCCCGGCGGAAGGGGCGTTCTATATCACTTTGGCGATCATGGTGTTCATCGCCGTAGCGACGATGGTTACCTGGTTTTCGCTCCTCTCGCGTCCCGAGGTCAAGGTTTCGGAACTGAACATGTGGAAATTTCTCATCCCGGTGTTCGGCTCGCTCGAAGGGTGGCTGCTGGTAGAGGGCGATACGCCCAATGCGTTTTCGGTAACGGGAATGATCCTGCTGACGGCCTCCCTGCTGCTGTTTTACCACCGTCCGCTCGGTGAATTCTTTTTCCGCAAGGGAAATACGTCCAAACAATAGATACGCAAATCGTGATGGAACACAAGAAAACATACTTCATTACCGGGATCGACACCGATGCCGGGAAAACCTGGGTAACGGGAGCCTTTGCCCGTTACCTGGTCGATCGGGGACAGAGCGTGGTGACGCAGAAGATCGCTCAAACGGGCTGTGTGGGCACTTCGGAGGACATCGAACGCCACCGCTTGATGATGGGCACGGGGGCATTGCCGGAGGATGCGCAGGGGCTTACCTGTCCGTTTATCTTTACCGTACCCTGTTCGCCGCACCTGGCGGCCGAGATCGACGGAGGGCGGATCGACCCGGAAAAGATCACCGCTGCCCGCAAGGAACTGGAAAAACGCTATGAATACGTCCTGTGCGAAGGGGTAGGGGGGCTTTGTGTGCCGCTTACCCGGGAGGAATACCTGGTCGATTGGCTCGCCCGGCAGGATCTGCCTGTCGTGCTGGTTACCTCGGGCAAGTTGGGCAGCATCAACCACACGGTGATGAGCCTGGAGGTGTGCCGTTCCCGGGGTATCGACATCGCGGCGGTGGTGTACAATTACTATCCGGACGTGTTGCCCCAGATCGAGGCGGATACGGTGCGGGTCATCCGCGATTATCTGGACAAGACCTATCCCCGGTGCGCGTTTATCCGGGTGGGAAATCTCGCGCAAGAGGGATACGGCAGTGCGGACTTTTCCGCTTTGCTGTAAAAAATCGGGAGGCCGGAGTGTTTTTTCTTCGTTTTTGAGCGGGGAAAAGTCCTCCCGGTTTCCGATCTTTGTCGAAAACGAGACTACGAACAAAAACTACCATACCATCATGCTCAAAAAAACCGTTTGTCTTTTGCTGGCGGCCGCACCCATCGGGGCCGTCCAAGCCCAACAGCTCCGTATCGTTGCCGGAGCGCCCGACACGACCTACACGGCCACCCTCAACCTGCGGGGAGTGGCCACGGCCGGTACGCAGATCTCCGTGCAGGGAGAGACCTTCCCGGTGTATTCCTCCGGGGAGTGGGCAGCTCGGGTGGCACTGACCGAAGGGGACAATATCGTTACGCTCACCACTACCGACGGACAGAGCGTATCGAAGAACATCTTTCTCAAGAAACGGGAAGCCCCTCAACCGATCGATGGTCCGCGGGCTGAAAACGTCCAGATCCTTCCCTCGTCCGATATGGCGCTTTCTCCCGGCGATGCAGTGCGTATCCGACTGAATGCAGCCCCCGGGGCGAAGATCGCGTGGATCGGCGGAGAGCCCCTCTATGAGGTTTCCCAAGGGGTATTCCAGGGACAGTACACGGTGCAGCCGGGCGATACGCTGATCGGCCGTCCGATCGAACTTTCCATCGCTTGGGGCGATACGACAGCCGTTCAGGGAGTAGAATCGTCGCTGGAGTTGATCGAGGGGCCGATGCCTCGCATCGTTCAGACCAAGGCGGGGGCGTACCTGAACTACGGTTTGGGCGGAGACCGTCTGGGCGGAGCCAAGATCAATTATCTGGCCGAAGGGATCAAACTTCAGGTCGTGGGCCGGGTGAACCAGATGTACAAGGTGCGTCTGTCGCGCAATACCGTAGCGTGGATCCCGGTATCCTATACTGAGCCAATGCCGGAGGGAACGTTTGCAGCCGAGTCGCTCACCGATTCGTGGAGTGTCACCACCGGCGGGAAGTACGATCAGCTCACCGTAGGGCTGTTCGAGCGCCTGCCGTACATCATCACCGAGGACCCCGACCTGCATCGGAGCAACATCGACCTGTACGGGGCAGCCTGCAATACCAACTGGATCACCCAGCTCAAAGGTGAAAAAGAGATCGCCAACGTGTCCTACCGTCAGGTGCAGGACGACGTGCTGCGGGTGATCGTCGAGCTGCGCGACAGCCAGATGTGGGGCTATTCGGTGGGCTACCGCGGCAACAGCCTGGTGGTTCGGGTCAAACACCGCCCGGAAAGCCTCAAGCTGAGCAACCTGACCATTGCGGTGGATGCCGGACACGGCGAGCCCTGGAACGGTGCGCGCACTACCAGCGGTGTGAAGGAGCAGGACTTGAATAAGGATATGGCCGAACACCTCAAAAAGGTGTTGGAGTCGAAAGGTGCCAAAGTGATCCTTACCCGTCCGGGAACGGAAAATGTAGATATGGATCAGCGCAAGGCGGCCGCGCTGGAGGGCGGGGCCGACATCCTGATCTCGATCCACTGCAATGCCGGCGGATCGCCCTTTGCAGCCAAGGGGACGAGTACCTACTACCGCCACTTGTCCCAGCGTCCGCTTTCGGTCTATATCCTGGAAAGTATCCTGGAGATGGATGTGAACAATTTCGGCAACATCGGCAATTTCAACTTCTCGCTCAACCAGCCTACCGAATACCTGACGGTGCTGGTGGAGACCTTGTTCCTTTCCTCGCCGGAAGATTCGGCCAAGATCCTGGACAAGCGTTTCCGCGACGAGATGATGGATCGGGTCGCCTGGGGGCTGGAGAAATTCCTGGCTTCGGTGCCCGGCAGCGATGCCAAGGCGCCCAAGAAGTTCAAGCCTTCCAAGTAATCTATTCCTGATGCGAGCAAGCGAAGCGGCCGCGCCCCGTCCCGGGG
>ERZ827520.3676-NODE-3676-length-12178-cov-3.243999_pt1 | contig 12178 bp, 8 predicted proteins | sample MGYA00519581_ERZ827520 | MGnify/ENA primary metagenome ERZ827520 (study PRJEB31778, sample SAMEA3449339) | human gut metagenome | biome: human gut; feature: human-associated habitat; material: faeces | place: United Kingdom | collected 2010/2012 ...
GCCGTCGCCCGGGCCTTGCTGAACGAGCCGGAACTCATCATCGCCGACGAGCCTACCGGCAACCTCGACCCCAATACCTCGGCCGAAATACTCCGCCTGTTGCTCGACATCAACCATCGCCACGGGACGGCCGTGGTCATGGCTACGCACGACTATACGATGATCCTCAAGTTCCCTTCCCGCACGGTGAAGATCGACGGAGGGACCCTGCACGAGGTGCAGAAGAAGGCAGCAGAGCCTTCCGACCGCGCCAAGGAATGATTTTTCCCCTTCCATTTTTTCTCTGCGGCGGGTGCTCTCTCGGCGAATTCCTCGGTGCAAAAAAAGCAAAGGCTTCGAAGGAGCATCGGGGGTTGAGGCCTCGGGGAGGACGGGCTGGCTGGCAGGACAGGGGCGATAAAACCGCGGGTGAACCGCGGGAATAAAAATGGCGGTAAAGAACGTATAAAACAAAAAGACAAGCGATGAAAAAGATAGCACCGGAAGAACTTTCGGACAATCCGATCCGGCTCATCGGCCGGGACTGGATGCTGATAACGGCCGGACAGATGGGCGATTTCAATACGATGACGGCCTCCTGGGGCGGGGTGGGACACCTGTGGAATGTTCCGGTAGCCTTTGTCTTTGTCCGTCCCGAACGTTATACGTACGGGTTCATGGAACGGGAGGAAGGCTTTACCCTTTCGTTTTTCGACGGACGGTATCGCAATGCGCTATCTTTGCTGGGCACCAAATCCGGACGCGACGGCGATAAGGTGGCTGAATCCGGCCTTACGCCTGTTCCGGCTCCGGACGGGGGCGTAACTTTCGCTCAGGCGCGGGTGGTGCTGGAGTGTCGAAAGCTGTATGTGTCCGATCTCCAGGCCGGGAAGTTCCTCGATCCGACGATCCTTCCCCGGTTTTACGATGCGCAGCACGGAGGATTGCACCGGGTGTACATCGCTCGGATCACGGCGGCTTACCTGGCGGAGGACTGATCTTCTTGCCGGGGTAAGCGCAGTGCGGGCGGGTTTTCCGGGGGCTTTTGCCCCCGGAAAACCGCCCGCACTGCGCTCAAGAGCTGCCTTGAGCGCGAAGTTGTCGCGGAAATGCTTCCGGGTAATTTTCTTCTTTCAATAAAAATTTATCGAAAAACGATAAATTTTATTTGTTTTTCAGAAATATGTCTTTATCTTTGTCCCGTGCTTTACGGCTGGGAATAGGCCGGAGCGCACATCTATCGAAGACAAGAAACCGACAAGACGATGGAAAAACAAAATATCAGACGGGTACGCAGGCTGTACATAGGGCTTTTTGCGATGGTAGTGGGCATGGTGCTGCTCAATGCGCTGAGCTTTTTCCGCGGGGCGGCCGAAGGGATGGACCTGAGCGTGGAAATGTCCACTTCGAAAGGGAAACCTGTTTTTGCCGTGCTGGACTTCGACGTGATGAACGGGGAGTTGTTTTCCCGGCCGGAAACGACGGTTTATACCTCGCCCGACAGTACGGTACAGGTCTGCACGCCCGGGGTATATTCGTACAATGTGCTGGTTTCGGGAACGGATGCGCGGGAGGTTTACACCCCGAAGGTCCTGTTTTCGTACGTATTGCTGCTCCTGGGTCTGTTCTGCCAGATAGCGGTTTTCGTCCTGCTGTTTCTCATCCTGGGTTCGATCCGGCGCAGCCTGCGCGCCGGGACGGTTTTCTCCCACAAGGTGATCCGCTACATGAAATGGCTGGCCTGGGCGGTGCTTCTGGCCACGATCCTTTCCGATGTAGCAACCTACCTGATGCACCTGAATTCCATCGAGATGCTACAGCGGTACGCGCCCCAGGGCGAGTGGGTGCTGGATGCGGGTGTGCCTGTGGATTCGATCCCGGAACTGTTCATCGGCGTGGTGATCCTGTTCCTGGCCGAGGTGTTCCACATCGGGTACACGATGAGTGAAGAACAAAAATGGACGGTATAACGGAGGGAAGGCTATGGCGATCATCGTAAACATAGACGTGGTAATGGCCCGGCGGAAGATGTCCCTCAATGAATTGGCCGAGCGGGTCAACATCACTCCGGCCAACCTGTCCATCCTCAAGACGGGCAAGGCGAAAGCCATCCGTTTTTCCACCCTTTCGGCTATCTGCCGGGCGTTGGACTGCCAGGTGGGAGAAATCCTGGAATACGTGCCCTCCCCGCCGGAGGAAGAGGAGGGTTGAGTAAAAAATGTACGATTTTTCTACAAAAGTAGTGATTTTCTCTGAAATGAAAAAAGGAATGTTTCCGTTCTGGATCTCCGGGTGCGGATCGGAGGTAGGATAAAAAATCGGGCGTGGAAAAATCATCGCAATCAACAGAAAATCATAAGTAAAACCATCGAAAAAAATGTTTCTCCAAAAATCCTTTATCGGTAAAAACAAGTGGTACCTCTACCTGCTGGTGCTGGTACTGGTATTTGTCTTGGCGCAGGTGGGAGGTATCCCGTTTGCTGTTTATGCCATGATGACCAACCTGGATGCCGTCCAGGCCGGGGATACGGCGGCACTCTCCCAAGTGAGGGATACCGCGGGGCTGGCTTTGATGCTCTTTTCATTTGCGGTAGGCCTGTTGGCGCTGGTGGTGTTTGTTAAAATCTTTCAAAGGAAACGCTTTGTGGACTATACCACCGGACGGAGGTGCTGGGATGTGCGCCGTTTCGGGTTCGGCTTTTTGGTATGGGGCATTTTGGTAACCCTGGTAACGGTCCAGCAGGTCCTCTCGGATGCTGACGTGGTGTTGAATTTCGAACCGTCGAAGTTTTTCCCGCTCTTGCTGGTGGGATTGGTGCTCTTCCCGTTCCAGACGGGTTTTGAAGAGGTACTGTTCCGGGGATACCTCATGCAGGGTTCGGTCTTGCTGTTCCGGTACCGTTGGGCAGCCCTGCTGGCTACTTCGCTGCTCTTCGGGCTGATGCACTCGGCCAATCCGGAGATCGACACCTTCGGTTTCTGGACCGCCATGCCGCAGTACGTCCTGATGGGGCTCATCATGGGCTTTGTCGCCATCAAGGACGACGGGATCGAACTGGCGGCCGGGATGCACTTTGCCAACAACCTGATGAGTTCGCTGCTGGTTACCAGCAACGGCATGGTATTCGATACGGCGGCCGTGTTCCGCGATCTATCTCCCGAAGTGGGTTGGACCGATACGCTGGTGATGGCGGTGGCCGGGGTGGTGTTCGTGCTCATCTGCCGCGCGTGGTACGGATTCCGGGGTAAGGTAAACCTGTGGGGGCGCGTGGTTCGTCCGGAAAAGACGGTGCTGGATTCGTTTTCGCTTCCCAAGATGCCTTGATCGGGGCGAGAAAATCGGGCGGAATTCTTTTACCTTTGTATCATCACACAAACAAATCCATAAAACACAAACTGACATGAATTTTCTTCGAAAAATCGCGCTGCTTTCCGTCCTGCTCGTATGGGGTGGGAGCGCGGCTTTTGCCCAGGAGTTCCAGTACGACCCCTCGGCGCCGCTTCCGGTGGATTCGGCCGTGAAAGTGGGCAAGCTCAAAAACGGATTTACGTACTACATCCGGCAAAACAAACTGCCGGAAAACAAAGTCGAACTGCGTCTGGCGGTCAATGCCGGCAGCGTATTGGAGAACGACGACCAGCAGGGCCTGGCCCACTTCGTGGAGCACATGGCCTTCAACGGGTCGAAGGACTACCCCGGCAACTCCGTAGTCAAGGAGATTGAGTCGATGGGTATCCGTTTCGGCAATGACCTGAATGCCTATACTTCGTTCGACGAAACGGTGTACATGCTGCCCATCCCTTCCGACAAATTCGAGGAGGGTATGCGCATCATGGAAAACTGGGCCTTCCACCTGGCTTTTGAAGACCAGGAGATCGACGACGAACGCGGTGTGATCCTCGAGGAATGGCGCCTGGGCAAGGGGGCGATGGACCGTATGCGTGAGAAATTCTTCCCCGTGCTGCTCTACGGTTCCAAGTATCCCGACCGTATGCCCATTGGTAAGGAAGAGATCCTCAAGACCTTCCCCTACCAGACGATCCGCGACTTTTACCACGCCTGGTATCGCCCGGACAACATGGCACTGATCGTGGTGGGCGACATCGACCCGGCTGTGGTCGAGAAATCCATCCAGGAGCACTTCGGTAAGGCTAAAAATCCGAAAAAAGCTCCCATCCGTCAGGAGATCCAGATCCCGCATCACGCCGACTCGAAAGCCGTGGTGGTAACCGACAAGGAAATGTCCTCCACGCAGGTGCAGGTGATGTTCAAGATCCCTTCCCGCATCGACGAAACGCAAGGCGACTATGTAGCTTCGGTCATGAAGACCCTCTACGGTCTGATGCTTTCCCAGCGCCTTACCGAAATATCTCAGAAGCCAGGTGCTCCCTTCATGTACGCCGGAGCGGGCTATTCGTCGCTGCTGCGTCCTACGGATGCTTTCATGGCGGTAGCCATGTGTGCCCCCGGAGGTTCGATGGAGGCCTTCAAGGCTTTGCTGACCGAGACGGAACGCGCACAGCGTTATGGATTTACGGAAGGCGAATTGGAGCGCGCCAAGGCCATGCTGCTCTCCGGCTATGAGCAGAGCTATGCTAACCGCGACAAGACCTTGTCCGAAAACCGGGTCGATGAGTACATCCGCGCTTTCCTGGAGCACGAACCTATTCCCGGCATTGCTTTCGAGTACAACCTGATCAAGGCTGCTCTGCCGACCGTTACTCTGGAGCAGGTGAATGCCTTGTCCAAGAGCCTGATTACCGACGACAACCGCGTGGTCATCGTCCTGGGTCCCGAGGGGCAGCCTTATCCCACGGCCGAGGAACTGGTCGGGGTATTCGATGCCGTGGAAAAGGACCAGACGATCCAGCCCTACGAAGATGGTCTGACTGCTACCCAGCTGATGGAGCAGGCTCCGCAGGCCGGACGGGTGGTTTCGGAAAAATCGTATGCCGAGGTGGGCGTAACCGAATGGACGCTCTCCAACGGTGCCAAGGTGGTGCTCAAGCCCACCACGTTCAAGGACGACGAAATCCTCTTCTCGGCTACCAGCCGGGGTGGACGTTCGCTCTACACGGCCGAGGATGACATCAACGTTTCCAACGCTACGGCTGTTCTGGATGGTGTAAACGGCATCCGCGATACCGACCTGCAAAAGCTGTTGGCCGGCAAGAACGTGTCGGTAATGCCGTACATCGCCGCTTATTTCGAGGGGATGAGCGGACGTTTCGTCCAGAAAGACATGAAAGAGGCTTTCGAGCTCATCTACTTGGATTTCACTGCGCCGAACTTTACCGATGAGTACTTCCAGGTGTACAAAAAGAACATGAAGGACCGCGTAGCCAATGCAATGGACGATCCGGACAGCTATTTCCAGTACAAGAAAAAGGAACTGCTGGGCAACGGCAATCCGCGTTCCCTGCCGGCTTTCTACCTGCCCGAACAGTACGACCAGATGGATCTTTCGCGCATCGAACAGATCTACCGCGAGCGTTTTGCCGGAGCGGACGACTTTACGTTCTTCTTCGTGGGTAGCTTTACCCTCGACCAGATCAAGCCTTTCGTAGAGACTTACCTGGCTTCCCTGCCGGCCAAAGGTGTCAAGGAACAGTATAAGGACATGAATCTCGACTATCCGAAAGGTCCGGTTTCGGCTACCTTCAACAAGGGGGTCGATGAGAAAGCCCAGGTGGACATCTATTGGAAAAAAGACGTCGAGTACGATTCCCAGGCTGCTTTCGATCTGCAGGTCTTCGGCCGTATCCTGATGATGCGTCTGATCAGCGCCCTGCGTGAGGAGATGGGTGGTACGTACTCCCCGGGAGCTATCGGCCAGGCTACTTATACTCCGCGCGGAGAAGCCGTCTTCCGCATCGTCTTCGCTTCCAACCTCGAAATGTACGAGGCTCTGCGCCAGCGTGCTTTGTCCGAGCTGGACAAACTCCTGACCGAAGGACCGACCGAGAAGGAAGTGGCCGACCAGAAAGCCCAAAACCTGGTTCAGTGGGCCGAGAGTATCGAAAAGAACAATTTCTGGCTCTCTGCACTGGATCAGCAGTACGAACTGGGCAAACCGGTGGATAAGATTCTCGATCAGAAGAAGTGGATCGATGAACTTTCCGCTCAGAAGATACGCGATACGGCCCGCAAATACATCGACCGCGAGAACAGCGTAACGATATTCTGCCTGCCTGAAGAGAAGTAAGGCTCCGGCAGGTATCCGGGCAAACGAAAAGCCCCCGGCGGAATCTTCCGCCGGGGGCTTTTCGTTTGCCCGCTGGTCAAAGGGGGTACGCTCTTATTTCAAAGCAAGAGGCATCCGGATGGATCACCAGTCGTCATCGTCGTCGTCCTGTCCATCGGAAGTTTTGAAAACGGCGATGATTTCATTGACAAAATCGTTGAAGAACTTTTCTAGGTTTTCTTTCCCCGGGTTGTTCTTTACCTTTCCTTCCGGTCCGAAGATGAAATATGCATCCACGCCTTTTTGCGGGGCGGTGGGATACAGCACAAGTTTACCGTCTTCGGCAGACATTTGGTCGATGGAGGGAGCATCGATGCGTATCCGGCCGTCTTTGAACCGAATGGTCAGCGTGTATTGGGTGTCGTAGGGCCGTTTGAAGATTCCGGCCAAAGCCTCTATCTTTTCGGTGGCAGTAGCCGAAATCCGATCGTTGGGCACGCGCACCACGTCGTAGGTTTTTCCGGTAACGGACTGGAAGTATTGATCGACCTTGTCGTAGGCCTGTTTCTGATCGTTGTCCGGGAACTCCAGCACGACGTATTTTTTGGACGGATCGGAGGCATTGACAAAGCCATCGGGGGTCAGCTCGAAGTACTGGGCATGGGCTGCGACCGGCAGGCAGAGCACCAGGAGCAGTTGGAAGATTTTTTTCATCGGTATAGGGTTTTTTGCATTGATGCAGGATTTTCCGTGCAAGATACGGCGCGGGATATTTTCCCGCAAGGGCGGGGGAAGTTAAAAAAAGTGGCAAAGTTTTCTTAAGAAGCGAAAAAATCCCGTTTTCCTTTTCGGAAAACGGGATTTTTTACCGGTGGAGTCGCCGGGAGTCGAACCCGGGTCCAAACAAGCAACCTCGATGCTTTCTACACGCTTATTTTGTGAAAGGTTGTCAGGCAGCGGCATAGTCACAAACACCCTTGTCCGCAGCTTACGTTCCGATGCGATTTCCGTCCTGCGGTCGGAACTCCCGCAGGCTTGTTCCCGCTTTTACGGTACCCCTTTGCCCGACGCCGCAGGACGTGGCTTCGGAGAGGCATCCCGCCTCCGCTCCTGGAGCGGACGTTGGCTTAATGCTTCCTGGAAGGATTAAGCAGCAAGAGCGTAATTGTTTTCGCCAGTTATATTCCGAAGATCAGGATTAACGGGCCGTACTTCGTGAGCCCGACGTGCTTACATTTCGGCCGACCTTGCTGTCAAAGCCAAAAACCGACCCCTGTAATCGGGACAAAGATAGTGAAAGCCGAGCGCAGCGGCAAGGGGAAAACGAAGTTTTCGCCCGGGTCGAAGCCGAGGCGCCTCCTGTCTTCTAAGGACAGGTAAGGAGCGATTTACGACCGGTAGTTTTGCTCGCCTCGGGCGGGCAAGCGCCGGGGCTCCGCCCCGGCGCCGTTCCTACCCGCGAGATTTTCCTTTAGAGGAGGGGTTTCGAAACGGCTGTGGAGTCGGCCGGGTCGAACGCCGCCACGATGGCGTCGAGCAAGTATTCTTTCGGATCGGAGAAATATTCCCAGAACATCACTCCACCCATCCCGTTTTCCAGTACGTAGCGGCACTTTTCTCCCACGGAGCGTTCGTCGTCGTAGGTGAGAAACAGGAGTTCTTCCGGGTGGAACAGGTACGGGGCGCATGCCGCCTGATCCCAGCCTTTGAGGTAACCCGGACGGTTTTCCAAGCTGTCCTTGATGCGGGTAAAGCCTCCGCCGCCGCGGGTTTGCGCTATCACCGTATCGCCCGGACCTGTCTTCGAGCCTTCCTTGAGCCGGAAGGCCCGCGAGGAAAACGAAATGCCCATTACCAGTTTCTCGGCCGGGACGCCAGCCTGCCGGAAGGCGCGGAAAGCGATGTCGCCGCTGTTGGCTTCCGGATAGAGGTCCGAGGCGTAAAGATTGGTGTGGTGGACAGCGAGCGTGTCGGGATAATAGTCGTAGGTCATCAGGTTGACAAAGTCCAGGTAGCGTTGGGCCTTGTCCATCTCGGTGTAGTCGAGGAATTTCTTGAACCCGCCTACCGCTGTGGTCAGCAGGTATTCTTTACCGGTCAGCTGCGAGAGCGAGTCCAGTCTGGCGCGCAGGGCGGCGAACATCCGGGTGTAGTTCTGTTTGTCCTCCGCCCGGACGACATTGCCCTCCAGTCCGCCGAAGCCGGGGTATTCCCAGTCGATGTCCACTCCGTCCAGGTCGTAGTCCTCCACGATGCGGGCGGCACTGCTGGCCAGAAGGTCCCGTCCCTGGGGTGTGAGCACGGCATCGGAAAAGGTGCCGCTCCAGGTCCATCCTCCGATGGAGATCAGGATCTTGAGCTGCGGGTTGTCATTTTTCAGGCGGTGGAGGGCACGCAGGTTGACCGTGTCGGTCGCTTCGTTGGACAGGGTGGCGCGGCCGTCCACCAAGTTGACAAAGGCGTAATTGATGTGGGTGATCTTTTCCGCAGAGATCGCCTCGACGTCCACCAGACCCCGGTAGCCGCCTACGTAGGCAATGACGGCCGGGCGGGGCGATTCGGCATTTTTTTCTCCCGAACGGCAGCCGGTGATGCAAACGGCGGCCCACAGGCAGCACAGGATGATTTTGGCGTGTTTCATGCTCGTGTAGTGTTTTTTGTATCGGTTTTTCAGGGAGAGGAAGTTCAGGATTCTTCCGGGGATGGATGCTCCGCAGGGCAGGCGAGCACTTCGCGGGCCAGGCGGGCGGTCAGCGCCCTTCGGGTGTATTTCTCGCTCTGGGGGCTGACTTTCCTTCCGGTGTCTTGCCCGAGACGGTATTCCCGGTAAAGGGAGCGAAGGGCCTCCTCCAGCCCTTTCCGGTCGGAAAAATCGAGGGCGTATCCCGCCTGGCATTCCCGCAGGATGTCGGCGGCGTCGCTGTGGGCGAACCCTACCAGCAGGATGGGGCGTGCGGCGGCCAGATATTCGAAGAGTTTGCCGGCGATGTACAGCGCACCGTCGGGGGTGCGGTTCATCAGCATCAGCAGTACCCGGGCGGCGTGCTGGCTGCGCACCACTTGGGCGTGAGGGGCGTAGGGAATGTGCTGCACGCAATCGTCCAGACCGTTTTTCCGCAGCGTCTCGAAGACCGCGGGGCTGACGTTGCCCGTCAGACAGATGCGCAGGTCGTTCCTGAAGGCGGGGTCTTGGGCGCGCAGGCGGGCGAGGACTTCCCACAACTCGTACGGATTGCGGTCGGCATTGAGCGAACCGACGTGGCACAGAGTGAATTTTTCATCCAAAGGCGGCGGCGAATCCGGGAGGTCTTCCGTATCGTATCCGTTGGTGATCACGTGCAACCGTCCCCGTACCCGGGGCCGGTAGTCCCGGGCCATCGAGGGGGTAACGACGATCACCTGGTCGGCCTGGGCGAGGACTTCGCTCTCCAGGCGGAAATGCCGCCGGCGTGCCCAGCGGGTGAGCGGCAGGTGGTGGAAGTAGTCGATCTTGGTCCAGGGGTCGCGGAAGTCGGCGATCCACTGCAAGTGCGGGTCGGCGCGCTTGAGTCCCAGGGCGATCAGGTGGGTGGAGTGCGGAGGCCCGGTGCTGATGAGGGTGTCGATACCTTCCTCCCGCAGGATCTTTTTCAAGCGGCGCACCGAGGGGCGTATCCACAGCATCCGGGCGTCGGGGATGAACACGTTGGCGCGTACCCAGGTCATCAGGCGGGACTTCCAGCCTTTTTTGCCGCTGGAGGCGTCGATGAACCCGGCACTGATCTTCTTCCCGGAGGAAAAAACCGAGGAAGGTTCGATGATGTGTCCCCGATGGATGGTCAGCCCTGGGGGGATCTCCGCCGCGAGGCTTTCGTCCGTAACGGGATAGGCGGCTCCCTGCGGCACGTACAGCACCGGTTCGTAGCCCTCGTCCCGGAGGTATTTGACGAACTTGAGCCAGCGTTGTACCCCCGGTCCTCCGGCCGGGGGGAAGTAGTAGCTGATCACCAGAACTTTCTTCATCGCGCGGCTATCGTTTCTCGGTCTGCGAGCGGTTTCTACGGCGGGTGTACCAGCAAGCACCGGCCGTTCCGCCCAGGAGCAGGAGACTGCATACCAGGCTGATGCGGTCGCCTTCGATGACTTCCCGGGGTTCGAAAAGGAATTCGACCGTATGTTCTCCCTGCGGGGCGATCATGGCCCGCAGCACGTAGTTGGCGCGGAAGTATTCGGCCGGTTGTCCGTCGATGTAGGCGTTCCAGCCGTCCGGATAGTAGATCTCGGAGAAAACGACCGGTGCCGGGGTAGCCAAGTCGGTGCGGTACACCAAGTGGTTGGGTTGGTAGGACACCAGGCGAACCTCATACCGGTGGGTCGAGTCCCGGACAAAGGGGGTGAAAGCGGACGTGGAAGCGAATTGCTCGTCGACTACCGCTACCCGGGGCAAGTCGAGCGAGTCGAGGGCGGCGATCTCCGCATCGGCGTTCGGTACCCATACGAGGCTGTCCACCACCCAGGCCGGACCCAGCGCCAGCGAGTTTTCCTGAATGGATACCGAGCGTTTGTCTTCGCTCAGGCCGATGAAATATTTGGTGTTGAGCATGTTGAGGATGGTGAAGTTGCCACGGGCGATCTGACGGTCCCAAAGCTCCTGGTAGCGTTGCAGTTTGGCGGCGTGGTATCCGCCGACCGAATGGAAATAGTACGAGGTCGAGGCATCCTGCATGGGGCTGACCGTGAGGTTGATCACCCGGAAGTAGGAGGTGTCGCCCGCCAGTTGCTGGGAAGCCAGATGGGCGGCCGACCCGGCGAAGGGATCCTCCATGGCAAAGCGGTTGGAGAAGTTGCCGTTGTTCAGGTAGCGTTTGTCCACGGCCCACAGGTCGATGAGCACCAGCAGGGAAAGGATCGCTACGGTCTTGTTGGCGTCGATCTTTTTTCGGTACGCGAGCCACAGCGCGCCCCCGGCCAGTGCGATGAGTACGGCGCTGCGGAACGCATCGCCCGTGAGCAGGCTATGCCGGTCGTCGCGCAGGGCGGCCAGCAGGTTGGGGTACTGTCCGAAGGTCTGGCTGTCGGAGGGCGAAGTGAACGAAAAGAATGCATTGGACATCAGGATGAGCAGGGCGCAGATACCTACGGTCGTTCCCAAGGTGGCGTACCAGGCGCGTTTGCGGCGCAGGGGAGGCAGTTCGCTTGGCGAGGCCGAGAGCCATTCCCGCACGGCCAATACCGCCAGGATGGGCATCGTGATCGAGGAGACGATCAGGGCCGAGGAGGGCGTGCGGAACTTGTTGTACAAGGGGAAGTGGTCGATCATCCAGTCGGAAAACCACATCGCATTGCTTCCCCAGGCCATCAGGAAACTGATCAGGGTGGCCGCGATGAGCCACCACTTCATCGGCCCCCGGACGATGATGCACCCCAGCAGGAACAGGAATACCACTACTGCGCCCACATAGGCCGGCCCGGAAGTGAAGGGTTGGTCGCCCCAGTAGGCCGGGGCCTGGGCAGCCATCTGGTCGGCTTGGGACGGGTCGCCGGTCAGACGGACGATCTCCTGGTGGAAACGGCTGTCGCGACCCAGGTCGGTGTGGGAAGAGCCTCCGTAGAGGTTGGGGATCATCAGGTTGAAGGTCTCTCCGACCCCGTAGCTCCACATCAGCAGGTAGTCTTTGTCCAGTCCTTTCTGCTGCTCGCCGGAGGCCTGGGTGAGTTCGCTGCCTCCGCGGATGGTGTGCTTCTGGTACGACCAGGTACTCCACAGCCGTCCGGCATTCAGGCCGATACCCAGCAGGACGGCCACTACGATCACCCCGGAAGCCTTCCAGAAGTGGAGCAGCTGCCGTTTGCGCAGGCAGACCACCAGGTAGATCAGGGCGTAAAGCGCCAGGGCCAATCCCATGTAGTAGGTCATCTGCGGGTGGTTGGCATAGACCTCCAGCCCCATGGCAAAGGCGGTGAGCACCCCACCCCAGAGGTATTTTCCCCGGTAGGTCAGCAGGATGCCCGCCACTACGAGCGGCAGGGAGGCG
>ERZ827520.3677-NODE-3677-length-12174-cov-2.991748_pt1 | contig 12174 bp, 10 predicted proteins | sample MGYA00519581_ERZ827520 | MGnify/ENA primary metagenome ERZ827520 (study PRJEB31778, sample SAMEA3449339) | human gut metagenome | biome: human gut; feature: human-associated habitat; material: faeces | place: United Kingdom | collected 2010/2012 ...
TGTTCCGGGTCATTAATCGAACTCATATCGAGTGTTGTCCACGGTAGTTTTAAGATACGCGCAACGGCATAAGCAATCTGCGATTTTCCGGTTCCGGCAGGACCGATCAGTAACAGACCATAGGCCGGCAGTGTATGAGTCCGGTTAATCTGAATGATGGTTTCGATAATTCTCTGCTTCACACGTTCCATGCCATATAGCTCTTCATCGAGGATCCGGCGTGCTTCCACTGGATCAATGGCTTCAAAATAGTTGCTTTTCCATTGAATATTCATCATCATGGAGAGGGCGCGCTGTGCGTGGCGACGTTCTTCGGGAGAGACTTCGTGGGAACGGGCAACAGCGAGGTTTCGACGAGCCCAAAGGCGGATATTGTCCGGCAGCGTTCTTCCGGCACAGTTCATAAAATCAGTGATGGATTGGATGCTGGTGAGCTTCATGCTGTCACCGGTTTCCTCTTGATCCTCATCCTCAACTTCTTCTTCCGGTGCATTGCTGGCGAGGAGACGCTCAATCATAAACTGTAAAAATCCATCCTCAGCCGAAAGCTTTGCGCCGCCACCGAAAGCGATCTCGCGGATTTTGTAAACTGCATAACCGTCGGATGTTTGTGTACCGGAAAGGCGGACATTGATATGATTTTCGCCAAGCCATTTTAAAAGACTGACAAAACGGGCATCGATCTGGAGAATGTCGGCGATGAAGGTTTCTTCTTCCTCTTTAAATTCGAACGATGTCCGTTTTGCCGGGTTTGTGAAAATACCGCAGGGATGATGCGGGAAGGCCTTCTCTTTTGTATCCAGAATTAGGATCGGCTGATCCGGAGAAGTAAACGGTGCGTTTGTGCGGAAAACAGTATACGTACATTCGGAAACTTTTGCTTTTTCCGGGGAATTGCTGAAATCAAAAACGGGCATGACAGAACCTCCTAATAAAATAAGTGCTTATTGGTACAATAAAAACAGTGTAGCACGAATTAAAAAATCCTGCAATCAATATGCAGAATTTTGTATTTTTATGCTATGAAAATATTGGGCAAGCGGATATTCGAAATGGAAGCAGGGGACTTACTAGATTCGGTTAAATTTTCGGAAGGCATAAAAAAGCCCTCCGGGCAGGATCACACTGCGGCGGAGGGAAATTATGTCATCAAAGCAAGCTGTCGTAAGAAAGAAGCTCGCAAAACGGGAATCTTTCTTACACTGAAAAAGGAATGGCATCAGGAAACAGCGTTGGTTTTGGAAAAGCCCGGAAGCTGTACCAGCACGATCGCTGCAAACATCAGAATACAGCCGGAGAGCTCGCGACCGGAGAGTGCCTGATGAAGGAAAATCCAACCGGCGAGAACGGAAAAAACGGATTCCAGGCTCATCAGCAGAGAAGCCATGGTGGGATTTAATCCTTTCTGCCCGATAATCTGCAGGGTATAGCCGACACCAGAAGAGAGAATTCCGGCATAGAGAATCGGTATCCAGGCGTGCAGAAGGTTGGAAACGTTTACGGTTTCAAAGAGGGCCATACAGACAGCTGACAGGATCGAACAGGTAAAAAACTGAATGCAGGACATTTTGATGCCGTCGACAAGCGGAGAAAAATGATCAATAACCAGAATATGTATGGTAAATCCGAGCGCACAGGCAAGCACAAGAAGATCACCCTTCTGCAAAGAGAAGGATCCGTCTGTCATGCAGAGCAGATAGAGACCGGCAACGGCAATGAGAACTGCGAGCCAGACCTTCGGTTGTACTCGTTTTCGGAGGAACAGGCCGCAGACCGGAACAAGGACGATGTAAAGTGCAGTGATAAAACCGGCCTTTCCGACGGTTGTGTACTGGATGCCGATCTGCTGCAGGGTCGAGGCGACAAACAGTGCGATGCCGCAGAGAATACCGCCCGCCCAGAGTGTTTTTGGCTGTGTGCCATTTTCTGACGAAGCATCTGGCGGTAGGGTTCGCTTTTTACGCGAGGAGAAAAAGACAATCAGCGGAAGAAGCGTAAGTCCGCCGAGCAGGTTTCGTGCCGCGTTGAACGTAAAAGGTCCGACATAATCCATACCGGTCTGCTGTGCGACAAAGGCAGAACCCCAGATCGCAGCGGTCAGAAGCAGAAGCGCTGACTGTCGGTACTTATGAGAAACAGTATTCATAATAGAAAAAACCTCCTGAAATTGATACGATATTCATCATAGCATAAACAGATGGAAAAAGCGAACGGAAAAATGTCGGAAAAGACGGAAAAATGGTACAAATAATCATAATGACGAAATAGTGCAGATGTTGCGAAAATGAATATGTGAAAAGTGAGCAGAACAAAGAAAATTATAAAGGAAAAAATAAGCAACTCAACCAACGCAAAACAAAAAAAGAACACCAAAAACAAAAAATAGACACTGTTTTTCTAACAGCCTTTGTGTATAATGAACTCATCAAGCAAGAACGAAAACCTTAAGGAGGTAAAAAGTATGAAAAAGCGTAACATGAAAGTCCTTGCACTGTTAATGACAGTGACAATGGCAGGAACGATGCTTGCTGGATGTGGAGACAGTGGAAGTACAAGCACCGGTTCATCCGGAGGAGCAACAGCATCCTCCAGCGGAACAGCAGATGCATCAAGCGATGCCACAGCAGCATCTTCCAGCACAGCAGATGCTTCCAGCGAAGATACCACAGGTTCAGATGATGTGGTAGGAGAGCTTCCAAGAAATGAAACTCTTTACTTCGCAGGACAGCAGTGGGGTACCGTCAACGATTACAACCCAATGTCCGCAAACTCAAACAATGCAATGGTTATAGCACAGGGCGATGCTTCACGTGTACTTGTTTATGAAACTCTTTATATGTGGAATCCATTGGATGCAAAAATGTATCCGTTGCTTGCAGACGGAGATCCAGTGTGGAACGACAATCGTACCGAGATCACAGTGAAAATCAAAGCTGACGCAAAATGGAATGACGGCACACCGGTTACTGCAAAAGATGTAGCAGCTACCTATCATGCACATGTAGATTACAATTCTTCTACCGGCGCTGAAATGAAGAGCTACATTGCAGATGTTGTTGCACAGGATGACAGTACCGTAGTCTTCAAACTGACAACCGATGACTCCGGCGAAGCAGTTAACCCGGTTCTTGCGGAAAGATATCTTCCAATGCTTTATATCATGCAGGAAAACTATCTGAAGACCGTAGCTGACAGAAACAACAACGATGCTGAAGCAATTAAAATGGATAAGATGGACGATCTGGTAACTTCCGGACCGTACAAAAAATACTTTGACAATGACCAGAACGTAGTTCTGATCCGCGATGATAATTATTGGGGACAGGCAGATTCCATGTGGGGTAAGCTTCCGGTTCCGAAATATATTTCTCACCCGATCTTTAAAGATAACGCAGCAGCTACCACCGCATTCCAGAATGGTGATATTGATGTGGCACAGATATTCATCACAGACCTTCAGAAATTGTGGTTAGAGCAGGATCTTCCGATTTCTACCTATGTTGATGAAGCACCGTATCAGCTGTGTATGACAATGCCTACCCTGTTCTTTAATACAGAAGTAGAAGGACTGGATCAGGTAGCTGTTCGTAAGGCAATCGCTATGGCAGTTGACTACGATCAGGTTATTTCTTCAGCAATGTCCGGACAGTCTCCTACCTTCGCAGATGTTCCGCGTTCTGTCATGAACCCGACCGATGCTGAGCAGGCTATGGTGGATCAGGATGCCTTAAAAGAGTATCAGTGGTCCAATGCCGATGTAGAAGGTGCTAAGAAGCTTCTGGACGATGCCGGAATCGTAGACACCGACGGAGACGGAATCCGTGAGTACAACGGAAAGAACCTTTCCTATAAGGCTGAGTGCCCGACAGGATGGTCTGACTGGAATGCAACCCTTGAAATCGTAGCAGCAGCAGGAAAGAATATTGGTATCAACATTGAGACCTACTTCCCGGAAGCAGCAAACTACAGCACGGATTACAGTACCGGAAACTTCGAAATCACCATGCAGTCCGGCCCTGGTACATCGGTTGCCAACCCGTACATGAGATGCCGTTTCTTCATGAGCTCTGATTACAACGATCTTGAGGTTAACTTCAGTGGTAACTTCGGTCATTATCAGAACGACCGTGTAGATGAAATCCTTGCAGCAATTCCTCATGAGACCGATGATGCAAAACTGAAAGATTACTATACAGAACTTTCCAAGATTATGCTGGAAGATTGCCCGTGTGTACCGCTGATGTACAGACCGCAGGTATTCCACGAAGTAAACGAGTCCGTATGGACCAACTATCCGCAGAAAGACGATGGAACCAATGTTCCTCCGATGGACTGCACCGATGGTTATGGCGTAGCAGCACTGTACAATCTGGAACTGATTGACGGCTGATTTGCCAAACAGAAAGAAAGCACACACTGAATTGTAACAGAGGCGGCCGGAGCCGGGGTGCTCCGGCCGCTTTTACAAAATCAGAAGGAGGGTTCCTCTATGAAAGGAATGAAAAAGTATTATACGCAGAAGATCATGTGGTATCTTTTGACGTTAGTCTTTGCAGTGCTGCTGAACTTCATTCTTCCGCGTCTGATGCCGGGCGATCCGGTTTCAACTATTGCGTCCAAATCGGTAGAAGGTATGACCGATGCGACTGCAATTCAGAAAGTATATGAAGACTATGCAGCGAAATTTGGTATTAACAAACCAATGTATGTCCAGTTTTTTACCTGGGTAAAAAATGCACTTCGCGGTGATTTCGGCATTTCTTTCAGCCAGTATCCGCGTACCGTATCCGATATTATTTCCAGTTCGGTTCTGTGGACCATATGTTTACAGCTTCCGGCCATTATTGTTGGATGGATTCTTGGTAACCTGCTTGGTGCAATTGCAGCTTACATGAAAGGTGTTTTCGACAAGGCAATCCTTCCGGCATTCCTGTTTATCAGTAACGTACCTGCCTTTGGTATGGCAACCGTACTTTTATTTGTTTTCTCACTGAAATTACATATTGCACCTGCAGCAGGCGGCTATGCGAGCAGTATGATTCCGCATATGAGCCTTGCTTTTATGAAATCTGTGCTTTCACATTACCAGTTGCCGTTCTGGTCTATCGTAATCATCACGATCGGCGGCCAGGCTATTGGTATGCGTTCAATGTCAATTTATGAATTGAATGCCGACTATGTAAAATACAGTCGTTTCCTTGGAATCAAGGATCATACGATTGTGAAATATGTGTTCCGTAACGCAATGCTTCCGCAGATCACCGGTCTTGCAATGTCCCTTGGTACCATGATAGGCGGTAACCTGGTAGCTGAGATGGTATTCAGTTATCCGGGACTTGGAACAACGATGCTCTCAGCAGTTACCGGCCAGGATTATCCGCTGCTTTCTGCCTGTACGTTAATCATTACTATCATGGTTCTGCTGGCCAACCTGCTTGTTGAACTTCTGTATGCAGTCATTGACCCACGTGTCAAAGCATCCCAGCAGGATTAGAAAGGAGAATACGCTATGAAAAATACAATCAAACAGATTTTTCATTCAGGAAAATTCGTGACAGGATTTGTAATCTTCTTGGCAATTCTCCTGACTATTATCATCTATCCGCTTGTTGTGGCAAAAGATCCGCTGGCAATGATCGGAAACGGAAACTTTTTCAAACCGGGTACCTATCTTTCGATTCAGGACACCGTAAATTCCGGCAAAACGTATAAGATGAATGTTGATGCAACCGCATCCATCGTTGAAAGCAAACTGACAATGGACAACCGTTCTATGATGGCAGAATGGCTGGAAAAATACGGCGGTGTAGATGCCAGTGAAATTGATGTTACCGATGCAGAAGGTCTGATTGCTCTCTGGGAGGAAAAATATGACCCAAATGCAGAACAGAAAGGCCTTATCGCAGCAAAAAAGAAAAAATATCAGCGTCTTGACAACGAAATCGACGGTATTTTAGAGGATGTTCCAACCATTATTGCCGAGAAAAATGAAGAGACCGGTGAGCTGGAAGAGGTTCAGAGCATCGACAGCAAGCAGTACATCAATGAAAAAGATGTCATTAACCGTCAGAACTTTGTTCTTGGTACAGATAACTTTGGTCGTGATGTTTTGACTGAGCTGATCTCTGCAACAGGTTCATCCCTGAAAATTGGTCTGGTTGCGGGAATCATTGCAACCGTGATCGGACTGTTCCTCGGACTTCTTGCAGGTTACCTTGGAGGTTTTGTGGACAACCTGATTCTGTTCTTTACCAACTTGTTCACCGTTATCCCATCCTTCGTTCTCTTGATCCTCATCTCCTACAGCGTAGGTGAGTCTCAGAGGGGAATCATGATGGTGGCACTCCTGATCGGAATTACCGCATGGCCGTGGACAACACGTTCCGTACGTTCCCAGGTTATTTCTCTTCGAAACCGTGACCATGTAAACCTTTCCAAACTGTCCGGCCACAGCATGCTGCGGATTGTCCTTACCGACATCCTTCCGTACGTTGCATCCTACGTTGTTATGGCCTTCATTCTCCAGATTTCCTCCGGAATTCTGGCAGAGGCACAGCTTTCTATGATCGGACTTGGACCGGCAACCACAAAGACTGCAACACTTGGTCTTATGATGCAATGGGCAACCCAGTACAATGCACACTTAAACGGTGCATGGTGGGCATATTTCCCGGTCATTCTTGTAATCGCACTTATTTCATTCTCTCTTAACCTGATGAACACCGGTCTTGACCAGGTATTCAACCCGCAGTTAAGAGACTAAGGAGGCAGCTATGGGAAAAGTAATGCTGGAAGTAAACAATCTGAAAACGAAATATGTAACTCGTTTTCATGAAGATGTATACGCCGTAGACGGAGTCTCCCTGAAGATTGAGGAGGGAAAATCCCTCGGTGTAGCAGGTGAGTCCGGCTGTGGTAAATCGACGCTGGCACTGTCCCTGATGGGCTATTATTTCGCACCGCTTCACTACATCAGCGGCGATATTATCGTAGATGGAAGAAAAATTTCCGGAATGAAACCAGACGATGTCCGGAAAAATATTCTGGGCAATGAGATCGCCTACATTCCGCAGGCAGCAATGAATGCTCTGAACCCGACACAGAAAATCATCCGATTTGTAGAAGACGTTATTCATGCGCATGATCCGAAAATGCCGAGAAAGGATATTTATGATCTGGCAAAAGAACGTTTTCAGATCTTAGGCCTGCCGGAGGAGGTACTGCAGAAGCATGCGGTTGAGCTTTCCGGAGGTATGAAACAGAGAACCGTTATCGCAATTTCGACCATTCTTTCTCCGAAGGTACTGATCGCCGATGAGCCATCGTCCGCACTGGATGTAACTTCCCAGAAAATGGTTATTAAAATGATGCGTGATCTGATGGAAAAAGGATTTATCAAATCCATGATCTTCATCACACACGAGCTGCCGCTTCTTTACAACGTAACCGATGATATTATGGTTATGTATGCTGGACAGATTGTAGAAAAAGGTACCGCAAAAGAAATGGTATTCGATCCGTTGCATCCATATTCCAAAGGTCTGATGGGATCGATCATCGTTCCGGAGGAAGGTGTAAGAGAACAGAAGCTGACTGCAATTCCGGGAACTCCGCCAAACCTGAAGCATCCGCCGGAGGGCTGCCGTTTCGCAGACCGCTGTCCTTATGCACAGCCAACCTGCCGCGGTATGAAACCAGAGGTCATCGAACTGCCGAACGGAAGAGAGTACCGCTGCCTGATGTCTGAGAGAAAGGTTCGGGAGGTGTATGCAAATGCGTGATGGTAAAGAATTAAAACCATGCCTCTCCGGAAGAGGCGTAACGAAAGTGTTTGGCTTTGGCGATGCAAAAACGGTCGCTGTAGACCATGTTGATTTCGATTTTCATGAAGGTGAAAAAGGTCAGTTTTTCCGTTCCAAAGGGCGAGTATGTGGCTATCGTCGGAGAATCCGGATCCGGAAAAACAACCCTTTCGAAGATGTTGCTCGGGCTGATCAGCGTAACGGAAGGTGAAATTGATTTCCAGGGTAAACCAAGAGACATCTCGAACGGAAAGAAGAAAAAAGAGTACTGGAAGGGAATTCAGGCGATTTTCCAGGATCCGTTTGCTTCCTACAATATGTTTAAACGTGTAGATTCTGTTCTGCTGGATTGCATTAATATGCGCGGTGACAAGAATCTGCCGAAAGAAGAAAAAGAACGTCTGATGACAGAGGCCTGCAGCTTTGTAAACTTAAAATACGCAGAACTGACAAACAAATATCCATTTGAGCTGTCAGGAGGCCAGATGCAGCGACTGATGATTGCACGTATTTTCCTTCTGAAACCAAAGATTCTGCTTGCCGATGAGCCGACGTCTATGATTGATGCCTGCTCACGTGCAACGATCCTGGATATGCTGCTGAAGTTGCGTGATGAGATCAATATGACGATTATCTTCATCACCCACGATATTGGTCTTGCTTACTATGTATCCGATAATGTTTATATTATGGAGCATGGAAAATTTGTGGAATCGGGACCGGCAGAAGAAGTAATTCTTCACCCGACAGCAGCGTATACCAAACGTCTGATCAGCGATGTTCCAAAGATTTATGAACCGTGGGATCTGACAACAGTATAACAATGGTACGAAAGCTGTTTCCCTGGAATCATGCTTTGCGTCATATATGAGTCTTGCGAAAAGAGAGACGGTGCACGGAAAAAAAGTGTACCGTCTTCTCTTTTTGTCAATAATTTTTCTGAAAAAATTGCTTTTTAAAGAAAAAACTGGTAAAATTAGTAAGGTTACAGAACCGAAAAGAAAACTGGGGGATGAAAAATGCGAAACTGGTTTCGCGGACTGAAACTGAACCAAAAATTTACCGTAACAACGTTGATCTTTATTTTTATTCCGCTTTTTGGCATGATGTGCTTTGGGTTTAGGAGTATCAAAAAGAATGCCATAGATCATGGGGTAAATGAAGCAGTAACGGCAATAGATCTTACCTGTGCGGAGGTGAATGCAAAAGCGAATGCCTGCTCAATGGTTGTAGATACGCTGCAGGAGTATGAACCGTTGGAAAAATATCTTCTTCATCTCAGGAGGGGAGAGGAGATCTCGGAGAGCTATTATCAGCAATTTCGAAACAACAGCATCAGCATAATCGATAAAATGCAGGAGGCAATGCCAGATCTGTACCAGATCCATATTTTTGCCATGGCAGATGGTTTTCTGGAGCAGCAGCCGATCCTGTACCAGAAGGAAAAGATGAAAAACTGCGCCTGGTACCGAAGCTATCAGGGCGGTGGACAGTGGTTTTTTGACATACAGGAAAAAAATATTATCTCCGGTACAAAAAAAGAAGGTTCCCATTTGATGACTTATGTACGGGAACTGCGGGATCAAAGCGGAGGAAGGCTTGGCGTGATCGAGGTATCCATGCGTATGGCAGACATATTTCCCGAAATTTATCGATCCGGTGACAGCAGCTGGGCCTGTTTTGTTGATGAAAATTGGAATTTATATGACTGCGGAAAAACAGCGGCAGCCTGCAAATGGCAGTCCTATCGGGGGCTGATTCTGTTCCGGGCAGGAATCCGTGACAGAAAAGAGAGTCAGCAGAGCGCGGTGATTGACCGGAAAAACGTTGCAATTGTGCTTCGGAAAGTCGATAAACTCAATGGAATGTTTGTAACACTGACCAATTTGGATGATGCAACCGGAAACATGATCAAACAGCAGCAGAGAATGCTGCTTGAATTTGCCGGCTTCGGGCTGCTTCTGATTGTGGTGGTCAATCTGATTGTGCGTGGCCTGCTGAAGGAGTTTTATGATGTCCTGTGTGAGATGCGTCAGATTGACAATGGAACAACAAAGATCAAGGTTTGTTACAGCGCAGAAGAGATGCGGGAAATGAGCTATGGTATCAACGGAATGCTGGAGAGAATTCAGAAACAGAACGAGGAAAGCATCAAAAGGGAGGCAGCGCTGAAAGATACGGCAATCCGGGCAATGCAGAACCAGATTAACGCTCATTTTATTTATAATGTTCTGGAATCCATTAAGATGATGGCTGAGATTGATGAAGAGTATACGATTTCCGATGCGGTAACAGCACTTGGTGAAATGCTGCACTACAATATGCGCTGGAATAAATTTCTGGTAACCGTTCATGATGAGATGAATTATATTCAGAACTATGTGGAACTGATGAATCTGCGGTATGATTTCACAATTACATTATCTGTTCAGATACCGGAAAATTTGTATCGGCAGGATATCCCCAAGATGTCTCTTCAGCCGATTGTGGAAAATGCAATCACACATGGAATTGAGGAGCTGGATGCAGACGCCGTCATTGAAATCAAAGGAATAGAGCATGAAAAGAGCTTTGAGATTGAAATCACAGATTCCGGAATAGGCATGTCAGAAAAGCAGCTTGCAATTCTGAGACGTAAACTAAGAATGCGCCTGAATTCAGATACACAGCCGAAACATGGAATCGGGCTTCGGAATGTACAGGACAGAATCCACATTCAATTTGGAACAGAGTATGGGCTGTCGGTCTATACAAAAGAGCATTGCTATACGAAGGTGAGCATTCATCTTCCCATCACGAGGGGGAAATATTCTCCGATGGATCAAGAGGGTGACGAGAAAGAGGAAGAAAAAGAAAATGAATACACTGCTGGTTGTAGAAGATGAAAAATTGATTCGACAGGGAATCGTGGCGATGATCCGGCGAAGCAGCGTGCCGGTGGAGGAGATTCTGGAGTGTCGAAACGGAGAAGAGGCATTGGAGATTTTGAGAAAACAGAGGGTGGATGTCATGTTCACTGATATCCGTATGCCCAAAATGGACGGTCTGACACTGGTCAACAAAATGGAGGAGCTGTCACAGAAACCTGTTGTTATTGTTTTAAGCGGCTATGATGAATTTTCCTATGCGGTTGAAATGATGAAACATGGAGTTCGGGACTATATTTTAAAACCGATCAAGCGGGAGACGATAGAACAGCTTCTGGAAAATCTGGAACGAGAGCTTTCGGAGACCCGGGAAACGGAAGAAGAGGAAGAACGGTGCTTTTTAAATCAGCTCCGTTATCTGATGATGAATGCAGAAATGGCCGAAGAAAAAGAATGGATGGATATGGAAAGCAGGATCCGGCGCCACATCGGAAACGACAGCTTCCGGATCCTGCTGACCAGCAAGGCAAATGGGGAACGGTTTTCGAAATGCAGCGGAATTCTGCTGGAAGGCGTAGAAGGAGGAGTTCTGTATCTTCTGCCGGAACCGGAGGCAGAGCGGATCATGAAAGAAAAAGATGAGAGATTTTGTCTCGGAGTGGGAAAAGAACATCGTTCTGTGATGGAAATTCCAGAGGCATACCAGGAAGCACTGCTGGCCCGGGAAATGGCATTTATACAGAAAAATCCTGTGGAAGAATATCAGAAAAAATGTTTTGAGGAAAAGCCGGAGCTGGCACAGTTTCAGGAAAAATTTATTCTGCAGGTGCCAACGGACCGGGCAGATACTGTGCTGCGAAAAATGCGGAACTGGTATTTTGAGGCGGCGCATCAGAGGGTCTCCCCCTATCAGCTTCTGACAGTGACGGAAGCAATCTGCAAAGAACTGGATCTTTTTCATCGAGTGGCGGAAAAACAGGAAAAATGTCCGCGTCCTCTGCAGTACCGTGATGCAGATCTGTTTCTGGATGCGTTTGAAGAATGGATACACGTTTACAGGGAAAGCCTGAAAAGTCAGACAGCCGGAAAAGAAAAAATGGAAGAGGCAATTTCATATATTCGGGAAAATTATGCAAAAGATCTGAATATGGCAATGGTATCTAACCATATTTGTATGAATTATTCGCTGTTTTCAGCAGCGTTTAAAGAACATACCGGTGTGAATTTTGTGAACTATCTGAAGGAGATCCGCATTGCGGAGGCAAAGCGTCTGTTGATTCAAACAGAAGATAAAATTACGGAAATTGCCAAACAGGTTGGATTTGAAAATGATAAGCATTTCATGAAATCATTTAAAACGGCATGCGGCGTATCACCGTCTGAGTTCCGAAAAGATTACAAAATGGTTTCCAACGGAAAGGGAGGACAGGATGAGTAAAGAAAAAGAAACCGGAAAAGAGAAGGGAAGAATCCGCCAGCTGGCGCGATATTACATTCCATATAAG
>ERZ827520.3679-NODE-3679-length-12168-cov-3.220672_pt1 | contig 12168 bp, 10 predicted proteins | sample MGYA00519581_ERZ827520 | MGnify/ENA primary metagenome ERZ827520 (study PRJEB31778, sample SAMEA3449339) | human gut metagenome | biome: human gut; feature: human-associated habitat; material: faeces | place: United Kingdom | collected 2010/2012 ...
TGCACTGCTCTTTGGCGGGAAGGTCCTGGCGCAGAAAAGCTCCGCCCGCGAACCCCGTACGGCGATCGCTACAAAGGGAAATACCGTTCTGCTCATCACGGTGGACGGTCGTTCGTTCCGCAACTCCTCGGGGGTAACGCTGTCCGAACTGGCCGAATTGCTGCGCTGGTTGGGTGCCGAGAACGCCTTGGCCCTCGACGGAGGGAATGCCGCCACGATGTACATCCGGGGCGAGGATTTCGACGGGGTGGTCAATCACCCCAGTGGGAATGGAAAGTTCAACCACAAAGGCGAGCAGGCAGTGGCCAACGCCCTGCTCTTGTGCCTTCCGGAAAATTAATCCCAAAGGAACCTTCCGGAAATGATCCGTCGCCTTTTCGTCGTCGCAGGGACTTTGCTCGTCCTTTCCCTGAGCGGAACGCTCTTCGGGCAAGCGGTGAACGATTCGCTCGTTTTCGCCCGGGCCTTGTGGGACACCCGTCCGCTGGCGGAAGGCGTGCAGTGGCGTCAGTACCATTTCAAAGGCAAGGAAAAGCTCTTCGGAGCCAACCAATACGTCAGCCTGCTCGTAGTGGACCAAAGCACAGGGAAGTATCGCTTCCAGGTAGCCATCGAACCGGGCAAACGGCGACGCACCAGCCGTGCGGCCGAAGAAGCCGGAGCCTTGGCTGCCATCAACGGTTCGTTTTACCAGACGAAACCGCCGTATCTTCCGGTGGGCTTTCTCAAGGCCGGGGGGCGTATCCTCCAGGACAAGTCGCCCAGCGGGAGATACGTGATGATCGACCGGGAAGGACGCCTTACGGTAGAATGCACCGGCGAGGATCCTTCCTTGCGGGAAGAGCCGGAGATCGTCTCGACCTACACGCCGATGCTGGTGCAGGAGGGAAAGCCGCTTTACGGTACGGGCGACACGTATCGCGCGCCCCGCACGGCGGTGGGCGTCCGGGGCGATACGGTTCTGCTGTTGGTGGTGGACGGCCGGGCGGGGCGCTCCCGCGGGGTCTCGCTCGAAGAGACGGCCAAACTGATGCAGTGGCTGGGGGCGGAAGAGGCCTTGAACCTGGATGGGGGCGGCTCCTCTACCCTGTACATCCGGGGCCAACGGGCGCGCGGAGTGGTCAATCATCCCAGCGATGCGCTCCTGGGATTTTCGCACCGGGGCGAACGGGCGGTGGGACATTCGATCCTTTTGCTGGAGAAAAGACCTCAGGAGGATGAAAGCACCGCCGAGGAAAACGTAAAACCGACAAAAAATTAATCTTATAAAAAACAAACATCATGCTGAAAAAACGAATTGCTCTTTCTTTGGCCCTGCTCGCCTTCTTTGCCGGGGGTGCCGCTGCGCAGACCAACGACTCGCTGACCTTTGTCAATGCCAAGTGGAACAAGGAAAAAGTAGCCAAAGGCATCGAATGGTACCAGTACCACTTCACCGGGGAGGAAAAGATCTTCGATGCCGAAGAGTTTGTCAATGTCCTTGTCGTCGATCAGAAAAAAGCCAAACGCCGCTTTGCCCTCACCGCCCTCGAAGGAAAACTGCGCCGCACGAGCCAGGCAGCCCTCGATTCGGGAGCCATCGTGGCCATCAACGGTTCGTTTTACAATACGCGTCCGCCGTACAATTCGGTGTGCTACCTCAAGATCAACGGCGAAGTTATCTTCGAACGTTCCGGCAAGATGGGCGACCGCGATGGCGGCGCGGTCCTGATCGATGATCGGGGACGCGTCAGTGTCGAACAGGGCGACCCCGACGACCCGCAATGGGTATCGGCCCGTACCGAACCCTCCATCATCGGCTCGGGCCCGATGATGCTTCAGGACGGCCAGCGGATCGACATGGGCACCGGAGCCTTCGTTACCCTGCGCCATCCGCGCACGGCGATCGGCACTTCGGGCAACAAGGTATATCTGGTCACCGTGGACGGCCGCTCCAAAGGCAATTCACTGGGAGTAAACCTGAACGAACTGGCCAACATCCTCAAATGGCTCGGGGCGGAAAACGCCTTGAACCTCGACGGAGGCGGTTCGACCACGATGTACATCGAGGGACAGCCCGAGAACGGTATCGTCAACCGTCCGTGCGACAACCAGAAGTTCGACCGCCAGGGCGAACGCCGGGTGAGCAACTCCCTGCTGCTGCTCTGACCGTCCCATACAGGAAAAACGAATGTATTTTAACCGTTAAAACACAGTTTCCAGAATCGCCGGGCTGCCTGCGGCAGCCCGGCCATACCGAAAAACAGATGAGATACGCCATTTGCTCTCTTTCCGTCGTGCCTGTGCGCCGCGAACCTTCCGACGCATCGGAGATGACCACCCAGGCACTCTTCGGAGAGATATTCAAAGTTTTGGAGCGCCGCGCTTCCTGGAGCCGCATCCGGCTTCATCATGACGGCTATGAAGGTTGGGTGAGCAACAAGCAATACCTCGAGATCCCGGCCGAACAGTACACCGCCCTAGCCAAGGAAAAACCCGTTTACTGCGCGCAGAGCGTAGCGGTGTGCAAGAGCGCCCAACAAGCCCTCCCGATCCTCATCGGATCGCGTCTGCCGGGGTTCGAAAACGGGACTTTTGTCCTGGGAGACCAGACCTACACGTTCGAGGGGCATACCGTTTCGGGGAAAAAACCCAAGAGCGAGATCGTCCGCGTAGCCCGGGGATTTCTCGGGGCGCCCTATTTGTGGGGCGGGAGGTCTTTCTTCGGGATCGACTGTTCGGGATTTGTCCAGATGTGCTACCGCCTGTGCGGGCGGAGTCTGCCCCGCGATGCCAAGGATCAGGCAACGGGCGGCGAAGTTCTCTCCTTTGTCGAGGAAGCCGAAGAGGGCGACACGGCCTTTTTTGACAACGACCAGGGCGACATCGTGCACGTGGGCATTGTCCTGTCCGACCATCGGATCATCCATGCCAGCGGACAGGTGCGCATCGACACGCTGGACCAGACCGGTATATACAATGCACAGGTGGGACGCTATACCCACAAGCTCCGCCTGCTCAAACGGGAGAAATAATCCTTTTCGTCCCGAAATGTCCTTTGTGGGGAAAAAATAATCTTCATTCCTAAAAACATGTAAACATGATGAAATCAACCTTACCCTTTTTGGCCTTGACCGGTTGTTCATTGCTCCTGTCCCCATCGGCGGATGCCTGCACGGGAATCACCCTGAAAAGCAAGGATGGAGCGACCATCGTAGCCCGCACCATTGAATGGGGCGGCAGCGACCTGAACAGCCACTATGTGGTCGTCCCACGGGGCTACACCCAGAGTTCCTACATTCCCGATGGAACCAAGAACGGCATGACCTTTACCGCGCGCTACGGATTCGTGGGCATTGCCGTCGAACAGGAAGAGTTTGTCGCCGAGGGGCTCAACGAAGCCGGACTGTCTGCCGGGCTGTTTTACTTTCCTCGTACGGGGCAATACAAGGACTACGTGCTTTCCGAAAAGGACAAGAGCATTTCCGACCTTCAGTTGGTATCCTGGATCCTGGGCGAATGCGCTACGGTGGACCAGGTGAAGGCTGCCCTGGAAAACGTACGGGTGATCGCCATCGACCCGCGTGCTTCGACGGTACACTGGCGTTTTGCCGATACGAGCGGCCGTCAGATCGTCCTGGAGATCATCGGCGGTGAAGTCCGCTTTTACGACAACCCCTTGGGTGTACTGACCAATTCTCCCGAACTCTCCTGGCACCTGACCAACCTGAACAACTACGTCAATCTGTTTCCCGGGTCGGCTCCCAGCCAGCGTTTGGGTGCGATCGAATTGAACTCCCTGGGAGCAGGAAGCGGCTTTTTGGGCATCCCGGGCGACATTACTCCGCCTTCCCGTTTTGTCCGGGCTGCTTTTTACCAGGCTACCGCTCCCCAGCAGCCGACCGCCCTCAAAACGGTGTTGCAGGCCCTTCAGATCCTCAATAGTTTCGACATCCCGGTAGGTATCGAATTTGCCCAGGGACAGGCTCCGGCCGATATACCCAGTGCTACGCAATGGACTTCGGCTACCGACATGGGCAACCGGGTGATCTATTTCCGCACGATGTACGACAGCACCATCCGCAGCATCGACTTGAACAAGATCGACTTTTCCCGGGTGAAATACCGTGCCGTGGAGCTCGATCCGGTCAAACAGCAGCCGGTTCAGGCCATCGAGATTCAATAGCATTTTCCCGTAGCTTTCTAGGCATCCCCCGCCCGAGCAGGAAAACTTGTGGATAACTCCCGGGAGGGAACATCGAAAGTAAAGGGAAGACAAGCTATCTTTGCAAGGCGGGTGCGGGAAAATCCCGCACCCGCCTTTTCCATGGCTTAAGACTGAAGGAGATATGTTTCTGGAAAACACCGTCAATCATTCCGAATACAGCGGATGGATCGAAGTGATCTGCGGCTCGATGTTCTCGGGCAAGACCGAAGAACTCATCCGCCGGCTCAAACGCGCCCGGATCGCCCGCCAGCGGGTCGAGATCTTCAAACCGGCCATCGACACCCGCTATGACCAGCAGATGGTCGTCTCCCACGACCGCAACGAGATCGTCTCCACCCCGGTGAGCCATTCGAGTGAAATCCTGCTGCGTGCCACCGATGTGGACGTGGTGGGAGTGGACGAAGGCCAGTTTTTCGACGAAGGCATCGTCGATGTTTGCAACACGTTGGCCAACAGCGGCATTCGCGTGATCGTCGCCGGACTGGACATGGATTACCTCGGGCGGCCGTTCGGACCGATGCCCTTCCTGATGGCCACCGCCGAATACGTCACCAAAGTCCATGCCGTCTGCACCCGCACGGGCAATCTGGCCCACTATACGCACCGCCTTACCCGGAACGACTCACTGGTGCTCCTGGGCGAGACACACGACTACGAACCCCTCTCCCGCAAAGCCTATTTCCAGGCTCGCAAGGCCGAAGAGCAGGAAGAACAAAAACAAAAAACGGCCCATGAAAAATAAGATCCGCCTCGAAGGCCTGAGCACCTACGCCTTTCACGGCTGCCTCCCATCCGAAGCACTCACCGGAGCCATGTACAGCACCGACGTGGAAGTGGAAACCGACTTTTTACAGGCAGCCCGTACGGACGAGCTCTGCGCCGGCACCATCGACTACGGACAGATCGCCTGGATCGTCCGCCAGGAAATGGCCCAACGGGCCCGCCTGATCGAGAACGTCGCTCTGCGCATTCACCAGGCCCTCCACCGCGAATTTCCCCAAGCGGAAAAAGTATGCGTGCGCGTGAGCAAACTGGCTCCTCCGGTAGAAGGGGCGGCCGAGCGGGCGACGGTCGAGATAGCCGATTGAGGGGATGCTCTTTCGGCGCAAATGCCGAAAGTTTTGCCACACTTTTGATTGTTTAAAAAGCCCCGGATCGTGCCCGTCCAAAAAAGCAAAACGCCCGAAGAGGGCGTTTTGCAAACTCCTCGGAAGGTATGGGATCGGTTGGGTTTGGTGTCCCTTCCAAGAGAGTTTTGGAAAAACCAGAGGAGTTGTTTTTCAGAAAACAGGGGCGATAAAGAATGCTTTTCCGAAAGTCATTCTTGCCGAAAAGAAGGCATTTTTACCCGATATGTTCCCAAAGACTTCCCATCCAGACGGATTTCGATCCGGATGGCATCTTTCCGGTACTTTTCGATGGATTCCAGGGGAATATCCGGCAGATGGAATACATAGCTTGTCCGATAAGTGTCTTTCGCTTCTTTTCCTTTTATTTCCATTTTTCCTCGGGCGATCGGCTGCTGCAGCCCGGGGCAAATCAATATATACTCCAAGCGATGTAACTGATCAATATCCCCGAAAGACGATACCCTGAAACGCACTGAGAGAACGCGCTTTTGTGGCGGTCTTTCCCGGATACACGCATGCAAATCCTCCAAACGGATACGCTCACGAATCGGTAAATTCCACAAAACCCCCATCGCCGCCGTAACAGCAGTCAGTGTGCAACAAAGGACAAATATCCTCATGGTTTTTTCGGTCCCTTCCGGCCGCCCGACGAAGAGGAAAAGTTCGGATAAAAAAAGAAGCGGGCGACCGCCTGCTTCTTGTCAGGTGTCGCCAAACCCCTATACATACGCAGACAGCCACCCACCTATGACGATGGATGGTCTTGGTCTGTGCCCGTATGCAGTTATAAAGTTGGCGACTTTAACAAGAAAAGGCACTTCTTTGTGTCAGTAAATAACCTCGAAAGGTTATAACAAAGGTAACGGAAATTTTCGTTCCGCACGCATCGACTTATTTTTTTTGATAAATTTTCCTCGTTTAACAAAGATTAAAAGACATTTCTCCCTCTTCATAGCAAGCGCACAAAAGCGAAAAACGCAAGGACTTTGCCTTACGAGGTGAGCAGTTTCGGTCTTGCAAAAAGAAAAATAAGAGACGTTCAGAATACGGCTTTCACCACCGCTTCTACGTTGTCCGGGCGGCTCATTGTGTAGAAATGGAGCGCCGGTACCCCTTGACGGATCAACTCCCGGCACTGCCCGATGGCCCATTCGATGCCGATACGGCGCACGGCCGCGTTGTCTGCAGCCGAGGCCACGGCCCGGGAGAGTTCCTCGGGAATGTTCACCCCGAACACCTGCGGGAGCAGGGAGAGTTGCGCCTTGGTCGAGAAGGGTTTGATCCCGGCCACGATGGGCACCTCGATCCCCTCCCGACGGCAACGAGCCACGAAGTCGAAGTATTTGGCATTGTCGAAAAACATCTGGGTCACGATGTAATGCGCCCCTGCGTCCACTTTTTGTTTCAAGTATTCGATGTCGGTCTGCAAGTTCGGTGCTTCGGCGTGTTTTTCGGGATAACCCGCCACGCCGATGCAGAAGTCGGTCGGGGCCGGATGCTCCACTTCGCCCGAAAGGTATTCGCCCCGGTTCATCCCCGCTATCTGCGCCACCAGTTCGCTGGCATGGAGGTGTCCGCCGGGATGCGGACGGAAAGCATGCTCGCCGCGTACGTTGTCGCCCCGCAGAGCCAGCACGTTGTCGATGCCCAGGAAATTCATCTCGATCAGGGCGTCTTCGGTCTCGTCGGCCGAAAAACCGCCGCAGATCAGGTGCGGGACCACATCGATGCCGTACCGGGCGGCGATAGCCGCCGAAATACCCACCGTACCGGGGCGTTTGCGGACGACGCGGCGTTCGAGAAGGCCTCCCTCGCGTTCGATGAACTTGACCTCCTCGCGGTGGTACGTGATGTTGATGTAGGCCGGTTGGTAGGCCCCCAAGACATCGACCGTATGATAAATGGACGATATGGTTTCCCCTTTCAGCGGAGGCAACAGTTCGAAGGCAAAGAGCGTCTGCCCTTTCCGGAATTTATCGGTTACTTTCATCTTTTTTCCTTTTCAATCTGCAAAGATGCTATTTTTTTGCCGATATACCATCGCCCGTCGGCGTTTTGTTGCCGCATTTCCCGCAAATGCCGTACCTTTGCCCGATATGGAAAACCAAGCAAAAAACCTCTCCGAGCATCTCGCCCGGCGCATCCTGGTGCTGGACGGAGCCACCGGCACGCTCATCCAGAGCCTGGGACTGCAGCAGAAGGATTTCGTCTTTCAAGGGCGCGGTCCGATGCGCGGGCTCAACGACCTGTTGTGCCTCACCCGTCCCGACGCGGTGGAAGACATCCACCGGCGATACCTCGAAGCGGGAGCGGACATCATATCGACCAATACTTTCAACGCCAACGAAATATCTCTGGAAGAATACGCCGCTGCCGATCTTTCCGACGCGATCAACGCCGCCGCCGTCGCCCTGGCCCGTCGGGCGGCCGATGCATATGCCACGCCCGAGCGTCCGCGCTGGGTGGCCGGGATCTTGGGACCGACCGGACGCACGGCCTCTCTATCGCCCGACGTAGCCGACCCTTCGGTGCGCAACATCACTTTCGACCGCCTTTTCGAGGCGTACAGCCGGCAGGCACGCACCCTGGCCGAAGGAGGTGCCGACCTGCTGATGGTCGAAACGGTCTTCGACAGCCTCAACGCCAAGGCGGCCGTCGCCGCAGCCCATGCCGTATGTTCACTGCCGGTGATGCTCTCCGGAACGGTTACCGATGCCAGCGGACGCTTGCTCTCCGGACAGACCATCGAGGCGTTTTACGCTTCGTTTGCCCGGATGGACCTGTTTTCCATCGGGCTCAACTGCGCCTTGGGTGCCGAACAGATGCTGCCTTTCCTCGAACGCCTCTCCCGCACGGCAGCCCTGCCCGTTTCGTGCCACCCCAACGCCGGACTTCCGGACGGGTTCGGCGGGTATGCCCAAACGATGGTACAGATGGCCGCCTGGGTGGAAAAATACTTGCAGGAAGGTTTGGTGAACATCGTGGGAGGCTGCTGCGGCAGCACCCCGGAGTACATCTCTCTTTTGTCTGAAATGGCGGGAAAATACTCGCCCCGTCGGGTGCCGGAGGCGGACCACAGGACGGTCTTGGCCGGGTTGGAACCGCTTGTCATCGAGCCGGAAGCCAACTTTGTCAATGTCGGGGAGCGCGCGAACGTAGCCGGAAGCGCCCGTTTCGCCCGCCTGGTGCGGGAGGAGAAATGGGACGAGGCCGTGGAGATCGTCCGCAAACAGGTAGAAGACGGCGCCCAGATCATCGACGTGTGCATGGATGCCCCGATGATCGACGCCCGGGAAGCAATGACGCACTTCCTGCGCCTGTTAGCCGGCGAACCGGACATCGCCCGGGTGCCGCTGATGCTGGACTCTTCCTCGTGGGACGTGCTCACGGAAGCCATGAAAGCCGTACAGGGAAAACACATCGTCAATTCGGTCTCGCTCAAGGAAGGCGAGGAGACTTTCCTCGCCCACCTGCGCACCATCCGCTCGATGGGATGCGCCGCCGTGCTGATGCTTTTCGACGAGCGCGGTCAGGCCGATACGTTCCAACGGAAGATGGAGGTCGCCCGGCGGATGTACCGTCTGGCCACCGGGGACGGATTCCCGCCCGAAGACATCATTTTCGACCCCAATATCCTGGCGATAGCCACCGGCATGAAGGAACACGACCGTTACGCGGCCGATTTTATCCAGGCCGTGCGGCAGATCAAACAGGAATTTCCCCGGGTGAAGGTCAGCGGAGGGGTGAGCAACCTTTCGTTTTCCTTCCGGGGCAACAATACCGTACGCGAGGCCATGCACTCGGTCTTTCTGTACCACGCCACCCGCGCCGGCATGGACATGGGCATCGTCAATGCCGGCATGCTGCGCGTGTACAGCGACATCGAGCCCGAATTGCTCGCCCGGGTCGAGGACGTGGTGCTCGCACGCCGGGAAGATGCCTCCGAGCGGCTGATCCAGTATGCCGAAAGTCTGCAACAGACCGCCGGCGACCCGGGTCGGAGAAAAACCCCGGAGGTCTCCCTCGAAGAGCTCTATCCGGATGTGTGCAAGCGCCTGGAGTACAAGATCGTCAAAGGGCTTCCCGAAGGGGCCGATGCCGATGCGCTGGAAGCGCTCCGACTTCTGGGAACACCCGTGGAGGTGATCGACCGGGTGCTGATGAAAGGCATGGAGACGGTCGGAGAGTTGTTCGGTCAGGGCAAGATGTTCCTGCCGCAGGTGGTCAAAAGTGCGCGGGTAATGAAGCGTGCGGTGGATGCCGTTACGCCCTTCATGGAAAAGAAGGACATCGACCGAGGCAAGCGAGTGCTCATCGCTACGGTCAAGGGCGACGTCCATGACATCGGAAAAAATATCGTTTCGGTCGTAATGGCCTGCAACGGCTATCAGGTAACCGACCTGGGCGTGATGGTGCCGCCCGAGGAGATCGTCTGCCAGACGCGTCGCACACGCGCCGATCTGGTAGGACTCTCGGGGCTGATCACCCCGTCGCTGGAAGAAATGGCCGCTACGGTGCGCGCTTTGGACCAGGCCGGGATCGACGTCCCGGTGATCGTCGGAGGAGCCACCACCTCGGAACTCCACACGGCTGTCAAGATCGCCCCGCTTTACCGGGGGACGGTCGCCCGGGCCAAAGACGCTTCGCATACCGTCCGTCTGGCCGCCGAACTGTTGTCCGGTGCGGAAAAAGCCGTCAGAGCCTCCCAGGAATCCCTGCGCGAGGAATACTTCCGGAAAAACGAGCAGCGCGCCCCGCTGGTTCCTTTGGAGCTGGCGCGACAGCGGGCACCGAAATACGATTTCGCACCGGCATCCCCTCCCCTCCGACAGGGCGTGATCCGGCTGGAGGACTACCCCTTGGAAAAGCTCCGGGAGCGGATCGACTGGCGGGAATACCTGGCCGAATGGGGCATCCGGGGGCGTTATCCGGAACTGCTTTCCGACCCGGAAAAAGGCCGGGAAGCCCGCAAAGTGCTGGACGAAGGCCGCGCCGTGCTGGAAGACATTCTCGCCCACAAAGCACTCACCGCCAGGGGAGTAGCCGGTATTTTCCCGGCCTCGGCACAGGGCGACGACATCGTACTGGAGGACGGCCGCCGCTACCCCCAGTTGCGCAACCAGACGGCTTCGTTCAAGTGCCTCTCGGACTTTCTGTCCCCGCAGGGGGATTTCGTGGGTGCCTTCGCCGTTACGGCCGGCATCGGGCTTCAGGAGTACCTGGCCCACACGAGGGACGACTACCAGGCCCTTACCGCCAAAATCCTGGCCAACCGCCTGGCCGAGGCATTTTCCCAGGAAGTCTTCGAGCAGATGAAAACCTCCTGGTGGGGATTCCGGCAGGGAGGCATCCGGCCGGCTTGCGGCTACCCCACCCTGCCCGACCATAGCGGAAAACGGATCCTCTTCGACTGGCTCGACGCCGAGGCTGTTACCGGCATCCACCTGACGGAAAACTACATGATGCAGCCCGAAGCCAGTGTATCGGGATTGATCTTCGCTCGGAAAGAGGCGCACTACTTCGACGTGGGACGCTTGGGCGAGGACCAACTGGAGGATTATGCCCGCCGCCGGGGTTTGCCCTTGGAGGCGGTAAAAAAATACACGGGCCACGCCTGAGGCTCCCATCGAAAAAAAAACTGCCGACCGATGAAAAGAAGAAGAGAAACGCTGCCCACAGAACCGCCCGCCCGACGTGCCGAAGCCTTGCTCGTACGCCTGAAGTCGATGGCCGACCCGATAGCCCGGGAAGGGATGGCTCGCTTCGGCATCCGCACGGAAAACGCACTGGGTATCTCGGTCAAAGGATTGCGCGCGGTGGCCAAGGAAACCGGGAAAGACACCGAAACGGCGCTGGAATTGCTCCGCACACCCTTCCACGAAGCCCATCTGCTGGCGTTCTTTCTCCTGCGGGCGGAGGAACTCTCGGGCGAGCAACTGGACGAGATAGCAGGCGGACTCGATTCGTGGGATACGTGCGACCTGTTCTGCGGGGAGATCGCCACCCATCCCTTGGCCGTACAAAAGGTGTTCCGATGGAGTGCCGACCCGAGGGAATATGTCCGCCGCGCCGGTTTTTCTCTGGCGGCGCGCATGGCAGTACGCGCAAAAGCCCTGCCCGACGAGATCTTCCAAGCCATCCTGCCCTTGGCCGAGCACTACGGCGACGACCCGCGCCCGATGGTGAGCAAAGCCATCGACTGGGCGGTGCGGCAGATCGGGAAACGATCGACCTTCCTGCATCCCTACGCCCTTTCGCTGGCGGAAAAGATGGCCGCCTCGCCCCAGAAGTCCATTCGCCGCATCGGACGCGTATCCCTTCGGGAACTTTCCAGTCCCGAGGTGATCGCCCGCCTGAAACCCCACTCCGTATGGCCCGAAGAGGGCGTGGTCGATCTGCCGGGGTATTGTTGACTTTTCTTCCCCTTCCCGGCCAAAAGATAAGGGCGGAGAGCCCTGTCATTCTCCTTTCCTTCCTCTTTCAAAGGCAGGGAGAAAGCCGTGAAAAGGCAAAAAAAAGGATTTTCAGAAGGAAGGGGACGACGACTTCAGGGATAGCTTACCCCGTTTTTTTTCATCATTTCCACATCCTGATCCCGCAGTCCGAGGCTGTCGAGGGCTACCGGCTGGTTGTGGTCATTGAGGTAATACCGTTTTTGCGGGATGAACTTCCCACTGGATACGGCCAGGGAATCGGCCGCATACGGAGTATCGATGCCGGCTACGTCCAAAAAGGTGTAGAATACATTCCGGGTGCTTACCGGGAGAGTCCGGTGGTCCCGCAGGGCGAGATCCATACGTACGATTCCCGGGGAAATATCCTGTGTTCGGA
>ERZ827520.3687-NODE-3687-length-12140-cov-3.173604_pt1 | contig 12140 bp, 9 predicted proteins | sample MGYA00519581_ERZ827520 | MGnify/ENA primary metagenome ERZ827520 (study PRJEB31778, sample SAMEA3449339) | human gut metagenome | biome: human gut; feature: human-associated habitat; material: faeces | place: United Kingdom | collected 2010/2012 ...
ATAGTTGTCTCCGAATCCGCCCTTCATCGGTTCAATGTCACGGCTGAATTCCGGATTAAAAGCATCCACATAGTAGCTCTTTGTCCATGCCTCTTTTCCCCCGGTCAGATAGGTGTTGGCAATCAGCGCGCCGGAACCGGTCGTTTCCCATCGCCCGGCTGTCCATTCGTTCCACCCCGTCACCAGAACCACATACGGATCCACCTCTTCGGCACGTTTCATCTGCTCCGCAAACAGAAGTCCGAACGGTGTGGAGTCCAAATGAAACTGAAATTCGTCCCGCTTTCCGTTCGGCAGGATTCCCAATGCCGGTTGTTTATTCTTTACGGTATAGCTGCGCCCGATGGAAAGGTTGGCAAGAATTCCCGCGGAAACGGACATTTCTTCCACTTCGCCGGTCTGCGCGTTATAGGAAATCACCTGCGGAGTCTCGCACATCCAGCTCCAATAATCCTTTCCGTCACCGAGATTTTCCTGCAAAGCCCAGCAACGCCGCACGGTAAATTTCTCGCGGCGCTCCGCGTCGATTGCAGAGAGATTTCCGAAAATCAGGGGTTTTCCCCGGTAGATTACGTACAGGTCGCTGTACTCATTGTTGGCATAAATCTGATCCCAAAGATCGTCAAACACCTTAACATTCGGATCCGCGCTGTCACTGAGGAAAAAGCAAATATCCGGGGTATCCATCCCTTCTTCACGCATAGCCCTGTATTCCCGGAAAATTGTTTTATAAACATTGGTGAAAGGCTCTCCGTTTGTCACATCAAGGTAAATAAAATCCACACCGATGTCTGCGAGCATGGAAGCGTGTTTGCGAATGATCCAACGGTCTGTGGAAAGATAATAACCGAAATAGGGTTCTGCCCAATAATGTGCCCAACCCAACGGGCCGCTGGCAATCGCTTCCTTAAGTGCCTCTGCACCTCCCTGCGCATAAATAGCATTGTGATCATACAGGAGCTGGTCCGGATAGGTCGTGTGGGTAGACGTATGCCAGACCTCATAAAAAATACCGACCAATTTGTCTGTAACAGCGGATCCGTCACCGCTCACATTCCGCCATGCCCCGTCGGTTGCCGTCCATGTATCACTGTAAAGATCACGGATGCCAATGGGATCCGCTTCCGTGTACGGAACACGCACTTTCTCATCCCACTCCAAAGACAAATTGTCATAGACCACACCGCCGTTGTTCTGGTGTGCCCAAAATGCCACGTAACCAACGGTATCGATATCGTAACTGAAGGTCGTTTCCATACGTGTCTTTCCCGCCGCGTCCACAACAGTAACCTGACGGGCATCGGTAATAATTACGCGAAAAACCAGTACACGCTCGCCCTCTTCCGTATCGGTATACACGGCAATCTCGTTGGATTCCATGTCATCCTCAATGTACACACGCCTCGGAGCAGAAAAATCAAACGCCGTTTCAAACAGTGTGACATTGGGCCAAGTGTTGATCACACCAACCGAACGATTCTGAAAAGCCAGCCAGATTCCCTTGGAACCGACCGCTGCAAATTGATCATCATACCCGGGCAGACGCAACCCGATATATCCGGAATCATGCGCCGGTGAACCGGGTCTTTTTGCCTGCAGATCCAATGTGATCTTTGCAGAGTCCGCCTTGATTCTGTGCTTTCCCGCAACATAAAAATGTGTATTCCCCTTGCTGGTCAGAACACCACCCGAAACATCGGCAGCCTCATTGAAAAACCAATCTGAATTTCCATCCTTAACAGGTTCCGAAAAGTCATTTTCATACAGCTCATGCCGCGGCTTGACTACACCCCCGGCAGAAGTTGTTTCTTCCGTAATACCGTCTTCGAACACCAATGTCTTCGGTGCCTCAGTTGCCGATTCCTCCGTCTGTGCAGTATCCCGGTCAGATTCCGTATCTGTTGTGACTTCCGGGCGCGTTTCATCTGTTGCTGAAGTCTGTTGCGGATTGTTCGGCGTCCGGTTGCATGCGCTGCATACCAGCAGGCAGATCAACACAACGATCATACCCAATACACATACGGCATATCGCTTTTCTTTTTGCAATTTCCTCATGAAAAAGCCCTCCTCTGTATCCGATTTCAAACAGGGATTCCCCGCTATCGGTATTATAGACTGATTTTCATGTAAAAACAATGATAGAATCGCGGAATAAACATTGCAAAAACGAAACAAACGGTATATAATAAATTTGCAAATACTGAAAAAAGAAGAAAAAGGAGGGATCCGCATATGGAAGCATCCGGAATCTGCGCGCATACCCGAACTGACAATCATCCGTCATCAGCAAAATACCTGAATCACTCCCATGATTCATACGAAATATTCCTTTTGACGGATGGAAACTGCACCTTTCAGGTGACAGACAGCCGTTATCATCTACCACACGGCTCCCTGATGTTATTCCGAAGAGGGGAGCTGCACAGACTTCTGCCGGAGGGAAACGCACCTCTTGCGTATGGATATCTCCAATTTACCAGAGAAGCGATACCGCCGGAGCCGGCACTGCTTGAAGCAATCGACCGTTTATTTGAAAACCGACAGGATGGCTGCAACAATCTGCTGACGCCGACCGCTGCCTCTCTTTCTTTTCTGCAAATGTGCATACGCCGCATGAGTGTCGCGGCATCAGAAGACCCGCTTCCGCTCTTTTTATGCTACCTGCGCCCCTTGATACGGGAGCTGTTGTTATGCGGCACGCCGCTGTCCGGGGAAATACACCGCGTACAGCGGACGAACAGCCATGGAGATCTCCTGTTTGAGCAGGTCTGCGCATACATTTCCGCACACTTTGATACAATCAAGGATCTCGGTTTTATTTCCGACCGCTTCCACTACAGCACCGTTTACGTCAACGGACTGTTCCGGCAACGTCTCGGCGTTTCCGTATGGCAATATGTTCTGCATAAACGTATTGACCGCGCCTGTGATCTAATGTTGGACGGAATGCGCGTAGAAAAGGCAGCTCTCTGCTGCGGGTTTGAGGACTATTCGACCTTTTACCGGATATTCCGAAAAAATTACGGCATAACACCCTCTGCATGCCGTAAAAACGGATCAAAGCCAAGGCTGGTCAGGCACTGAACTGTTTGGACAATAAACATAGACTCTACCATGGTTTTTCTCGCTTTCTCGGCTGGCTGCCCTTTCCTGCTTCGGCACAATGATAAAAGGATAAAGGAAATTCTTTAATTGTCAGTGTATATAGCGTTTTCTGTACATCGGCTTAAGGTAGTTTTTTCGCATATCTCTCATCGAACCGAAAAAAGTCTCTTCGGATTTTGACATGATATGATGTTCGTCTTTCAGGCAGACAAGCTCCAATGTGCAAAAGAGATCGGCGACCTGAAATAATCTGTAATCGGCAGGAAGCACCTTACGGAACTCCGCTTGCGGAAGCATGACGGCGAAAACTGAAGCCAAGAGCTTGTTCAGTTCAACTTGTCCGTTATCATAATAAACGATGATCTTGTCAAATTGCGCAAAGAAAGCATATTCTCCGCGTATAAATGCAGAAAGCTGCTTTGATAGCGCAACCGTCAAACCGAGTGAATCCGACATGTGCTTTTTCTCAACCGAAAAAGTGATGTAGGATATATCGCAATTTTTAGCGAATGTCAGAATACGGTTAAGGCACTTTCTGCGCTCTGTGATTGCAAGATTTTGATAATCTTCCTCGCGGCGTATGATGGGACCGGCATGAAAACAATGCTTCACACCAAAACCGATGTCTGCAAGTCCGTGTTCCAAGTGGTTGATCTGTTCCGCAATGGAGCTGCGCTGGTCATGAAATACGAGTGTAAACAAATAGAACGGCGCATGAGGCTCGTATGTGCCGAAATCGCCCGATTCATCAACGAATATGCTGAGTTCGCTCATCATTTACACTCCTTTCAAAGAAAATGGCGGGGAACATCCCCGCCGCAGGTGGACCCGGGTCCGAAGACCAGCCCGTTGCCTCCATTGTATTATACCATAATTCTGAGAAAAATGCAATACCCTTTATCGAAAAAATATTTCATTTTCCCGGCGAGATTTTCTCCCATAATCAGTATATGCGCAAACAAGGGATTTTATACTCCGGCAACAATCCGAAATTATGTACTGATGTACTGATGCTCTGAATGTCTTATACGGTAAGGAAAAACGAATACCTTACGGTTATTTTGTGTCCCTGTGATATTCTGTTGTGGCGGTCGAATTTCATAGTTCGTACGGGGGTCATATTGTTGACCATCTGACCGCCGATGGACCCCGCCTGACGGGCGGTGAGATCACCGTTGTAGCCCTGGTTCAGCGTGACGCCCACCTCGGTGGCAGCCTCCATCTTGAACTGATCAAGAGCCTTCTTGGCTTCGGGAACGAGTGCCTTATTGCTTGCCATAATTGCGAATCCCCTTTTTGCGTGTTTGCGCTGGGCAACATTGCCCGGCGCGATCTATATTCATCGAGCCCGCAGAGCGAATCTCGCTCTCCGCCGAGGTGTCGGCGGCTGCGGGCTTCGTTCGTGCTTGCTCTGGTATTATTGTGATTCGCAGAATGCGGTTTATGAATGGGAAAATGTAGAGAAAATGTCATTGAGACATCCGCATAGTCAGTCATCCTCTTACATCAGAGCGCGTATTTAGTCTTGAGTCTGTCCAGTATCTTCCCGATCGGACGTGCGAACAGCCAAAGAAAGACCGTGTTGGACACAGCGTAGATTGCCGTAAACGGTGCGGCAGACAGAATCGCCGCAAGGTAGCGCGAAATATTGAAGGCGCCATCCGCCCACAGCACCGTCCAGATATCCATCAGAAAGGAATACAGGACGCCGGAGAGAACGGCATACAGCGTCAGCGCGATTCTGCTTTTCTTCAGTGGAGCCGCGAGCAGTCCGGCGATAAAGCCGAGTATCCCCCAGCTGAACATCTGGAACGGCGTCCACGGTCCCTGCCCGAAATAGAAATTGGATATCACCGCCGACAATGCGCCGGTCAGAAAGCCTGCCTCACTGCCAAAATTCATTGCAGTGATAACCACCATCGCCGTCACCGGCTTAAACGCGGGGATCATAGCAAACAGGATTCTGCCCAGCACCGAGAGGGCAGTCATGCACGCGAGCAGAACCATCCGTTTCGCATCCGCCCCGCTCCGCTCAAAATGCAGAACAACCGGGACGCAGGAAAGCAGCGTCACGCACAGGGATACCCACGCATACTGCCTGTCCCGGAACAGCAAGGCGCCGCCGACCACGACAGCCGGGATCAGAATCAGCAGAACGCAGTAGGAAATAATTTTTTTCATGCGTCCGTCCCCTCCGTGCAGAATCTTACAACCTGCCCGCAGGTCACGGCATTTGGGCATAGCGTGCGCGCCATGCGGTTTGCGGCAGTAGTATAGAAGGTGTTTCCGCCGAAGAAGCGGGACGGGGTATCCGCCGACAGTATTTCCCCGTCAAAGAACAGCGCGCATCGGTCGGCAGTCTCCGCCGCAAATTCAACGTCATGCGTGACCATCAGCAAGGTCATGCCCTCCGCCTTCAGCCGTGTCAGAATGTCCCGCAGCACCTGCTTTGCCCCTGCATCAATGCCCTTGGTCGGTTCGTCCAGCAACAGGATGCGCGGCTCTGTCAGCAGTACCTTGGCAAGCGCGCACTTCTGCTGCTCCCCGCCGCTGAGATCAAAGGGGTTGCGGTCGAGCAGATGCGCGATGCCAAACCTTGCCGCCGCCTCGGACACCCGCTTTTCGCGCTCCTGCCTCGGAACGCCGTGTGCTTCCAGTATCTCATAAAAGTCTGCCCGCACCGTATCCCGGATAAACACCGTCTGCGGGTTCTGCGGCAGGAGAGCCAGAAGACCGTGGTACAGGGAATTTCCCCGGTACTCCCGAATCAGCCTGCCGTCCACCAGCACTTTGCCCCGGTATGCCTTTCCGATCCCGGCTATGACCTGCAGCATCGTGGTCTTGCCGGTTCCGTTCCCCCCAAGCACCGCGTACAGCTCCCCGGCGTACACCTGCATGGACGTGCCCCGCAGAACATCCGGCAAATCACGCTCGTAGCGGAACCAGACGTTTTTCAATTCAACCGCGACAGCTTCCCCGTGCCGGTACTCCGGTTCGGGAAGCATACCGCCGCGACTGCCGAAATGCCGTTCCAGAAAATCCCGCCCCTCCCGAACCGTCAGCGGACAGCGGTCGGGTATATGCAGGGACTGAAAAATGCGCACCGCGCTCGGCAGCCCCGCCCGCATCGGATGCCCCGCCGGGAGGGCGGCACCGATGCGCTCCGGCGCGTCACAAAGCAGGATTCTGCCGCCGTCCATCAGCAGTACCCGGTCGGCATCGGGGAACACCTCCTCCAGCCGATGTTCCGCCAGAATCACGGTCAGTCCCAGTTCCCGGTTGAGCTTTTGCAGGGTCGCCAAAAATTCCGATGCGGCGATAGGGTCAAGCTGGCTGGTCGGCTCGTCCAGAATCAGCACCTTCGGTTGCATTACCATGACAGCGGCAAGGTTCAGCAACTGCTTCTGCCCGCCGGACAACTCGTCCGTCCGCTTGCGGAACCAATCCTGAATGCCGAAATAGCTTGCCATTTCCCCGACGCGGCGGCGGATCACCTCGGTCGGAAGTCCCAGATTCTCCAAGCCGAACGCCAACTCATGCCAAACCTTGTCTGTAACGATCTGGTTGTCCGGGTTCTGAAGCACGTAGCCGATGTCCGCCGGCGTCCGTTCCCCGCCGCCGTATACGATACTGCCGGTCAGTTCGCCCGCCGGTGCAAGCTCCGGCTTGAGCAGGCGCAAAAGCGTTGTCTTACCACAGCCGGACTCCCCGCATACCACAAGGAATTCCCCGCTCCGCACGGAAAAGCTGACCTCTTCTACCGCGTTCCGCTCCGCGCCCGGATACCGGAAGCTCAGATCCTTGATCTGTAGTATCTCCATACGATTGCCTCCCTGACTTCAATAGTAAACGGAAGAAGCGACAGCGCCCCGAACGCAATGTACACAGCCAGCGCCGCCGGCGTAAGCTCCGGTGTGCTGACGCGCGGATAGAAATCAAATGCCGTCACACCCGCCGCCATGCCGACCGCAACAACGCCCATCAGGGCGGCGCAGACCGCCAGCAGTGCCCCGTCCCGCGCCGTAAAGCGGAACAGCGAGAAATTGGTTCGATGCCCCCGTCCGTATCCCCGCGCCTTCATGGAGGCAGCCGTCTCCATTGCATTTTCCAAAGACCACGCGATCATGGCAAGGAATACCCGTCCGGCACTCCGAACCTTATCCGTATAGCCGCGCGCCGCGTACAGCCCCATCGTCTTTTGCGCGCACCGGACACGCCTCATCTGCCGCCTGAACTGCGGTACGAACCGGAGTGCCATGGACAGTACAAGAGCCAGTCTGGGAATCACGCTGCCGAACAGGTACAGAAATTTGTCGCCGGTCATTACCTCGCTGTACCCCTTGCACCAGAGCAGAACGCCGACAACAGCCACCGCCAGAGCGAACCCGTACAGGAGCGCCTCCAGCGTGACCGGGTTGCCGTTCAGAAAAAACAGCGGCGTCACGCCGTTGTGCGAAAACAGTGGATTCGTGACCGCCACCAGCAGAAAAAGCGGCACATAAAAGCCGATATCGCCGGGAACCCGGCTCCGTCTTACCAGCATGGCACAAAACAGTATGCCGCCGAGCAGAGCTGTCAGCGACAGCACCGGATTGGCGGCAAACATCGCCACGGTCAGCACGGAGAGAAAATACACCAGCAGAACAAACGGATGCACATTGCCAAATGCCTTCACGGTATCGCTCCTTCCACCCACATACAGCCCACATCCCTGCCGAGGTCGCAGGTATATACCCATTCCACAACCTGCCCGTCATGCAAAACATACCGGGAACAGCCGTAATCCGGGAATTCTCCGTCCACGCGGTACATCCAGCCGGACAGCGGTCCGCAGGAAAATTCATACAGGTAATGCAATCCCTGGATGTACACGCTCCCGAAGCTGTTTTCCCGCGCGCCCTGATACTCCATCTGAATCCGGTTATAGCGCACGGCGCGGTCGAGGATGTCAAACACCGTATCGCCGGGACGGAGCACGTAGCGGGTCGGCGGCAGGATCACGCCGTCCGGCGGCACGAACTCGTCCGAGCGGAGGGCGGGATCCAGATCCCCGTAATTCTGCAGAATCGTATCACACCGGATGCTGATGGTAACCGTCTCGCTGTCCGGCGTAATATCGTCGATATGCGTGAGGTAGTACTCGTCCACAGACTGGATATTGGTTCCGTTGATGACAACGGCAACCAGCAGAACGATCACGAACAGCGCCAGAATATCCTTCTTCATCCCGGTTTCTCCTTCCTGCAAAAGTAGGCAATACCGTGCAAAGCACAGGTGCAAAGCACGGGTGCAAAGCATGGGTGCATTGCACGGGCTGATGTTACTCGTCCCGGTACTCTGCGGCAAGCTCCTCCAGCTCCCGCTCCTTCCGGTGCCGTCTCCGCCGGATGCGGCGCACAAGCAGTACCGCCGTGACTGCGGCGACCACGCACAGAACAACCCCGATGATTATGCCACGCAGCAGATTGTCCAGCTTGGTCTGGGTTTTGATGACATCCTCCCAACGCTCGATCTGCGCCCGGTCGTATTCACTCAGCGCACGGTATCGCGTCACAATGCTGTCCACCGTCTTTTTGTCCTTCAGGGAAATACCTTCAAAGGGGTACAGCTTCTCCCGGACGTCGGCATTGATGCTGTCAATCTCCGCCTGTATCGCCGCAATCTCCTGCCGCGCCGCCGTCAGCCGGGCGAGGTAGTCCTCCTTGCCTTCAAAGTCTTCGCTCTGGCGCAGCTTATCCAACAGTGTCGTGACCGTCACATACTGCTCGGTGGTCAGCGTATCCGGCAGCGCGTCCACTGCCGCGCGGTCGGAGAGCGAAAAGGACAGCAAGGGGCGGTCGTCCGTTCCGGTTCCCGGGCTTTCCGTAACCGGCGTCGTATCCGCAATCCCGTCGATATCCACGCCCGCCGCGCGTGCCGCATCGGACAGCGTCCAGTAGCCGTTGACGTAACTCCGTTCCCCCTCGGGCAGTGCGTAAAAATCGGTCAGCATCTGCGTGAGCTCCGTAGCATCGGTATTCACGCCGATGCCGGCGATCTGCCGCTCCAGCTCCGCTATGCGCGTGCGCAGTGCATCGCTCTGCTCCGCGCGGAAATCGTACAGTGTGCGCATTCCGTTCGCCTGCCGCCACAGTGCCGCCATGGCACAGAGCGTCTGCTCCCCCGCCATGGTGTTGGAGCGATCCGGGCTTGAGGTAGGGTTATCCGGATCGTAGACAAAGGAATGCACGAATCCGCCGTCCGGCATCCGGTAGCGCAGGATGCCGTCCAGCAGAGTATTCCCGTTTGTGATAAAGCGCGGATCAGTCAGCGGCTCTATGCCGAGACAGCACAGTGCCACCATGACCTGATCGGTGCTTTCGACGTTTTCCGTTCCCCAGCTGGAAAAGTCACCGGTGTCCAGCTGGAGCGCCGACAGGCAGTCCAGCGACTCCTCCAGCACCCTGTGCACGGTCTTTGTGACCTGTTCACCGCTCTTTTTCAGCGTATAGGTATACATTTTCTCGCTGTTGCGATACGGAGCGAGTGCCTGCAGTGCCATTGCCGTAATGTCCGGGTCGGCGCTCCCGCCGCTCAGGGCAAACCCGCCGTCCGGCAGTTGCTGACGCAGGATCTCCAGAATAATATCATCCCGGGTATAGAAGGCTCCGTCCGGGATCGGGTAGCGCAGGCTGTCCAACGCGATAAGCCCCCATATCCAACCGTTGATGCCCTGCCGCCCAAGCGGAGTCGTCCTGCCGCGGTCGTATGTTCCGTCCGCGATAAGGTCGATCGGATTCCCGTCCGCATCGGTGCCGAGGGAGGTCGGGTCGCCGCCCATTGCCAGCACGGCAAGCGTGATGCGATGCCACTCGGTTGCCTTGGCGGCGCTCAGCTTGCCCGGTTCCCGATAGCGTTCCTGCACCCGATCCCGGATAACCGCCAGGTAGGCGGCATAATTGTCCGCGATACTCAGCCTGCCCAGTCCGATGGGATACCAATCCCCCGGCGTAGTCCCGGCGAGCGCGAGGTAGGCGTCATTCAGAAGACAGCCGTCCGGCTGTGCGCCGACATCGCATTTCTTCCACGCGAGGATGCCGTCCGCAATCGTCCGCGCATCCGCCCCCCGTCCGTCCGCAGCTGCTGTCCGGACACCGCCGGCGGCAAGCAGAAGCAGGAGACACAGTGCAAGGCACGCAATCCGCCTACCCATTCCGACCGTTCCCTTCCCTGCGCCGCCCGGCACGCCCTGCTGTCAGGATCGGGGCGGTTGCAAGCGCAATCAGAAGCAGAAACGTTGGCGCGGCGGTGCTCCGGCACCCCTGCGATGCCTCGGAGTCCGTTCCGGGATCCGATGCCGTTTCCGACAGTGTACCGGACACCGGCTCGGCTGTCTCCGCCGTTTCCGGTGTGGCGCTCACATCAGGCGTGGCATCCGAAGAGTCGGGTTCCGGCGCGATGCTGTCCGGCTCCGTACTGCCGTTGCTGCTACTGTCATCCGGACCGGTTGACTGCGTTTCGTCTGCCGGATGCGCCAGCGCATCGTGCAGCCGCACGGCGGCGGCGTCCACTGTCTCCTGTACCGCATCCAATGCCGCCATCACGTCCTGTGCCGCGTTATAGGCTTCGCGCACGTTTGCCCGTCCGAGCAATCCGGAGGTGCGCGCCCGACAAAGCGCCTCTGTCAGGCGATCCTTATCCGCCACCGGGTAGTATCCACCCGCCGGCTGTGTGCCGACGTCCGGAATTGAAGTGCCGACCGAGGAAAAACCGCCTATGTCGGCGCCGTATCCCAGGGTAAACTGCACCCGCACGACGTCGCCGTCGGAGAGGTAGCAATCGGAAAAGCCGACGTTCGGGAACACGGTGTTGACCGAATACATCCAGCCGGATCCGTTGGTGAACGCAAATTCGCCAAGGTAGCCAACCCAGTTTTTTCCGTAATCGTCCGGGTCAAAGAAGGTCATGCTCTCCTCCAGATGCGGGGTCAGAAGGGGCGGAATCGCCGGGGACAAATCCAGCCGGCGCGGTTCCGTAGGCACCGCGCTCCGCAGGTAACTATTGTAGCGTTCCCCCGATGCCATGCCGTCCGCGATATAGGCAAGGTAGAACGAGGACTTTGCCGTCCCCCCATAGTAACCGACCAAGCCGTTCTCCGACAGCAGGCGCAGAAGCTGTTCCGCCGCCGTTTCCCCCTCGCGGATCGGGACCTCCGTCGGTTCGACGATGTAGCCGCATCCGACCGTGAACGCCTCCACACTCCAGATCGCCCTGCCGATCTCCTCTCCCGGCTCGGCGCGCCGGTATAGGATGCGGTAGGTCAACTGCTTCTTTTTGCCGCCGTCGGAGGAGGCGGACACCGTGACGATGTTCTCCCCCTCCTCGGTAAAGTTCAACGTGTAGCTTGCTTTTTCGCTGTCGTCCCATGTCGGCTCCAGCCGCGTGCCATTGTGCGTGACGGTTGCCCGTATCTTCTCGCCGCTTGCATTCCGCGCCCAAACATCAAAGTTCTTTTTGCTTCCCCGTTGGACGGCGTTGTCCGTCAGAGTCGTGACCAACGACGGTCCCGACGATGCCCCCGACCGGATAGCCGGGAACATCGAAAACAGCATCAGGACTGCGCAAAGCAATAGCAATATCCGTTTGCCAAACTGCATTTTTATGACCATACTTCTTCCTTTCCTGGGGATCGTGATGCAGAGCATCTATTACGTATAAGGAACCTGTTTCGCAGAGCACGCAGGAAGGAAGAACCTTCCTCAGTCTGCTTTCCGCTTCGCGCGACCGGTCACGGCAGCGACACCCAGAATCGCCACAAACCATACACCGCACAGCGTAGACGAAGCGCATCCGGATGCGTCATCCGCCGTCGTGTCCGATGCCTGCGTATCTGTCCCATTGGAGTTCGTCCCGGTTACGTTCGCGGTTTCGGTCGCGGTTGCCGTCTCGGGTGCCGTCTCGGGTGCCGTTTCTGTCTCGGTCTCAGTCTCGGTCTCGGTTTCAGTCTCGGTCTCTGTCTCTGTTTCAGTCTCGGTCTCTGTCTCTGTTTCAGTCTC
>ERZ827520.3690-NODE-3690-length-12131-cov-2.316744_pt1 | contig 12131 bp, 10 predicted proteins | sample MGYA00519581_ERZ827520 | MGnify/ENA primary metagenome ERZ827520 (study PRJEB31778, sample SAMEA3449339) | human gut metagenome | biome: human gut; feature: human-associated habitat; material: faeces | place: United Kingdom | collected 2010/2012 ...
CGGTTATGGAGCGCCACAACGCCCGGAATATGGAGCCCGGCTGGTTTGAACAGGCCCCTGGTTTCGGCTGCATGGACGTGGCTTTCATCTCCATCAGGCTGATCCTGCCCCCCCTTTACCAATGCCTTGCCGGGAGGGCGGACGTGGTCGCTCTCATCAAGCCCCAGTTTGAGGCGGGCCGGGATAAAGTGGGAAAAAAGGGGGTTGTGCGCGATCCCCAGACCCACCGGGAGGTCGTCGAAGGGATGCTGGCCTTCTCCCGGGAGACCGGGTATGCTCTCAAGGGACTGGATTTTTCCCCCATTACCGGCCCCGAAGGCAATATTGAATTTCTCCTGTGGCTGCAAAAGGGCGGCGCGGACGCGTGGGAGAGGGAGAGAGATGGGCAGCTTGCTCTGGAAGTGGTAGAAAGTGCCAGGAAATTTCATGCAGAAAACAAATAAACATGCATTGTATATTTTTTCAAACCTATGTATAATGAGAGCATAGTTTATTGGATGGAGTATTCTATGAAATATATTGGCATCCAGGGGCACACCCTCAAGCCCCAGGCCCTTACCGTTGCAAAAGAGGCTTACCGCGAGGTGGAGCGGCAGGGCGCCTGCCCTGTCTTTGAAGAGGAAACCGCGCGCGCCCTCGGCCTATCGCCCCGGGAGGTTCCGGTTTCGAGCTGTATTGTCATCGGCGGGGATGGGACCATTCTGCGGGGCGCTGTACGAGCGGCGACCCAGGGCATTCCCATGATCGGCGTCAATTTGGGCAGGCTGGGCTTTCTCTCCGAGGTGGAGCCTTCTGAGTTGCCCCATGCCATCGCCAGGCTCCTCGCCGGGGATTACATGGTGGAGGAGCGCATGATGCTGCGGGGCAGCGTCAACGGCTCCGCCCAGCACGAATGGATCGCCCTCAATGACTTCCTGGTTTTTAAAGAGTGCGTGTCCAGGGTGACGGAGGTGGAGCTCCGCATCAACGGCCAGGTGGCGGGCGCCTATCCATGCGACGGGATCATCGTCAGTACCCCCACAGGCTCCACCGCCTACTCGCTCTCCGCCGGAGGGCCGGTGATCGCCCCCACGGCCCGAGGCATCCTTGTCACGCCCATCTCCCCCCATAAGATGTCAGCCCGCCCCATCTTCGCTGCGGAAAACGACGTTATCGAGATCCGGACGGACGGCCCCAACGGCCTGTGCTCCGTCTCCTCCGACGGGATCCAGCACTATGAAAATTTCCGCCAGGGGGATGTGCTCACCATCACCAGGGCGAATGTCACCACAAAACTAATCCATTTCGAAGGCTACAATTTCTTCAAGCTAGTCCGCGAAAAACTCTTCTGAGCGACCACAAAGGAGGACCTATCCCCATGAAGGCTGCACGGCATGCAATGATCCTCGATATTATCAGCAAATTCAACATTGAAACGCAGGACGAACTGGCGGAATACCTCCGGCGCAACGGTTTTGACGTTACCCAGGCCACGGTCTCACGCGACATCAAGGAGCTGCGCCTCATAAAGGTGCTCTCGGACAGCGGTTCCTATAAATATGCGACGGTCGATAAGGCGGAATCCGGCCTGATGGACCGGTTTATGCGGATGTTCTCCCACTCTGTGATCTCCATCAACAGCGCCGGAAACCTCATTGTGGTCAAGACCATCACAGGCAGCGCCAGCATTGCGGGCGAGGCCATCGACTCCCTGCGCTGGCCGGAAGTGATCGGCTCCATTGCGGGGGACAATACCATATTTGTCGCCATCCGAAACATCGACGATGTGCCGGCAGTTATTGACAAACTGCGCGCCATGATGAAATAATTGCGATAGAGCGCAGATAAAGGGGGCGGAAGCATGCTCTCCAAATTGTTCATTCAGAATATCGCTTTGATTGACCGGCTGGACATGTCTGTGTCGGCCGGTTTTAATGTGCTGACGGGCGAGACGGGCGCAGGAAAATCCATCATTATCGACTCTGTCAACCTCCTTCTGGGCGAGCGGGCGGACCGCGACCTCATCCGCGCCGGCCAGGACCGCGCCGTGGTAGAGGCGCTCTTTGACGCGAGCGCCTGCCCGTCGCTCCTCCCCCTGCTGGAGGAGAACGGCGTGGAGGCCGAGGGCGGGCAGCTCATCGTCTCGCGGACGATCACCCTTTCCGGCCGCAACATCGTGCGGCTCAATGGATCGCTCATCCCGCTCAGCCTCCTGCGCCAGGTGACTAACGCCCTGGTCGACGTCCACGGCCAGCACGAGCACCAGTCCCTGCTGGACGAGGGCCGGCACCTGAAGTTCCTGGACGACTACGCCCACGAGGAGATCGCCGCCCCCGCCCAGCGCGTGCGCGAGCTCTTCGACGCGTACCGCAGCGTGCGCCTGCGCCTGCGCGGCGGCCGCCTGGCCGCCTCCACCGGCGCGGGCGCGCAGCAGGACATCGACGACGCCCGCCGCGTCTGCGAGGCCCTGGGCATCGAACACCGGGTTCTCGATTTGACCGATGCCTTCTGCCGCTGCGTGGTGGACGAGTTCGCCGCCGAATATCTGGCCGGCCGCACTCCCAACCCCTGCGTGACCTGCAACCGCACCATCAAGTTCGGCGCCATGCTGGACTACGCGCTGGAAAACGGCATGGACGGGGTGGCCACCGGCCATTACGCCCGCCGGGAATTTGACGCCGCCGCCGGCCGCTGGGCCCTGTACCGTGCCGATTTCCTCAAGGATCAGAGCTATGTCCTCTATGGCCTGAGCCAGGAGCAGCTGGCCCGCGTCCGCTTCCCCCTCTGGGGCTATGGGAAGGAAGAAGTGCGCGCCCTGGCTCGGGAGGCCTCCCTGCCCGTGGCCGATAAAGGGGACAGCATGGAAACCTGCTTTGTCCCGGATTCCGGCCACGCCGCCTTTATCGAGTGGTATACCGGCGCGGCCATGCAGCCGGGCGATTTCGTTGACGAGTCCGGCCATGTCCTCGGCCGCCACCAGGGGATCGGCCGCTACACCATCGGCCAGCGCAAGGGGCTGGGCGTGGCCCTGGGCCGTCCCATGTACGTCGTGGGCATCGACGCCTCCACCAATACCGTGATCCTGGGGGAGGAGGGCCGCCAGCTGGCCGATACCCTCACCGCCGGCCCGGTGAACTACGTCTCCATCGCTCCACCGGCCGCCCCCCTGCGGGTGCAGGCCAAAATCCGCTACCAGGCCCCCGCCGCCCCCGCCACCCTGACCCCTCTTCCCGGCGGCATGGCGCGGGTGACCTTCGATGCCCCCCAGCGCTCCGTCACCCCCGGCCAGTCGGTGGTGTTTTACGACGGGGATAAGCTGCTCGGCGGCGGCCGTATCGTGAAGGAGGCCGCGCTGTGATCGCGTTTCTGTCCCCGGCCAAGAACATGCGCCCCGCTCCCGCGCCCGGCGTGCCCCTGACCCGCCCCGTCTTTCAGAGGGAGGCCGACCGGCTGGCCTCCCTCCTGCGCAAATACAGCCCCTGGGAGCTGGAATCCCTCCTGCAAATCAACCCCTCCCTCGCCATGAAGGCGGCGGGCTATTACCAGGATTTTGCCGAAGCCCCCGCCTCCGCCGCCCTGTCGGCCTATTATGGGCTGGCCTTCCAGCACCTGGACGCCGCCTCCCTCACCCCGGAGGACTACGCGTGGGCCGGGGAACACCTGCGGATCCTCAGCGCCCTGTATGGCGTGCTCCGGCCCGCCGACGGCATCCGCCCCTACCGGCTGGAACTCCAGTCCCGCCTGCGGGTGGAGGGGCAAAGCCTTTACGCCTTTTGGGGGGAACGGATCGCCCGGGAGCTGTTCAAAACCGGGGAGCCGGTGATCCATCTGGCTTCCGGCGAGTACGCCCGGGCCGTGCTGCCCCACCGGCGGCCGGGAGATATCTGCATCACCTGCGAATTCTCCATCCTCCGCCGGGGCAAACGCACCACCTTGGCCACCGGCGCCAAAATGGCGAGGGGAGAGATGGCTCGCTTTCTCGTCAAAAACCGCCTGGAGCGGCCCACCGATCTGCAGGCCTTCGAGTGGGATGGCTACGCCTTCGCCCCCGCCTTGTCGGACGAAACCCGTTATGTTTTCCTGCAAACGCCCGTTCGACAGGATACTACAAGGAATATGGAATGATTTTAATACCATTTGTAAAATAAAATCGAATACCCGCGCCGGTTGTCCGTCCCTGTCCCCGCCGTCTGTCCTCGGTGCGGGCGGGGGCGGACAGGTTTTTCTAACGCGGGCTTGTCCCGCCGCATAGGATAGACTGAAGATTGCAACAGAAAGGGGAGGGTTCCCATCCATCCCGAACAGCCCGCCGTCCCCGGCCAAGCGGCGGAAGCCCGCGGCCATTTCCTCTGCTACCGCTCCATGGTCCCCTATACCGCCGCCGCCTTTTTGCAGGAGGCGGGCGGCCGCGTGGAGGCCTCCGCTCGCTTCGAGCGGGCCGCAGGAGACGGCCCCGACGCCTCCCGCAGCGTTTGGTGCCTGTCCGTGAGGCTGTACACCGGGCAGGGCCCCCTGGATTTGCTGGGGGCCCACCTGCCTGTTTTTCCGGTGCGGGACGCGGTCAAATTTCCCCGCGCTCTGCGCGCCCTGTCCGGCGGGGCGGACAGCCTCTGGCGCTTTGTGGCCGAGAATCCCGAGGCTTTTCCCTTCGCCGTCTGGTACTTCTCCGACCTGGGTACCGTGGGCAGCCTGCGCCACATCCGCGCCTATGGAAGCCAGACCTGCCTGTGGCGGGGGCCGGAGGGCGTGCACATCGTTCGCTTCCATTGGATTCCGGTGGCGGGGGAGCAATGCCTCAGCCGGCGGGAGGCCGCTCGCCGCTCCGCGCTGGAGCCCGCCTGTGTCCGCCGCGACTTTCACGACACTCTAGCCCTGGGCCGGACGGTGGATTTTGACCTCTGCGTCCAGCTGATGACGCCGGAAGAGGGGGCGGCGCTGCCCTTCGACCCCCTGGATCCCACCAAGATCTGGGATGAGCTCCGCTTTCCCCTCCTGCCCGTGGGCCGCCTGATGCTGGAGCGGAAGGCGGCGCCCGGCGAGACCGTGGTGGATTTCGCCCCCACCCGCCTGCCGCCGGGCTTCGCGATCGCCCCGGGCCGTCCGCCCCTTTGCTGGACCCGTCCGGTCCCCCTTGGCCGGGAGGTGCCGGTGCGCCCCGCCGGCCCTCGGCGCGGGGCCGATGGCTTCGTCCAGGCGGGGGAGCGGTACCGCTGCCTGCCCGCACGGGAGAAGGCTGCTCTCATCGACAATATGGCCGCCAGCCTGGCCGTCGAGCCCACCTCGGTGCGCCGCTGCGTGATCGGGTACGCCCGGCAGGCGGACGAGAACTTTGGCGAGGTCCTAGCCGCGCAGATCCCGGCGTATCGGATCGAACCCGCTTGATGCCGCGCGCTTTTGCGCGAAAAAAATCCCGCGCTTTTCGAAATGTTCGAAAAAGTGCGGGATTTTTCAGCTCTATCTGTGGTTTTCTTGCATAGCTATTCATTTTGAAGAATAAAGACTAATGCTTTTCCACCGGCACCATATTGGTGTAAATCTTGGCCAGAAACTCGTCGGGATAGTGTTCGTCCAGGAAAGCGGCCACCGCGTTCCTGGCGGGAATCCCCTCCCGCCGCTCCGACTGGCGGTAGACGGCCATGGCGGAAATGGCGATGTCGGCGGCCATGAGCACCGCCAGCGTCCAGGTCAGCGCCACCCCGATTTTGTTGGGGATTTTTTCGATGAGTCTGGACAGCCGGGGATACAGCTCCTTGACCCACAGCAGCCCGAGCAGCCCCCACAGCAGCCCGTGCAGCAGGTTGATGCGCCCCTGCAGATTGAGAACCGTGCCGTCATACTGCCAGGAGACCGAGCCGAACACCATTTCCTGGAACCAGGAGCAAGCGAATTCCGCCGCGCTGCCCAGCACGGCGCTGCCCAAAAAGACCCAGAGATCCCGCTTCTTGATCAGCCAGTGGAGCCCCACCGACAGTACCAGGGCGCCAAAGCCATAAACCGGGTTGAAGGGGCCGTAAATCAGGCCGGCCCGGCTCTCGAATTTTTGATACAGCACGGCGCACCAGATGAGCTCGATGATCACTCCCAGGAAGCAGCCGATAAGGAACACCCAGAACAGCTTGTAAAAGTTGAGCCCGTGAGCGAAGGAGCGCTCCCGCCGCTCGCCCGTGTCTGGCGGCTCGGAATTGGCCGTTTCCGGCGCCAGGACGGGATGGAGCAGCTCTTCCTCCTCCGGAGAGCGGACGGGCAGTTCGATGACAGACATGGGTACCTCCAGGTCAGCGCCGCGCGGGGCGGCGCGGTATTATGGTGTGTCGTCTGCGGACGGTGGGTCACCGTCCGGCACCGGGATCCCCCGGCGCGCCAGTCGGCGGTTGGTGCTGTCCCGCAGCAGGCTGTACAGTACGGAGCTCAAGGGAACGGCCACCAGCATGCCGAATATGCCCATCACCCCGCCGCCGACGGTCACCGCCGCCAGCACCCAGATGGAGGGCAGTCCCACCGAGGTGCCCACCACCTTGGGATAGATGAAATTGCCCTCGATTTGCTGCAATATCAGGAACATCACCACGAACCAGAAGGCCTGCATCGGGTCGCCCACGAAGATGAGGAAGGCCCCCACCACGCAGCCGATGATGGCTCCGAAAATTGGGATAAGGGCCAGCACGGCGATGAGCACCGCGATCATCAGGGCATAGGGGAAGCGGAAAATGCACATGGTGACGAAGAACATCAGCCCGAGGATCACCGCCTCCAGGCACTGCCCGGTGAGGAACCGGGAGAAGGTGCGGTTAGACAGCCGGCCGATTTCCAGCAGCCGGTCGGTCTTGGCGTCGGGCAGATGGGCCCGCAGCACGTTGGTGATCTGCCGGGCCAGCGTTTCCTTCTGCATCAGCACATACATGGCGAAAATCACGCCGAGGAAGAGGTTGAACACCCCGCTGAATATGGAGGTGGCCAGGCTGACGGTGGAGTTGAACAGATCCACCGCCCCGCTCTGCGCAAAGGCCAGCAGCTTCTGGGCAATGGCGTTCCAGTCCAGCTGCAGGTCGTTTATCCAGTCCTGCCACTGGGGGTATTTCTGTGCCAGCTCCGTCAGCCAGGCCTGGGCCCGGGCGATGAAGCCGGGGATGCTGTCCGCCAGCGTCCTCAGGCTGCGTCCCAGCTCCGGGATGATGAGGAACACCGCCGCCGCCAGCACCCCGAGGGCCAACAGCAGGGTCACGGTGGCCGCCAGCGGCCGGCGGATTTTCCGCCAAATCCGCCCGCATTTTTTGTCGAGCGGCCGGAACAGATGGGTTTCCACCGCCCGCATGGGGACGCTGAGGATAAAGGCGATGCACAGCCCGATAATAAACGGCATCAGCAGCCCGATGAGGATCTGCACGAAGCCCCAGACAGTGCCCAGGTTCTGTAGCCCGACGAACAGCAGGACGCCGAAGGCCACCAGGGCGAAAAGAACACGAATTTGCTTGCGGTTCCACGGCATGGCCGCTTACCTCCTTCGGCTAGCTAACAGTATTGGCCAACATGGCTCTAAATGTTGTCTTCTGCTTCCTCCCAGTCGGTCGCCGGCAGGGGATAGCCGCCCGCCGAATCGCCCAGGAGCATTTCCATGGCGTAGCGGGTGCGCAGCTGGAGGGCCTGGGCCGCGGCCTTGGGCCCCAGGGCCGGGTTGGGATACAGGGGCTCGCCGATGCGCAGGGTCATGTCGTCCCCCCGCCGGAAGAGGGCCCGCAGGCCGGTGGGCTTTCGGAAAACCACCGCCATGGGGACGATGGGACACCCGGCGCGGGCCGCGGTGAGAAACGCGCCGCCGTGGAAGGGGCGCAGCCCTTTGTGATACCGCACCAGCAGCCCTTCGGGATAAAAATGGACGAAATCCCCCTGCCGGATAGCTTGCTCCAGATGCCGCTGATAGGGCACCATGGTGCTGGCCGTCGGGGGCAGGGGCAGCCCGCCGCACAGCTTGACCAGCCACCCGGTGAAGGGCAGCTCCAGGTTGCGGCGCAGGCTGACGAAATACTGGCGGTGGGGGAAGGCGGCGATTTTGGCCATGGTGCAGTCCATGGGATGGACGTGGTTCATCACCGTCACCGCCCCGCCCCGTATTCCCCGCAGATGCCGCCGCCCCTCCACCCGCAGGCCGAAGAACAGCCCGTCGATGAACAGCAGCAGGGGGGTCAGAAAATTGGTCACCGCCCCGAACACCGCCTTTTTCAGCGCCGAGGCGTGATAAAACTGTTGGTTCGCCTTGTCCGGATCGGGGTGGGTCAGGCGGCGCAGCCGGCCCTGCCTGGGCGGCTTGTAGCCATGAAAGCGGCAGTCGTGGATGGCTTCCCGGTACATGTCCTCTGCCCGGGCCACGCAGGCGTCCACCCGCATCTCGTCCCCCCGGGCGGCGTAGGCCCGGCCCTGCGCCGCCCGCTCCTCCGGATGCTCGATCCAGTAGTCGATTTTGTCCGCCAGATCCCCGGCGTTGCCCGCTTGGAACAGGCTGCGATCGTCCAGCGCAAACTGGGGAGTGGCCGACAGGGGGGAATTGGCGATAACCGGCACCAACCCGCATGCCAGCGCCTCCATGCAGGAGATGCCCTCGATTTCCGCGTCGGAGGCATGGACGTACAAATCGCAGCTGTTGAGCAGCCGCAGCAGCTCCTCCTGGCCGTAGAAGCCTATGACGGGCGGATGGGCCAGGCCCGCGCTCAGCCGGCGGTATTCCTTTTCCTTGGGTCCCTTGCCGGCGAACACCAGCTGGATTTTGTCGGCGTACCGGCTCTTTTTCGCCGCCTCGATAATGAGATCCTGCCGTTTCTCCCCGGACAGGCGGCCCACCATCAGGATGACGAATTTGCCCTCGAATTCCGGGGGCCGCGGGGTGTCCACCGGGCGGAACAGGGGATCCACCCCGTTGGAGATGACCCGCAATTCCGCGTCGTAGCCGTGGGCCTTCAGCTGCCCTGCGATGAACTCGCTTGGGCAGTGGATGTAGCGGAAGCGGTTGTAAAATTTCCGGTAGCACCAGTGGTAAAGAAAATCGTTGAGCCGTTTGCTTTTTCCCATGCCGATGCTGTAGGTGACGTTTTCGGGCTGCATGTGGAAGGCGGCCACGGTGGGCACGCGCATCTGCCGGGCGATTTCCTCCCCCCGGCGGCAAAAGCGGAAGGGCAGGTAGAAATGCACCACGTCGGCGTCCCGGAAGGCCTGGTAATACGCCTCCTCGTCCGGCTTGGCGAAGCCGAAGCCCTGCTTTTCGACCAGGGGCTGAAACACCGGAATTTTATGCACCGGCGCGCAGATCTTCCCCTCCGCCGCTTCTCCCCCTGCCAAAATGGTGACGCGATGGCCTCGCCGCCGCAGCTGCTCGGCGTAGCGCCTGGCGGTGATGGTGGTGCCGTTGTTGCCGTTGTCGAACTGGTCGATGACCAACACGATGTTCATAAAGCGCCTGCCTTTCTCTGGTGGTGATTCCAACAGGGGGTTACTTCGCCCGCCCGCCGCTTTCCAGCTTGCTTAAAAGCCGCCGGAAGGTGCCGGCGCAGGCGAGAAACTCCTGCTTTTCCTCCTCGGTGAACACGGCCATTTCGGGAGTCAGCTGCTCAGCGGCGTTCTCCAGCAGGCCGTCCACCACCTGCTTGCCCCGGTCGGTGATAGCGATCCGTACCTGGCGGCGGTTGTTCCGGTCATGGGTGCGGGTGACCAGGCCCTGATCCTCCATGGGATTGATGAGCTTAGTCAGCTGCTGCTTGGAAATGCCCATCTCCTCGGCCAGGGCCGACATGGTCAGCTCCCTCCCCGGGAACACCTGCAGGGTGAACAGCACGTCGAAGGCGCGGGAATGCAGCTTGATTTCCGCCAGCGGCGCCCGCGGCTTTTTCGATATGGCGAAGAAGAGCATCAGAAACTGAATACATTCTCGCGCCACCGAATGGTTGTCAACGATTTCCATATATACAGCTCCCTCCGTTCGTGTAAAAGTAAATATTCCACCCGGCGGATCGCCGGCTGTCTATCAGTATAAAACATGAGAGAATGATTGTCAAAGGTTTACTATTAAAATTTGATGAAGATCCGCGATCGAAACAGGAAAAAAGAGAAAAGCAGCCGTTCCCAGCTGCGCGGGAAAGCGCCGGTGCGCCCGCCAACCGCGAATTTTGTTGCCAGCGCGGGGGGAAGGATGTATAATGAAAGCACTTCCTGTTTGTATCAGCAATCGGGAAGAATGGAAGGGGCGTGGGAGGATGAAAACAGGCAGACGGCTCGCGGCAATTCTGGCGGCGGCCATGCTGCTCGCGGGGGCGGGCTGCACCAGCGGCCAGGGCGAGACCTCGGGGGAAACGGCGAAAACCGTGAAGCTGGATCCCAACAATCCGGTATCCATTACCCTGTGGCATTACTACAACGGATCCCAGAAAAACGCGCTGACCGACATGGTGGAGGAATTCAACAAGACCGACGGGCGGGACAAGGGCATCGTGGTGGAGGCCGTGAACCTGGGAAGCATCACCGAACTGAAAAACAGTATCCTGGATTCCGCCGCCGGCAAGGTCGGCAGCGATCCCGTGCCTAATATTTTCGCCGCCTATGCAGACACGGCCTATCAAATCGACAGCATGGGGCTGGTCACCGATCTCAGTCAGTACCTGACCCAGGCGGAAATCGACTCGTACATCCCCTCCTATATTGAGGAGGGCCGGATGGGCAAGGACAACGCCCTGAAGATTTTTCCCACTGCCAAATCCACGGAGGTGTTCATGCTCAACCGTACCGACTGGGACACCTTTGCCGCGGCGACCGGGGCGGATATCGGCAATCTGTCCACCATCGAGGGGGTGACCGCAACCGCCAAGGCGTATTACGAATGGACGGACTCCCTGACGCCGGAGGTCAAGGACGACGGCAAGGCATTCTTCGGCCGGGACGCTGTCGCTAACTATTTTATCATCGGCTGCCGCCAGCTGGGGGCGGAAATCTTCCAGGTCAAGGACGGCGCGGTCACCTTCCAACTGGAGGAGAGCATGCTGCGCAGGTTATGGGATAACTATTATGTGCCCTTTATTCACGGGTATTTCGCCGCCAACGGCAAGTTCCGCTCGGACGACGCCAAAGTGGGCGATATTCTGGCGCTGGTGGGATCCTCCACCACGGCTTCCTATTTTCCGGCTGCGGTGATCAAGGGCGACAAGGACAGCTACGACATTAAGGCCACTGTTCTGCCCGCGCCCCGGTTCGAGGGCGGGCGGCCCTATGCCGTCCAGCAGGGGGCGGGGATGGTGGTCACCAACTCCACCGCGGAAAAAGAGTTTGCGTCGGTGGAGTTTCTCAAATGGTTCACCCAGGCGGATCGCAACCTGTCCTTCTCCGTTTCCTCCGGCTATCTGCCGGTGACGGCGGAAGACAACGACATGGTCAAGATTGAAAAGGACAGCCCGAGCATGAAGAAAAATGTTCGGGACAGCCTGAGCACGGCGGTGCAGGTCGTGCGGCAGAATACGCTGTACACGTCGAAGGCATTCAAGAACGGCACGAGCGCCCGGAAAAAGCTGGAATACGCCATGAGCGACGCGGCGAAAGCGGATCGACAGCGCGTGGTGGAGGCTATAGAGAACGGCACGACGCAGGAAGCGGCGGTCGCGGCGTTTGTGAGCGAGGAGCGCTTTGATGCGTGGTATGCGCAGCTCATGGACGAATTGAACGAGCTTGCCGCGCAATAACGCGATGTGAGCGGCGAACGGAGGTGCATCGGGGTTGAAGCAGAGCCAGACGAAGACGGGGAAAACCGTCTTCCATACCGTGATGCAGCCCTTGGTGGTTTTGATCCCGCTGCAAGCGGCGATTCTGCTGACGTTTCTGTATCTGAGCGGCATCTTCGATCAGGTGAACAGCAACGAACGCGCCATCCTCAGCAAGCAGGTGGCCAACCGCGCCAACTATCTGGAATCGCAGATGACCCAGCAATGGGCGGATATCGGCGCGCTGGCGGCGAGCATCAACGAAAAGACGCAGGCCGCCGTGGATGCGGGCGAGCTTTCGCTGGATCGGCTGGAGAGCAGCTCCAAGGAAGCGGCCAAGCTGATCGGCCAAATCTGCACCGATATGATCGAGACAATGTACCGGAACAAGGTTTCCGGCATTTACGTCATTTTCAGCACCTC
>ERZ827520.3692-NODE-3692-length-12126-cov-2.529534_pt1 | contig 12126 bp, 10 predicted proteins | sample MGYA00519581_ERZ827520 | MGnify/ENA primary metagenome ERZ827520 (study PRJEB31778, sample SAMEA3449339) | human gut metagenome | biome: human gut; feature: human-associated habitat; material: faeces | place: United Kingdom | collected 2010/2012 ...
GTGGATGGCACAGGCAAGGTAACTATAGTTGGTGCAGGCAAGGCGGTTGTGACAGTATCCGTTGCGGCAAATCAGAACTATAAGGCAGCAGCTGCAAAGGTTGCGATCACGGTAAACAAAAAAGCCATCAGAGTAACTGCAAATGACGCATCTAAGTATGAAGGCAAGGCGGATCCGAAGTTTACATTTACAGCGGAGGGACTTGTTGGCAAGGATAAGCTTACAGGAATTGTTCTCAAGAGAGCTGCTGGTGAGAAGTCCGGAACATACACGATCACAGCAAGCCAGAAGAAGGGTGCAAATCCAAACTACAATATAACATTTGCCATTGGCCGTCTTGTTATAAAGAAATCTCCAAATGTTGAACCTAGTGGAACAGAACTCTATAAGAAGACACTTCCGTTCTTCCTTATGAAAGGAAAGGGAACAGGAACAAGAATAGATCTGACATGGGATAAGGTCAAAGGTGCAACAGGATATGATGTATACTGGTCATACTGTAATGGAAAGAACAACTTCAATAAGCTTGCTAATGTACCGAAGTCCCAGAAATATGCCGATAAGAACCTCAATAATAAGAGAGAATACAAGTATTTTACAGTCGCATACAAGATGTCGGGTGGCAAGAAGGTATATCTCGGCAGGACAAATACAGTCCATGTTGCAATGCCTTATGCAGCAAAGACAAATGTCCTGAAAGTTACTGTGAACAAGACCAAGGCTAACCTTGCAAAAGGTAAAACATTTAAGATCACCAAGAAGGTTAAGCTTGAGAATCCAAAGAAGAAGGCGTTAAACCATCTTACGAAGAAGGAAAGGTTCATAACATCCAATGCAAAGGTGGCAACTGTTTCATCTGCAGGAGTTATAAAGGCAGTGCGTAAGGGCACATGTACGGTTTATGTAATGTCTGAAAATGGTGTTTGTGCAAAGATCAAAGTGACGGTTAAGTAGTGCTTTAGACATGGTTATAATTGAAAACTCCTCCAAACCGGTTGTGGCTTTGGGGGAGTTTTTTGAGATTAATAGTTGATTATGGTATACCTATTTGCTAAAATTGATTCAATGTGAAAAATTTAATACAAGTAAGGAGAGAAAACAAATGGCACAGACAGTAAGTTTCGATTTTAAGAATGCAAAAGCCATGGCTACAGACGCTGATATCGCAGCAATCAAGGATCAGGTAGTAGCTGCAAAGGCAACACTTGTAAACAAGACCGGTGAGGGAAATGATTTCCTTGGATGGATCGACCTTCCAGTAGACTATGACAAGGAAGAGTTTGCGAGAATCAAGAAGGCAGCAGCTAAGATCCAGGCAGATTCAGACGTGCTTGTAGTAATCGGTATCGGTGGTTCTTACCTGGGTGCAAGAGCAGCCATCGAAGCTTTAAGACACAGCTTTTATAATTCAGTTGACAAGTCAATCCGTAAGACTCCTGAGATCTACTATGCAGGATCAAACATCAGCAGCACATACATGGCTCATCTGCTTCAGGTGATCGGTGACAGAGATTTCTCTATCAACATCATCTCCAAGTCGGGTACAACAACAGAGCCTGGTATCGCTTCAAGAATCTTCAAGAAGAAGCTTGTTGAGAAGTATGGCAAGGAGGGCGCAGCAAAGAGAATCTACGCCACAACGGACAAGGCAAAGGGAGCTCTCAAGACACTTGCAACAGAGGAAGGCTATGAGACATTTGTAGTTCCTGATGATGTAGGAGGACGTTTCTCAGTTCTCACAGCAGTTGGTCTTCTGCCAATAGCAGTAAGCGGTGCTGATATAGATAAGCTTATGGAAGGCGCAGCTTCAGCAAGAAAGGATTGTCTTGCACAGGACTTCGACGATTCAGATGCTATGAAGTACGCAGCAGTAAGAAATGTACTGTACAACAAGGGTAAGTCAATCGAGATCCTTGCTAACTTTGAGCCAGCACTTCACTATGTATCAGAGTGGTGGAAGCAGCTCTACGGCGAGAGCGAGGGTAAGGATGGCAAGGGACTTTTCCCAACAGCTACGGACTTTACAACAGACCTTCATTCACTTGGACAGTTCATCCAGCAGGGTTCACAGAACCATTTCGAGACAGTTATCAATGTTGTTAACCCAACATGTGAGATTGTTATGGAGGAAGAGGACTCAGATCTTGATGGACTTAACTATCTTGCAGGCAAGACAGTTGATTTTGCAAATAAGAGTGCTATGAACGGAACTATCCTTGCACACGCAGATGGTGGAATTCCTATCATCCAGATCAACATCGACAAGATTGATGAGTTCACTCTCGGTGAGCTGTTCTACACATTTGAGTTTGCATGTGGTGTGAGTGGATACACACTTGGTGTAAATCCATTCAATCAGCCAGGTGTTGAGAGCTACAAGAAGAACATGTTCGCTCTTCTCGGCAAGCCGGGCAACGAGGAGCTTGGCAAGAAGCTTCTTGCAAGAATCAACGGTTAATAGATCTTTACAGATTAATATATAAGAGATGCAGGTGTGTTTTGCCACACCTGCATTTTTTTGCAATTCTATATTTCTTGTAATCAGAATCGCACAATGTTATACTTATGAAGTGTATAGGCTCAGAATTGAGCCTGATCATTTGCATTGTGAATGGAAGGATAAGAAGGGCAGTGACATATGAATGAAAAAAGAGATGTAGAGGGGCTGTACAACCGATATAGACAGGTTCCATTGTATCTGATAGGAATGTTTTGTCTGATGACAGTGTTCATGTATTTTGTCGGAATAGGAGCCGGCGTTATAGCCACCATTTTTACGGCAGTATACGGAGCGGTGAGCATTGTTGTTTTCCTGAGGATGAATGCTTTGTCCCGCGACAGATATGTGGAATTTGCCATGGAGCACGGCAAGATGCAGAAGGAGCTCATAAAGGAGTTCCCGGTTCCGTACGCATTGCTTGACGAGGATGGAAAAGTTGTGTGGGTGAACGACGAGTTCTCAGGTATAACGGAGACCAGTAAGAGAAAGCTCATGAAGCTGAATATAGTTCAGGTATTTGAGGAGGTTACCGAGGAGAGTCTTCCTTATCAGGAGGATGTCACCGAGGGAGAGATAGCATTTAACGGAAGAGAATACCGTTATGAGATCAGACGTGTACAGGTGAATAAGGTTGAGCCTGCTATGGAAGAGACGGATGCCCAGCCGGGTGAGGCCGGCACAGACGGAGATGGGGCTGATGAGCAGAAGAAAGAGACGAAGTCTTCGCACGGTGGTTCAAGACACCACGGCAAGACGGACACCTTCCTTGCGTTCTACATGTTTGATGTGACAGTGGTGAATCAGCTCGCTCAGGAGAACCATGACCAGAAGCTGGTTGCGGGTCTCATATATATTGATAACTACGATGAGATATTTGAGTCGCTTGAGGAAGTACGACACTCTCTTCTTGTTGCCCTGGTCGACAGAAAGATTAACAAATACATGGCAAATGTCGACGCCATAGTCAAGAGCCTTGAGAAGGACAAGTACATGTTCGTGATGCCACAGAAGTATCTGGATCAGCTCAAGGAGAACAAATTTGCCCTGCTCGATGAGGTCAAGGCTATAAATATCGGAAATGATCTTCCGCTTACACTCAGTATAAGTCTTGGTACTGATTACAAGAGCTTTATAGAAAACTTTGAGGCAGCGCGTTCCGCCATGGAGCTTGCTCTGGGCCGAGGCGGCGATCAGGCGGTTATCAAGTCCGCCGACAGGATCACCTACTTTGGTGGTAAGAGTCAGGGAACGGAGAAGTCCACGAGAGTTAAGGCGAGGGTTAAGACTCTTGCGTTCAAGGAGCTTCTTGAGACCAAGGAGAAGGTTATAATCATGGCCCACAAGAATCCAGACATGGATGCTTTTGGTTCAGGTATAGGAATATACAAGATGGTGACTGCGCTGGGCAAGACGGCGCATATAGTTGTAAATGAGGTGTCATCGGCCATAAGTCCGATATACGGCAATTTCACTTCGAGCAATTCCTACCCGGCAGATATGATAATCAACAACGATCAGGCGCTCAGTCTGGTCGATGACGACACGGTCGTAGTTGTGACGGATGTGAATAATCCTACGCTCACGGAGTGTGAGGAACTGCTGGCATATGCGAAGAGCATAGTGGTATTCGATCACCACAGGCAGACAAAGGATGTCATTGCAAATGCGACACTGTCGTATATAGAGCCATTTGCGTCATCTGCATGTGAGATGATCGCAGAGATGCTCCAGTACATGGATGAGAAGATAAAGCTCAGGCCTACAGAGGCGGACGCCATGTATGCCGGAATACTCATTGACACCGACAACTTCCTGAGCAAGACCGGTGTCAGAACCTTTGAGGCAGCCGCGTTCCTGAAGAGAAGCGGTGCGGATGTCATGCGAGTAAGGAAGATGTTCAGAACTGACATAGAGACCTACAGACAGAAGGCGGAGGGTGTCAGCCACGCAGAGATGGTGCTTGATGCATTTGCCATATCAATCATTACACCTGGGGATGGCCCTGAGTCGCCGGTGGTACTCACCGCCAAGATTGCAAATGAGATGCTGAACATCGCAGGTGTCAGAGCTTCATTTGTAATAGCGCAGATGGGTGCGGATGTCAAGATAAGTGCAAGAGCCATTGACGATGTCAATGTCCAGATAATCATGGAGAGAATGGGTGGCGGCGGTCATGCAAATATCGCGGCAGCTCAGTTTGAAAATGCGAAAGCAGAGGATATAAAGAAGGAGCTTGTTGGGCTCCTGAATGAGATGTATAAGGAAGGAGATATTTAGGATATGAAGGTCATATTATTACAGGATGTTAAAAGCCTTGGAAAGAAAGGCGCAATGGTAGAGGTAAATGAGGGTTACGCAAGAAATTTCATCATTCCTAAGAAGCTCGGCATGGAGGCAACTCCAAAGAATATGAATGATTTCAAGCTCCGCAAGGCTCATGAGGAAAAGGTGGCAGCAGAGAATCTTGCTGATGCCAAGGCACTTGCGGCAGAGCTTGAGAAGGCTTCAGTAACTGTTAAGATTAAGGTTGGAGAGGGCGGAAGAACATTTGGCTCAGTATCCACAAAGGAGATCTCAGATGCCATCAAGAGCCAGCTCGGCAAGGATATAGACAAGAAGAAGATCGTTATGAAGGACTCCATCAAGGCGTTAGGAAGCTTTTCAGTGAAGGTCAAGCTTCACCCTGAGGTTCAGGCAGAGCTTGCTGTAAAGGTCGAGGAAGCATAAGGAGTATAGATAAAACATGGAAGATGCATTTGCAAGAAAAAAGCTTCCCTACAATCTGGATGCCGAGAAGTCTGTTATTGGTTCCATGCTCATGGACAGAGACGCCATAGTGGAGGCGTCCGATATGCTGACCAAGGAGGATTTTTACTACGGTCAGTATGGAATATTGTTCGAGAATATGGTAGAGCTGTTCAAGGAGGGTAAGGCGGTCGATTTGGTAACCCTGAAGAACAAGCTTGAGGAGAACAATGTACCTGATGAGGTCATAAGCACCAAATCCATAGCGGAGATATTGGAGACGGTTCCGACATCGGTGAATGCCAAGCATTACGCAGAGATCGTGGCGGACAAATCCATACTCAGGAAGATGATAAAGCTGTGCGAGGAAGTGGAGAAGGATTGTTATCTTGATTCGGAGGGAGTTGAACAGCTTCTTGAACAGGCCGAGAGTGGTGTGTTCAATCTGATAAAGGAGAGGAACGGCTCCAGCAAATTTGTGGGGATCGACAGGATCGTCATGAACGTTATCGAGCAGATAGAGGAGGCTTCCAGAAAGAACACAAGAGTAACAGGTATCCCTACGGGATTCATAGATCTGGACAATATGCTTACCGGTCTCCATGGATCGGAGTTTATACTGGTGGCTGCTAGACCTGCCATGGGTAAGACGGCATTTGTCCTTAATATTGCCCACCATGTTGCCGTGCGCAAGGGAATTGCCACTGCGATATTCAACCTGGAGATGAGCAAGGAGCAGCTTGTAACGCGTATGATAGCCATGGATTCCCTGGTTGATTCCCAGAAGGTACAGACGGGACAATTGGCTGAGGACGACTGGGATCAGGTGCTTGCCAGTGCGGAGAGTATAGCTGCCGCACCGCTGTACATAGAGGATAGTTCAGCACTCACCATATCTGAGCTGAGATCAAAATGCAGACAGCTCAAGAGCAAGAACAATCTTGGACTCATCATCATCGACTACCTGCAGCTTATGAGCACGACGGGACGAGTTGAGTCGCGACAGCAGTTCGTATCTGATATGTCGAGATCGTTGAAGATGCTTGCCAGGGAGCTGGATGTGCCTATCATAGCGCTGTCACAGCTTAACCGAGAGGTTGATAAGAGACCGGATCACAAGCCTGTGCTTGCGGATCTCCGAGAGTCGGGATCTATCGAGCAGGATGCCGATGTGGTTATGTTCATATACAGAGATGATTATTACAATCCTGATACCGACAAGAAGGGTATCTCGGAGATAATCATAGCTAAACAGAGAAAAGGTGCCACCGGATCTGTGGATCTGGTATGGCTGCAGGAATACACGAAGTTTGCCAACAAAGAGCACTAAATATATTATGTTTTATAAGGAGAATTGAAAATGGTAGTTGAACCAAGAGTTAAAGATTTTATTTGTACAACAGCTCACCCGGTGGGATGCGCACAGAATGTAAAGAATCAAATCGAGTATGTCAAGTCAAAGGGAGCAGTTAAGAGCGATAACGCACCTAAGAAGGTTCTGGTGATCGGAGCGTCAACAGGATACGGACTTGCATAACGTATCACAGTTGCATTTGGCTATGGCGCAGATACCCTCGGCGTTATGTTTGAGAAGGAGTCGAATGGACGCCGTACAGCAACCGCTGGCTTCTACAACAACAGAGCATTTGAGGAGGAGGCTCACAAGGCCGGACTCTATGCAAAGTCCATCAATGGCGACGCGTTCTCAGTCGAGATTAAGGAGCAGGTTATCGAGACCATCAAGGCAGATATGGGCAAGATTGATATGATCGTATACAGTCTGGCAGCGCCTAGAAGAACAACTCCGGATGGAACAAAGTACACATCTGTACTCAAGACGGTTGGTGAGGAGTACACCAACAAGACACTTGTACTCAAGGACAACACCATCACAGATGCACATATAACAGCGGCAAATGATGACGAGATCAATGCCACCATCAAGGTGATGGGCGGTGAGGACTGGATCGACTGGATGCAGGCACTCTCAGATGCCGGAGTTCTGGCAGATAACGTGATCACAGTTGCATACTCATACATAGGACCAAAGATCACATTCCCTATCTACGCTGAGGGATCGATCGGACAGGCAAAGAAGGATCTGTACAAGTCAGCAGACATTATAAATGAAAAGTTCCCTAACATAAAGGCGAAGATAGCCATCAACAAGGCTCTTGTCACACAGTCAAGTGCAGCTATCCCTATCGTACCTCTGTATATCACACTTCTCTACAAAGTTATGAAAGAGAAGGGACTCCACGAGGGATGCATAGAGCAGATGCAGAGACTGTTCATGGATAAGATCCTGGATGACACCCAGGTGGACGACAACGGATTCATCCGTATGGACGACTGGGAGATGAGAGATGATGTTCAGGAAGTTGTTGCTGAGCACTGGGATACAGTCAACAATGACAATGTCAAGGATATAGCAGACATCGATGGATACTGGGAGGATTTCTACAACATGTTCGGTTTCAAGATCGACGGTGTGGATTACTCAGCAGATGTTGATATCATGTAATATTCATGGGTAGTTTCAATATATAAATACTACAAATGCCCCACAGATTCATAGAATTTGCGGGGCATTTCGGTAAGCGCTTTTTTGGTGTGCCTGACCCATTATTTTCGCAAGGAGGAAGACGGTATATGTACAAATATTTATTATTTGATCTTGATGGAACCATCACCAAGTCTGAGGAAGGAATATTCAACTGTATAAAATACGCTCTTGACTGGGCTGGAATTCCATATCCTGAATACAGAGTATTCAGAAGCTTTATAGGACCATCACTTTATGATTCTTTCGTGAGGGAATTCGGCATGGACGACGCAAAAGCGAAAGAGATGGTGGCCAAGTACAGAGAGAGATACAACGTGGTAGGTCTCTTCGAGGCTGAGGTGTACGACGGAGTGGCAGACACCCTGCGTGCCCTTAAGGAGAAGGGCTGCATACTCTCAGTTGCAACCAGCAAGCCGACAGAGCCGACACTCCGTATCCTTGAGAAGTTCGGTGTGGGAAAATATTTTGACGTTGTAGTTGGAAGTAATCCCGACGGAACAGGATCAGACAAGAAGCACATCATATCCCAGGTCCTTGAAAGCCTCAAGAAAGATCACGGACTGACAGAAGATATGATAAAATCAAACCAGGTTGTGATGATAGGCGACAGACGCTACGACATAGAAGGTGGCAAAGCCTGCGGCCTCCAGACCATAGGAGTCCTCTACGGCTACGGCAGCAGAGAAGAATTCGAAGCAGCCGGCGCCGACAACATAGTAGAAAGCCCAGAGGAAATCCTGAATCTGTAGATAGAAAGGTAGCTTATAGTTTATAGATGTCTGTGTTGATATATATTTTATTAAATATCTATGATTATTTTTGTGGGATGACACTCTGGGGAACTGAATAAAAGAAAAACAGGTAAGAGTCGATATCTATAATATAGTGTGGTGTATAAAATATATTTTTCAGCGAAATATGTCAGGAACATGATCTGAAAAGTATATATCCAACAAGACCAGGATGCCATACTCCCTGGGAATATAAAATTGGGTCTCTATATATGTAAGTCGAGCGTGATTACATATATAGAGACCCAATTTCTGTCCCTGGAGAGTATGTCATCCGTCCGTTCGTCATATCATCTCCTGACATTTGAGATATACCCGAAGAACGCTCCGATGATCCCCCCGATAATGTGGGTGAGATTCGACACATTGTCCTTCACAAACACTCCGTCAGCCACCTGTCCGCCGATATAAAGCACTGCAACAAGTATGAAGGTGAGCGGTATGGAGCCGTCCTTTATACATGCAAAAGAAGACAGAAGAATGTATGCGAATACCACTCCGCTGGCGCCGAGCAATGCTGTACCAGGGAAGAATATAAAATGCACGATTCCTGTCACCAGTGCGGTGGTGATGGTTACGATGAGCAGATCCTTTGAGCCGTATTTTTCCTCAAGTAGTGGACCGATCACAAGCAGCAGAGTCATGTTGTTGATAAGGTGACTCCAGCTTGCGTGACCAAACACATGGGCAAACATGCGGACGTAGGTTAAAGGATCGGTGAGAGGAGCTCTGTATACTTCAAATAGAAGAAAGTTACTTTTGCCGCCTGTGAGGATATTCAGGAGATAAGCTCCCAGACAAATGAGTGCAAATGTAAGTACCACAGGTGAGTTAAAGGATATTCTTAATATGGTTTTGGATTTTGTCTTTGACATGGATCGGTTCCCCTCTTATTCATATAGTATAGAAAAATATTACCAGCGGTCATCCGCTGGTAATATTTTTTTAAGCGTCATAATCTGGCATATCGTTAAAGTACATCTTGTAGAAGTTGGTACTCTGTTCGAGAACCCTCATGGTTGATGGAAGCGGTACGGCGATGAGGTCGTTGAACTCATACTCTCCGGCTGCTGAATCAATCACATGTCCCATCTGAGTCTCATTATGTGTGTAATCGGCGTTGAAACCGCCGTATTTATTGCCACGGGCATCAAGACGTATCCACTTCTTGAGATCCGGGTGATATACCGCATTAAGTGCATGCATAGCCATAAGTCCGCCCTTGTGCTTGATACGGATATAGCAGAATCCTGTATATAAGTTGTTGGCACGAAGCAGTGCTGCCAGCAAATTGGCCTTTGAATAGCTGATGCCCGTGCTGGCTTCCAGTACATCGGAAGCGCTGATAGTTATTACTGAAAAGTTGCTGTCATATGTGTGAGAAATCCTATCCCGGACAAAATAGTAACATGCCTGTATGATCTCATCACTGCTCTTGCAATCTGCAGCAAGTTCCTTTGCCTTTGCAGCGACGATAGGATTGTCATAATTTACATACTTGTCGTATTGCAAATATGCTGAATCCTTATTTCTCTGAATTAGTTGCATTGTGTCATCTCTCCTTTATTACTTGGAATATGTAGAACTTCAGATAATAAGATTCATCTGCAGCCCATAATATTGGGTGATCAGGAGCCTGTGTGCGGAACTCTACCTGGCGAAGTCTTACATGTGAATTCATGGCGGCCTGTTTTATGGTCTTGGTAAATAACTCGAAATCCATAAAATGTGAACATGAACAAGTTGCAAGGAATCCACCATCCCTTACGAGTTTCATAGCACGCAGATTAATCTCGCGATAGCCTTTGACTGCGTTCTTTATTGAATTTCTTGATTTTGTGAATGCCGGCGGGTCAAGTATGACAACGTCAAACTGTTCGCCTTTTGATTCCAGTTCAGGAAGAAGATCAAATACATCTCTGCACTCAAAAGAGACAGTGCTCTCCAATCCGTTGAGCGCTGCATTTTCTCTGGCCTGGGCAATAGCAAGTTCTGAAGCGTCTACTCCCAAAACGCTGGAAGCACCGGCTATGCCTGCGTTTAGAGCAAAGGAGCCTGTGTGTGTAAAGCAATCAAGAACCTTTGCATCTTTACATATTCTCTGAATAGCAAGACGATTATACTTCTGATCCAGAAAGAATCCGGTCTTCTGACCGTCTTTCACATCAACAATATATCGAACGCCATTTTCATTTATATGAACCTTTGTGTTAAATTCGTCACCAATAAACCCTTTATAGGTATCCATCCCCTCGTGTTTTCTGACTTTTGCATCGCTTCGTTCATAAACACCCTCGATTATTATACCATCATTTTTAAGTATATTTTTTAAAATATTTATTAACAAATTTTTAACTTTGTCGATGCCGAGTGCCAGTGATTCGACAACAAGCACGTTTTCAAACTTGTCAATGACGATTCCCGGCAGAAAATCAGCCTCGCCAAATACGACACGGCAGCTACTGGTGTCGACGGTTTTCTTGCGGTAATCCCATGCATCCTGAAGTCTCTTTGTGAAGAATGCCTCGTCGATCTCGGTGTCCACATGTCTTGTGAGCATGCGGATGAGGATCTTGGAGTTGGTATTTATGAATCCTTTGCCGAGTGGATAACCGTCGAAGTCCTTTACTATGACGATGTCGCCGTTCTCAAAGCTGCCGACTATGGTGTCGACCTCATTGTCAAATATCCATGCTCCGCCGGACTTCAGAAGTCGTCCCTCTCCCTTTTTTAATGTAACAATAGCTCCCATAATATATGTATCCTTTCTCTGTACTGCCGTTGGCAGACATTTTTCGTTGTCTGTTTTTGAATTTTGCGGATTTATTTTACCATATGTAGACAAATAATCCAAGATGGGGCAGCTTAACACATTTGTAACAAAAAACTTGTAAAAAAGTTATACTTGTAAAAAATATGTAACACGTGTATACTACGAGCGTAGCAGAATGCACACAAACGTCAGATTTCCTGCGGAAACTGATGCTTAATAAAAAGGAGGACAGTAAAGATGTCTACAATGAAGACTAATATTGCAAAGAGAGAAAAGAGCCTGATGGCGGCAAAAGTTATAGGCAGTCTTATGGCGATTGCTGTATTGGCTATTGTGATTTTTTCTACAAATGTGGTGACACAGGCAGATGAGATGGGAGCTGACGGCACGGCAGTTCTGGCCACAGCATCAGATGTAGTTCAGAGTGGAGTGATACAGGATGAGGATGGTTACTTCAGATATTATGTTAATGGTGAAGTGCAGAAAACTGCAGGCTGGATAGATGCCGATGATGGCACCAGATATCTTATAGATGAAAATGGCGTGGCAGCTATGAAGTTTACACGTTCTGGCGATACCATCAAGATATACAGATTCAGCGCTGATTCAAAGGACTGGACGATCTGCAAGAACGAGTGGCAGACAGTGGATAACGTTCTCTATTATCTGAACAATTCCGGACTGTGTGAAAAGATATACGATAATAGCAGCAAGAAGGCAAAGTCACTGAGCAGCGGCAAGCTTGTCCAGG
>ERZ827520.3693-NODE-3693-length-12124-cov-3.478167_pt1 | contig 12124 bp, 8 predicted proteins | sample MGYA00519581_ERZ827520 | MGnify/ENA primary metagenome ERZ827520 (study PRJEB31778, sample SAMEA3449339) | human gut metagenome | biome: human gut; feature: human-associated habitat; material: faeces | place: United Kingdom | collected 2010/2012 ...
AACGCTGGCTATGACATTAGAGAAAACATTGGATTCTTTTTCTGCACCTTCTGACTTCAAAGGAAAAGAGCCAAAGGGTCTTAATCGTCATTGGATTGCACACGGTCGTTCTACACGGAAGAAAACGAAGTTAGATTGTGTCAAAATGATAAACCTTATTTATGGCTTGCTGTTGATAGGAGATCTTGAATCTACGGCATCGTCAAATTCTTCTTGTGAAAATGGTATGTGAATATGGTAGAGTATTCGGAATACAGATTGGGATCGCTTTGCAATCGCTTTTCGAGTGGAAAAGGGATTCCTGCTGACTTGATAAACGAGACCGGCAAGTATCCCGTTATTGGTGGAAATGGTCTGCGTGGATACACCGACACCTATAATTTCGATGGCGAGTGTGCTGTTATTGGGCGGCAAGGGGCATATTGTGGAAACGTCCAGTTCTTTTCTGGAAAAGGATATATGACGGAACATGCAGTCGTTACACAGCCCAATAGTGCGAACAACGCCAAATATCTTACTTATAAATTGAACGGCCTATCATTGGGACGTTTTTCCGGACAAGCTGCTCAGCCAGGGCTTTCAGTAACGAAACTTGCACGATTGAGAATCGAAATGCCGCCCAAATGGTATCAAGATAAGGTTGCGGGTATTCTCTACGCTTATGATAACCTAATCGAAGTCAACAACAAGCGGATCAAGGTGCTGGAGCAGATGGCGGAAAATCTGTATAAGGAGTGGTTTGTCCGCTTCCGCTTCCCCGGGCACGAAACCGCCGAGTTTGAAAATGGGATCCCGGAGGGGTGGGCTTATAGGCGAGCCGATGAGGTCATTGATTTCAACCCGACGCTGAAAACAGGGAATCAAACGGAGTTTACGATCATCCCCATGGAAGCGCTCAGCACGAACTCCATGGTATTAGATTCAGGCTGCTTTGTGCGGCAGGATTCCATTTCAGGTCGGCGCTCACAAAACGGCGACACTCTGCTGGCCAAAATTACGCCCTGCCTGGAAAACGGGAAAACCGGGTTTGTTATGGGCATGCCGGAAAACGAGGTGCTCGGAGGTTCGACCGAGTTTGTCGTTATGCGGTCTAAGGCATTAACGCCTCACTATGTTTATTGCATTGCCCGGAGCTACTATTTCCGGCAGACAGCCATTTTGAGCATGAATGGAGCCGATGGGCGTCAGCGTGTTGACGAGGATAAGCTGAAATCAACAAAGATTCTTCAACCGGAAAAGACTGTGCTGGATCATTTCGAAACAATTGTTACGCCAATCTTCGATGGCGTTTATCAGATGGTACAGGAAAACAAGAACCTCATCCAGCAGCGCGATCTGCTTCTACCGCGCCTGATGAGCGGAAAGCTGGAGGTGCAATATGCCCTTAATGACTAGTGGAGTTTATATTGGAAGCGATGATCGAGGTTATGAAGCTGAAACTTCATACTATTTGAATTTTCAAATTATAAGCGCATTGGCATCATTGGCAAAAATCGACTCATTTAATGATAGTTACGGATGGGAAAACCCCTGTCAGTATTATCACTACTATACGGATCATTTGTTGTTTTCAATCGGGCAAATTACGAATCGCTTTCAGGTAAACAATAGGGATTCTGAAAAAGAGAAAGAACGCAAAACCCTGAATCGTGGCAATTATCAGTTTTCGGAAGATAGATTCCCCCTCTTGTCAGATAAAAAAGCAAGAAATGTTGTTGAGCATATAGACGAATATAATCTGAACATTATAGAAAGCAATCGGGGAGTCGGTGGATTCAATCTGATTGATGCAAGTACAGAATCCACGCGTGTACAGACATTGAGGACAAAGAGACATGCTCACCCGTATACACTTGATCTGCTTTCACACGAATTATTCATACGAAGAAATGACGAAAATTTAACTATTTCTTTTGAAAAACTGAAGTCTGAACTACTTACGCTAAGAAAATCTGTAAAATCGTTTATGGAGATATCATCATTTCTTTAATACACATTGAATTACTGTGCTTGATGAGCGGAAAGATAGAGGTATAGATATGTTTGCCGCCAGTACATACGAAGAAATAGAGCGTATCGAAAGCCAAGTTGAAAACATGGAAATTGTCGTTTTCCTTTTCGCTCGTCCAACGGAAGAAAAAATCTTAAAGGAATTTGAGTATATCCATTACAATTCTGCAAAATACTGCTCTATTTATGCTATCGGGTACACTGATGATTTTGCCAAGGCAGAAGACCAGACTTATAGGAAAGTCGATGCGATGATGCAGCGGGACTGGTATTTCAGTACAAAGGCCTTTACTGAATTCAAGGAAAAACTGCAAGACCGTATTCGGTGGAACTATTCCGGTGAAACGGAAGTACTCGTCTTGCAGAACAATCCTGGGCAAAAGAATGTTCTAAACTTCCAGAACTATGTTGCGATTAATGTAAATAAGGGCATCCGAGAGGAATATATTGATTCTTTTCAAAGCTTCATGGAGTCCCTGATAAGAAGTTCCAAGCGCAGGGTTACGGCAAAGGAAGCTATTCGGGACGTCCGAAATTCGAGAATCAGCGTCAAGGATATACTCGCCGGAGCTATCGATGATTGCAAGAAAGTTCCTACGCCGGTAAAAGAGATAGCAAAAGACAGGTTGTTTTATCGCTGTGCAAATACAATGCAGTAGTATAGTCCGGCAAATATATTTTAGAAATAGAGGCAAGCTGTTATGAAACGCATTCCCTTTTCTCAAGTTTTGAAAACTGCGGCCATAGATATTCGTAGAGAGTATGACCGTCTATATGGAATGTTTTGTGTACAGAAGTTTCAAGATATGGTGGGAGCAGGATCTTCGTTGAAGGATTACTGTGCGACATATTTTGTTCGGCTTCCCTTTCGCGGTACATGCGTATCTTTAGATGACTTTGATGATTTTTATGGATATAGCTTTGAAAAGAATCCTTCTACCTTTGACATAGAGTATTTAGTGTCTTTTTGTGAGTATTCATATAATCTCGCCATCTACAATCAAAATACCATCTATGGCGGTGGTATAGTCGGAATTGGTGACCCAATGCAGTTCTATGTCCAGCAAGTGCTGACGGTTATCGAGACCATAGGGTATATGCCAAATAATCAAAACGGTATTACTGATTTTGTCCCCAAAGACCAGGCGGCGATTTCTGCCGCGGAGATAGTTGATCCTGCGTTGTCGTACAGGATTATTGAATACAACCATCACTCGATGAAGGGTGATCTCGAAAGAAAAAAGGCTACACTGATTGCGCTGGCAGACAAGTTAGAACCAAAGAGAGCAAAACTAAAGCAAGTTAGCGGCTCGTTGGAATCAGATTTGTTCTATCTTCTGAATAGTGTAAATGTACGACATAATAACGCAGATCAAGTTGGTAAGAACTATATTCATTTCGTGGCAGATATGAAAGATGGCGACATCGAACAATGGTATGACGATATGTACCAAATGTGCCTGCTGGCATTCCTGGAGTTGGATCATCTGGAGCGCAAAGAGCGCGTAAAGAAATTAAAAGAGGACATTCAAAAGAACGGATAATATAGGTGGTAACTACAATGCGCAACTTCATATCCGAAGACGATATTGAACAGGCGATCCTGCAAAAGTTGGAGGGTGACCCGTTCCAATATGGTATTCTGCGCTGTGACCCTTCTCCGGACAAGCGCGAGCTGCTGCCGGATGGGACTGGACGAAGCAGCAAGAAAGAATGCGTACTCCCGCTTATTCTGCGGGAGGCCTTGGCGCGCCTAAATCCAGATATACCCGGCGAAAAGCTGGAGGAGATCGCCCGCGACCTCTGCCGGGATTTCAGCGCCACGGATATGACGGCCACCAATTACAAGTACTACAACCAGATCCGCAACGGCATCAAAATCAGCCTCCGCCGCAACGGCAAAGAGGATTTTGATTTTGTGAAGCTGGTCGATTTTGACCGCCCGGAGAACAACACCTTCACCGCCGTTTCCCAGATGTGGATACAAGGACGCGTCTACTGGCGTCGCCCGGACGTGCTGATTTTTATCAACGGCCTGCCCATGGTGTTTGTTGAGCTGAAAAACAGCATCGTCAAGGTGGAGGAGGCCTATAACGACAACCTGAAGAACTACCTGCGGGATATCCCGAACCTGTTTGCGTTCAATCAGATCTGCGTGCTGTCCAATGGGCTGGAGACACGGCTCGGCGCGTTCAACGCCACCTACAATCATTTCTTTGAGTGGCTGAAGGTTAACTCCGAGAAGGAACGGCCTGACCGTCAGGCGTTGAAGGAAGCCGGTACGGTGGGAGAAAGCTCGGTCCGCTATTTCATCGACGGCCTGCTGCGGAAAGATCGTCTGGTGGATTACATCGAAAACTTTATCATGTTCCGCAACCAGAAGAACAAGATCATTGCCAAAAACCATCAGTATTTCGGCGTGAACAATTTGATGGAATCGGTGAAGAATCGGGCGGAGCTGCAGGGCAAGCTGGGCGTTTTCTGGCACACCCAGGGCTCCGGCAAGTCCTTTTCCATGGTGTTCTTTGCCCGCAAGGTTCGGCGCAAGATCCCGGGCAATTTCACATTCCTGATCATCACCGATCGCGAAGATCTTGATGACCAGATCCATAAGAATTTCGTAAAGACGGAAGTGATTGGGCAGAAAGAGGAATGTCAGCCCAAGAACGGCAAACAGTTGCGGGACTATCTGCAGACCAACAAATCCTTCATTTTCACTCTGATCCACAAGTTCCGCTATGACAAGGGTAAAAAATACCCTGTGCTCTCCACCCGGGACGATATCATCGTGCTGGTGGATGAAGCGCACCGGACACAGTACAAGGATCTGGCGGAGAACATGCGCACGGCCTTGCCAAATGCCAATTATATCGCCTTTACTGGCACCCCGCTGCTGGGCAGCAAGCGCTTGACCAACCAGTGGTTCGGGAACTATGTGTCAGAGTATAACTTCGCCCAGTCGGTGGAGGACGGCTCCACGGTGCCGATGTTCTATTCCCGCCGTGTGCCGGAGGTCGGGCTGGAAAATGACTTTCTGGACGACGATGTGGTGGACATCATCGAGGAGGAAAACCTGAACGAGGACGAGACCCGCTTGCTGGAAAACTCCTCCTCTCGGATTTTGGAGGTCATCAAGAGGGAGGATCGCATTGATAAGATCGCCCAGGATATTGCTCATCATTTCCCGCGCCGCGGTTTCCTTGGGAAGGGCATGGTCGTCTCCGTCGATAAGTATACGACGGTGAAGATGTACGACAAGGTGCAGCATTACTGGGCGATTGAGAAGCAGAAGATCATGCAGGAGCGCAACAGCGCCGCCACCAAAGAACAGCGCGATGAGCTGACGCGCATCCTCAATTACATGAACCGTGTGGAAATGGCGGTCATCGTCTCTGAGGAAGCCGATGAGAATGAGAAGTTCCAGAAGCAGGGGCTCGACATTTCCATGCACCGGCAGAAGATGAACGCTGTCACGCCGGAAGGCCTGGATATTGAGGACCGCTTCAAAGATCCCGATGATCCCTTGCAGCTCGTGTTTGTCTGTGCCATGTGGCTGACCGGTTTCGATGTGGAGAACCTGTCCACGCTCTATCTGGACAAACCGATGAAGGGGCACACGCTCATGCAGGCCATCGCCCGCGCCAACCGCGTGTATCCCGGCAAGCCCTGCGGCATCATCGTGGACTACGTCAATGTGTTCAAGTATATGCAGAAAGCCTTGACGGAGTACGCGGCCGGTGATGACGGTACGGAGTTCCCGGCGAAGGACATTGACCAACTGATTGTCCTGCTCAACAGTGCTGTCGATGAAGCGGATGATTTTCTGCTAAGCCTTGGCATTGATATCGGTGCAATCGTAGCAGAGGCATCCACTCTTGATCGGCTGGATCTGCTGCGGGAAGCCTACAATACGATCATTTCCAACGATGAAAACAAGGACAAATTCAAGGTGATCCTGAACACGCTGATGAATCTCTACGAGGCATCGCGTCCGGAGATCTTTGAGAAGAACTGGCAGAATGAAAAGTTTTCGCCGCTGGCATATCTGTACGGGCTTTTCTGCCATACCATTGACGACGAAAAGATCAATCGCGCCCGGCTGCGTATGGCACAAGTTCTGGACACCAGCGTTTCCTCGCAGAAAGCAGAGGATAACGACGCCGGGCTTGTCATTCACCAGGGGAAGGTCATCGACCTTTCCAAGGTGGATGTGGAGGAGCTAAAGAAGGAGATCAAGGTCGCCAAGTACAAGGCCGTGGAGATCGACGATCTGAAGGCGTTTATCGAGCAGGCACTGCAGCAAATGCTGAATCGCAATTGTACGAGACAGAAGTTTTCTCAGCGCTTCCGCAATATCATTGATCGCTATAACGCCGGCGGGTCGGAGAATGAAGACTACTACGAGCAGCTGCTCCAATTGATCGAAGATCTGAAAGCGGAGGACAAGCGGCCGGAGGCCGAGGGGCTGTCGGAAGAGGAACTGGAAATCTTCGATTTGCTGATTGCCGGAAAGAAACTTACAAAGGCGGAGGAGCAGAAGGTGAAGCTATCCGCGAAGAATCTTTTTAAGAAGCTTTCCGAGGAGAAGTCGGAGCTGATGGTTGTGGATTGGTACAAGGACGAACAGCCGCGCGCAAAGGTAAAAACGGCGATTGAAAAGTCGCTGGATGCAGATCTACCGGTTTCGTATGACAAGGAAACGTTTGCTGTGAAGATTGATCTGTTACTGACACACTTTATTGATATGGCCGTTCAGGGCTACGGCTGGGTCGCGGCATAACGGAGGTATAGACAATGGATAAATCTGGCGTGATCTACATACTGACCAACCCGTCCTTCCCGGAATATGTGAAAATCGGGTATGCGGACGATATCGACAAGCGGCTGCAGCAGCTCAATCGGAGTGAGTGCATTCCCTTTGCATTCCGGGTTTATGCGACCTATGAGGTCAATTCCCGGCTTTCTGATCTGAAGATCCACAGCATCATCGACAAGCTGAATCCAAACCTGCGCTCCATCGAGAACTTCAACGGAAAGCAGCGCGTGCGTGAGTTCTACGCCATGTCGCCGGAGGATGCCTATTCCATCCTGGAGGCCATCGCAGAGATCCACGGCTGCGCGGACAAGCTGAAACGGATCGCCATGGACGAGGCTCAGAAGCAGGCGGAGGAAACCGCACAAGAGATCGACGCCGAGCACAAAGAGCGCCAGTCGCCTTTCCGCTTTTCCATGTGCAACATTCAGCCCGGTGAAGAGATCGAATACTGCAACAACCCGGAGATCAAGTGCACCGTCGTAGATGATAAGACAGTTAGCTATCAGGGGCAGAGCTATTCGCTTTCTTCTTTAGCCCAGCTTCTCACTGGCAGCAAATACTCCGTCGCCGGTCCCCGCTATTTCAAATACAAGGGCGAATGGCTGAACGATATCCGGCACCGGCTGGAAGGATAGTGTCAAGGCATTGAATTCTCATTGTCAATTATAAGGAGACACCGCTATGGACATGTTTGATGGATTTGTATTCTTGGAAGAAAAGAAAAAGTCTCTCATACCGATTCTGTGTCAATATGATTTTCTCTCCGCCTTGACAGCAGCATTCTCAATAACATCATGGCGGAAAAATCGAGGCGCTCAGGAAAGTTGCTTGGCGTTGAACTCCGCAATGGTAGAGAATACAGAATGGGGCCGCAAAACCATATTTACACCTAATGATTTGGAAGAGTTTTTTCAGTTACTATATCCTATTCTTAAGACAACACCATATGATGATCCAGTTCTCCCTGATTTTGGAGAGATTAAGTTAAACTATCGGTCAAAGTATTATTCAGTAATCACTGGAACCGGACATACAGCCCCTATCTTTTCAGCACTTCAGTTTTTGGAGAAAATCAGCGAGTCAGCATGCATGGATGCATATACCGATAGCCTACTCTGTTATAGCGATTACTGCATAGACTTTTTGAAAGCCAAAAACACTCCAATAAATGAAGATTTTTCATTACATCCTCAATTTGAATCACCAACTTTCGATTATTATGAAAATGTAAAGGACTTTATGACTGAAGAAAAGTGGACTGGACTGGGTACGCCATTGCTTTCAATGCTTGCTGCAGAAAGCAATGAGATTGTACGAAGTCATTTCTTCAGTTATAATGATCACTACTATCCGTTGTTTAATCCCTCGCTTGTGATCGATTACCAAACAAAAATTCTTCTGACTCGTCCAGATAGGGAGCTCCACAGTATTGTCATTTCATCTTTGGCGGATAAGCTGGCCTCTATTTATGATTCTCATGATATAAAGACGGACTATACTATTAGGGAGCCCTTGTTGCTTGACAATAAGCAACCACTTTTAGATGACAAAAAAAGTTTTGCATATTTGGAAGACAGCAACTTGATAGTTTTCCTTGATTGTGGCAATGAGCACAGAATTGAGGAAGAGATCTCGGCTATCTACAAGGCGCATACTGAGGATGGCTTAAGCATTGTAGATTTAGAAGCCAGAATACCAGGAAAAGGCTATAAAGCATATCATGTCGATAAAGAATGTAAGTTAAGCATCATTTGCTTCGATGAGCATATTAATGTCGATCAACCTAGAATTGTTTTGCGAGGGAGAGAGGAAAAGCGAATCTACACAGCTATTGATTTGATGTACATGCTCATGTTTTCTTCTGAAGTATCTCAGATTGCTGAGTTTGATTCAGATGAGAAGAATAGTGAATCCCAAGTTCTTTCTTGGGGAGGAGCCTCGGATTATTTTACTGTGTTTTTAAGTGAAAAAGGATTCATATCTAAGGGCGCTATAGAGTATAGTAATGTTTATTCTGAGGTAGACACATCCGCTGCCCATATTTTTTCGCATTATCTTGAGCTGGGAGGGGTGTTTCCATTTCACTTGTCCAGTACAATATTTGCTGATCCAGAATGCTGGAATGTCATATGTGATGATAATTCAGTATATCAGTTTACCCGAAAGGTAAAAGCTTTGCCTGGAGGAGCATTGTTCAAATATGACAATGGCTGTTCTGTGTTTTTATCATATAACTTCTTTAGTATTCTTAAGGAATCAAATATCACCCAATCGAGATTAAGCCTTGATATGTTTAGAGCAGTAACTGAAAAGTTCTTTATAGAGTATCATCAAGATTTATCGGCGATACCACCCCTTGCAAATACCTTGGTACAGTTTTACTGTCACTCTTTGTCCAACCATAATCCCGAGCATTATGTCTGCTGTCAAAAAGCAAAGGTCTCGTCAAATAAACTAGTTGTAGATTTTGAAGTAAACAGCAGTAAGATTGCAAGTGATATTGCTGAAGCAATAGACCGTTCTGTCGAATACAGCGTCATTGGTGAATTGCTACAACCGTTGGTTTGTCTTTCGAAAGATTCCTATTCGGAGTTGTTCGAAAAGATGGAATTGACCTCCGGTCAAAAGAAGACTTTGGGAACTACAGCCGTCAGAATTGATTATTACTTTAACCCCGATACTTATGAAATTAAGGAAACAGATGTTTCGGAGTTGTCTATACGAAAGCAAATTGCAAAGATATGTGCAGCGGCGGGAGTGCTTCCTGGAACATATGAGCGTAGAGATGCTACGGAGATAGTAAGGAAGATACAAGAAAGTGTTGTTTCCCACTTAGAACAGGCAATAAGAACGCTAGAGCGAGACAGGTTACACATACTTCTTCTTTCCGCGCTGGCTACGGAACAGTTATCAGTTAATCTAAACAGAACAGGAGCAACCCTAACCGAGGATATAGAAGAAGGCGAAAGGATTAAATCATTAGAAAAGTCTACACAGCTAAGCGAAAAGGCAAAAATGCGGAAATCAGCTTTGCTTTATCTCATCGAAACCAATCTCTACTTAGTGAATGAGCGAAAGGAAGAGGCGATAGATAGTAGCAAGCTATCAGAGCTATTATCGTTTGCAAAATGGATTATTTATTTACAGAACAGCTCTGATTTGTGTTTCCATACTGATTCAGATACTAAGTTGATAGTGGAAGACAACTACAGGATAGATGTGGAATTAGGTGAAAACTACTCTCAAACCTTCGAAAAAGAAAGTCAAAGGAGAATTATTGCCGAGCCCTTTAATTTGCGAGGCGATAATACGGATAGAGATTTCTTTGAAAAAGTTGCAAATGCTTTTTATGAAGATTTAGGGGTGCATTTTAAGGTCCTAGAGTCTGTCCTCCATCACTTGTCAGACAGTAGTTTTTCTCATGACAACGTGGAGTTTGACGAGATTGCTCCAAACGTGATAAAGGCAAAAGCAACAGATGTGCTTAACGACTATTTATCTTTCGTAGTTGAAAATGTTCCAGTAGAAGATGTAAAAAGCGCATACGATTTTTTGACGATTGTTCCTGGCCAGCTGAAAACAATTTGTGATACTACACACCCCATTCTTCCAATTTGGGAGAGGGAGAAAAGGAATCATTGCTTTGCAGTCAGACCAATATATATGAGCAACAACGACTACATATATTCACCCATTATTATGGAAGAGGTAAGAAAGCGGTGGATAGAAGGTTTTCTTCAGTTTTACCCACCTTTTGAAATGGGCCTAGAGCGAACATGTACTGCTCTATATGCGTGGAAGAATAATTATGAGCATCTATTCTCTTCAGAGGTTGAAGTGCTATTGAAGGAATCCGGTTGTGAGTATGCCAAACATGACGTTGATTTGAGAAGAGAAGATAGGCGCGGCAATCACCCAACTATAGATGTATTAGGCGATTATGATGTGATCGGGCTCAATACAACTCAAAAAAGGATTTTCATTATCGAGTGCAAAGTCTTACAACCCATAGGATCTGTTTTCGAACATAGTAATCAGCAGAAGAGGTTTTTTACTAAAGAGAAGTTTGACGAGAAATTTCAGAAGCGGATAGATTACTTTTCTAAAGTTGCAATGTCCTTTTTTGCCAATCATGGATACGACACAGAAGGCTTTACAATCAATCCATACATGGTTGTCAACAAAGTGTTTTCGTCGTATTACAAACATGTACAGTTCCCGATAGTGACATTTGACGAGTTGAAGCGAGAAATACAGCTTTGATTTTTCGCTACTTCACCTAAGATCAGGCATCTTAATACCTATCGGGCGGGCAGATTCCCTAAAAATTCGCTTTATTCTCCCTCGTCGAGCGAATAAAGCGAATTTTCGGTGAATATTCGGCGAATTTTCAGTCGCAGAAGCAGTGAATTACACTTTTCAATAGAAAAACAGGTTGAAAAACACACTTTTCGTTTTCTCGCCGCTGAGTTTATCCCGACAAGAAGCTCTCAAACGGGGCGTCGTCGCTCAGGAATGTATCCATCATAAACCGTGCGCCGAGGCGGAAGCCGGTGATGAAGGTGTCCAGCTCGGATTCGCCCATGAACTCGGCGTAGGCGTTGCAGAAGCGGAGGAACAGCGCCTTGTTTTCGCCGGCGAGCTGCTCGGTGAGCTTTTCCTCCAGATCGTTCAGAGAGTCGGAGACCTTTTTCACAGGGCTTTGGGGGTGGTAGCCGCGATCCTGTGGGTCGATGTTGCCGTAGTACAGCTCCTCAATGATATTTCCCCTCATTGCCCCTCACTCCATTTCTGCAGCTCCCAGAGCCGGTCGATGTGGCGGCGGGATTTGCGGGTGGTTGCGTTGTGCTCGTCTGTGGAGAGCCAGTCGATCAGGTAGCACTTCGGGATCATGTACTTGTGCTGCAGCGCCCGGGCGCGGAGCTTTCCGAACCGGATCCACTCACAGACCGTGTGGCGGTTATAGCCGGTGAAATCCACGATAGCGGTCACGTCGATCACGTCCGGATAGTCGGCGAGCTTGCTTTCATAGTAGCGCCGCGTCTTCTGCGGATCGTTGGGGAGGGGCGGCTGAATGCGGATCTTGTAGGGCTTTACGTCCTCATTCCCGTATTTGTACCAGCTGGTGGGTACGATGTACCGGCTGGGGTTGACCTCCCGGTTGATCATAAAGTCGATGACGTCGCGTTTCTTGATGGCGTAACAGCGGGTTTTCTTCCCGGTGCAAACATGGGGAATCAGATTGAACTGCGGCAGATAGTGCGCCGTACGCTTGCTGATGTGGCAGACCTTGCGCAG
>ERZ827520.3696-NODE-3696-length-12119-cov-2.800315_pt1 | contig 12119 bp, 8 predicted proteins | sample MGYA00519581_ERZ827520 | MGnify/ENA primary metagenome ERZ827520 (study PRJEB31778, sample SAMEA3449339) | human gut metagenome | biome: human gut; feature: human-associated habitat; material: faeces | place: United Kingdom | collected 2010/2012 ...
CGCCAGTGCGGTAATACCGCCGACAGCCACCGCACCGATGACTACCCACAGCACCACCTGTCCGCCACTTGAGGTATCTTCGACCTCCGTATCGACAGGTGTATCCGTGTTAGTAGCATCGTCCGGCTTGTCGGCATCATTGACCGACTCCTCGGTTTTGACACCCTCCAGCTTCACATCCGCCATATCGTACAGGCTGGACTGGCCGTTCAGCAGCCGGTAATATGCCACCAGTGCATAGAACCCCTGCTCTGTAGCCATGCCATTGGCACTTGTTTCGGTGGCGAGGTGCTTGAAGCCGCCGCCGTCCACCGCGAAGCTGCACAACGCATCCAGCACACTGGCACCATTCTTGATGAACCGACTGTCCTTGGCCGGGTTAATACCCAGTGCGGTCAACGCAACGATGACCTGCGCGCAGGACTCGCTGTTGGCTGCACCCCAGCTGGTGAATCCGCCGTCATTCTGCTGCACGGAGCTGAGCCAGCTCAGTCCCTTGTCCACAGCCTTCTTTGCGCTGCTGTTGCTTTTGTAGTAGGCTGCCAGCGCCTGGATAGCCATGGCGGTCATGTCCACATCGGCGTTCTTGCCGTCCAGGCTCCAGCCGCCGTCACCGCTGATCTGCGCGTCCAAAATAGCCTGTACCAGCTTGTCGCGAGTCACATCGCCGGCAGGCGTGTAGTTGTGGCTGTCCAGCGCGATCAGCGTAAAGATCGCACCGTTGATGCCCTGCTTGGAGAGGTAGGACATCTCATTCAGCCCGGCCAGCAGGTCATGGCCGTCCACATTCGTCACATCCTTGCCGATGGCCGTCAGTGCCAGGATAATGCGGGCGTTTTCGGTGGCCTTGTTCTTGTCCAGCCGTCCGTTGCTGTCGATGTTGTCCTTGACATACTTGACCACAGCGTCATAGTAGCCCTTTGGGACAGTGCGACCACTGCGGGCCAACCCCAGCGCCATCCACTCGCCGCCGATGCTGCCCACGCCGGGTGTGCCCAGCTTTGCCAGATAGTCGCCGGTGGTCTTGTAGATGCTGTCCGCCTTCTTGCCCAGCTCGGCCACCAGCTTGGCGTAGGCCGCCTCAGCGTCCAGGAGCGTCTGATAGTTGGTCACCAGCTTCTTGTCCGCCGCGGAAAGCGCGTCATACGCGGCGCGTGCCTTGGCGATGACATCGCCCTTGGTCAGATCCACCACGCCGATGGCGTTGATAAGGGCGATGCCCTCATCAGCGGTCTTTTTCTCCTCCGGCGCGGGGCCCATGTCCGCCGCCTCCAGCGTGTAGTCATCCGTGTAGTGGAACACGATGACGTCGCCCTTCTTCAGATACTGCTCACTGACGCCCAGCATGGGGTACTTGCCGTTCAGCGTATACATCCAGCCGGAGTTCTTACCGTTGGTGAACTCGCCAATGGTCACACCGCCGTAGGTCACGCTCTTGATGTAGTTGCCGGTGGGGTTATCCCATGTTACGCCGGGCAGCTGCTTCAGCGCGTCCCACACAGTCATGTTGGTGGTCACTTTCACCTTGTGGCCGCTGACCCACGCGGTCAGGCCGCCCTTGGACAGTCCGTGTACCTGGCCGTTGTCGCCGTGGGCCTTGTCGCCCAGCAGGGTGATGGTCACGGTAATGTCCTCCGGCTCTTTATACAGCACGGTGACGACGATCTCTACCTTAGCCGCGCCGTACTGGAGCGTCACCGTCTGCTGGCCGTGCTTGTTGCTGTCGTAGCCGGTGATCTTGAGGTCAACTTGTGTGGGATGGGTATTGGCCTTGCCCATTGTCCAGTAGGCCGTAATGGTCGCGCCAGTCAGGTCAAATTCATCACCAACATAATACTCAGTCTTAGCTCCACTGATTTCCAGCTTGTAGCACACCGGCGTGCTAACATCGTCCACCGCTTTGGCCAGTTTCTCAACATCCTTGCCTAAAGGATCATCCACACGATTGTGATTTGTTTTTGTTACGCCATAAATATCAGGGAGTGACTTCGATGTATCGAAGTATGTCGCGCCGCTCGCTGTTTCATGCGTTTCACAACTGGTATCCACATAATCTACAGCCCCGATGCCTTGTTCGGCCCCGCAGCCCTTCAGGTAAGCGTTTCCAGCAATGTTGTCAAGCTTATTCAGGCTGCGATAGTATCCGATGATGCCGCCCACATTCTTTGTGCCGCTGACTTTGCCGGAAAAAGTATTACCTGTAACGGAGTACTCATTCCAAGCCTGATTTACAGATCGGTCTCCGCCCGTAATACCACCGACATTCTCAGTACCGGTAACATTTCCACTCACAGTGCAGCCTTGAATGGTGGTTTTAACTCCGTTTGGCGCACCGCCACCAATATACATAGCACCCGTAATGCCTCCGGCAAATTTACCGCTGGCGATTACCGCGCCGTCAAAGCTGCACTTGCTGACCGTACACTGCCCCATAGCATTGTCACGAGAGCCAATGATGCCGCCCACATAATTCACGCCCTTGACGGTGGCATGGCTGACGCAATTTTCAATGACGCCTTGGAAACGACCGGCAAATGCACCGATCTCACTTTGGCTGCCGTCATAACCGATGACAACACCCTCTTCAATGGTGCAGTTGCGAATGGTCGTGATAAAGGCGGCACTGGCTCCGGCAAAGCCGTTCACATCATTATCCACCTCTGCGCCGATCAAGCCGGATTTGAGGGTTTTGGTGCCGGATTTCAGCGTCACATTTTCGATGATGATCGCAAAGGTGTCGCTGCTTGTAAAGCCGACACCGTGAAGACCATCTACCAAACCGTAGCCGTTGATCTCCTCGCCGTAGATGTTCAGATCTTTGACCGTGGCGTTCTTAACATAGGCCAGCAGCGGCCTTCCGCCTTTGGGGACAGTCAGTAGCTTGCCGTTGCCGAGGATCGTTCCGGAAAATGCACGAAGATTGTCCTTTTCGCTCGGTTTTCTCGGATCGAATTTATTGGTCCCATCTACCGTACACCCAATAGGTGTCCAGCCATCCGGTAGGGTAATATCGTCCTCAAAACGGAAATAATACCCTTCAAAGCTATTACCTGCGGCAACCATTTCACGAATCTGTTCCAAGTCGCTCGCCGTATAGATCAGCTTCGGGTCGTCCGCCGTTCCAGCCCCCGGCAGCGAAAATCCACCCGTGGTAACTTGAATTTTGGCACGCTCACTGCAGACCTTATCCGATTCATAAGTCTGCCCACTTTGCTTATAACGGTCCTGAACCTCGCAATAGTAGTAAACAGTACCCGTTTCACTTGTCGCAGGTGTGTATGTATTCGTCGTTGCGCCTTCAATGGCGGTGACTGCATCGCTTTCATTATCGGCTTTGTACCACTGATAGACAAGATGAACTGTTCTATCTGTATTACTGGTGCTATCGACTGCAACAGTCAATGGCGTAGCTGATTCATCCTGCTTATATGTGGCCGACTCAGGCTGAGTGCAAAAAGCTGGAGCCAGCAACGGATTCTCTCCAATAACACTACATGTAAATGTAATGGCACTGGAATATGTTACCCCATCAATGGTGCAGCGGACAGTACATAAATACTTGTTAAACATGGCATTAGAGCCTGCGTAAATTCCGTTCAGCGACAGAGTATCACCAGTTTCTTTATATACAACCTGAACATTTTTGTTTGTAGTTCCATTCCATTGCATCAAATAGTGTCGCCATTCATAGGTCGTATATTCCGCATACTGAGGGTCTACATTAACAGAAAATACGACTTTGTCATTTTGCTTGAATGGAATTTTCGTAGCGACAGTATCCGCTCCAATGTTGACCTGATTCTTCAAAACTACCTGAGTATCATCTGTGCTCTCCTTGATTGTAGTCCCATTTTTGGAGACTTGCCAACCAACCTTCACCTCCGGAGGATTTGTATTATCATCTTCCTCATCAGCGGCAAATACAGACGCCGGTATTAAGCTAAGTAGTAGTAGAAAAGACAGAAGAGCTGCTGTCAATCTTGAATACTTGTTTCTTTTCATAATAGTTCTGTTCATGTTCATAATTTTTTCGGAAGGGGAGGCCGAATCCGGGCGCAAACCCGAACCCGGCCTCCCGTCAATTTTTACTTTAACGTCTGCTTCTTATGCGACATCATACAGCCTGTATGCGCTGTAATCAAACACGATGATCATGCCGTCACTCAAAGCATAGTTCGTCCCATAATGGTCTAATGCCGCAATGTTGGTGGCGTTTGTGCCATAGGCAATGTTCCAGCCATAGCCGGAATAGACCGTGTAGGTCACGCCATCCAGGGTTTCAGTGGTGGCGGGATAATAAACAGGCTCGCCGCCGGGAATGCTGTTGATATATCCACCGTTGGGGGTGGTGACACTATCCCAGCCACAAACGATATTGTCGGAGATCAGAGGATATTTCTCGGCAAAAGCGGTCAGAACTGCATCCACAATATTGGGGTAGTTGTTGAAACTATCCGGCGCGTTATATGCATATCTGAATGCTTCCGAATATGCCGCAATGTCATCAATGGCAAAGGAAACACCGTTGATCAACCCGAAATTTGCATTGATTTGCGTGCCGGTGGGTACGCCGGTGCTATTGTATGCTTGCTTTGCAGGTGCTTTTTCTGCCGTGTTGTAGCCACCCTCGGTGAACATTCCGTAGGTGACGTACACCGTCACAGTGCCGCTTGTGTCTGTTGTGGCAGATGCCGGAACCACAAGGGCTACGAGCATCATGACTGCCATCAGCAGAGACAGTACTCTCTTCTTCATGTCATTTTCCTCCTTAATAATTTTATAAACTCGTCATGTGCCATCATGACGTGCTTACCGGATAACAGTTTGAGGACGGCAGGAGGGGTCGGCGAACCCCTCCTGCCCTTATGGAAAGCTGACAGTCTCCGTTCAGACCGTCATGGCTTGACAAGGGTTGGTGTCTTTTTCGGCAGCCGCTTTCTTTGCTTCGGCGGCTTCCCGCTCTGCGCGGCGCTTCACGGCCTTTTCGTGGGCCAGTTGGCCCTGCCGCAGGTTCTTCTCGATCTGCTTCTGCCGCTTCTTCTCCTTGCGTTCGGAAAGAAACAGCGGCAGCAGCTTTTCTTTTTCCATGCGGTAACGCAGTGTGTTGTTAAGTTTAGGTGTGGTTTTTGGCCGGGGCAATCCTGCGGCTGTCATGGCATTATCCCAGCTGCCGAATCGCTGCTCGATAAACGCACCACCGTCGATCTCTGTGGGGCTGGGACTATGCCCCAGCGCAGCGGCACATACATTTAGATACTGCGTTAGGGCCGCACGAGTCACCCCGGCATTGTTCTCGGCGAACGCTGCATCCCGCGCTGTCAGCGAGGCTTTAGCTCGTTCGGCGACCTGACCATTTAACCAATTTTGATAGTCAAATCGTTGGCGTGGATCTCTGTTTGACATATTTTCCCCCTCAATGATGACAAATGCCGCCTCTTTCAGCTAAACTGAAAAAAGCGGCAAGCACCCAAAATAGAAGTGCGTAAACAAACTATGATAGCTGTCACAACAAGCACTCCTGTCACAACGCGTGGAGAATCCGCCCACCGCTAATGGCCCTAATCATACAAGTCTCCCGCCTCGCGCCACGGAGCTGCTGCTCCTCGTTTGCTACCTACCTTCTCAAGGGGCATCCCTCAATGGCGGACTTTCGTCCAACAGCTACTGCTGTTTTGGTGCATTCTTGCGCCCACGGTGCCGTTCGCGTGGGATTATTATTCCCGTTCCTTTTATGCAATTACCTGACCGCGCACAGAACGCAGTTCGGATAACCGCTGTAAGACATCCCAGGGCCTATGAAGTTTTTATGTGTATCAGCAGGGTATATTAAGGCATAATACAGAAATGTAATGGCCTTCCTGCCGCACTTCCGCAAAGTAAACTAACTTTGCGGAACTCGCAGCTCATAAACGTTGCATGAGCGCACTACCCATCAGTTGTGTTGGTATAAACGTTTCTTGTACAGGTAAAAAGCAGATGTTTTGTACGGCCTGTGACTTATGGGCTAGTGATGGGTGATGGTACAGATTCAAAGTCGTCTTAATATCTGAGTGTCCGAGCATTTCGCTCACACTTTTCACATCTATTCCCCGTTCAACACAGCGAGTTGCATAGGTGTGGCGCAGAATGTGAAAATTTCGATAGTGAACTCCGCATTCCTTCAAAAACAGCTTGTACTGGTATTGACAGGTACGAGGGGCCATAGGTGCGTCCGTGCCTGTCATCAAAAAACTATCTATTGAATTAGAAAGACGCACTTGTTTCAGCAACGCTAACATATCTGCAGGAATGGGTATCCGTCGTAGGGATGATAAACTTTTAGGGGGCTGGATCACCAGTTTGCCTACTCCATCTACGGTCAATCTCTGTACTGTGCGCTGGACAGAAATTACTCCCGACGAAAAGTCAATGTCAGACCACCGTAGTGCACACAACTCTCCTAAACGCAAACCACTGTTCAATGTCAGCAAAATAGCTATTCCTAGAATACTCGGTACATCGAGTACTCTATTGGCAATGGAGTTTATCTCTGCATCTGAAAAGATTTCCGGCATATTTTGCCGATACTTCGGGAGTTTTGCGCCATGTGCAGGACTGCTGCAATTGAATGTAGTCTCTGCATACTTTAAAACGCCCTTCAATAATGTGCCTATATCTTTCAACGTCTTCTGTGACAGCTCGCTATCTATCTGTTTTTGCTGCAAAAAAGATGTGAATGCTTTTGTTGATAACTGATCTACACATACACGGCCCAACGATGGGAGAATATGCTTTCGCAGCATCTGCTCATAGCGCAGGTAAGATGAGAGCTTTATAGTGTTTTCCTTTTCGGCCAAGAAGCCTGTTACGGCCTCTTGGATAGTGACCACACCTCTTTGCTGAATGGCATTCTTCTCAGTTTTAGGATAACCCCTGTAGCGTGAATCATTGCTCCTAATAATTATCTGTTCTGAGTTTTTGGCCTTAGATGCCTTGCGGATGTAGATGCCTCTTTGCGACCACTGCCGTGTTCCTGCATTACAATACTCTCTTTTGCAATGCTGCATAGTCATCCTCCTTTGCCTATCAATCTCAAATTTGTCTACAATATTCGAATGTTGGAGAACTTCCATTAATCAATCGATTATTGCACTTTCCTGTTGACTTCTGCCAATAAGTGTAGTACTTTTATATCACAAGATGCTCCGCAAAGTTAGTTTACTTTGCGGAATTTTTGTATTCATCTTTCTTAAAACGCATTAAACCTCCTATTGCTCTAGTAAAACGGCCAGCAAGCTTTTACCAGCATATTGCAATAGGAGGTTTTACTCGTGTTAAAGATTTTTTCGTTCCCTTGTTAGAGCTGTGGTTTTATTTCTTTGCCTAAAGATGTCAAAAATGCCCCGCCGCAGGAAATCCCTGCGACGGGGCATTTCGCATCAGCCGCCCTTGTGCCACAATTTGTACTTATGAAGATGTGGCCTGAGGGCTTTCTTTTTTTGACATTTGCGGGGGCGAGGGCTGTGCCTGCGGGCGACTTCGCTTTTATTTTTCACCCTTGGTCAGGTTGGTCAGGACGGTCTTGACGCCCTCCAGACCCTCACCGGCGGCCTTTTTCAGCTCGTCCTTCACGTCCACGGCCAGGCGGCGGAATATCTCGGCGATGATCTTCTTTTTCTCCTCGTCCGCGCCGGCGTACTGCTTCAGCAGCGCCGCGCCGCCGGCCAGACCGCCGCTGCGGAGGTCGTCCAGCGTCCGGGCTTTGCCGGACAGAGAGAGTACGTCAAACAGCGCGTCGGTGAACTGCTCGCGCTCGGCGGGGGTCATGGAGCCGATCCACTCCCGGAGCACATCGTCGGAGAGCCTGCCCATCTGGGAGCGCTGGCCCAGGTGGACAAAGCGGGGGCCCACCACGCTCCAGGACAGGGGCTCGTGCTGCATGATGGAACGGTTGGCGCTGTCGATAACGGCGTAGTCCTCGGCGTGTTCCAGCAGGACGCCTACGATGGAGGACTCGGGGATATAGGTGTGCAGCTTATCGGCCACCCGGCGGTATTCCGGGGTGTCCAGCATATCCCGGGCGAAGCCGGGGCCATCGTTGTTATAGGCGGACAGCAGGCGGTCCTTCTGCAGCTCGGCAGGCAGATAGATGGCCGCCCAGGCGGCCAGATTGCCGCCCTTGCTGTGGCCGCCGATACGCAGGGGCAGGGCGGGGCAGAGGGATGCCATCTCTGTAGCGTAGGACACGGCGCGCGTCTGGGCGGGGACGGCGGAGAGGAAGCTCATGTTGAAGTCCTCTTTCCAGCCGGCCAGAGAGGTGTCAGTGCCCATGAAGGCGACGAACAATGTGCCGTCGGGCACCAGGAAGGAGAGCGCGTCGAACTGCTTGGCGCTCTGTTCGTCGTATTCGTGGGTATAGCCGAACAGGCGCAGGTCCCGGAAGCGTTCGGTCTGTGCCGCCAGACGCAGCAGGGGGAGATAGCTGAGCTCGGAGAGGCCCAGCTGGTCATCCTTGTCAGTGAGCAGGGGTGCGACCTGGGCCAGGGTGGGCGCCGCGGCGGGGTCCTTGGTATGGACCGCGTCGATGCGGCGGAAGTTGATATAGGAGAGGATGCACAGCACCAGGTTGTCCACCTCGTTGAAGCCGTCACGGGCAAAGGTCAGGTCGCCGCGCCAGCGGAGGTAATCAAAGGGGGTGCCGTTGACGGGGGCCAGCTGCTTGGGTGTGTTCTTTTCCATATAGACCTCCTTGCGTATGGTATATGCAGTATACCACACTTTGCCCGCGGCCACAACGGGCAGCGCGGCAAAAAATGTTTGGCGAAAAATGTTTGGCGAAAAATGTTTGGCGAAAAATGTTTACAGTTGCGGCGTTGACGATGGGGGACTTCTATTGTATAATAAACTGATTTATTATGGGGAGGGTCCGTCTGTATGTGGATCGCGAAGGATTGGAAGGATTATGAGCTGCTGGACTGCGGCGGCGGCGAAAAGCTGGAGCGCTGGGACCGGCAGGTATTGGTGCGCCCCGATCCCCAGGCGATCTGGGAGACGGACAAGACCACGCGGCTGTGGCGCGGCGCAACAGGACGCTATTCCAGGTCTTCTACCGGCGGCGGTCATTGGGATAAAGGCAAGCTGCCGGAAAGCTGGCAGGTGCATTACAAAGACCTGACATTTCAGGTGAAGCCTATGAACTTCAAGCATACGGGATTGTTCCCTGAGCAGGCGGTAAATTGGGATTTCGCCATGGACAAGATACGGCATGCCGGAAGGCCTATCCGGGTGCTGAACCTGTTTGCCTATACCGGTGGGGCTACGGTAGCCTGCGCCAAGGCGGGCGCGTCCGTGTGCCATGTGGACGCGGCCAAGGGTATGGTGGCCTGGGGTAAGGAGAACGCCCGGCTATCCGGCCTGGGCGAAGCGCCCATCCGCTGGATCGTGGACGACTGCGCCAAGTTCGTGGAGCGTGAGATACGCCGGGGTAAGACCTATGATGCCATTATCATGGATCCGCCCTCCTACGGGCGCGGGCCCGGCGGCGAGGTGTGGAAGTTAGAAGACAATCTGTATCCCTTTCTGGAGCTGTGCAGCCGGGTGCTGTCGGACAAGCCGCTGTTCGTGGTATTGAACAGCTATACCACGGGGTTGGCGCCGTCGGTGCTGGGGTACATATTGCAGCTGCTGGTAGGGCGGAAATTCGGCGGCACGGTCACATGGGACGAGCTGGGCCTGCCCTGCACGGAAAGCGGCATGGCGCTGCCCTGCGGCGCCACGGGAAGATGGTTTTCCGAGTAAACAAGAACGGAAGTAATTGCGTATGGCAGTGATGATAGAGACAAGGAACCTGACCTATACGTACCCTGCGCCGGAGGGGGAGACAAATCCTCCAGCCCTGCGGGATGTATCGGTACAGATCGAAAAGGGCAGCTTTACGGTGGTGCTGGGCCACAACGGCTCCGGCAAGTCCACCTTTGCCAAGCACCTGAATGCGGTGCTGCTGCCGTGCGGCGGTGCCGTGTATGTGGACGGAATGGACACGCGGGACGAGAAGCTGCTGCTGGAGATACGGCGGCGGACGGGTATGGTGTTCCAGAACCCGGACAACCAGATCGTGGCCAACGTGGTGGAGGAGGATGTAGCCTTCGGCCCGGAGAACCTGGGTGTGCCTACGGCGGAGATACGCCGGCGGGTGGACGACGCGCTGGCGGCGGTGGGCATGGAGCAATTCGCTGCTCTCCGGCGGGCAGAAGCAGCGCATCGCCATTGCGGGTATTCTGGCCATGGAGCCGGAGTGCATCGTGCTGGACGAGGCCACGGCTATGCTGGACCCGGCAGGACGGCGTGAGGTCATCGACACCGTGCTGCGGCTGAACCGGGAACAGGGTATTACCGTGGTGCTTATCACCCATCACATGGTCGAGGCGGAGCGTGCAGACCGAGTGATCGTGATGAACGACGGCGAGGTAGCGATGGACGGTATGCCGCGGCAGGTGTTCTCACAGGTGGAGCGCCTGCATGAGCTGGGCCTGGCGGCGCCGGATACGGTGGAATTGCTGTATCGGCTGCGTCAGGGCGGCATGGACGTGCCGCTGGACGCCCTGACGGTAGACGAGTGCGCCGATACCATTTGCCGCGCTTTCGGCGAGGCGGAAGGGAAGTAACATTGGAACCGATTTTGCAGATAGAGGACCTGACCCACACCTATTCGGCGGGGACGCCGTTCCAGCGCAGCGCCGTGGAGGGGCTGAGCATGACTGTGGGCGCAGGGGAGTTCTTGGGCGTGATCGGACACACCGGGTCCGGTAAATCCACGCTGATACAGCATCTGAACGGGCTTTTGCAGCCCACGTCCGGGCGTATTCTCCTGGAGGGGGAGGACATCTGGGCGGATAAGTCAAAACTCCGGCAGGTGCGTTTCAACGTGGGGCTGGTGTTCCAGTACCCCGAGTATCAGCTCTTTGAGGAAACAGTGTATAAAGACATCGCCTTCGGACCAGGGAACATGGGCCTCTCCAAGGAAGAAATCGACAAGCGGGTCCGGGAGGCGGCGGAGTTCGTCGGCCTGCGGGCGGAACTCCTGGAAAAAAGCCCCTTCGAGCTTTCCGGCGGGCAGAAGCGCCGGGTGGCCATCGCGGGAGTCATCGCCATGGAGCCGAAGGTACTCATCTTGGACGAGCCCACCGCCGGCCTCGACCCTAAGGGGCGGAATAAAATCCTTGACCAGATCAAAGCCTACCACGAAAAGGTCCAAAATACCATCCTCTTAGTCTCCCACAGTATGGAGGACGTGGCAAACTACGCCGACAAGGTCCTCGTCATGAATGAGGCCAAGGTTTTCGCCTACGACACGGTAGAAAACGTCTTTGCCCGCAGCGACGAATTAAAAGCCATCCGGCTGGCGGTCCCTCAGGTGACGAACGTTTTCCACAAGCTCCGGGACGAGGGGCTGGACGTTCCTAAAAACGTCTACACCGTGGGCTACGCCAAGAAGAAGATTCTCAAGGCTTTGGAAGAGAAGGGGGTGTTCCCCCATGCTTAAAGACATCACTATCGGGCAGTATTTCCCAGGGCAATCGGTGGTTCACCGCTTGGACCCCCGGATGAAGATTCTCTTAACCATCGGCTACATCGTCCTCTTATTTCTGGCGAACCAGCCGCTGGGGTTCCTGTTGGCGGCCCTGCTGCTGGCAGTCTGCTATTGGGTGGCGAAAATCCCGGTGCGGATGATCGGCAAGAGCTTAAAACCCATCATCCCCATTTTGATTTTCACCGCCGTTTTAAACGTGTTTTTCATCTCCGGCGGCACTGAGCTCTTTCACTGGTGGATTTTTAGGCTCACCACCGGCGGGCTCTACACCGCCTTTACTATGGCGGTGCGTATTGTGCTGCTCATCGCGGGCAGTTCGCTTTTAACTTATACCACGTCGCCCATCACCCTGACCGACGCCATCGAGCGGCTCTTAAAGCCGTTGAAGGTAGTGAAATTTCCGGTTCACGAGTTGGCCATGATGATGTCCATCGCCCTGCGGTTCATCCCCACCCTCATTGAAGAGACCGACAAGATCATGTCGGCTCAGAAGGCCAGGGGAGCAGACTTAGAGAGCGGCGGTGTTATGCAGCGGGCCAAGGCACTGATT
>ERZ827520.3701-NODE-3701-length-12106-cov-2.983321_pt1 | contig 12106 bp, 6 predicted proteins | sample MGYA00519581_ERZ827520 | MGnify/ENA primary metagenome ERZ827520 (study PRJEB31778, sample SAMEA3449339) | human gut metagenome | biome: human gut; feature: human-associated habitat; material: faeces | place: United Kingdom | collected 2010/2012 ...
AAACCCCCCTGCTCGATCCTAGGATCGAGCAGGGGGCTTTTTGCCCGCAGGGCCCCCGCGTCCCTATGTTCTATATTCCTCCGCCACTCAGATCATATTTTTCCGTGATCTCTTCCCCGGCGGCGTTCCACAGGGTCACCGGTTCCAGGTCCAAATGATCGGATGCAATGCGGTTGTCGATCTCCGCAGAGACAAGAAAGCGCTCTTTTTGCGGAAGTTCCAGGCGGTACCGCAACCCCTCCAGCGCAACGGTAATACTTGCAATCTGCCGTCCCGTATTTCTTCCGCCATAGAGCAGGTACTTTCTGCCGCCGCTATGCGCATGACTCATATCCCTTCCTCATTTTCATACAGAGCATAATACAGGAGGGGGCGGAAGTCTGTACACTTCCGCCCCCTCCTTTCCGTGTCGATTGGTCCCGGCACCCGGGGCGCTTTTTTATTCTCCGGGTTCTCTGGGCCGGAGGAGCCCCTCCAGGGGGGACACCGCGCCGTCGGTGGCGGCGGAGAGCAGATAGCCGTAGATGCGGCCCTTCTGCTCCTCGTACAGATCCAGCTTTTGGTAGAGCTCCTTGTACGCGGCAAAGGTCTCCTTCTTGGTCCGGATCAGCCGCCGCAGGCCGGTCTGGGTGTTGACCAGGCTGTCCTCCCGCTTGCGGTAGTAGTACACCGCCCGGGGCACCGCGGCGATGAGCCGGGCGTACTGGATGTACTCCAGGTTGAACAGGAAGTCCTCGCACCAGGCCATCCGGCGGTCGCAGCGCAGACGGTTGGCCTCCACAGTGCTGCGGCGGTAGAGCTTGTTCCACAGTACGCCGTAGTAGTAGTTGGCCGGGGCCTTCACCATCTGCTCGGCAAACTCCCGGCGGGTCATGACGCCGCCGGTTTTGATGTGGCCGCGCCGGGCCTGCCGCTCCCCGGCCACCCGGTAAAAGTGGGCGATCACCAGGTCGCAGCCGGTAATCTCCGCGGCCCGGACGAAGGTCTCGGTGGCGTCGGGGGCAAGCCAGTCGTCCCCGTCGGCAAACTGGAGGTACTTGCCCTCGGCCAGGTCCATGGCCTGATTCCGGGCGTCGGACACGCCGCTGTTGGACTTGTGCAGGGCGATAAAGCGGCTGTCGGCGGCCGCCGCCCGGTCACACAGGGCGGCGGAGCCGTCGGTACTGCCGTCGTCCACCAGAAAGCACTGGAAATTGGAGTAGCTCTGGGTCCGGATGCTCTCTACGCACTGCTCCAGGTAGGGCGCCACGTTGTAGACCGGAACGATGATGCTGACCAGGGGCTGATTCACGGCTCAGGGTCCCGGTTCAGGCGGCCGTCTCAGGCGCGGCGGTCTCCATCCCCAGCTCCTCGAAGGGCACCACAACGGCGCCGGCGGGGGGTTCCACGGCGGGGGTCTTGTCGGTGGTCTTATAGTCGCCGGAGATGGTCATGTTCATGCTCATCAGGCCCAGCAGATCCATCTTCATCTCGGCGGTCATGTGGTTTTTCTCATCCATGCCCATGGTCATGGTCATGACCTCAGTGGTCTCGCCAGTCTCGGCGCCGGTGACCATGGTCATCTTGATGTCCATGGCGTAGCCCACCACCTTGTCGTTCTTGGTGTTCAGGGTGAAGGACAGGGTCATGTCGGCGCCGTCCTGGGTATAGGTGTAGGCGGTGGTGTAGTCGCTGCCGTTCTTCTGGAAGCCCTCGTCGGAGAGCAGCTTGGCGGCGGAATCCACCAGGCCGGCGACGGTGGCGTAGGCGGTGTCCTTATCGGACAGGTCGGCGCTCTGGAGCATGGCCTCCAGCATGACGGAGGCGTCCAGGGTCTTGGACAGGTCCATCAGCTCGGCGTAGTCCATGCCCAGTTGCTCAAACAGGGCGCCCATATCCATGGAGTACCAGGTGTCGGCGGGCAGGCCGGCGGCCTGCTCCAAAAATGCTCCGCCCAGGCTGATATAGAGCTGTCCGGCCTCCAGATCGCCCCGGAGCTCCATATGGATACCTTCCTCGGCAAGGGCATCCAACAACTCGGTATCGCTGGCGCTCATACCTCCGTTCTGGCCATCCGTCAGAGCCTTCAGGAAGGGGCGCAGATCCATAGTCAGGCCCATAGCGGCGTCCATCTTCGCGCCGCCGGCCATGACGCCCTCCAGAGTGCCGTCCAGGATAATGGGCGCAGATTCCGCCGTACTTCCCAGAAGAAGGCCCGTCATGTCCAGAGAGGCGTCAAAGTCGGCGTTCATGTCCCAGATTCCCGTGCGGTACTTCTGGCCGTATGCCAGGTATTTTTCCAGATAGGTAAAGTCATACTTGGATAGGGTCTCCTCCACCAGCTTTTCCATGTCAATGAGGATCACGGTGCGGTCCCAGCCCACGGCGCAGCCAAAGGCCTGAGCGGCGAAGCGTACGGGCACATAGGTGCGGTTGTCGTGGGCGTAGGGGGCCGCGTCCATGGGGATGTGGGTGGTGACGCCGCTGCGCTCCACGGTGGCTGCTGTGCCGCCCAGGGCCATGGTGACGGTGGTGCCGTCCCGAACGGCGGTAATGGTCTGAGCGGCGGGGGAATAGCTTACCTCGGCCCCCATGGCCTCAAACACGGTGCGCACAGGCAGGAAGGTGCGGCCGTCCCTCGCCTCAGGTGCGGCGTCAGGGAAGGACAGATTCCGGCCGTCCAGTTGGACGGAGATGCCGGTGGATGGGGCGGAGGCGGGGACGGACTCCGCGGCCAGGGCGGAGGTGCCGGTACCCAACAGGGCTGCCGCACAGGCGACAGCCAGGGCGCGCTTGGGAAGTGTGTGCATGATTCCATTCCTCCTTTTGTCAGTAGAGCCACTATAGCACGCTTTTTTTGCGGTGACAAGAGGGCGGGAGCTCTTCTTATGAGGAAAAATCAAATTTTTTACTTTGCTTAGTCATGTTTGGAATAATCATCGCAGAGCCCCCGTGATACTGTCAACTGAGGTTACCTATCTTTGGGATAAACGGGGTGCGGAGCTTGAGGATCTACAGACCGGGCGGGGCTGAGCCAGGAGCAGCTCGCAGTATTGCCTGAGGAAATGACCCAAACAGACTTTTAAAGAGCCACCTCTAAAACGGCGGGGCTATGATGAGAAAAATGAATAGGACGGTAACACATCTTTAACTTCATAGGTATTGCTACACGCACTCTTTTTTGAAAGAGGTCAGAGAAATGCACACACGAGTATTCCACGGTGCGCATATTGTCGGAGAGACGCCGCTCATCAGCAAGGGTATCGGTGACAGTGCCAAAGATGTCAGGGAGCTGTTGTAGGGCAACAAGGTATTAATCAATTTTTTTAATATAAAACATACGTGAAAAAATGGCGTTTGAATTTTGCTCTCTTTCCCGTTCCCAAGCAAGCGGCGCAAAATCCAGGGGGGCGTGATTCAGTACATCCCCGCGCACAACATAATCCTGTATGTAGTCGATATTGCATTGCTGGCGCATAGAGATATGATACAGAAAGTTGTCATCAAGGCCGGTCAAGTGGAATTTTACGGGAATCGGCTGTTCATAGGTGTGCTGTATTACTGTCGCGATGGCCTCGCTTTTATCTTCAGAAACTACGATATAAGACGTTACGCCGTCGCAATTGTTATCGTAAACGCTATCGATCAAATGGTACTGGCCGTATTGCAGCAGGGCACGATGCTTCTTGTAAAAGGCAATTTGTTTTTTCATACAGGCCAGTTCTTCCTCCGAGGCCTTTGTCAGATCATATTCGTAGCCAAGGATCCCCGCCGCAGCGACATTGAATCGTGATTCCAAGGGGGTGGTGTTACCGGTCTGATGATTGGGAACGATGGACACATGAGCTGACATCACGCTCTGGGGAATGCCGTAGAGACTGCCCTCCTGAATTTTTGTTCGCATCCGCGCGTCGGTATTGTCGCTTGTCCAAATCTGCGGAGTGAAGCACATGAGCCCCAAATCATACCGTGCGCCGCCTCCCGCGCAGCCTTCAAAGAGCACCTGCGGATACCGCATGGTAAGGGTTCCGATTAATCGATAAAAGCCTTGCATAAAGCGATACAGGAACATACCCTGGTTTTTGAGTGTCCTGGAATAGAACTCCGTCATGAAGCGATTACAATCCCATTTGATGTAGTCCGCCCGGCAGCGTTCGATAACCCCTGCGATTTGCTCAAGAAGGTAGTTGACGACCTCTGGGTTGGCCAAGTCGAGAATATACTGGTTGCGCAGTTGAATAGGAGTGCGTCCGTCAATAGTCACAGCCCATTCAGGATGAAGACGGTACAACTCACTGTTTGGATTCACCATTTCCGGTTCCACCCATATGCCGAATTGCAATCCGATTTCTCGTATCTTTTCCGCGAGAACCTGGATGCCCCCCTCTGTTTTCTCTAAGTTATCTGACCAGTCACCGAGTCCGGATGTATCGTTGTTGCGTGTGGAAAACCAGCCATCATCCAAAACGAATAGCTCGACACCAATATTTTTTGCCTTTTTTGCAAGCTCCACTATTTTTGGAACGGTAAAATCAAAGTAGGTTGCCTCCCAGTTGTTGATAACCACCGGTCGCTCCGCCCGAGCGTACATACCGCGCAGAATATGACGATTAACAAATTTGTGCATCTCACAGGTAATGGCGTCCCGTGAGGGGGCATACACCTGCACTGCTTGCGGTGTGGTGAACGCCTCTCCGGCACCCAGTTCGCAGGAGAAAGCGAAGTCGTTCATCCCAACCAGGACGCGCGTTTTATTGGCATAGTTAAGTTCCACGCTCTCCTTGTGATTTCCGGTAAAAAGAAGGTTATAGGCGTACCAGTCATCATATCGGCTGCGTTGCAGCATGATAAACGGATTGGTCAAGGCGGAGGACATACCGTTGAGGGATTCGTTGACAAAAACACCGATACTGAGAGGATGCGTTTTTCGCATCCGTTCATGGCCCCAGTCTCCGTTGAAAGTATAAGCGGTGTAATCTCCGCCTACTAAATCTGATTGTAGGCTCATCAATCTGCGCACGGTGATGGTATTTTCACCTTTATTCACAAGTCGGAATGCGGATGTTAGGACATCCGTGTCTTGAAAGCAGCCGATATACTGATACAATTCCGTCTGGGTACGGTTGTCAACGTAGCGAATTTCCAGCAATTGAGCGACGGAATGAGCTTTCGGCATACCATCGGATTCATAATCCCCCACCTCACGAATACCCATGAACCGGAAATCGTTGACATAAGAGCCGTCCGCGTTTTGAATCAGAAGAAGTGGTTCCCGAACGTCCGTGTTTCCAGGGCAGGAAATGGAGGCGAAACGGCCCGCCTCGTTTTTGCACAGGATGTCGAAATCTTCTCCATCCTGGAGCTTCCGGCCATAATGAATCGGCATGAGGTAGCTCTCAAACGGCTCGTAAGTATAGTAAGGCTGGATCTCCTTATGACACACCTTAAACAGCAGGGTGGTGTGCGGCGTATCGATCTTCAAATGTTTATCTGTAAGCTGAAACATAACGTCTCTCCTTGATTATGGTAGGGTAGGACGGCCTGTTTGGTAACCATCGGGCAGAATAATCGAGCGAACACCTCTCTCCAGAATAATTTCCAACGTCTGTCCCGCTATGGGAAAGCGTGCGGTTCCGCATATGGACGAATCGGGTTCGGTCAAATATACGGTTTTGCTCACTGGATCGAACCCCCAATATCCAAAAACGGCGCGTGCAAGCAGTACGGTCAAATAGGACGCAAAGCCATGTGCACAGCTGGCGGTCGCCTCATTGTTTTCCCACAGCGTCATGGTACGATCGGCCATACGCAGAAAATACGCCTGGCATTCCGCTAACAGGATTTTACGCTCATCCGAACGGCTGAGCCAGTCATAGCGCAGAAAATTGCCGATGAATGCGTTGGATGGAAAAATATCGGTATGCACATATGAAGAACGCAGCGGACCGAATTGTTCCACCATGGTTTGATAAAGCACGGGATCCTCGTCCTTGGTTGCGATCCCAAACCGGAATGCGTAATATTGGCAAGTTTCTGTAATGTTTCCCGTCGCCACGAGCCGTCCATTCTTCCTAAGGAGATTATCCTCAAAAAAACGGCCGTTGAACGACAGGCGGCGAATGACGGCACGGAGATTGTTGGCGCGCTGTCGATAGACTTCCTCGCCGTACAGCCGAGAGGCGCAGAACAGAGCCTGATAGTAGAGCATATTAGTGGGAAAATTGACGTCCTGAACAAAGTCTGCGCATTTACTCCACTCTACAAATACCCAGCCAGGCAGATTCTCCAGCAAGCCGTATTCGTTTTCATAGGACTCCAGCCAGTCCAACAGGCTTCGGATTTTTTCCCCAAAGGCGTTGATCAGTTCCTCGTCGCCCGTTCGCCTTTGGTAATCCTCCAACTCAATGATCAGAAACATAGCCCAGTTGGGAATATACTGGCCATCGTTGTGATCGGCCGGGTAACACATAGGTGGCATGGAAGCAGGAAGTTCAGGCAGCGGAGGGGCAAGCCGATAACTCTCCAGGAGATTCCTTTCCACCCGATTGCAACCTGTCAGCAATGCTTCTGCCTGTGCGGTAAAAAAGCTGTCACAGAGCCAGCCAGCTCGTTCTCGCGACGGGCAATCGGTAAGCACGTCGATGGCATTTTGCGCAAAGGTTCGCACACCGGCCTCGAATATTTGGTTTAACTCTGGTCGATCGGTACAAAATATGTCTTTTGGGATGCTGGGATTTTCATAGGGGATATGATACACGCGTTTTAGACGTATCCGGCCCTTTACTGCAATTTTTAAATAGCGGAATGTATATGGCTCAAAGGAGCAGAGGCGGTACTCGCCTTTTTTTAGGCTATATTTGATGACGTTGCAGCATTCTAGCCGTGAAAAACTCAGAGGAAGCGCTTTGCTGTTAAAAAAAGTGCGTAGGTGAATATCATCTAAAGCCTCATGCCAGAGGATTTCATCAAATGTAAAAAAGACAATGACATCGGTCTCGGCACATAGTTCGGCTCCAATAAACGATGTATAATTCATACCCGCGTCTAAAAGCAGGTATTCATTCTCATACACATCCTTTTTTAGTACCTCTGCATAGGGATGAAAATCGATTTCCGCCAGTTCCTCGACCGGAAATTCCTCCAGTTCGTCCAGACTATATCCCTTGAGTTTATCACCGATTTTCGTAATGCAGCGGTCTCGAAAATGGTATGGATGCTGGTTTTTACATAGCGTACCCTGTTCCACCGCATTGGTTAGCTCTGTTAAGTTCAGAATCGGAAGAGATAAGTCGCTGGTATGCAGGGTGTTTCCACGAACCTCCACGGCAGTATCCTGCGGATAGGGCACATTCTCTCCTACATACAGTGCGCGGCGATCATTCTCCATGCGGTAGCTTTCAGAAAAGGGTCGCTGAAAGCTGTATCGAGGGACTTTCCGCACTCGGTCGTCCAAACGAAACACCTGAAAATCTTCGGTATTCGCTATCGGTTTATCTCCGACTAGAATGGTACATATAAAAAAGGGCGGCTCTTCCACACAGTAAAAGCCATTGATGCCGTAATAGGCCACCTCTACAACCAGCGTGGAATCCTTACGGGAAGCCAGTGGGATTTCAGACAGCAGGCTGTGTCCATGAGCGGTGCGCATGGGACCTCGGAACAGCAGGTCACCGTCCTGAAAAAGCATACAAGCGTTGGAAGCCGCCAGGCGGATTCGGCTGTCAGGAGGAAGTGAGATCGTCAGACGAAACGCGTAGGTTACATTTTTCTCGTCGGCCTGTATGGCGGGAAACAGCATATTCATTCTCATAACCTCTATTTGCAATTACATGACGGGAAGTTTTCCGCTATGTATAATATACTACCGTTGCAAAACAGGCCTGTCAACGAATTGGGGCTTGCAAATAGGTGGACGAATATGACGTGATTCCGTTAAGAGTATGAATGCTATTCAATAAATTTTTAAAAATTAGTGCAGAAAACAAAAGGAAATTCTCCAGACTTATTTCAATAAAATGAGGTGGACTTTTATGAACACTTCCAATGCTTGGTCGATTGACAAGGTAAAATGGAGTGGATACAATTGAAACATAAGGTTCATTGGTAAAAATAGACGTAAGTTATTCGTAAGGCTACCATATGAATTGGAGGAACGATGTATGAAAAACTATAAACGGCACTTCTTGCTGGCGTTATCTTGTCTGGTGCTTTGTATGTTTGCAGCGGCGTGTGGGACTCCCAGATCCACGGTTGTAAAAAAGGTATTGAAAGGTGCATCGGCCTCGTTTACGCAGGCGTGGGATTATCTGCAACTTAACGAAGAGCCGAGTGCCAATTTTTGGGTGAAGACAACTGTGCTGTCGAATTATCGTTCGGATGAGCGTGGACGTCGGGCCGGCACCATATATTTCCGCACAGATGCGGGAGAAACGTATTTGTTCGTCGACAAAGCGGACGCTACCGCTACAGTTGCCACTGTGTATATGGTGGGACGGACGAAGGATGGCGAAGCAAACCGAGCCTACGCTACGGAAATTCCTTTTGAGGGCGCGAATCACCAGGCGACCATTCAGGTACTTTTCCACAATGGCATATATTATCTGCAAATCGACGGACACTGGACAGTCATTGATGGAAGTACCACGCCGGTCTCGTCCGAGGGAGACTATGATTTTTTTACCAAAGCAGAAAAGCTATATGGCATTGGAAACAGCGGTGTGGGATCCTCAACACATGAAAATGTGACCGGCGGTGCGCAGGTTGAGGAGAAACTGAAGGAGTGTCAGGTGAATTTGACAATCCGCTGCGCAGACGGCGGCACGGCGGTTTTAAGCGATACGACCGTCCTGATGGGCCAAGAGGTCACCCTGACGGTGACGCCGGCCGAGGAAAGTCTAGTACCCACGGTGACCTATGCAGGACGGCAGATTTCCGCCAGCGGTCTGAATACCTATACGTTCAAGGCAACAGAATCCGGGGATGTGACGATAACTTTCACCCGTGCATATCTTGTGGAGGGGAATTACGGCTATGCGGACGGCCTGTATGCAAATGGCGATGAGGTTACGGTGCAGTCGAAAACCGCGGGATTGTTCGGCACGGCAGCGAACGGGAAGTTTCGTATTCGCCTGCCCGCGGGAACGCACAGCGTGATCCTGACCAGCGCTCGTTTTGAAGCAATAGGCTTTGATGTGACGGTGCGGGAAAAGGATGTGCGCGTGACCGGAAACAACCGATTTACCCAAATTAAGTTCGAGAGCGGCAATGTACCGGCTGATGGCCGCTATCGGCTGCAAAATGGCAATTACGAGTTGTTTGCAGGCGTATCGCTGAAGAATTTTTATGCCACGATGCGTGTCGAGCGTATGGACAAGGGTGAATCCACCAGTGGCATATACTACTATACGCAAGGCTCGGTCAGTCCGGTCAAAATTCTATTGCTCAAGGCGGAGAACGACACGGTAAAAATCCGTCTGACGAGGGGAAAAGGCTGGGACGATCGGTCCGATCGGGATTATACGACCGCTGTACCATGGAAAGAGGTATACCGGCTGTCGGTGTTCAGCTTCGACGACACCCTGTATGTGGGAATTGATGACAATTGGCTGGCCATAGATCGGAAAACAGCCTATACGCCAGTTGTCAAAAACGCGGATTTCGACGAGGCGACGGTTTGGAACGCGGGAGCGGAGAAAACCTTCGGCGTATTTGCCAACGGTGAAAGCGGCGTAGGATTTCCGATTACAGAGATTGCGTACACGGCCGGTACACAGGAGGTCAGGAACGCCTGTTATGCGACGCTCAAGGTGGATTGCTCCAATAAAGACGTTCAGGCGGTTTTAAATAAGACGAAAGTTCTCAAAGGCACCGAACCGGTAGTACTGACGCTTAAGGGCGCGGACGACCGCTATATGGTGACTGTCACCTATGCGGGACGGCAGATTCCAGCCAGCGGAAATCATACATATACTTTTACACCCGCGGAATCGGGAAGTGTAAAAGTGTCCCTTACCCGTGTCTATCCCGTAACCGGCGGTTACGGCTATGCGGACGACCTGTACGCAAAGGGCGATACAGTCATGGTGCGCTCCCAAACCACCGGAATTTATGGAACGGCGGCCGATGGCAAATTTTGTATACGCCTGCCCGATGGACGGCATACCCTCGTCTTGACCAGCGCCCGCTTTGAATCGATACGTTTCGATGTCACCGTGCGCGGCGGCCGGGTGGACATCCCGGATATGAAGCGATTCTCCCAAGTGAAGTTTGCGGTGGGGAAAGTGCCGAACGGGGGAAACTATACACTGCGAAACGGCGATTATGAACTGTTTTCCGGTGTCTCGCTGAAAAACTTCTTCGTCACGGCCACCGTGCGGCGCATGGATCAGGGAGAAGCGACCAGCGGCGTATTTTTCTACGCCGGCGGGGCCAGTCCCGTCAAGGTGTTGCTGCTTCGGGCCGATGACGGCAACACAAAGATCCGCCTGATGAGAGGCGTAGGCTGGGACGATCGATCCGACCGGGATTATGCCACCGCAATCCCCTGGAAAGAAGTTTTTAAGCTTTCGGTACTTAGTTACGGCGACACGCTGTATGTGGGTATTGATGAAAAATGGACAGCCATCAACCGGGACACCCCTTATAAAGAAGTAGTCAAAAACGTAGCATTTGATCCAGCGACTGTGTGGAATGCAGAAGCGGAAAAAACTTTCGGCTTGTATGCGAACGGTGAGAGCGACGAGGGCTTTCCGGTAACGGATATCGCCTACAAGGCTGGCACACAGGAGGTTAAGAACGCCTGTTATGCGACGCTGACGGTGGATTGCGCCGACAAAAATGTAAAAGTCGTTTTGAACAAAGCCAACGTGCTGAAAGGTACCGAGCCGGTAACCCTGACCCTAAACGGCGTGGATGATCGCTATATGGCTGAGGTAACTTTCGAGGGACGGCGGATAGCGCCTGATGAGAACGGTAAATATACCTTTATCCCCGCCCGCTCCGGTACGGTGACAATAACTTTTACCCGCGTCTACTTGGTAGAGGGCAGCTACGGTTATGATGCAGGTCTGTATACGACGGGCGATCAGGTCGGTATTTATTCGGAAACAGCAGCTTTGTACGGGACGGCGGGCGACGGGAAATTCCGCATCCGGCTGCCCGACGGTACCCACAGCCTAGTGCTGACTAGTGAGCGGTTCGCGCCGGTGCGATTCGAGATTGTTGTTAAGGCCGACAATGTCCATATAGAGGAACAAAAGCAGTTTAAAGATTTGAAATTCGTCAGTGGTCATACAACAAAAGGCAGCGCTATCACGCTGCCCCCCAAGAGCTATGAACTGTTTGCCGGAGTGTCCATGAAGGATTTCTTCGCCACGGCCCGTGTGCAGCGCATGGATCAGGGCGAGGCGACCAGCGGTATTTACTACTACGCCGGGGGGAACAGCCCGGTGAAAGTGCTTCTGCTAAAAGCGGACAACAATATGTTTAAAATCCGCCTGACCAGGGGACTGGACTGGGACGACCGGTCGGATCGCGACTATACGACCGCAATCCCCTGGCAGGAGGAAGCCTGTCTCTCGGTACTTAGCGTCGGTAACACGCTGTATGTGGGCATCGACGATCAATGGACGGCTATCGGCCCGGACACCCCACACAAAGTGGTGGTGCACAATGTGGATTTCGATGAGGCGACGGTTTGGAACGCGGGCGCGGAAAAATCCTTTGGCGTGTTCGCCAATGGTGACAGCGCGGTCGGTTTCCCTATTACCGGGATCGCATATCAACCGGGAACTCGGGATGCGTGCATGGCCGATTTGACGGTCCGCTGCGAGGATGAAGGCGTGACGGTGCATCTGGACAAAACCAGCGTACTCAAAGGGACTGAACCTGTGACGTTGACGCTCTCCGGTTTGGATGACACCCGCGCGGCTACCGTCTCATTCGGCGGACATATGCTGACCGCAACCGGGGACAACACCTACACCTTTACAGCTGCGAAGTCAGGTGTTGTTGAAGTGAGCATCACGCGTGTCTATCCGGTGGAGGGCCGCTATATATATGCTCAGGGCCTGTATGCGCACGGCGACACGGTTACCATTCGTTCGGAGACGGCGGGTATCATCGGGAC
>ERZ827520.3704-NODE-3704-length-12103-cov-2.719705_pt1 | contig 12103 bp, 9 predicted proteins | sample MGYA00519581_ERZ827520 | MGnify/ENA primary metagenome ERZ827520 (study PRJEB31778, sample SAMEA3449339) | human gut metagenome | biome: human gut; feature: human-associated habitat; material: faeces | place: United Kingdom | collected 2010/2012 ...
CCTTAAATCTGGATGAAGTACGGAAGTTGCTGGAGTCCGGGCAAAAGTTCGACAAAATAAAGGATATTACGACCTTCTTTGGAAAGAACTTTGCCACGCAGGGATATTCCTATGACTTTGCCATCTACAAAGCCATCCGAGCGAAGAAAAGCACGGCTTCAAAAGTCCGAATGAAACAGACCGAGCTGAAAAAATATATATTTATTATCGACGAGATCAACCGCGGGGAGATATCCAAAATATTCGGCGAGCTGTTCTTTGCAATAGACCCCGGTTATCGCGGCAAAGCCGGAGAAATCTCCACGCAGTATTCCAATCTGCATTCCGACCCAAACGAAAAGTTCTATATTCCGGAGAATGTCTATATCATCGGCACCATGAACGACATTGACCGCTCTGTGGACAGCTTTGATTTTGCCATGCGCCGCCGCTTCCGTTTCGTGGAACTCCGGGCAGATGAACGTCTTGAGATGCTGTCATCGTTGGAAAACGAGGAACTGGAAGCTGAGGCAATCAAGCGAATGTCTGCTCTCAACAAAGAGATTGCAGCCGTTGAAGACTTGAACGAAAACTACCAAATTGGTGCGTCTTATTTTCTGAAGCTGAAAACGCTTGATTTCAACCAGCTTTGGACCGATTATTTACACCCCCTCCTGCGGGAATACATTCAGGGAATGTATGATGAGGAAGGTCTTATGAATCGCTTTGCAAAAGCATACGGTTATCCGAAAACCGTATGGGGTGATACAAATGAAGCTGCTCAAAATCAAGGATAATTCACTGCATAAAAAGGACGCCTTTTCTCCTATCGGAACTCTGACAGGAAAAATTGCAGATAAGACATTGGAGCAGCTTGAGCGCGAAGGCATATTTGTATTTCCGGAAATCGTAAAAGATGCAAGAGATATTACGCGCGATCAAATGGTGCTGCAGAGTGTCAATGATGTCTATCATTCCAGCAATGTAATGGGCTTCGTTGGCTGCGGTGATGAGCGGCTTGTCATTGAGTCTCGCTTCTGCGGAACAGGTGAGGATCACTTTTTCCAGTATCTTTTGGATAAGGTTCTGGATTTTCCGAACATTGTTGATTTGGAGTCCGATGCCGATCCGGATAATCGACTGTTCAGTTTTCTGTTTCCGTATTACCTCAAGACGGCTATGCGGAAAGGCTTGTTCAAGACGTATATCTGCCGCCGATATAATGACTGGAATGTCAAAGGTACTGTCGATTTTGCAAGACATATAGAACAGAACACACCGTTTCTCGGAAAAGTCGCATACAGTCAGCGTGAGTTTTCTTACGATAACGACCTAATGGAACTGGTTCGCCACACCATAGAGTTTATCAAGAGAAAACCTTACGGCAACAGGCTCCTCGTCAAAGTAAAAGACGAGGTAGCCATCGTAATCGATGCAACCCCGGGATACGAGTCCTGTGACCGCCGGAAAATCATTGAGCAGAACAAAAAGAGCGCCGTCCGCCATGCGTATTTCAAGGAATACCTCACTTTACAGAGATTGTGTCTCCTGATACTTCGGCACCAGAAGCACCAGCTCGGTTCGGGAGTACGGCAAATCTATGGCATACTGTTTGACGGCGCATGGTTGTGGGAGGAATATATCAGTTCGCTTATTGATGATAAATTCTATCATCCGATGAACAAGAACGGCAGCGGCGCACAACGACTGTTTGACGGAAACGTCGGCCTTGTCTACCCTGACTTTATCAGCCGTGATACCGGAGAGCGGATCATTGCAGACGCCAAGTATAAGCCAACAGACAACATCGGCAACCGTGACTATTTGCAGGTGCTTGCCTATATGTTTCGGTTTGATGCCAAAGCCGGCTATTATCTCTATCCCGAAGCGGGCGGCGCAGACGATCGGAAACTATGGATGAACCGCGGTTCAACCTATGAAGATGATGTTATACCCCGCAACGATGTCTTCGTTATCAAGCACGGCTTAAAAATTCCTAATAACGCTCCGAATTATGCAGAATTTGTTGCAAGAATGAAAATCTCTGAGCAGGAATTTCGGAGAGCTTTTTCGCCGAGGGCTGAAGCGGCCGCGCTTGCGCCGTATGCCGGAAAATAAGCAAATCTTTTATCCTTTTATTGCTTTAAATCGATCTGCGTGGTATGATACTGACATTCTACATACTACCAAGAGAGTTGGAAAGAAAATGAAGAGAGAAAACTTCAATTCGCGCATCGGGTTCATTCTTGTGAGCGCCGGGTGTGCCATCGGCATCGGAAACGTATGGAAGTTCCCGTATCTGGCCGGCCAGAACGGCGGCGGGTATTTCGTCCTCTTTTATCTGCTGTTCCTCATCATTATGGGCATCCCCGTGATGACGATGGAGCTGGCCGTCGGCCGCGCGAGCCGGAAGAGCGCCGTTCTCGGCTACAAAGCCCTTGAGCCCGCCGGGAGCAAATGGCACTGGCACGGCTGGGCGTGCGTCATCGGCTGTCTGCTGCTGATGATGTACTATACCACCGTCTCCGGCTGGATGCTCGCCTACTTCTTCAAGTTCGTCTCCGGCGCGTTCACGACCGTCACAGTGGAAACGTCTGACAGCGTGTTTGCCAACATGCTCGGCAACCCCGTGGAAATGGGCATTTTCATGGCGATCACCGTGGCGGGCGGCCTGCTTGTGTGCTCCGGCGGCGTGCAGAAGGGGCTCGAAAAGGTCACGAAGATCATGATGGTGTGCCTCCTGGCGCTCATCGTCGTGCTTGCCGTGCACAGTCTGACGCTCTCCGGCGCGGCCAAGGGCATCGATTTCTATCTGCGCCCGAACATGGACACGATCCGCTCCGTCGGCATTTTCAACGTCATCACGAACGCCATGAATCAGGCGTTCTTTACGCTCAGTCTCGGCATTGCCGCCATGGAGATCTTCGGCAGCTACATGCACGACGACCACACTCTCACCGGCGAAGCGGTGCGCATCTGCGCGCTGGACACATTCGTGGCGATCATGGCCGGTCTCATCATCTTCCCCGCCTGCTTCAGCTACAATGTGGAGCTGGACCATGGCCCCGCGCTCATTTTTATGACGCTGCCCAAAATTTTCCTCGACATGCCCGGCGGCCGCGTGTGGGGCTCGCTCTTCTTCCTCTTTATGACGTTTGCGAGCTTCTCCACCGTGACGGCGGTCTTTGAAAATCTGATCGCGAGCGCGTGCGATAACTGGGGCTGGAGCCGCAAAAAGTCCGTCGGCATCGTCGGCGCGGTGCTCTTTCTTGCCAGCATCCCGTGCGTTCTCGGCTACAACGTCTGGAGCGGCTTCCACCCGATGCCCGGCAAGGACATTCTCGATTTTGAGGACTTTCTCGTCAGCTCCCTGCTGCTGCCGATCGGTTCGCTTGTCTATCTGCTGTTCTGCGTGAGCAAGCGCGGCTGGGGCTTTGATAAATATCTTGCCGAGTGCAACAAAGGCACGGGCATCAAAATGTCCCCGAAATTCAAAGTTTACTTCCGGTACATTCTGCCGATCCTTATCATTATAATTCTGGTCGTCGGGCTTGTGCCCCTGTTCCGGTAAGAGGGTAGTCGCATGGCATCAAGTTATTACAAGCCCTGTCCGGAGCTGGACCGGTGTGACGAGCTGATCGAAAAATACTGGGACACGGAGCAGTACGACAAGTGCTTCGCCGGTCATCTGGAACTTGCCGAAAAGGGCTATCCCCTCGCCGAATGCCAGGTCGGGTACTTCTACTACCGCGGGCTCGGCGTGGAAAAGGATCTCGCCAAGGCGCTTTACTGGACGCAGCGCGCCGCCGAACACGGCGACCGCGACGGGCAGTACAATCTCGCCACACTTTATGAAAACGGCGAAGGCGTTGCGAAGAACATGGACGAGGCCAAGCGCTGGTATCTTCTCGCCGCGCAGCAGAAGCACCGTGAGGCGATTGCCAAATGCCGGAAGTTGAAAATTATGTAAATTTAATTATGTAAATTTATAAACTTAAAAGACAGCGCCCTGCAAAAAGCAGGGCGCTGTCTTGGTTTACATAATTTAAACACCAAGATACTTTTTCTGCTCGTCGGTGAGCGTATCAATGGTGATGCCGAGCGTGGAGAGCTTTTTGCGGGCGATGGCGTCGTCGATCTCGTGCGGGACGCGGATGACGCCGGGGTGAAGCTCCGCGCGGTGGTCGGCAAGATATTTGGCGCTCATAGCCTGCACCGCAAAGCTCATATCCATGATCTCCGCCGGATGGCCGTCGCCGGAGGCGAGATTCACGAGCCGCCCCTCCGCCAGCACGAAGAGCGTTTTCCCGTTCGGGAGGACGTAGCCCTCGATGTTATGGCGCGCCTCGTAGTGCTCCGCGGCCATTTCGCGCAGCGCCGCCACATTGACCTCCACATCGAAGTGGCCGGCATTGGAGAGGATCGCGCCGTCCTTCATCATGGGGAAGTGACGCGCGGAGATCACATCGTCGCAGCCCGTGACGGTAACGAAAATGTCGCCGCGCTTGGCCGCCTCGTCCATCGGGAGGACGGTGAAGCCGTCCATGTGCGCTTCGATCGCGCGCACGGGATCGACCTCCGTGACGATGACCCGCGCGCCGAGACCGTGCGCGCGCATCGCCACACCCTTGCCGCACCAGCCGTAGCCGCAGACCACGACCTCCTTGCCCGCGACGATGAGGTTCGTCGTGCGCATGATGCCGTCCCAGACGCTCTGACCCGTGCCGTAGCGGTTGTCGAACATGTGCTTGCAGTCGGCTTCGTTGACCATGACCATCGGGAAGCGCAGCTCGCCCGCGCGATCCATTGCCTTCAGGCGGTGGATACCGGTCGTCGTCTCCTCGCAGCCGCCGATGACCTGAGAGATAAGCTCCGGATACTTCGTGTGCATCCGGTGGACGAGATCGCCGCCGTCGTCGATAATGATGTTGGGCGCCGTTTCGAGCACGGCGTCGATCGCGCTCTGGTACTGCTCCGCAGTCGCGCCGTGGACGGCGCAGACGTGCATCCCGCCCGCGGCAAGGGCCGCGGCAACGTCGTCCTGCGTGGAGAGAGGGTTGCTGCCCGTGACGTGCATTTCCGCGCCGCCCATTTCCATGACGCGGCAGAGCCACGCGGTTTTCGCTTCCAGATGCACCGAGAGCGCCACGCGCAGCCCGGCGAGAGGCTTCGTTTCGCGGAAGTCCTCCGCGATGGCGGCGAGCACCGGCATATGTCCCGCCACCCAGCGGATTTTCTTTTCGCCCTCCGGCGCGAGAGTGATATCGGCAATATGGTTTTCGTACATGGCTGTACTCCTTTTATGTATTATGCGTTTATCTTATCATCCCGCCGCGCATCGCGCAACCGAAAAAATCGGAGCCGGTCATAATCGACCGGCTCCGATTTTTCAGAGATGCGCCAGATGCAGGGCGAACCACGCGATGACCCCGGCGATGGCGCCCGCCGCGGCATAGAGCGGCGCACGCAGCCGGGCAAAGAGCTTGCCGGTCGTTCGTTTTCCGCCGCCGAGATAGCTGTTCGCCGCGGCGCGCGCTTCGCGCAGCACGTCCTTTTCGCTCACGCCGGACTGACCGGCAAAATCCTCGCGGATGATGAATATGGCCTGCTCGAATATTTTCGGGTCCGGCGATTTTACGACGATGACTCTTTTGGAGATTCCTTTGACCACGGGGAACTCTTCCTCCTCCCGGCAGCGGTTCTTCTCCAAGCATAACCGGTTTTTGCCATCCTTATTCGGTTTACGGCCCACTTTTCCAAACCGCAGCCAGCCGCGCCGCAGACGCTCTCTTCCGCTCATTTGCGCTCCTCCAGCCGGATGGCAAGGACGGTCATGTCATCCTTGTAGCCGTAGCGCTCGCCCGCCTCGTGGACGACGCTGCGGGCCAGAGCACGCATATCCGTGCCGTCGTCGTCGAGCAGAATACGCCGCAGCCACGTATCATCCTCCCGCGTTACAACGCCGTCGCTTGCGATAACAGCGAGCGCACCGGGCCGGATGTGCAGCCGCACGACGTCCGGCGGCTCGCCCTCTCCCGCGAGCACGCCCGCCGCCATCGTCATGCCCTTGACGCGGCGGACATTGCGGCCGCTGCGGATGTACGAAGGCGCGGCGCCGTATTTATAAAACCCCGCCTGACCGGTGAAGAGGTCGATGCACATGAGGTCAATGGCGGCATAGCCCCAGCTCTCGCTGCTTTTTAATAGCATAACGGAGTTCAATATCTTCATCGCCGTGGCGGGCTCCACGCCGGAGCGGAGGAAGCGCTCTAAAATGCGCACCGCCGAGATGGATTCCTTCGCCGCCTGCTCGCCGCTGCCCATACCATCCGAGAGCAGTACACACAGCACGCCCTGCTCGGTTTTGAAATACGTCCCCCGGTCGCCGGAGACCGGCTCTCCCTCCTTTTTCACCGCCGCCACGCCGACCGACACGGCAAGAGGTTCGGCCTCCAGCAGAACAAGACGCGTATCGTTCTGGTTGAACGACGCCGGGCGGCACATGCGGACGCCCAGCGCATCGGATACCTCCTGCATATAGTCCGCTTCCCGAAAGAGGATCGGAAGTCTCGCACTCTCGATCACGGCGCGGAGCCGCCCCGTCGGGTCGCGGAAGACGGATACCTCCGCGTCGATATCGAGCGAGTTGAGATACCGCACAAGACGCCGCTCGGCGATCGTGTCCGAGCCGTTCGCGCAGCGCAGATCCTCGCTGATCGCGTCGAGCACCCCGGCGAGATACCGGTACTGTCCGTAAGCCGCCATGCGGTTCTCCCGCAGCCGTGAGCGGAGCTGCCGCCGGTAGATGAGCGCACGGAGCTCGGAATTGACCGCTGCGGTGAAAGGCGCAGAGCTTTTGCACTGCTCCCGAAAGCGCGCCGGAAGATCGGCGAGCTCCAAATGCCCCCGACGGCGCATGGCAGCGGTGGCGTCGTTCAGGAGCGTGAGCGTATCCATATAGTTTTCCTGCCAGCACTTTTCCTTTCGCGGGCAGCGGACGCAGACCTCCTCCGCGGCGCGGTCGTACACGGTGGCGATGTCGGCGTCGTTTTCCTTGCTCTCTGCGCTGCGGCGCACCGTTTCGTACAGTTCGCGGAACGCGTCCGCAAGAGCGCGCGTCCGAGCGGCGGTGTACCGGCGCATACCGCGTTCGCCCTCGCCGAGAGCGGGACGCTGCACCATGGAGACGATGAACGTCATCGTCTTGGCCGGAAGCACAAAGAAGATCACGGAAGCGCAGAATGCCTCGTACAGTGCCGGGAGGCAGGGGTTCGCCTCCCAATTCCAGAACACGGCGAGCGTGTTGGACGCGAGAAAGATCAACAGAAACACGAGCCGCCCCCGCCGCTTGAGGACGCCCGACATCAATCCCGCGAAGCCGTAGCAAACCGTGAAGATCGGCGTTGCAGGAGACGCAAGATCCATGGAAAGTCCGGTGATGACGCCGATGAGCGCTCCCTCCGCCGCGCCCGCGCCGAACGAGGAAACCATAACGCACAGCACCGCCGCCACGCGGCCAAGACAGAGAACGTCCATGATCGTGACGCGCGCGAGCGCCATCAGCGCGCAGCAGAGAATCAGCACGCCGCCCGCTTCCCGCCGCAGCTCCTCCCGCTCCAGCCGCAGCCGCTCGGCGGTGAGCGCCATATGGAAGAGATACGCCGAAAGCCCCGTGAGCACGACCTCGGTAGCGAGATCGACCACTACGGGGAGCTGCAAAAGCTTATCAAAGGCGTTCAGAGCGCCGGTAGCGCCCATCACGGCGGCGGCGACGGCGGGCATGAACCACGCGCGGTGCGCGATCGCCGTCTCACGCAGGAGAAACGCCGTCGTAAACACGAGCACGAGCGCCGCCATATACCGCAGCCCCCACGCGAGTGAGCCGGAGACAAGATACCCGGCCGCCGCACCGAGGACGCACGCGAGCCCGCCGAGACCGCCGCCCGAGCGCGCCGCCATCGCCACGCCGAACGGCGCGCACGAGCCGAACACCCGCACGCATCCCGTCACGAAGCCCAGCGCGAAATGCGTACCGAGCGAGGCGGCCCTGATCGCCGCGGGGCGGTTGATCCGCAGCGTCTCCCCTTTCCACGGATTTCGCAGCAGCACGGTCTTATCTCCCAATGACATACGTTTACCCCCCATAGAATATAGGACAAGCATAGTCTGCCGGAAGAGTAAAGGCGGTCGTTCGGCGCTGTCAGATCGGGGTTTTTCCGCCTTGGAAATGACAGGAAATAATCGGCGCAAACAAAAGGAAAAGACCCATCCGAAGATGGGTCTTTGTGCGTCGAAAAATTAGCTCAGTTGCCGGTTTTATCGAGCTGGCGCTGGCGGGCGAAATTCTGCATGCCGTCGGTCATGGAGTCGAGACGGCTGAGCATACGGCCCGCGCCGTAGGCCGTGCAGGAGAGCGCGTCGTCCGCGACGTGCGCTTCGATGCCGGTGCGCTCGGTGACAAGGCGGTCAATGCCGTACAGGAGGCTGCCGCCGCCAGACATGACGATGCCGTTTTCCGAGATATCCGCCACCAGCTCCGGCGGCGTGCGCTCGAGCACCCGCGCGCCGCGGTAGGTCGCAAGCCGGTATTCCCGGCCCCCGTGCCATACCGCGGCGATGCAGCCCCAGAACCGCAGGCCCAGAAAGGGGATGCGGGCCGCGGAGGCCATCACGGAGCTGTCCGCGCCGCCGTCCGCCCAGCAGTTGCACTGGGCCCAGGTATAGCTGCTGGGGAAGGAGCGGCCGCTGTCCCCCTCAATGTAGCCGGTCCCGCCTGTAAAATTGAGGGCGCGGCCGTTCATGATAAGCCCGCCCTCCAGCCGGTGGTGCATGCTGACGACGGTGTGCCGGCACTCCATGGGAAAAAACCGGAACGGACCCATAATGTCGCCGCGGATTGGGGTTATGCCGCGGTATCGGATATTTCCGCAGAGGGTCAGGTCTTTCCCCCGGATGTCGAGCTGCACGCCGTCCCTGCAAAACCGGCTTGCGCCCACCCGCATGCCGCCGTCCGCGGCGTATTCCTCCGGCGCATAGGGCAGGTAGTACGCGCGGTCGTTTACAACCACCTGGATAAACGCTTCGCGCGCGGACCGGCCGGGGATGAGCGCCAGGGTCGTGCCGCCCGCCTGGTGCTTGAAATAAAGCCCTTCAAATCCGCTATTCAATGGAGATCCCCCGCTTTGCCGGGTTGTCGGTCAGCCTGCCGCGGCTGTCAAAGCGCGAGCCGTGGCAGGGGCAGTCCCAGCTCTGTTCGGCTTCGTTCCAGTGCAGGGAACAGCCCATGTGCGCGCAGCGCTTTCCCGGCTTGAGCAGGTGCAGCGCCGCTGTGCCGATATTGGAAAACAAAGCGGGGTGGAGCATGGACCGACGCGGCCAGAACAGGCCGGCACAGGGGCTTGTCCCCGTCTCAATCTGCCGGGCGAGCATGGTCGCGGCGAGCATGGAGCCGGTCATGCCCCACTTGTTGAAGCCGGTCGCCACGTGCAGATAGGGTGTGCTTTTCCGGTGCGCGCCGATATACGGCATCCCGTCGAGCGACATGCAGTCCTGCGCGGCCCACTCGCAGCGGATCTCCGCGCCGGGGTACGCCCGCTGCGCAACTTCGCGCAGCGCCGCCCAGCCGCCGCCCGGCTTGCCGGTCTTGTGCCCGCCGCCGCCGAGCAGGAGCATGTCTCCGTAGTTGCGCAGCGAGAGGCCGCCGGCCTGCTTGTCGATATACATGCCGTCCACGTCCGGCCCGCCCTCCAGACCCAGGACATAGGAACGGCTCTGGTACAGCTTCAGAAAGTACAGGCCGGGCACGTTGACCATGGGGTAGTGGGTGGCCAGCACAATATGCTCCGCCGTCACCGCGCCCTGGCGCGTGAGGGCTCGGCGTCCCTGAATATCGGTCACAAACGTGTTTTCATGGTAGTCCAGCTCCGGCAGAATCCCCCGCACGAGCTTCAGCGGGTGGAACTGTGCCTGCTGCGGCATGCCGAGCGCGCCGCAGGCGCGCACGGGCAGGGGCGGGTCCTCCCGCCATGTGTGCGGAATCCGGAGCTTTACGTAAGCGGCGGCCTCTTCCTCCAGCGCGGCGCGGTCGTCCGTGCTGTATACATAGGCCGTCTTTTCCTCATAGTCGCAGTCGATCTCCTCCGCAAGCGCCCGGTATACGCCGGCCGCCGCCGTGTTCGCTTCGTAAAATCGCCGCGCGGCCAACGCGCCGTACTGCCGGATGAGCCTTGCGTAAATCAGCCCGTGCTGCGCCGTAATTTTGGCGGTTGTGCGCCCTGTGTTCCCGCTGCACACCCGCCCGGCTTCGAGCAGCAGGCAGTCCGCGCCTTTCTTTTTGAGCATATATGCCGTGAGCAGCCCCGCCATGCCGCCGCCGATAACCAGCACGTGGGTCTTCCGTTCGCCGACGAGCGGGCCGCGCTCCGGAACGTCCGCGAGCGCGCCGTGCCAAATGGATTGTTTCATTGTGTTCCCCTCCGCCCATAGTATGGACGAAACAGGCGGGAAATATGGCGTGCGCGCAAAAAAAGAAAGGCGGCGCCCGCCATGAACCGGTTATGCGCCGCCTGCAAGAAAAACCGAGGCCGATGATGCCTGCGCATCATCGGCCTTTGCCGCGTCAGTCTTCAATGGCTTGCATTCTGAGGATTGATCTGCTAAGATACGGGTATGTGAAGACAGCGGCGTTCGGCATGCCCTGCAATCAATCCCATGAATAATGGCAGCGGTTGCCGGGACAGTGTTCGGAGTCTAACTCCATCGGCTACCATCGTTTTTGCGGTTGATCCGGCCTTGAGGTGAAAACTATGAAATGGATTATTATACTCATCTTAGTGCTTATATTTTGTCTGTGTGCTTGTTCTCCCTCAGGTGTGGGCTTTGGCAGTGCGAACTCTAACCCCTCGTCAAATATATCAACAAAACCGGAGCCATCCCAGTCGAGTTCCACCTCTTTACCGCAATTGGAGTTCACTCCATATGAGCTGAAGGATTATACGCCAGAGGAATGGGAAAACCGGTCATATCCACAACCAAAATCCTGGGAGGATATCGCCATTTTTGAGTACCCGCCCAAACGTGTTGTTGATACCGTGAAAGAGGACGTCATCCATGTGGAGGGGATGTATGCCGATATCCTGCCAGTCATCACAAACGAGCGTCCCCTGGAGGAGATCATGTCTCCCATGTATCCTGGCTCTGTCTGTGAATTGTTTGAAAATGGGGACAGTCGCGGCGGTATGCCCTATGATATTGCAGTATATAAAGATGTATTTCCCATTTCGTTTTTGCGGAAGACCGGTGCGGGCCAGTATTACACGGTGAACAAGGTCTATGACGGCGGGTACGCATATATCTTTTTTGAACGCCCTCGGGACTATGAGGCGGACGACAAAAGGTATATAACAGAGGACGAAACGGAAATCGTCATGACCGGATGCATCTACTCTGAAAAGCTGATGTATAAGGCTGATTTCGATGGACTCCAGGTTGGCGATACCATGGAAGACGTCCTGAAAATCGACCATACGACGATTCTCTCAAAACAGTTCTGCGAGTGGTATGAGGATATATATGGGATGAAGAAAGAGAAGTATATGACCAAGCATTTGCTGCGGGATGGCGTGCTGGTTATCACGTACACGGGAGAAACAACGAATGATGATTATACGATTACGGCTATAGAGTATTTCTCGGATTCTATTTTTCTAGCGAATGCATATTTTGATCCGATTTATCAAGGCTACCCCAAAAATTACACTATCCTTCCGCGGGATTATCCGCCCGCATAAGATGCAATCCCTGCCATTGTAGTATGCGCGCAAAAAAAGAAAGGCGGCGCCCGCCAACCGGTTGTGCGCCGCCTGCAAGAAAAACCGAGGCCGATGATATGCAGGCATCATCGGCCTTTGCCGCGTCAGTCTTCAATGGCTGCTTTGCGCGAAAGAATCGCGCGGATGACGGCCGGGTCGAACTTCGGCTCGCGCGTATAGGTGTACAGACCGTTCTGTTCCTGCTCCACGTCGGTCAGCTGCGTATAGCACAGCGCGAACATCCGGCTGTTGTCCAGCAGCGCGTCGGTCAGTCCTTTAAAGCGTTCAATAAACTCCTCCGGCGTTTTGGGGTT
>ERZ827520.3716-NODE-3716-length-12076-cov-3.641294_pt1 | contig 12076 bp, 10 predicted proteins | sample MGYA00519581_ERZ827520 | MGnify/ENA primary metagenome ERZ827520 (study PRJEB31778, sample SAMEA3449339) | human gut metagenome | biome: human gut; feature: human-associated habitat; material: faeces | place: United Kingdom | collected 2010/2012 ...
CATCTGCGGGGCGACGCTCGAATCGGCCTCCGAGGTCGGCGGCGGAAAGCACCTGCGTATGCGCGTGCGCCTCGGTGCTTCGCACTTCGAGTGCATCTTCTTTTCGCACACTGCCCGTCAGCTCGGCATTTCCGAGGGAGACGCGGTCGACCTCGCATTCACGCCGCAGATAAACGAGTTTCGCGGCAATGTCACCGTGCAGCTCGTTACCGCCGCCGTGCGTCGGCACGACCCGACCGCGCTCTGCTCGGCGATACTCGCCGGGGATGAGAGCGCCAACTGGGCGGCGGCAGCCTACTGCCCCGGCCGCGCGGACTTCGTGCGTGTGTGGCGCGCCATGGACAAGGACTTTGCCGTCGGCAAAAACGTTGCCGACGTTATCCGCCAGTGCATAGGGGGCATGCCGCCCGAAAAGTTCTGCCTGTGCCTTATGGTGCTCAGGGAGACGGGGCTTCTCAGAAGCGAGGACGGCGGCATATATTCCTCCCGCTGCGCCAGTATCTCCGGCAAGGCCGACCTTGAAAGCACTCACCTTATCCGCGCGCTGCGCGCACTTGCGTAGAGGTTATTTATATGGAACAGGAAAAGATGAAAAACGCGCCGGTAGACGGTGTCCATACTCCGGTAACGGATAATGCCGCCGCGGCGGCTGTCGATCCGGACAAGCTGTTTGAGGAGCTTGAGGAGAAGATAAAGAGCAGCGGCCACCCTATGGATCTCGGCCGCATCAAGGCCGCCTATGAGATGGCGCGCGTCGCCCATTCCGGGCAGAAGCGGCGCGACGGCTCGCCTTATGTCACGCACTGCATCGCCGCGGCGGACATCTCCGTCGACATGGGTCTCGATGAGGACTCCATCATCGCCGCGCTCCTGCACGATGTTATAGAGGACACGAACCTCACCCATGAGGACATTGCCCGCCAGTTCGGCTCCGCCGTCGCGGACATCGTCGAGGGCGTCACGAAGCTCAGCCGCGTGCAGTACACCAGCAAAGAGGACGAGCAGATGGAGAACCTGCGCAAGATGCTCATGGCCATGGCCAAGGACATCCGCGTCATTCTCATCAAGCTTGCCGACCGCACGCACAACATGCGCACCATGGAGTATCAGACGGCCGAAAAGCAGCGCCAGAAATCGCTTGAAACGATGGAGATCTACGCCCCCATCGCCCACCGCCTCGGTATGCAGCGCATCAAGTGGGAGCTTGAGGATCTGTCGCTCAAATATCTCGACCCCGTCGGTTACACGGAGATCACCCAGTCGCTTGAAAAAAAGCAGCGCGAGCACGAGTCCTTCATGGAGCGCGTGCAGGCGCAGATCGAAGCGCGCCTCAAAGAGCAGCACGTTCCCTATCTCAGGGTCTACGGGCGCATGAAGCACCCCTACAGCATCTACCGCAAGATGTACGCGCAGAATAAGACGATGGACGAGGTGCTCGACCTCTTCGCCTTCCGCGTCATCGTCGACACCGTGGCAGACTGCTACAACGTGCTCGGCATCATTCACGACCTGTACCGCCCGATCCTCGGCCGCTTCAAGGACTATATCGGCACACCCAAGCCGAACATGTACCAGTCGCTCCACACCACGGTCATCGGCGCGGACGGTATCCCCTTCGAGGTGCAGATCCGCACCGAGGAGATGCACGAGATCGCCGAATACGGCGTTGCCGCGCACTGGAAATATAAGCAGGGCATCTCCGGCAATGCCAGTGAGCACAACTACGAATGGGTGCGCCGCCTTCTCGAAAACCAGGAGAACACCGACGCGGAAGAATTCGTCCACACGCTCAAGGTCGATATGTTTGCCGACGAGGTCTTTGTCTTCTCCCCGCGCGGCGATGTGACAAACCTCCCCGCCGGTGCAACGCCCATCGACTTTGCCTACTCCATCCACTCCGCCATCGGCAACCGCATGACGGGCGCAAAGGTCAACGGGCGCATCGCCCCGCTCGACTATCAGCTCAAAAACGGCGACATCGTCGAGATCCTGACCTCCAAGAATGCGCACGGCCCCAGTCGCGACTGGCTCAAGATCGCCAAGTCCAGCGAGGCGCGCAGCAAGATCCGCCAGTGGTTCAAGAAAGAGCGCCGCGAAGAGAACATCATCAACGGCCGCATGTCGTTCGAGGCCGAGCTCAAGCACCTCGGCATTCCGATGAGCGACGTGCTCGGCACGGATCTGGAAACCGCGTTGCTCAAGAAAACGTCCTTCGGCTCGATGGACGAGATGTACGCCGCCATCGGCTACGGCGGCTTCTCCGCGCAGAAGGCCGTCAACCGCATCCACGATGAGATCGTCAAGCTCGAAAAGCAGCGCCAGGCCGAGCGCGCCGCCACGGTGCCGGTGGACAATTCCGGCGCGACGCGCCCCGCCATCCCCAAGCGCACAAAGAGCGAGCAGGGCATCGTGGTCGAGGGTCTTTCGAACTGCCTTGTCAAATTCTCCAAGTGCTGCACCCCCGTTCCCGGCGATGAGATCGTCGGCTTCATCACACGCGGCTACGGCGTGTCCGTCCACCGCTGCGACTGTCCCAACGCCGCGCCCGAGCGCAGAAAGCCCGAGGAGCGCGGCCGCTGGATCAAGGTCAGCTGGGGCACGGACGTCAAGGAGTCCTACCAGACCGCGCTCGATATCTACGCCAAAGACCGCCTCGACCTCGTGCTCGACGTTTCCGCCGCGCTCTCGTCCTCGCAGACGCGCGTGGCGTCTCTCAACGCGACGACGACCTCTGACGGGTTTGCCGTCATTCACCTCAACATCTTCATTTCCGACGCGAACCACCTCGCCGCCGTCATGCGTAAGCTCCACCAGATCAGCGGCGTGATGAAGGTGGATCGTCCCGCGGGCTAACAACACTTCCCCTTTCACGGGGCAAAAAAAGGAGAACTACCATGCGAGCAGTACTGACCAAGGTAAAGCATGCCTCCGTCACGATCGACGGAGAAGTCAAAGGTAAGATCGGCAAGGGCTTTTTGATCCTGCTGGGCGTCGCTCCCGACGACACGGAGGAAAAATGCCGCAAAATGGCGGACAAGCTCTGCTCGCTGCGCATTTTTGACGACGAGAACGACAAGATCAACCTCTCGCTCGACGATGTGGGCGGAGAGCTGCTCATCATCTCGCAGTTCACGCTCTACGGCAACTGCCGCAAGGGCCGCCGTCCCGAATTTTTAAGCGCCGCACGCCCTGAAATTGCGATCCCGATGTATGAAAAGTTCGTGGCCATCTGCCGCGAGAAGGGCTACCACGTCGAAACCGGCGAATTCGGCGCCTACATGGAGGTCGAATCGCTCAACGACGGGCCGTTCACGCTGATCGTGGACTCCGCCGATCTGGACGCACCGAAAAAGCAGTAAAGAAAGGGGAATTTCCGATGAAAGTCATCACCACCGTTGTCGGCTCTTTGCAGACGAATTGCTACCTGCTCATCGACGAGGAGACCAAGTGCGCCGCGCTCATCGACCCGGGCGACGAAGCGGAAAAGCTGCTTGCGCTCGTCGAGCGCGAGGGCGTCACGCTCCAGTACATTCTGCTGACGCACGGCCACCGCGACCATACGCTCGCCGTGCCCGCGCTCAAAAAGGCGCTGCCGGACGTTCCCGTTTACATCGGCGAGGCAGACGCCCATTCCACCGGCATTTACCACTACCCGATGGCTGACCTCGTCCCCGACCTCAAATTCTACGGCGAGGGCGATACGCTCCCGCTCGGCTCGCTCACGATCAAGGTGCTCGCCACCCCCGGCCACACGCTCGGCGGCGTCACGCTGCTCGTCGGCGATGCGATGTTCCCCGGCGACACGCTCTTTGCAGGCTCGATGGGCCGCACCGACCTTCCCGGCGGCAACGACGCGCAGATGCTTCTCTCCCTGCGCCGCCTCGGCGAGCTCAAGGAGGATTACACCGTTTACCCCGGCCACATGAACACTACGACCCTGGCGCGCGAAAAGGCCATGAATCCGTATCTGCGCCAGGCACTGCGATAAAGGACTTGTTCACATGAAAGTTGAGCTCATTGGGCATGATGAAAAATACGCGCTGGAGCAGAGCTTGCTCACGCTCTTCCCCGGCGAAAAGCCCGTCTACGGCACGGTCGACGAAACGGCCGACGCGCACTGGGTGCGCGTGACGCTCACCGAAGAGGACGAGCGCGTGCAGGTGACGACGGAGCTTGGCATCGACGGCCGCTCCGCCGCCCACAGCTACGATTATCCCCTCTCCGGCACAGACTATGAAAAAGAGGGACAGCGCCGCCACGCCGTCGGCATCAGCTTTTTCGGCGCGGCGAAGGATCTGCTCGGCATCTCCCCCGCGTGGGGAAGCCTGACGGGCGTGCGCCCGGCAAAGGTCGCCCTCTCGCTGATCCGCGAGGGCGGAAAGGCGAAGGCGGAGCGGGAGCTTCAGGAGCTTTACTGCGTGCAGCCCGCCCGCGCCCGCCTTGCCATCGAGGCGGCCGACGCCGGCATCCGCGCGGCGGCGGAGCTGGAGCCGAACGACATTTCACTCTACGTCGGCATTCCCTTCTGCCCCACGCGCTGCGCCTATTGCAGCTTCGTCGCCCAGAGCGTGGAAAAGTCCTTCTCGCTCGTCGAGCCTTACCTCGAAGCGCTCTTTGACGAGATCACCGCCGCGGGGCAGCTCGTGCGCGAGATGGGGCTGAACATCAAGTCCTTCTACATGGGCGGCGGCACGCCGACCACGCTGACGGCCGATCAAATGGATCGCCTCCTCACAAAGCTTGAGCAGAATTTTGACTTTGCGGGTCTCGCCGAGCTGACGATCGAGGCGGGCCGCCCCGACACGATCGACGAAGAAAAGCTGCGCGTGCTGCGCGCGCACAACACCACGCGCGTTTCCATCAACCCCCAGACGATGGAAGATAACGTGCTTGCGGCCATCGGCCGCCGCCACACGGCGGACGATATTCGCCGCGCGATGGAGCAGGTGCGCGCCGCGGGCTTCCCGCACGTCAACATGGATCTCATCGCAGGCCTTCCCGAGGATACGCCCGCGGGCTTTGCAAAGAGCCTTGACGAGGTTATCTCCATGGGCGCGGACAACATTACGGTGCACACCTTGTCCCTCAAAAAGGGCAGCCGCATCACGCTTGAGGGAAGCCGCATTCCCGGCGCGGAGGAAGTTGCCGAAATGCTGGACTATGCCGACCCCACGCTGCGTAAGAATGGTTTTGCCCCCTATTACCTCTACCGCCAGAAGTACATGTCCGGCAGCTTTGAAAACGTTGGCTGGACGAGGCCCGGCGGCACAGGACTTTACAACATCTACATCATGGAAGAGCTGCACTCCATTCTCTCGCTCGGCGCGGGCGGCTCGACCAAGATGGTCGGCGGCGGGCAGATCCGCCGCGCGTTCAACGCAAAGTATCCGCGTGAATACATCGACCGGCCGGAAAAGCGCCGCGCGAATCTGATGGACTTCGCCCGCTTTTACGCCGAACAAGGAGAATGACGACCATGATTTATAATTCTTCACGCTCCCATTACCTGTCGGCAGATCTTGTCAAGCCGCACTTCACCTACGACGATTACTGCGAGAGCGCGGACGTGATCGCCTCTCACCTCGGTGATTTTCGCCCCGAGGTGCTGCTCGTGCTCGGCAGCGGCCTCGGCTTTCTCGGCGATCAGGTCGAAGATCCCATCTTTATGCGCTATGCCGACATTCCGCACTTCCACGCCTCCACCGCGCCGGGACACGAGGGCCGCTTCGTCTTCGGAACGCTTTGCGGCAAGCGCGTCGCGGTCATGCAGGGCAGAATGCACTGCTACGAGGGCTACACCATGGAGGACGCTGCCTACGCCGTTCGCGTCATTCGCTTGCTTGGCGCGAAGACGATGATCGTGACGAACGCCGCGGGCGCTGTGAACACAGACTATCAGGCGGGCGACCTCATGCTCATCTCCGACCACATCAAGCTCTTCGACTTTGGCCCGCTCTGGGGGCCGAACATCGAGGAATTCGGCACGCGCTTCCCCGATATGTCCAATGTCTACTCCCCGCGCCTGCGTGCCCTTGCCAAAGAGGTCGCGCGCGAGCAGGAGCTCACGCTGCAGGAAGGCGTTTACATGTACTTCCCCGGCCCGCAGTTCGAAACGCCCGCCGAGGTGCGCGCCGCGCGCATTCTGGGCGCGGACGCCGTGGGCATGTCCACCGTGCCGGAGGCCATCGCCGCCGCGCACTGCGGCTATGAAATTCTCGGCGTGACACTCTGCGCCAACATGGCCGCGGGCGTTCTCCCCCAGCCGCTCTCGGGCGAGGAGGTCAACGAAATGGCAGAGCAGTCCGCCCCGCATTTCTCCTCTCTTATCCTCGGCTGCCTTGAGCGGCTGTAAGGCTTCGCAACTCTTTGGAACAAAAGGTCGTATTTTCTATGGCTACCGAAAAAAAGCAATCTTTTCTTGGCGGCGCAGCGGTGCTGGCATTCGGCATCATGGCCGTCAAGGTCATCGGCGCGGTGTTTAAGATTCCGCTGCGCAACATTCTCGGCGAGGGCGGAAGCGCAGACTTTTCCAATGCCTACAACATCTATGCAACGATGCTGACCATCTCGACCGCGGGTCTCCCCGTCGCGCTCTCCAAACTTGTGAGCGAGGCCTACGCGCGCGGCCGCACGCGGCAGGCGCAGCGCACCTTCAACCTCTCTCTGACCGTTTTTCTGGTGCTGGGGCTCGTCTCGTTCTCGCTGATGTGGTGGGGCAACGACTATCTTGCCTCCCTTCTCAATAACCCCCGCGCGGCCTACGGCATCCGTGCGCTCGCGCCCGCGGTGGTGTGCGTGGGGTGCCTGTCCGCCTTCCGCGGCTACGCGCAGGGCCGGCAGTATATGACGCCCACGGCCGTCTCGCAGATCCTGGAGGCATTGTGCAAGCTCGTCTTCGGTCTCGCGCTCTCGCTGTGGCTTTTGAAGATCGGTCAGCCGGACTACATCGCCGCGGCAGGCGCCATCGGCGGCGTGACCATCGGCACCATTCTCTCGCTCGTCTACATGGCGGCTAACTATCTGCGCCACCGTCCCGCCCTGCAAAGCGGCGAGCGCTGCGCGTCGGGCCGCGCGATCGTGCGCCGCCTGCTGGCGCTGGCCATTCCCATCACCATCGCCTCGTCGATGGTGTCCATCATCACGCTGATCGACACCTCGCTCGTGCAGGGACAGCTCCAGAACGCGCTGGGCTACTCGCTCGATGAGACCCGCGCGCTCTACGGCAACTATTCTGCCTGCATGGATCTCTACAACCTGCCTTCTTCGCTGATGGTCGCGCTCACGGCCTCGGTCATTCCGGCAGTCTCCGCCTCCATCACGCAGCACAACGAAAAGCAGACCGCGCGCATCGTGCGCTCGTCCTTCCGCGTCACGGCGCTGCTCGCCTTCCCGATGGGGCTTGGCCTGTGGTCGCTCAGCGGCCCTATTTTCCGTCTCTTTTATCCCCGCTACGACGGTGCGCTCGGCGGGCAGCTGCTCTCGGTGCTCGGCATCGCGAGCATCTTCGTCTGCCTGATGCTCATCACAAACTCCATTCTGCAATCCTACGGGCGGGTGAATGTTCCCATCTTCACCATGCTCATCGGCGGCGTTGTGAAGATCGTGCTCAACTATAACCTCACGGCCGTCCCGTCCATCAATATCCACGGCGCGCCCATCGGCACGCTCGTGTGCTTTGCGCTCACAGCCATTTTAAACCTCATCGCTGTCTCGCGCGTCGCAGCCTTCCATCTCAATTATCCCGGCTACTTCCTGCGCCCACTGCTGGCCTCCCTTGCGATGGCCTTCTCCGCGCGCGGCGTGTATGCGCTCTGCGCGCACTTCCTTCTTTCCGAGGATAGCGGCAGAACGATCATGCTCGTCTGCGTGGGTGCGGCGATCGCGGTGGCCGTCGTCGTATACGCTGTACTTGTCCTTGCGCTGCGGATCGTCACGCGCGATGATCTCGCGCTGCTGCCCAAGGGCGAAAAGCTCGCCCGCGTTCTTCATGTGCGCTAAAAAGGCCTGAAAAATCAAGGAATTTCCGAGAAATGCCTTGCAATGGGAGGGAATGTATGATAAATTATCCTGAGAAAGCTGTCTACACATATGACGATCTTGTCGATGTGCTGCGCATTTTGCGCGCACCGGACGGCTGCCCGTGGGATCGCGAGCAGACGCATCAGTCCAACCGCCGCAACTTCTTAGAAGAGGCTTACGAGGCTGCCGAGGCTTTCGATCTCGACGATCCGGAGCTGATGGAGGAAGAGCTCGGCGATATGCTGATGCAGGTGCTCTTCAATATCCACATGGAAGAGGAAGCCGGCCGCTTCACGACCGACGATGTGACCGACCATGTGGTACGCAAGCTCATCTTCCGTCACCCGCACGTGTTTGCAAGCGGCAAGGCGGACAGCAGCGACGAAGTGCTTGTCAACTGGGACAAGCTCAAGCGGCAGGAAAAGGGCCAGCGCACCACGGCAGACGCCATGGATTCCCCGCGCTCTGGCGGGCGGACAAGCTTCAGAGCAAGGCAGCAAAAGCGGGCTTTGAATTCCCCGATGTTTCCGGCGCGCTCGATAAGCTCGACGAGGAAACGCAGGAGCTGCGTGCTGCCGTGGAAACCGGCACCAATTTCGAAGAAGAGCTTGGCGATGTGCTCTTTGCCGCCGTCAAGGTCGGCCGCTTCTGCGGCGTCGATCCCGAGGCCGCGCTTGAAAAGACCTGCGAAAAATTCATTGCGCGCTTCCGCAAGGTAGAGCAGGCGGCCGATGCCCGCGGAGAATCGCTCTCCTCTCTGCCGCTCGAAGAGCTGACGGCCCTCTGGAACGCCGCCAAAGACCAGACCCGATGATCAAAAGCAAAACTGCTTTTTGCTCATATAACCCCGGAAGCTCCGCTTCCGGATACTTTTCAGGAGGATCTAACGATGAACAAGACTGAACTCATTGCTGCCGTGGCAGAAAAAGCCAGCATTTCCAAGAAGGAGTCCGAGGTCGTGATCAACGCCGCCCTCGAAACCATTATCGACTCCCTGAAGAATGACGAAAAGGTTCAGCTCGTCGGCTTCGGCTCTTTCGAGACCAAGCACCGCGCTGAGCGCACCGGCCGCAACCCCAAGACCAAGGAGAGCATCACCATCGCTGCTTCCAAGGTTCCCACCTTCAAGGCCGGCAAGGCGTTCAAGGACGCTGTCGCGGAGTAATTTCCCAGTCAAGCTCTTTCATCATCAAAACGGCGGCGCAGTGCGCCGCCGTTTGAGTATGGTGGACGATCCCCCCCGATCCCCCCCGCATCTTTCTGAAAAGGAGACTGATCCCATGCGTCTTGACAAATATCTCAAGGTCTCGCGCCTCATCAAGCGCCGCACCGTGGCAAACGAAGCCTGCGACGGCGGCCGCGTGACCGTCAACGGCAAGGTCGCCCGCGCGTCTTACGACGTCAAGGTCGGCGACGTGATCGCTCTGCACTTCGGCGAGCGCGTGCTCGCGGTCGAAGTGCTGAACGTATCCGAGACCGCCGGCAAGAGCGAGGCCTCGCTCCTCTACCGCGAAGTGAACGCACAGTAAGCGTACTATTCCGGACGCGCCCTTCATACGATGTCGTATGGAGGGCGCTTTCTTTTGCGCCCAAAGCGAAAGGACGGACACTACCATGACGAATGACGCTTTCCCCGCTTCTCCCCAGCGCATCGAGTTATCCGGACGCGAAAGCCTGACGGTCTCCGGCGTGGAGGACGTTGAGCGCTTCGATGAAACGGAAATCGTGATGAATACGTCGCTCGGCGTGCTTGTCGTTACGGGCGACAGCCTGCACATCGGCAAGCTCAGCCTGGACGGCGGCGAGCTGCACGTCGACGGGCGCATCGACGCCATTGCCTTTGAGGACGCGCCCATCGGCCGCGGCGGCTTCCTCGCGCGCCTTTTCGGGGGCTGAGGGCGTGGGCGTTTCGCTCTCCGGTCAGGCGCAGGGCTTTTTCGCCGCGCTGCTGCTCGGCGTTTCGCTCTCGCTGCTCTACGACCTGCTGCGCGCCGTGCGGCTGCGGCGGGCGGCAAGGCGCCGTTTGACCGGCGCGCTCGACGCGCTCTACTGCGCGCTTGCCGCGCTTCTCACCTTTCTCTTCGCGCTGCGCGTCGGCGGGGGCGAGCTGCGGCTTTATATGCTCTTTGCCGCCCTGCTCGGCGCGGTGTGCTATTTTGCCCTCTGCGCGCGGCTGCTGCGCCCGCTGTGGGACTTCTGGGCGGAGGTACTGTTCGCTGTTTTCCGTCTTTTTGCAGCCCCGCTGCGGCGGCTGCAAAAAGTTTATGGTAAACTTGCCAAACTTTGCAAAAGATACTTTCTTTTTTCCAGAAACCGGCTTATAATAAAGTCGTATGAGCGCAGCGCCCGTTTTGCACTGCGCCGAACCCGGAAAAAGGAGGAACAGCGGCATGGCAGCACAGGTCAAAAAAGGGAGAAGGCACACCAGTTTTCTCACGGTGCTTGTCATCGCGATCCTGATTGCGCTCGTGGGGGTGCAGCTCATTCACCTCAGAGCGCAGATCGAATCGGCGCAGAATCAGCTCACGGCACTCAAGAGCGATCTCGACAGCGCCAAGCAGGCGAACGACGCGCTGGCCTCGGCGCTCGAAAAAGCCGACGATCCTGAGTTTTTGCAGGAGCTTGCGCGCGATCAGCTCGGCTATGTCACGCCGGGCGAGAAGTCTTTCTACGATGTGAGCAACTAAGCGGCATCATCCTGAAAAGCGCCCTGAGGGGCGCTTTTTTTCTGCGCAGGCAAAAAAAGGGCCGCGGGCGCAAACGGCCTGCGGCTCAAACGGGTGGGATATTGGAAAGCTTCCGATTTTTATGATACAAGCCCCGCGCGCAAACGTCAATGGGAGCTTTTGTCGTCTTTCGGCCGCTTCGGTCGAAGGCGGTCGGGCGCGTTACACTTTTGCTCTTTTGCACAAAAGAGTGTTTTTCACACATCGTTCATTTGAAATTTTCGTTCATACGTGCTACAATACAGAAAAGGAAAAAGAAGCTCCCGTCGGTCTTCTTTTTCTTTCCTCACCAACGAAAGGAGCCAACACTATGAAATTCACCTATACCTGCAAGAAGATCTCCCTGAACGATTCCGTCAAGGCCTATGCCGAGAAAAAAGTCGGCAAGCTGGAAAAGTTTTTCAAAGAGGAGCCCGAGGCTTCCGTGACCTTCTCTGTGGAAAAGAAGAACCGCTGTGTTGTCGAGATCACGCTTCGCGGCGCGAGCGGCCCCCTGTTCCGCGCGGTGTGTGAGGATCCTGACGGCGATATGCGCGGCGCGATCGACGAGGCCACGACCCAGATCGAGCGCAAGATCCGCAAGAACAAGACCCGCCTTGCCAAGAACCTGCGCGCCGAGGCGGTGCTCCCCGAGCTGCCCGAGGAATTCGAGGTGCACGAGGAGGGCGAGTTCGACATCGTGCGCACCAAGCGCTTCACCGTCAAGCCCATGGGCGTGGAGGAAGCCATCTTGCAGATGAACCTGCTCGGCCACAGCTTCTTTGTCTTCCGCAACACCGATGCGCTCGACGCGATCTGCGTCGTTTATCGCCGCAACAACGGCGGCTACGGCATCATCGAGACCGAGGACGACGAGGAGTAAGCCGCTGAAAGAGAATACAAAAGGGGCGGGATCCAATTCCGCCCCTTTTTTTATGCGCCGATTCGTGTTATACTGAGTCTGTTATTCTGAGAAGAGGAGAATCGTTCCATGAACTCATTTGCCTGCCGCGCATTCCAGTGCTGCTTCGGCGCGGGTGCGCGCCTGCTCCCCTGGCGGACGCCGGAAGTCTATACGGGAGACGGGAGCCTTCTTCGCGTGGCGGACATTCTGCGTGAAAACGGCCTGCGCCGTCCCTTTGTCATCGCAAGCCGCCGCCAGTGCGCGGACGAGCACTTCCGCCGCTTGCAGGAGGTTCTGGATATGCAGGATATTCTGCTCTCCATCTTTTCCGCCGTTGAGCCGAACCCCTCGGTCGAAACGGTCGAAAAAATCGCCGAACAGTACCGCATCGACCGCTGCGACTGCTTCCTCGTCATCGGCGGCGGCTACTCGGGCAAAAGCACGCTGC
>ERZ827520.3723-NODE-3723-length-12055-cov-6.254000_pt1 | contig 12055 bp, 5 predicted proteins | sample MGYA00519581_ERZ827520 | MGnify/ENA primary metagenome ERZ827520 (study PRJEB31778, sample SAMEA3449339) | human gut metagenome | biome: human gut; feature: human-associated habitat; material: faeces | place: United Kingdom | collected 2010/2012 ...
TTCGGAAGAATGAAATGAAACTTCGGAAGAAAGATTTCGAAGTTCCGAAGATTTTGTCCGTTCCTCGGTGGGGATTTTCGATTTCCTACCGAGGAAACTGGATTTTCATGGGCATGAAACTGGAGTTTCTTCCGCATGAAACTAGAGTTTCCTCCGTATGAAACTGGATTTTCATGGGCATGAAAATAATTGGTCATCGAAGGAGCCGAATCAACACCCTCGTAATTCCCTTACAATTGGGTCTAAATTTACCGTCGGCTGTACCCCCCCCTATACTGTGCGTGGCTCACTCCATCTACTTTGCTATCCCAAAGACTGTAAAATACCTAAAGATAGGGTTGTAGAGCGCCTGTAGGCTCTCTAACTTTGCAAAGAATTTCAGCGGGGGATGACTTAACTTGAGCACATGCTCGCTGAATCTAGAAGTTTATAAAGCATCAAATAAATCAATCCTAAGACAATGAGAATAACTAAGGTTACATCAGTCACACTAGTGCTGATCGCACTCTCTGCCCTCATACTGGGTGGCTGTAAGGAAGATCCGAATAATCCAGACCCGAATAAAGGCACACAGTGCAAAGTGACTGTGCAACTGGGGCTAGACAAGGAGGTTGAGCTCGCCAAGCTCATGCTCACCGTCACCGATAGCCGCACGCTCAAGAAGAGCGAGACGCAGGTTGACAAGAAGAGCCGTACTGTAGAGCTAACACTTGAGAAGGGTACCTATAGCTTTGCTGTATCGGGCGAGACTACAGATCACCGCACGCTCGTGGGGGGAAAGGAAAACGTCGTCATCAGCGATGCTATGACTCTCTCTATACCAGTCCAGATAGGTGAGGCCCCTACGCCTGAAAAGTCTCATCTCATCTTCGGTGACATCTTCTTCAATGGCGAGTCCAATGGTCGTATGATGCACCCAGATCAGTACTTTATGATAGTCAACAATGGGGAGAAGACTGAGTACCTTGATGGCGTCTGCTACGCTGTGACGGCTCATGGTAACCCAGGGCCAGAGACTCCCTGGACTAAGTATCTAGCAGACAAAGGGGAGCTACCCGTGAGAGGTATCTATCAGTTCCCTGGTAGTGGTAAGGAGTATCCGATCAAGCCTGGAGAGTTCAAGATTGTTGCTGTGACGGCTATCAATCATCATACCGAGGATCAGCCAAACTCTGTAGATCTCTCAGGAGCTGACTTTGAGTTCCTCTTCCCAGATGTAGAACTCCCTGCTGGAGGTGGTAAAACAATCAAGATTACAGACACGGACAACCCCGATGTGCCTAATATGAATATCATCGTAGACTGCTTCTCTAGTACGGGTATCGCACATCCTAGAGGATTTTTGCCACCACTCCTCTTTAAGGTGGAGGGCGATCTGAGTGCATTCCTTAAGGATCATGTCATGCAGGTGACTAATAAAGAGGGCGAAACTAAAAACTACTACACCATCCCTGTAGACCTTATCCTAGATGGTGTGGAGACAGGTTGTGAAGGACAGTTCAAGACGCGTGCGCTACCGATTACAGTAGACAAGGGAAACTTCTACGTGACGGGTTGCCACCGTCAGCAACTAGCACACCGCAAGACCGAGATGCGTAATGGTCGCACTCATTGGATCGATACTAACGACTCAACCAACGACTATGAGCGTGTACAGGGACAAAAGGCTTATCCTAAGAAGTAAGAGACTACCTAAGTCTACCATATCGTAATTATCTACCGTAGGGGGGCGTGCATAGATACGTCCCCCTACCTTACCTCACTGACCGCATACACACTATGGCTATGCTACACAGACATACGCTATTGACTCTTATCACGCTTTGGCTCTTGCTCCTACCTGAGCTTAGCTTTGCCATGTCGTACACGACGCCTCCGCCAGAAATCGGCATCACAGGACGTGTACGCAATGCTAAGGACCATGCTCCTATCGGGTGGGCTACAGTAGGGATTAGCGAGACCAATCAGGGAGTAGTCTGTGATGCTGATGGTCGCTTTACCCTGCCTCTCCGACAGGGGGGTACCTACACACTGGTAGTGCGCTGTGTCGGCTTCGCCCCATATAGTCGCACGCTCTCGGTCCAGGGGCTAGAGCAGATTGACATCTCCCTACGTAGGCTGAGCATTGAGCTACCTGAGGTGGAGGTGCTGGGTGCCTACCGTAAGGACAAGAGCGAGGTGGTCATCGGTCAGGAGGCTATGCAAAACATACAGCCCGTCTCGATAAAAGATATCTTGCTCCTACTCCCAGGAGCTGTGACTACGACGCCTGGCATAGGAGACTTCAAGGGGGTGACCAATCGTCAGGTAGGACAGGACGATAACAGCTCCCTCGGCACCTCAATCATGATAGATGGGGCTCCTATTACCAACGATGCCTCTCGTGTGCAGATGCAGGGGCTGACTGGTATGAGTCGCTTCTCGACCTACCTGCCAGATAAGGCGGTCACGAAGCGTAGCTCGCTCAACTCGGGGATAGATCTGCGTACGCTCTCGACCAATCACTACGACCGTGTCGAGGTAGAGCAAGGTATTAGCTCCGCCTCCGAGGGTAATCTAAGTAGTGGAGCGATCAAGCTACACCCTAAGCGTGGTGTGACGCCCTGGGAGGGGCGTGCTAAGGTAGACCCGCTCTTCAAGTTAGCTTATATAGGCAAGGGTATAGCTCTCGGCTCTACGGGTTACAACAGTCTACACATTGGCGGCGATGTGGTAGACTACCGAAGTGATCCTAGAGAGCGCCTAGAGCGCTATACAAGAGCTACAGCGCAGCTCTCCTATGCCTATCATAGAGACCTCGGAGATACTGGAGGTGTGCTAGACGTGACCGCTACGCTACACCAGACCGCTTCTATACAAAACAGCCGCACGGACGAGCTGGTAGAGCAGCAAGATGAGCGATACAATACAGAGTACTACCGCACGACACTGGTGGCTAATGCTCGCTGGTCGCCTCAGCTCTCGTGGCTCAGGACTTTGTCGTGGAGATCGACGGTGGACTATACCTACGACCTCCTCAGTCGTAAGTACCTCTATCTATCTGGGCGAGGTCCCGCTGTCATGCCTATCAGTAGGGAGATGGGACTACAAGAGGGCGAGTTCCTCCCGACCTCTTACTATGCTTACTACAAGATGGACAATCAGCCCTTAGCACTTCAGACCACGCTGTCGGGTGAGAGTCCTATGGCTTGGCTGGCTCCTCTACAGCAGACACTACTATATGGTGTCGACTACTCCATTGCTAAGAACTGGGGGCGAGGTGCCGTCATAGATCCTTCCCGCCCTCCTTATCCTGGTGACAATACGTTTATATGGGTTCGCCCTAACTATGCCATCCCAGCGCTCTCAAATATAGCAGCCTTCCTAGAGGATCGGCTCTTCGTCTCATTAGGTAGTCACCGCATAGATGGCAACGTGGGACTACGTGCCACGCAGATGCTCAATCTACCGCACAACTATCGTCTAGCGCACGAGATACTACTTGACCCACGCATCAAGCTCTCGTGGACCTATACGGCACCCTCGGGCTTTGCCACGGCTGTGCGCCTAGGATATGGTGTGGCTCACAAGCTACCCACGCTAGACTATCTATATCCCGACAACGTCTACCGATACTTCTCCGCTCTTAATGCCTACTACAGCGATCCTAAGAGAGATCACTTGATGACTTACGCGATCAAGCACGACCCCTCCAATCCTAATCTAAGGGCTATGAGCAATGAGAAGAAAGAGATCGGCATAGATCTCTCTTATCAGCGCTATACGCTCGCTGTGACGCTCTTTCAGGAGGATATGAATAGCGGGTACGCCTACGCACCAGCCTATTATCCGATTACTTATCCTACCTATCGCCGTCCTATCGGAGGGTCGCTCCCAGCGGGTAAGAGACCTGTCAAGGAGGACTTCTACGAGGACCTTTACCAAGACTTCACCTCGCTCTCAACGGTGCAAAACTCTGAGCGAACGGTGAAGCGTGGTGTCGAGTACCGTCTGCGGACTCCTTACTTTAAGGCTATCCGTACGCAGTTTGAGTTCAATGGCGCTTACTACCACACGCTATACGCCTCTGCTATACCCGTTATGTACCGTCCAGAGATTATTGAGTTCGACGTTAAGTACCCTTACGTAGGTATCTACGGCAAGGGTGATCATCGTCACTATCACCGTGTCAATACCAATCTATGGGCTACAACGCACATTCCCGAGTGGGGGGTGATACTGACCAACTTCTTTCAGGTGATATGGTTTAGCAAGTCTTACTATGGGCGGGAGCAGAGCCCTTATCCCTATGAGCTGATGGATCTGAATGGTCGCAAGCTACCTGTCGGTGAGAAGGAGATCGCACAGATGAATGACCTCTCCTCTTCGATGCGCTACCTCAATAGATCTCTCGACGAACTCTACTATCGGGCGAATATAAAGCCGATATCTGTGCGTATGAGCTTCAAGGGTACGAAGCAGCTGGGCGAGCACATCCGGCTCTCATTCTTTATCGACAACATTATAGATATCTCTCCAAAGTATCTGCAGAAAGACAAAACGACGGCTCGTGAGTGGGTCGTACCTTACTTTGGACTAGAGACCTCCGTAAAGTTTTAGCACACTATGTATCTACACGCCTTCACCCACTCCTCTCTATCTATCCGTAGCTTCGCCCTTTGCTTACTACTGCTCGGCTATGTAGCGGTAGCAAAGGCGCAGATGCCCGCTTCCCCCTTTATCATAGGGCAGGGAGAGGTCTATAGCTCTGCGCTCCAAAGGTACTATGAGGAGATCACACCACGAGTTGAGGATAAGCTTGCTAAGGTACGCTACACAATCCCAATGGAGATACCGCAAGATACGACCTATGCTCTCGTGGGACTACGGAGTAACTACTTCTCTCAGGACGGGGTCAGAGCTCCTTACGAGGGAGCTACGGAGACGGCTGGAGAGCTACTGGCGATGGGTGTGGCAAACTTCAAGCATCGAGGTCGTCTCAGTGGCTATGTCTCCGTAGGCTTAGGCTATCAGGGCGCGATCGGTTACTCAGCCATACGACAGCCTGAGTACTACCTACCATACCTTGTCGCTGACACTTCTGGCGGTGCCTATCGCTACGAACATTATATCGCAGGCGCTCTCTATGCGCTCAGACGAGGAGCCTCAGAGCTGGGCGCTGGGCTACACTTCGCTGGGGAGATAGCCTATAAGTACGAAGACCCTCGTGTCTACAATACGACTGGCACTCTCCAAGCGACCCTAGGCTACAAGCATCACTTTAGCTCGCTAGATCTATCGGCTACGCTACATGCGCTCTATCATCGTAAGTATATGAACTTATGGCTCTGGAGACCCTCACAGCAGGACAAGTTCCCGCTAACGTACGGCTTTGGGATGGTGGATGTGCAGAATACTAAAATCTTCTTTGGCACCTCTCGTATGCACTATATGGGTGGTGTGGCAGTAGACCTATTATTAAGGAGTAGACAGCGTGAGCTCGGAGCTCCTCACTATACGCTCTTACTCTCTGACCAACTCTACAAGATGCGGACGGAAGAGTCATCCGCTGCTGGGCTCTTCGGACTCCTTAATAATAATGTGAGACTGCTCAGTAGTGCAGGGTGGGGGAGATGTACTTTGGCTCTAGAGAGTAGCATACTACATCGTCTAGGTACCGAGTATATCTATGCGACCCATCAGCCAGATCAAGAGCATCTCACCATCACAGATCTACGCCAGATCGGTCAGCGACAGACCTATCAGCAGGCAGACTACGACGCTCAGCTCAGAGGACGCTACCAGATCCCTCTCTCCTCTAGGCATCAGCTAGCTCTCTCCCTCGGCGGGGGCTATCACTATCATCAGGAGCTTTACAAGGGGAGCTCTAATCACATAGACTATAGTGTCGTGAGACCCTGGGCGGGTTGTGACTATCGGTACAGCGATCGGCTCTACACGGCTCTCTCCGTGGCGTATCGTTTACCGCTCTCATCGACCTATGTCGTGGAGCGTGGCTACAAGGATCAGCTCGACTACCAGCTGGCTTACCTGCCTCTACTGAGTAAGCTCAAGTCTGGTCTAGAGCTTAGATGGCACAGTCAGCTATCCATCTCACTGCCACGTAGCCAAGCGATGACCATAAGCGTGGATGCCTTCTACGCTCCTAATCGACTAAGCACAAGACGACCTCTCTACGAGGGTAGGCCGACTACTTCCTCGGGTATATTTAGCCATCCAGAGCTAATCGGGGAGCAGGCTCGCTCCTACGGATTGCTCCTCTCCTTGACTTACCATATCTAATCCCTCTTATGAATATTCTCAAGCAATTATTCTTCCTTGCCTCTCTTGGCATAGCAACTGGCGTCACAGCTCAGAGTACCGCGGAGTCCATAACTATAACTCCTACGGGACAGTATAGCGAACTCACTGGCTATATCTCTGGTGAACAACTGTGGATTGATTTAAACGGCAATAGAACTCTGGACTCTGGCGAAGCTGTCCAGTCAGGTAAGAAGATGGTCAAAGCATTGCAAAACAACCATCTCCCCTTGACAATCTATGGCAAGACGATAACAGAGCTGATACTACAAAACAGTGAGACCCCAGATCAAATCAAAGCCATAGATCTGACCGCAGCTCACTCTCTCACTAAGCTAAACCTGAGAGGAAACCCCATCGTTGGTGAGCTTAGTCTCCAGTCTTGTCCAAGCATTGCTGAGGTCAATCTGAGAGAGACGATGCTAGAAGTGATCAATGCGACAGCTTGCTATTCGCTCACCCATCTATACGCCTCGGATAGTCCTAAGCTTCACAGCCTCCTCCTCTCAGATTGCAATAGATTATCGTGGCTCGAAGCTGATAGATGCGCCCTCCAGAACCCGATACTCAGGGGGGCCATATCGCTTTCCTCCATTCATCTAGATGACAATGAGCTGACGGAGCTAAATATCCCGATGGCTTGTACCAATCTTAAGGTCGTTAGTGTATCCAACAATCCGAATCTAAAGGAGCTGTCTATCCGTGCACTCGCTACCGTGACGGGGCTCTACGCCTCTCGTTGTGGGCTTACTGCTATAGATCTCTCTCGAGGTGCTCTGCTAGAGAGCGTAGATCTCTCTTGCAATGAGCTTCGCGAGCTTACCCTACATGTCAATCCGACACGCCTCAAGGAGCTTCGGATCTACCAAAACAAATTCTCGCTAGAGCGTATGAAGCAACTCGTGTCTACGCTTCCTGCAGATGATAAATCTAGAGAGGAGAAGCGTCTCATAGCTATCAATACGCAGGGTATAACGCCTCGAGAAGCAAATGTCTGCTCTAAGAGTGTTGTCTCTCTGGCGAATAGTCTAGGATGGGATGTCTATGACTATCACGGTGGTGTAGAGCAGCTCTACGCAGGCTCTAGTGATCCAAAGATTGACCCGACCAAAGAAGGGTTTATTATTACGACTCAGCAGCAACGTGGAGGAGAGCTCTCTCTTGACTTGAAGGGGAGCAATCTCTTTATAGATCTCAATGGCAACAACCTCTGTGACCCTGGTGAGAGTCTCCAGGTGGGACATAATCGCATCACTCTCTCGGAGCGAAACATCGTAACCATCTACGGATCTGACATAACAGAGGTGCGTATCCCCAATGGTCAGCTAAAGGGTGTCGATCTTGCTCAGGCTCCTCATATAGAGTCTTTAGATCTTAGTCATAACCTGCTGGAGTTTGTTGACCTATCTGCACAGCAACAGCTCAAAGAGCTAGACCTAAGTCACAACTATCTGAGAAGCCTCCTGCTACCATCGCGAGCCCCAATGAACAAGCTCACACTGGCTTTCAATCAAATCTCTTCGATAGAGCTACCCGCCTATCACGATTTGCAGGAGCTTTGGCTTAGCAACAATAGTCTTACCTCCTTTAACCCGCTAGCCCTCAAGTCGCTTCAAGAGCTACATGTCGAAGTCAATAAGATAGATCTCATAGCAATGCGAGAGCTAGTCTCACAGCTACCTACCAAGGCGACCTCAGAGACTAAGTGTAAGTTGTATGCAGTCGATACTACTGCTCCCGATGAGGCTAATCACATCTCCAAGAGTATGGTCACCTCTGCACGCTCCAAAGGCTGGTCCGTCTACAATGGTCAGACAGCTAACTATGAGGGGGAGCCTGACCAAAAGCTCGGAGAGCATGCAGAGCGCATTGCCATAACTGTCAGCTCCGAGGATCCCACGCTACTCTCATTCTTCCCTAAAGGCGAGGATTGCTGGGTTGACCTCAATGGCAACGATAGCTATGACCCAGGTGAAGAGATTGACGCAAGCACAGGACGTAAGCATCAGATTAGGGTCGTCAGTAAGCAGACCTTCGCACTCTATGGTCGGCAGATTACAGAGCTGCGGATCAATGACCAAGCACATGTTTCTAAGGTAGATGCCTCCGAGGCTCACTCGATAGAGCTACTATGGGTTCGAGACAACGACCTATCGGAGATTATACTGCCTAAAGGCAAGACACTCACAAATCTAGATCTCTCCAACAATAAGCTCTCTGGAGATATAGACCTGCGTCCCTACACGGCTCTGGAGAAGCTATTCCTAGTCTCCAACGCTTATCAGAGCGTTGCTGTGTCGGGGTTGCAACAACTAAAGGTCCTATCTCTGAGCGAGAACAAGCTCTCTACGATAGACCTTACAGGTTGTGATAACCTGCAGGAACTGTACCTAGCGTCTAATCAATTCGCAAGCGTGGACTGTAGTCACCTCCACAAGCTGGAGACGCTTTCGGTCTTTAGAAATCAGATCAAGCGTCAAGCTATGCAGCAACTCATCGATGGACTAAACGACATCGCTCCATCGTCCAAGATACGTGGCAAAATCTTCAACGTCCTCTATGTCACCAGAGATGGTCAGCCATCTCTAGAGGAGCACAACGAGCTGACGTCAGAGCAGATCAAGCAGGCCGAGCAGAAGCAGTGGACAGTCAATGGCTGGAAGGAGGGTGGTGGCGTCACCGTCATCACGGCTCTTCAAGAGTGTGACGCTCCATCAGTGGATGCCTTGACTTGGTACCCGATAGAGAGTGGATGGGTCATTGCTCCACAGCATCTAGATGGTACGGCTATCCTCTCCGTCTTCTCACTCGAGGGGGCACTGATATATAGAGGTCTTGCTGATCAAACGCTTGAGATACACACGCCACTTCATAAGGCTTTGCTAGTCTATGGAGATCAGCGCTGTCTATTGATACGATGAGAGACTATCAACAACTAAGTTATAACCTACATTTCAGTAATTATAATCTATGACAAAACGAATACTTTACCCGATTGTCTTTGCCCTGCTTCTCCTCTTGGGAGGCTGGAGCAGTAAGGCAAGTGGTCAGTCTAGTGGAGCGACTTATGCCGTCCGCTACACCCTGCCCAAGGGTGTCTCTGACCTAAGATGTGTTACCCACTTACCCTCTGAGGGCAAGGTGGTAGTGACCTCAGGACGCAAGATTCCTGCGGGTGCTCAGCTTACCTTCACGGCAACTGTAGAGGCTGGCTATGAGATCGACCACTGGTTGGTCAATGGCAAGCCCGTCAATCATGAGCCCGAGGGCTATGGTGGTGCCAAGATGATGGAGATGGAGATGCCCCAAAAGGACATTGATGTCGTCATCGTTATGAAGCCGTCTGAGACAAGGCTCCGCAGATCAGAAAAATGTATCGTCACATTAGAGAGTTCTGCTGGAGGACATCTCTCGGCACGCTATGTTGACTTTGATCCATTCGAACAAGAAGACGTGGATGTTAATGTAGAGAGTGGCGATGCTGTACCTAAGAACATCACGCTCGAAGTGAATGCCATAGCTGATATGGGTGCCAAGATCGGCAAGTGGTACCAAGATGATGTCGCTATAAGTGGATCAGAGGGAAGCACTCGACAGACCTTTGTAATTCGTAAGGATACAAAGATTAAGGTAGACTTTGAGACGTCTGCCAAGCCTTTTGAGGGCTATATTGTAACACTCCCCAATGAGTCTCCAGAGGGGACCATAGCTGCCTATTATGAGGCTGACAACTATGATCATGTATCTCTTCAGGCTGGAGAAAACAAAGTCCCTAAGTGGAAGTTTGTCTTCCTCACAGCCACACCTAAGGCTGGATACGAGTTCTCCTATTGGACCTTCAATGGACAGCGGAATGATGATCTCATTATGAAGTTGTCAGACAATAGCTGTAGGTTTGAGCCTGATGCAGACGTAACCATCGGTGCCGTCTTCAAGCAGACCGCTCCTGCAGGGCACAAGATTACGCTTACAGCTGGTGATGGGGGTACGCTCCAGTGCTTCCTATCTAATGGTACAGAGGTGCAGTCTGGTAGCTCTGTTGATGATGGTGTCGCTCTACGGATTGTTGCTAAGCCTATGAAGGGCTACAAGACAGATCAGTGGACGATCAATGGCGAGCCATTTGCAAAGGGCAAGGGTAAGAACACCATCATCCAAAAAGCTGACAAGGACCTTAATGTCAAGGTCTCCTTCCTCAAGGACATACAGCTTTACACGGTCGAGTATACCGCTGGTGAGGGTGGTACTATCAAGAGTGCCACATACTATGATCGTACTACTTACAACTACGTAGACTTTCAGAGTGGCAAGGAGCTACCCAAGGACTCCGAGGTTGACATTGAGGTTGAGCCAAAGGCTGGCTATGTCGTAGACCTCTGGTATCTCAATGATCAGCCTATTGATGGCTCCAAGGGCAAAACTAGCCAAACCATCAAGATCAGTGATAATAGCAAGATCCGCATCACCTTTGCTACTAAGCCCAAGCAGACCGTAACGTACACAGCTGGCACTGGTGGTACCATCCAAGGTACTCTACTAGGCACCGCCTTTGACTCTGGATCTAAGCTCGATGAGGGCTCGTACATTATATTTACCGCTACACCTAGTAAGGGGTATGAGGTTGATCAGTGGAGTATAGATGGAGAGGTTGTCACGCGCTATGCTGGCAAGAAGGAGATAACGGAGCGTCTTGGCAATAAGCCTCTCAAGGTGGAGGTCTCCTTCAAGAAGCTTCCTGTCACCTTCCCCGTTGTCTTCACTGCTGGTGAGGGTGGTACTATCGTAGCTACTGTAGCTGAGGGATCGGCTCATAAGACCATCTCGAGTGGTGATGCCCTCGTTCAGTACAGCCGAGTCACATTCACCGCAAAGCCAAACAGTGGCTACCTCGTTGATCAGTGGACTGTCAATGATCAGCCTCAGCAAAACTTCGCTGGTAAGCCAGAACTCACTCGCTCTGTTCGTGATGCTCTCAAGGTACATGTAACCTTTAAGGAGGACAAGCCAGCTAAGCTCTGTAAGATCAACTATACCAAGGAGAATGAGTGGGGTACGCTCGTCGCTTATTATGACACGCAAGCCTCTGGACGTATCAATGTCAAGCCTGGAGATAAGGTAGAGGAGGGATATATGATCACCTTCCTAGCTACGCCTAAGGAGGGCTACACCATTGATCACTGGACATACAATGGTGCCAAGACTCCTTCCGTCAAGCCCGAGATGCTGACCGTTACGGCAAAGGAAGATATGACTGTCGCCGTGGTATGCAACAAGGCAAAGCTATGTACCGTAACCTTTGATGCCGTAAGTGAGGGTGGCAAGATGACCGCCTATTACCTCAAGGACGAAGGGTTCAGCGGCTACAAGGAGGTCTACATCAAGTCTGGCGTGCAGGTGCCTGCAGGTACCGAAGTGACGTTTGACGTGACACTCACTGAGGGCTACACGCTGGAGCATTGGCTCGTCAACAATACGAAAAAGGCCTGCGACAAATACAGTCCGCTCCGCCTACGCGAGCTTGCGATCAACGAAGATACAGAGGTTAAGGCCGTCTATAAGGCTCCTCAGAAGCCTCAGCATGCCGTTACCTTTACCGCTGGTGAGGATGGTACTATCGTTGCAACGGTTGGTACCGAGGCTAAGGCTATCGAGAGCAAGGATCAGGTAGAGCAGGGTGCAGTCATCACCTTTACCGCTACACCTAAGGAGGGCTATGAGCTAGACCACTGGATGGTCGGTGGCAAGCCTGCCGTCG
>ERZ827520.3733-NODE-3733-length-12031-cov-9.819890_pt1 | contig 12031 bp, 8 predicted proteins | sample MGYA00519581_ERZ827520 | MGnify/ENA primary metagenome ERZ827520 (study PRJEB31778, sample SAMEA3449339) | human gut metagenome | biome: human gut; feature: human-associated habitat; material: faeces | place: United Kingdom | collected 2010/2012 ...
GCACTCGCCATATGGGCATGTCCGGAAGACCGTCCAAATTCCGTACTTGGTTTTACCGTCAGCCGTCAATCGTGGCACATCGCATAAAGCCGACTAATATGAGGTGGGAATCGATGATTCGACAACAACTACATACAGGAGAGTGGCAATGGGTGAAGTGATCACCGCCAAGGACAAGGAATATGAGGCCGAAGAGCGCGCTACGGCACCGGGCGCGAACCAGTCGATGAGCGACCGCGTGAACAACCGCTCGCTGCGCCCGCAGTCGGCCGCATTCAAGGAGTTCATGAAGTCCGGCTGGGCCGACGATGATCCGGAGATTAATCCTCTCGAATCCTCCAAGTTCACGCCAGCCCGCCTTGAGGCGCTGGGCAAGGCCTTCCCGGGCGAACGTCTGGTCATTCCGGCCGGCCAGCCGAAGGTGCGCAACAATGATTGCGATTACATGTTCCGCCCGGACACCACGTTCGCCTACTACACCGGTCTGGGTTCCGATTACGAGGCCGGCGCCGTGCTGGTCCTGAACCCGGTCGACCCCGACTCCCCCGAAGCCGCCGCCGGCAAGACGCACACTCCGGAACTGTTCGTGGCGCCGCGCGCCGACAATTCCACCGAGGACTTCTTCATGTCCGCCCACTACGGCGAATACTGGGTTGGCCCGCGTGCCGGTCTCAAGGAGATGCAGGCGATGACCGGCATCGAAACCCACGACATCGCCCAGCTGGCCGACGCCCTGTCCAAGGACGTGGGTGCCGAAGCCGGCGCCGTACGCGTGCGCGTGGTCAGCGAAACCGACCCGCAAATCACTTCGATGGTTGAATCCATCCGCGAGGCCAACGGTTTCGCCGATCCGGACAAGAACTCCGCATCCGACGACAAGCTGCACGAGTTCGCCGCCGAGGCACGCATGGTCAAGGACGGCTACGAAATCAACGAAATGCGCAAGGCCGTGGACGCCACCAAGCATGGCTTCGACCGTCTGCTCTCCGCACTGCCGGCCGCGCTCGACAAGCCGCGCTCCGAGCGTATCCTCGAAGGCGCGTTCAACGCCGTGTCCCGTGAACTGGGCAACGCCGTCGGTTACGACTCCATCGTGGCCTCCGGCCCCCACGCCCCGATTCTGCACTGGATGCGCAACACCGGTGTGGTGAAGACCGGCGACATGCTGCTGGTGGATGCCGGCGTTGAGGTCGATTCCCTGTACACGGCCGACATCACCCGCACCTTCCCGACCAACGGCAAGTTCACCGACTTCCAGAAGCGTCTGTACCAGGCCGTGCTCGACTCGCAGCAGGCCGGTTTCGAAGCCGCCAAGCCGGGTGCCACCTACTCCGACATCCACCACGCCTGCATGCGTGTGATCGCCGAGCGTCTGCACGATTGGGGTCTGCTGCCGGTGAGCGTCGAGGAGTCGCTGTCCCCGCAAGGCCAGCAGCACCGCCGTTGGCTCGCCTGCGGCGTGGCCCACCACCTGGGTCTTGATGTGCATGATTGCGCGCAGGCCCGTTTCGAGTCCTATCAGAGCGCGCCGATTCGCCCGGGCATGATCTTCACGATCGAGCCCGGCCTGTACTTCCGCGAGGATGATCTGCTGATTCCGCCGGAATACCGCGGCATCGGCATCCGCATCGAGGACGACGTGCTCATGACCGAGAACGGCCCCGAATGGATTTCCGCCGGCATCCCGAAGCAGATCGACGACGTCGAAGCCTGGATGGCCGAGCAGGCTGCCCAAGCGAAGTAACCTAAGCTCCCTCTGATGAGGGAGCTTCTTTTCTACTAAGGAGGCAATGTGTCCACTCCGGAATTTGTGTTGGAATTGCGTAAGAAGATCGGCCATGATCTGTTGTGGCTCAATGGCGTGACCGGTTGTGTACTGAACGAACATGGTCAACTGCTGTTGGGCCGTCGTTCGGACACGGGCGAATGGGCGATGGTCTACGGCATCAACGAGCCGGGCGAACAGCCGGCGGACACGGTGGTGCGCGAAATCAAGGAGGAGACGGGCATCGATGCCATCGTCACCGATTTGGTGGCCGTCACCTCGTCAAACAAGGTACTGACCTACGCCAATGGCGACAACACCATGTACATGGATCATTCGTTCCTGTGCGCCCTGAAGCCCGGCGGCAATGCCGAGCCGTTCGTAGGCGACGAGGAAAGCCTGAGCGTCGGCTGGTTCGATCTGGATGACCTGCCCACTCCCCTGGCGGCCAGCACGAGCGAGCGGCTGGAGCTGTTCCATACTTACATCGAGAACAAAAAACACGGCGACGCCCACGCCCTGTTCCAGTTCGATGGGCAGCAGTACTAGCGGATATAAAGTTAGCTCCCTCTGACGAGGGAGCTCCAATGCTATGCGATTACGCCTCTTGGGCTAGGAGCTCGTGGAGGTGGGCGCGGTGTTGCTGCTGTTCGCGCGGGTCGGGCACGGGCAGGGAGGCCAGCAGCTTCTTGGTGTACGGGTTCTCCGGGTGCTGCATAATCTGGTCGGCATCGCCGTGCTCCACGATCTGGCCCTTATGCATCACCATGATGCGGTCGGCAAGCATATCGACCACCGCCAAATCATGGGTGATGAACAGGCACGCGAAGCCGATTTCCGCCTGCAGTCGCTTGAACAGCTCCAACACCTTGGCCTGCACCGACACGTCCAATGCAGAAGTCGGCTCATCGGCGATCAGCAGCGACGGCTTCAACGCCAAACCACGCGCCAAAGACGCCCTCTGGCGCTGGCCGCCGGACAGCTCATGCGGGAAACGGTTCATGTAGGCGCGCGGCAGCTGGACCATCTCCAGCAGATCGCCCACATAGTTCTTGGCATCGGCCACGGAACCGTACTTGTGGTGCACGAGCAGCGGCTCGGCCACATTCTCCGCGATGGTCATCAGCGGGTTGAACGAGGAGCCCGGATCCTGGAACACGAAACCAATGTCCGCGCGCTTGGGCTTGAAGTCACGCTCCTTGACGCCGTTCATCTCGATGCCGAGCACGTTCAGGGAGCCGCCGGACACCTTCTGCAGGCCGGCGATGGCACGGCCGGTGGTGGACTTGCCGGAACCGGACTCGCCCACCAGGCCCAGCACTTCGGAGCGGTGGATGGTGAAGTTCGCGCCGTCCACGGCCTTGAAGTCGGGCTGCATGAGATGGCCCGGGTACGTGATGGTCAGGTTCTTGGCCTCGACGGCGATCGGCTGTTCGCGCCAATCGGCCTTGCGCTCGATCGGTTTGCCCTCGCGGTCGCGCACGACCAGCTTCTGACCGATGCGCGGCACGGCACCCAGCAGTCGCTTGGTGTAGTCGTCCTTCGGATGGTAGAAGATCTGCTCCACGTCGCCCTGCTCGACCACGTGGCCGCGGTACATGACGACCACCTGGTCGGCGATGTCCGCGATCACGCCCATGTTGTGGGTGATGATGAGCACGGAGGCGTCGAACTCGTCACGGGCGAGGCGCAGCAGGTCGAGAATTTCGGCTTGCACGGTCACGTCGAGGGCAGTGGTGGGCTCGTCGGCCAGAATCAGGCCGGGGTTCAGCACCAACGCCATGGCGATGACGATGCGCTGCTTCTGGCCGCCGGAGAACTGGTGCGGGTAGTAGTCCACGCGGGTTTCGGCATCCGGGATGCCGACCTTCTTCAGGATGTTGATGGCCTTGGCGCGCAGTTCCTTCTTGTCCTTCATGCCGTGGGCGCGCAGGCCCTCTTCAATCTGCCAGCCGATGGTGTACACCGGGTTCAGCACCGAATTGGGCTCCTGGAACACCATCGCGGCCTCGGAACCACGCACTTCGCGCAGCTGTTCGCCGCTCAGGGAGAGCACGTCCAGCGAATCGGAGCCATCGCGCTTGGACAGGTAGACGGCACCGGAGGTGGTGGCCGTCTCCGGCAGCAGCTTGATGATGGAGCGCGCGGTCACGGACTTGCCGGAACCGGATTCGCCGACCACGCCGACCACGGTCTTGCGCGGAATGGTGAAGTTCACGTCCTCAACGGCCTTGATGGAGCCGGCGTCGGTCATGAAGGAGACGGACAGGTCCTTGATATCGGCGAGATTCTTGTTGTTTTCGCTCATCTCTCACTCCTTGCCTTCCGGCTTGCCCTCGCCGGTCCATTCGGAGGCGACGATGGTCGGGTCATGGTCGGTGACGGTGGCCGGCGGGTCGACGTTCGCGTCGAGTTCGGCAATCACCTCGTTGCGTGCGGTCGGCTTCTCGTTTGGGTCGACGGACGTGTCTTCGATCGATCCGACCACTTCGCCGGCGGACTTGCGGGCGCGCAGACGCGGGTCGGCCAGATCGTTGAGCGATTCGCCCACGAGCGTGATGCCGAGCACGATGAGCACGATGGCGATGCCCGGGAACACGGCAGTCCACCAGATGCCGGCGGTCACGTCGGAAACCGAGCGGTTCAGGTCGTAGCCCCATTCGGCGGCGGCGGTCGGCTCGATGCCGAAGCCGAGGAAGCCCAGGCCGGCGAGGGTCAGGATGGCTTCGGACGAGTTCAGCGTCAGGATCACCGGCAACGTGCGGGTGGAGTTCTTGAACAGGTGCTTGGTCATGATGCGCCAGGTGGAGGCGCCGACCACGCGCGCGGACTCGACATACGCGGATTCCTTGATGCGGATCACTTCGGCGCGAATTGTGCGGAAATACTGCGGGATGTACACCACGGTGATGGAGATGCCGGAAGCCAGAATGCCGCTCCACAGGCCGGACTGGCCGTGGGAGATCATGATGGCCATCAGAATGGCGAGCAGCAGCGAGGGGAAGGAGTAGACGGCGTCGGCGATCATCACCAGAATGCGGTCCACCCAGCCACCGTAGTAGCCGGAGACCAGGCCGAGCAGCACGCCGGCGAAGATGGAGAGCAGCACGGCCACGACGATGGCGATGACGGCGGTGCGTGCGCCCCACACCACACGGGAGAACACGTCGAATCCGGCGGCGGTGGTGCCCCAGATGTGTTCGGCGGAGGGTGCGGCCTGCGCCGGGAAGGACGTGCCGTCGGCGGCCTTGATCTGGGCGTGGCCGTAGGGGGCGATCAGCGGGGCGAAGAGGGCCACGAGCAGGAAGAACGCGGTGATCGCGAGACCGGTGATCAGCATGCCCTTCTGCCAGCCGACCGCCACGCGCAGTTCCTTGATGATCGGGATCTTGGTCCAGAACGGCGTCTTGGTGCTGACGTTGAGCTTGGTAAGGCGGTCGTCACCGGGGACGGTGATCTTGTCTTGGGATGCGGTGGTCATCTCAGTACCTCACTCTCGGGTCGATAAGCGCGGCGATGACGTCGACGAGGAAGTTGACGACGGCCACGATGATGGCGATAAGGATCACGATGCCCTGCACGGCCACGAAGTCACGGGCCTTCAGGTACTGGGACAGCATGAAGCCCAGGCCCTTCCATTCGAAGGTGGTTTCGGTCAGGACCGCACCGGCGAGCATCAGGGCGATCTGCATGCCCATGACGGTGATGATCGGGATCAGGGCCGGTCGCCAGGCGTGCTTGTTGAGCAGGCGCTTTTCGGAGACGCCGCGCGAGCGGGCAGCCTCGACGTAGCCGGAATTGTAGGTGGAGATGACGTTGGTGCGTACCAGACGGATGAACACGCCGGCGGTCAGGAGGCCTAGGGCGACGGCCGGCAGCACGGCGTGGCGCAGCACGTCGACGAGCACGTTCATGTCGCCGAGCTGGATGGCGTCGATGATGTAGAAGCCGGTCGGCGAGACCAGTCGGGAGAACTGCATCTCGCTGCCAAGCGATGAGCGCCCGGATGCCGGCAGCACGTTCAGCCAGATGGCGAAGATGAGCTTCAGAATCAGGCCGAGGAAGAACACCGGGGTGGCGTAGCACAGGATGGCGAAGGTGCGGATGCCGGCATCGGCGGCACGGTCGCGCTTGCGGGCGGCGAGTCGGCCCAGGCCGATGCCGACGATCAGCGCCACGATCAGGGCGAGGAAGGCCAGTTCGAATGTGGCGGCGCCGTAGTGCGTAAGGATGCTGATCACCGGCTGGTTATCGGTCAGCGTCGTGCCGAGGTCGCCGTGCAGCAGGCCACCAAGATAGTCGACGTATTGCACGATCAGCGGGCGGTCATAGCCGGCCGCGTGGATGCGCTGCTGAAGTTCGGCGGGTGTCAGGCGGCCGCCCAGGGCGGCGGAAATCGGGTCGCCGGTGGCGCGCATCACGAAGAACACGATGGTGACCAGAATGAAAACGGTGGGAATAATGAGAAGGAACCTCGTCAGCACGAAGCGGAAGAAACCACCTGACAGTCGGTTCTTCTTCGTCTTGGCTTTCGCCGGAGTGGTGCTGGAGGTCGCTATGGCGCTGTCTGACACGCGATGCTCCTTGGTGTTGGTAATCGATATATAAAGCAATAAAGGCTCCCCTCTCCGAGGGGAGCTGGCGGCGAAGCCGACTGAGGGGAGTCATACGAGTTAGGCTCCCCTCAGTCTGCCGTCGGCAGACAGCTCCCCCTCAAAGAGGGGAGCTCATGCTGGATCAGCCCTTGGTGACGGAGGCATAGCGGAAGCGGAAGGAAGCGTCGAGGGTGACACCCTTCACGGAGGTGCCGGTGACGGCGACCTGGGCACCCTGCAGCAGCGGGATGGTGGAGAGGTCTTCGGTCTCGAGCTTCTGAATCTGCTTGAGGATGTCTCCACGAGCGGACTCGTCCTTCTCGCCGGCCTGCTTGACGATCAGGTCGTTGACTTCCTTGTTGGAGTAGCCGTTGTTCACGAAGTTGCCATCGCGGAAGAACGGGGACAGGTAGTTGTCCGGGTCGGAGTAGTCCGGGAACCATCCAAGCTGGTAGACCGGGTACACACCGTCGGAATCGTCGGTAACCACACGATCCTTGTTGTACTGGGTCCATTCGGTAGACTGCATGTCGACCTTGAACAGGCCGCCTGCCTCAAGCTGGGACTTCAGGGCAGCGTATTCGTCGGCGGAGACGGAGCCGTAGTGGTCGCTGTTGTACTGGAGCTTGAGGTCGACCGGGGTGGTGACGCCGGCGTCGGCGAGGACCTTCTTGGCCTTCTCGGTGCTCGGCTTGCCGTTGCCGTCGCCGTAGGCGGACTTCAGCGTGTCATCGTGACCGGCCAGGCCGTCCGGGATGAAGGAGTACATCGGGGTGTAGGTGCCCTTGTAGACCTTGGTGGAGAGCTCTTCGCGGTCGATGAGGTTGGCGACGGCCTGGCGCACGGCCTTGGCCTTGTTGGCGTCGGCGTCGGGCTGGGATTCGCCGTAGGGCTGAATCTTGAAGTTGAAGGCGATGAAGCGCTCCTCACCGCCCGGGCCCTTGACGACCTTGACCTTGGAGTCCTTGGAGAGGTCCTCGATGTCGGTCGGGCTCAGGGAGCGGTTGGCCACGTCGATCTGGCCCTGCTGGACGGCCATCTTCAGGTTGGAGGCGTCGGCGAAGTACTTGACCTGCACGACGGAGTTCTTGGCCGGGGTCAGACCCTTGTAGGAGTCGTTCTTGGCGTAGGCGGCGGACTCGTTGATCTTGAAGGCTGTCAGCGTGTACGGGCCGGCGAAGGCCTTCTTGGAGACGATGGTGTCGGCGTCGGCGAGCTTGTCGGCGTCGAAGGTATCCTCATCGACGATCGGGCCGGCGGGGCTGGACATGACCTGCTTCAGGGTCACGTCGAAGGGCACGGAATCCTTGAACACCACGGTGGTGTCGTCCTTGGCGGTCACGGATTCGACGTTGGCGAGCAGGGAGCTCGGGCCGTTCGGGTCGTTGATCTTCTTGATGCGATCGTAGGAGAACTTGACGTCGGAAGCGGTCAGGTCGTTGCCGTTGGCAAACTTCAGGCCGTCCTTGAGCTTGACGGTGAATTCGGTGCCGTCATCGTTCCAGGTACCGTCATCGGCGGCGATGTCCGGGCTCAGTTCGGAGGTGTTGTAGTCCTGGGCGTACAGGAACGGGAACACCTGGATCTGCACGGCGTATGAACCGTTGTCGTAGGAGCCGGCGGGGTCCAGGCTGGTGATCTTATCGGTGGTGCCGATGGTGATGGCGTTGCCGGAATCGGCACCTGCGGCGGTGTCATCCTTCACACCGCCGCAGGCGGTCAGGGATGCGATGGCGGCCACGGAGACGGCGGCGGCCAGAATCTTCTTGGAATTCAACAGGAATCCTCTCTCATAACTTGTTTCCACGTCATCACTGCGGGCGTGGATTACCGCCTGACTATGGTGCGGATGTGTTACCTCTGCGTTTCCATAGTCATCGACTTATGTTTCGCTTGTGGCGACCAAGGCCGGTTTTATGCGGTATCGAGCAGTATTACGGATTCTTGTATTACGACGTGAATAACGGTCACATGGTGAGACAAATATACTATCATCTCACCATGTGACCATGTTCGTAGACGAATGCCTTCCATTCGTCAACCGGTCGGCCTACTGCTACTTGAGCTTGCGGCCCGCGCACCACACCTGTTCGACCGTCCAGTCGGCCGGGTCCGCAAGGTTGAAATCGGCGGCGAAGCCGGGGGCGATGAGGCCGATCGGCGCCCCGGTGACCGGGTTCGGCCGGTCGAAGCCGAACGCCTTGGCCGGCGTCAGAGTTGCCGCCTCGACCGCGTCCACCGGGCTGAAGCCCAGTTCGCACACCGCACGGCGCACGGCGACCTCCAGCAGCAGAGTGGAGCCGGCGATGGCGCCGTTGGAGACCAGGCGCGCATGCCCGCCGACCACGTTCACGTCCAGCGCGCCCAACTTGTAGGCGCCGTCCGGGCAGTCGGTGGCGGCCATCGCGTCGGTCACGAAGGCCGTGCGGTGAGGCGCGAACCGGAAGGAGAGGCTCACCATCGGATCCTGCACGTGGAATCCGTCGTTGATGAGCTCGATGGTGACGCGCGGGTCCTCCACCGCGGCCGGAATCGGACCGGGTTCGCGGTGATGCAGGCCGTTCATCGCGTTGAACATGTGGGTCATGATGCCCGCGCCCGCGTCGAAGCCGGCTTTGGCGGTCTCGTAGTCGGCGTCGCAGTGGCCCACGGCCGGCACCACGCCGGCAGCGGCGAACTGGCGGATGGCGGAGATGCCGTGGGGCAGTTCGGGGGCGATGGTGATCTGGCGGATGCAGCCAAGCTTGCCGGAGGCGGGGTCGGCACCGGAGGCCTCAAGCATCTTATCGACGATGTCAGGCACCGGATCCTTGAGACATTCCGGGTCATGTGCGCCCTTGCGGGCCAGGGCCAGGAACGGGCCTTCCAGATGGCATCCTAGGATGTCGGGGCGGCCGGACTCCATTGTGGCGCGGACGGTGCGGATGTTGCGGCAGATCACGTCCACGGGGTTGGTGATCAGCGAGAGCACCTGGCGCGTGGTGCCATGCACGGCGTGGCCGGCCCGCGCCACGTCGATGCCGTCCGGCCCGTCATCGAAGCTCTTCTCCCATGCGCCGTGCGCGTGGATGTCCACGTAGCCGGGGGTCAGAATACGGCCTTCGGCGTCGATGACCGCGTTGCGATCGGCCGGGTCGAGCCCCACCGTGCGGCAGTAGTGCTCGAAGGTCTCCTCCCCCGTGCCGGCCGCCACGATGACGCCGGCGGCATCGGAGACGACCCAATATCCGCGCCGTTCGCCGCGCGCATCCACCTTGCGCGCGTTACGAATCGCCACCGGAGCCGGCTTGCCCTCCAGTGCCGCGGTCACGCGCGAGACTATCTCGTTCCTATCAGACATGTTGTTCTCCTTACCGCTCATGCGCTCCCGCTGGCGGGAGCCAGCACACGATAACTCAGATGCCCTGCCAGGCCGGCTTGTGGGTGTAGGCATAACGGTAGTAGTCCTTGTGGCGCAGGCGGGACGCGGCCTCCTCGTCCACGATAATCGTGGCGTGCGGGTGCATCTGCAGCGCGGAAGCCGGGCAGAACGCTGACACGCCGCCTTCCACCGTCTCCTCGATGGCTTCGGCCTTGCCGGCACCGAACGCCAGCAGCACGAGGTGACGGGCCTTCATGATCGTGCCAATACCCTGCGTGATGCAGTGGGTGGGCACTTGGTTGATGTCGTTGTCGAAGAAGCGCGCGTTGTCGATGCGGGTCTGTTCGGCCAAGGTCTTGACGCGAGTGCCGGAGGCCAACGAGGAACCGGGCTCGTTGAAGCCGACGTGGCCGTCGGTGCCGATGCCGAGGATCTGCACGTCGATGCCGCCAGCGGCTTCGATGGCACGATCATAGGCCGGGCCGGCCAGCGCGACTTTGTCGCCGTCTTCGAGCGGAGTGCCGTTGAGTACGTCGCCGGGCACATGGACCTTGGCCGGGTCCAGGCCAAGCGGTTCGACCACGGTGCGATGGATGGTCGCATGATAGGACTCGGGATGGGTCAGCGGCAGCCCGATGTATTCGTCAAGCGCGAAACCACGCACGCCCGAAACGTCAATGGCCTCGTCCTTGACGATCTTGGCGAGCGCCTGATAGGCGGCCAGCGGGCTGGAGCCAGTGGCCAGGCCCAGCACGGCGTCCGGCTTTGCTTTGATCAGGTCCGCCACGCAACGGCCGTAGATCTCGCCGGCCTCGGCTTCGTTCTTGACAATGATGATTTCCGGCATCGGTTTCCTCCAGTTCCGTGCGGCCCGCCCGATGCGAGTCGCTGTACCGCCGCCCGTCTTGCGGATAATGGCAACATCCTTGTCACGTCCGGGTGCCGCGCGGCGTTCCAACCACCGTTCGGCGTAGCGCCGATTGGTGATTCGCTATTTGTTAATGATACTAACAATTTTGGACCTTATGAACACTCACGGTGTTTCCTGACGCTTCACACAGGTACACTGGAATTTATTAGTGAAGTTTCATAACAGTTTCAACGACGAAATTGCGCTTCACCGTCTAAGCTGTGTATGGAACAACAATCGCCGTCCACTCGCTCACCATCAGGCAGGAGGAAACATGTCATATCTCGGTCTCAACACAACGACCGACGACCATGCGGCCAAGGCTTCCCCCGCCGATGTGCGCCGCAAGAACCGCCAACTTATCTTCAGGTTGTTGTTCCCCACCAACCAGTATTCGCGCGCCGAGCTCGGCCGACGCACCGGATTGAGCCGCGTGGCCGTTTCCGATGTGGTCGGTCGGATGCTGGAGGAAGGATTGCTGCGCGAGACCGGTCAGGCACCCAGCGGCGGCAAAGGCAAACGAGGCACACTGCTGAGCATCGATATCGATCGACTGCGCATCATCAGCATCGACCTGACGCAGGAGCACCTGCTGCACGGCGCAGTCACCAATCTGCTCGGCCAGCCGCTGCGTCACGCCGAAGTCACCCTGAACACCGGCTCATTCGTTTCCGTGGATGTGATCATCGAGCTCATTGAGAAGATGCTGGGCATGTCCGATGGCGAGGTCATCGGCATCGGAGTCGCCTCCCCCGGCGTGGTAGACAACGGCGTGGTCCGCTCCTCCACGATGCGCGGCTGGAACAATCTCGACCTGTCCACGCCAATCGCCGAACATTTCGGACTTGAAGTAAACGTCAGCAACGACGCCACCGCAGCCATGCTCACCGAACGTTTCTTTGGCCAAGGCGGGCCGAATATGCTTTTCGTGCGCATCGAAAGAGGCATCGGTTCGGCGATTCTGCTCTCGGACACGCCGGTAATCGGCGAACTGCACGCGGCTGGCGAGCTCGGCCATATTTCCATCGATCTTGACGGGCCGCTGTGCCCTTGCGGCAAGCACGGTTGCTTGGAGACGATGATTTCCGGAACCGCATTGAAGAAGCAACTCAGCGCAGCAGACGTGGAGCAGCATCAGGGTATCCTTGCTCGGGCGGGCCGCTATCTCGGCCAGGCCCTGTCCATGCCTGTGGGCCTTTTGGATATGGCAGACGTATGCGTCTATGGGCAGCCGAACATCATCAACGAGACGTTCATTGACGCGGCACAGCAGTATCTGGATGCCGCCACGTCCTCGTCCTTCCATAAACACACGGTGATCCGGCGCTGCGAATGCGGACCCGACATCACCGTACAGGGCGAGGCCATCGCCGTGGTCTTCCAACACTTGGCCAAATAAA
>ERZ827520.3734-NODE-3734-length-12025-cov-32.622974_pt1 | contig 12025 bp, 9 predicted proteins | sample MGYA00519581_ERZ827520 | MGnify/ENA primary metagenome ERZ827520 (study PRJEB31778, sample SAMEA3449339) | human gut metagenome | biome: human gut; feature: human-associated habitat; material: faeces | place: United Kingdom | collected 2010/2012 ...
GAAGATCAGCTTCCATTTCCTTGAGTATCTTTGCCGCGCCAAGGAGCATTGCCGCGTGCGCGTCATGGCCGCACATGTGCCCGCAGTCGTTTTCGGAACTGTAATCAAGGCCGGTTTCTTCCTTAATGGGAAGCCCGTCCATATCGGCGCGCAGCATAAAGCACGGGCCGCTTTCGCCAATAAGGCCCACTACGCCCGTTGAATCAGGAGCATCGGGGCAGCCGGAAAGCACGGCAATTTCCCTGTCCTCTGGACGATGTATGCCGCAATGGCGATTCGGTATGCCCATTTCATTAAGGCGCGCGGTTACATATGCTGCTGTCTTAGGCGTGGATACACCAAATTCGGGAATCCTATGCAGCGCCCTGCGGTCGCTAATGAGCTGATCCTTAATGCCGATGGCTTTTTCCAATATTTTGTTTGTCATGCATATCCTCCTTCTTATGTTGTTTTGTATATGCAACGGCTGTTACGTTTGGAATACCGTAATGCCGTTTACAACGGTTTCTAAAACGTTTACGCTTGTAAAGGTATCAGGATTGATTGCGAAAAGGTTTTTGTCGAGTATTGTCATATCGGCAAGTTTGCCTATTTCAAGCGTGCCGCGTATGTTTTCATCGCGCGCGGCCCATGCGGCATCGCTTGTGAACAGGCGTATTGCGTCCGCGGTGCTCAAAGCCTGATCAATAAGATATGTTTTTGTGCCGGCGCGGTTCTTCCGCGTGATAGCGCTGCGCATATTGTCAAGAATGTTGAAAGGTTCAACAGGACAGTCCGACCCGCCGCTTGTATGTATGCCCATATCGCGCATAGTTTTCCATTGGTAGCATTCTGCTGCGCGTTTTTCGCCGATGCGTTCCGCGACTACGTTCATGTCTGCGTCTATAAAAATGGGCTGTATATACGCCTGAAGCCCCAGCTTTTTCATACGGCCAAGCAGCTCCGGCGTGGTTATCTGCGCATGTACAACGCCGTGCCTATGCTGCGGCCATGGATCTTCATTGAGCACGCGCTCAAATATGTCGCAAAGCTGTTTCAAGGCCAAATCGCCTATTGCGTGAGCGGCAACGTCCATGCGGTTGGCATTGGCTTCGCGAATGAGATGATAAAGCTCATCCACGCTGAAATTTGCTATGCCGTGGTTTGAAGGATCGTCAATATAGCCGTTTATCATTTCGGCGGATTTTGCGCCAAGGGAACCATCAAGCAGCAATTTACGGGTATATACGCGGAAAAGTCCGCCTGAGTTAAGAGTGGCGTCGCGCATGGCAAGCACGTTTTTGAAACCGTCGCTATAGCCCTGCGCCTGCTCTATAATGCGAACGGTAAGCTTGCCTTCGTCATCCATGCGCTTGAATATGCTAAGAAGCCTTTCGCCTTCAACGCCGGGGACGGAGGCAAGGTCATCTGTGTGTATGGCGGTTATGCCGTCCGCATTCAGCTTCTTTTGAGTGTCGAGTATAAGCGATTCTATTTCCGCATCGCTAAGCGGCGGCACGACCGTGCGATACAGCCCAACGGCGCTTTCACGAAGTATGCCGGTAGCGTAATCTATACCAACGCGAATATCATCGCTAAGCTCCGCTTTGCTTATCAGTTCAAGTGCTGCGCTATTGCATGCGGCAACATGTATGCATGCGCGCACGGCAAATACGGGTATGTCGCGCGATACACGGTCAAGGTCTGCCTTTGTAATAAGGCGGCCTTCCTTCATGTACTCCTGGTTCCAGCCCACACCTATTACATAAGAAGGTTGTTCTTTTGCTATTCGATTGCGCAGCCGTCCAACCATGCCGTCTATCGAATCCACACCGAACAGCATAACGCTGCGGCTGAATGTGGCATAATAGAGCATATGCATATGGGTATCATTGAATCCGGGCAATATCATAGCCCCGTTCATATTGCGCTTCTCGTCCCAGGCTTGGCGCTCAGCATCCGCATTGCTGCCAAGGAACACTATTTTGCCGCTATCTGTGCCGATGGCCTGATAGGCGTTCATGTTGCCATCCATGCTGGCAACAGTTGCGTTGTACCATAATCTGCGCATTGTTCATTCTCCTTCAAAGTGTATTAAAGATTCAGTTAGCGTGGAGGTCAGATATTGTATTTTTGCAGCCTGTATTGAAGATTTTGACGGGAAATGCCAAGCCTTCTTGCTGCCTGGGATATGGAGTGAGTTTCCTGCAACGCTTGCAGTATTATGCCTTTTTCGTAATTTTCAAGCGCTTCATTCAAAGAAAAGCTTTCGGAATTGGCGGGAGGAGTGCTATCCAGCATACCGGGGAGAGAACCGCGGCCGGATACAGAAAGCAGCACCTCCCGGACGTCGTTTATTCTGAGTGTATCGGAACGCATGGATACGAGCGCGCCCTCTATAACATTTTTTAGCTCCTGAACGTTACCCGGCCAGCTATACTGGCGAAGTATGCTCTCAACCATGCTGCTCACAACGTGCACGCTTCGCTTCATCTCGAGATTATATTTATCGATAAAATAGCGCATCAGCAGCGGTATATCGTCAGCGTGTTCCCTAAGCGGAGGCATTCGCAATTTTATAACGCCAAGCTTATAATAAAGATCTTCCCTAAGCCGTTTTTCGCGCAGGGCGGCATAAGGATCATCGTTCATGGCGGCAACTACGCGCACGTCATACGCGGCGTTCGGCGCATTGATAGCGTGGCGCTTATTGCGGCTGAGGGCCTTGATCAGCTTTGCCTGCAATGTGTGACTCAGGCAATCAAATTCATCCAGAAGCAGCGTGCCGCCGTCCGCAAGTTCAAAAAGATTCTTTTCAGCACCGGCAGATTCGCAGTAAAACGAATTGTCATCATCGTGCATGGCGGCGCAGTTTTGCACTATAAACGGGCCGTTTGCGCGCGGGCCTTCGCGATGAAGCGCCTCGGCCGCAAGCTTTTTGCCCGTGCCTATTTCGCCGTATATAATGGCGGGAGAATTGGTTTGCGCGGCGTCCCATATGCGCTGTTTCAGCTTTTTCATGCATGTGTTTTCGGTTATTATACTGTCCAGCGTTGAAAGCTCGCCATTAGGGCCGCTGCGCACTACCCGGTGGCCTATTTCAAAAAAGTGAGATGAATCTACAACGCCTTCAACATTGCTGCCAACTATTATAGGTAGAGTTGTTGATTCAAGCGTTACGTTTTGCCCGCGGTCGTTTATAAGGCGCTGCACTTTTTGATAAGAAGGAATGCCTGTGCGCAGCACGGTAAGTATGGTGGATGTTTCTTCGGTAAGGCTTGGGTAAATATCCAATATATGTTTTCCTACGGTGTCCTCGTGTGTGTAATAGGCGGGCATGGGCATGCTGTGGTATTCAATAACGCCTTGTTTATTGACGATAAGTATGCCGTCTGTATCCGCACACAGGTGCAGCATATCGCCAAGTTGGTCAATGTAATGTTCCAGCATAGCTATCCTCCGCTAAAAATATAAACCACAAATACAGAAAAACAATAAGGTTATCGACAACTAACTTTATAGCTAAATCTTAGCATTCGTATAATGCAGCGTCAATTGCAAAAAACTTTGCACCGCTGCACAATGGCTTGCTTTTATGCATAATCTGCCTTATCCTTCCGCATACTACCGATACAAAACATGATATGGCAAGCATGGAAATGAATTATTCAGGAGGAATAGAGAACCATGAAGGCAACCGGAATTGTGCGGAGGATTGACGAGCTGGGCCGCGTAGTCATACCCAAGGAGATACGAAGAACGCTGAGAATACGTGAAGGCGACCCGTCACAGATAACATTGGCACGGTGGGAGAGGTTCTGCGCAGCGATGGATGATTTGGCTAAGAGGCAGGGGTGGGGGTAGTACATAAAGGGGTGCAGCACAATAACTGCTGCACCCCTTTATTCTTCATAGATACCGTCTGCACCGGAATATATCTGCATGTTTCAGCAGAATGGCGCAGCGCCCTTGTTCAGTATACCGCTCATGTATCCCAGAAAATCATCATACCCTAAAGTCCATTGATACACGCCATCGGCGATTTCTTTCAGATTCCATTCCTTGATTTTATAGCGGCGAATGGATACAGATTTTTTCTGCAGTGCATGCCAATCGCCTCTTCCTCTTGCTATCGCTTCTGCTAGGGAGTCATCAATAACCGCTGGAACTGTATCAGAATCGATTACCTTGAATTCCTGGTCAACCGTCTGAAATTGTATTTCCTCCTCTTGCTTTATTAGATATTGGATAGTTTTGATGCAGCTGCCATCACGGATAATCTCGTCATTCATAGCGCAAGTGCTGAGTTCCGGAACGATTGGAGTATTCTTCTCAAAGTAATTATCCAAAACCGCAGCAGAGCATTCCGTGCCTTTATTCTGCGTCAGCATGGAATCATCTCGCAGAGAAAAGCTCCACATATCTGCGCAGGCAGAATCTCCATGGCGATTAACTCGGCCTGCTGCTTGCAGCAGTGAGAGCAGGGAGGAAATCTCTCTGAATCCCGTTCGAAATGAAAAATCGACACCTGCTTCCACGCAGGATGTAGCCACCAATGTCCAATCTGTATCTGATCGATTGTTAAGGCGTTGCTTGATTCGATCAATCACCTTGCTCCGATCTTCCGGTATCAGCGCTGTTGATAGGTGTTCGACGCAGGACCTTCCAAACTTTTCGCACATATCCGAAGCGATAACTGCAGCATTTTGCACTGTATTCAGGATCAAAAGTCGCGGCCCCGCCGTCTTTTGCACCCGATCGATCAGTTCTTGACGGTGCATAGGCTTTTTGTTCCAGTGAAATACAATACGGTCATGCTCGTATCTCAGCAATCTTTCACGCAGGTCGTGATTTACCAGTTCAGAAACCATCGGGCGAGGCATTTCAATTTCAGCCAAACGCTCAAGATTCCAGTATCGGACGAGGGATCCCGAAGCCAGCACCCAATAACAGCCCCATTCATTTGCCAGTGTATTCATCCAACACCACGCAAGAGGAAGAAGCTTCAACGGCAATGCGTTATGAGCCTCATCTATAAAAATCATACTGCCCGGCAGTTCATGCAGTCTGCGCAGTGCTGCCGGATGATTAGAGGCTAATGTTTCGAAGAAAGCCACCGCTGTTGTAATGACAATGGGCGCACGCCACAAAGATGTAAGATAGCGGGTTTCATAGTCCTGAAAATCAGCTCTGAAATGTAATTCTGCAACAACTTCCTCCGGATTTTCATTTGGAAGGACCAGTGCTTTACGATAAACCTCCACCGCCTGCTGAATGATGCTGGTATACGGAAGCACAACAAATATACGGCGGGCGTTTCGGTTTATCGCCTGTCGAAGCAGATGTGCCATAACAGCGGTTGTTTTACCGGATCCGACCGGGCTGTCGCAGGCTGAGAATCCCCCGCCGATTTGTGCGTCGCGGCAGGCATAGTACATCTCGCGGCGCAGACAACTGCGTTCGCCATCACCACCGAGATTGCGCACATATCGATTCAGTGCGTCAAGTCGCTCGTCGGCACGAAGCTTGGGTAAATGATCCTTTTCCGGCGCCTGTCCGTATGCTGCAGCCGTATCCGTATGATCAGCATCGACAAGGCAGGACAGTGCCATCCGAAAAAATACGCCCTGATCTCCGTTATACATCTGTGTCTCGCCGCCGACTCGAGAAGGAAATAGCTCGCAATGCTCGCAAAGAAGATCATCCAGCACGGCGTCAGTATGATCCCTCGCTGTTACGTGTTCATCTCGAAAGATGGATGCCTCCCTTTGCAGCTCCGTAACCATATCCGGAAGGCCTCTATGATGCGCGTATACCGTCAGCGCAGAATACAGGCAGTTTTCGGCCTTCAAGGCCGCACATCCCGCATCTACATGGTTGATCGGCAAATGATGCTGCTTATTATCCAAACTCCGCAGAGCTTTCTGATTTTGCTCTTCCAGTTTTCCTAAATCGTGCAGCAATGCACCTTTTTCTACTACTGCTGACAGTATTCCGCTTCCATCGACCGCATAGGATTCTGCTTCTTTTGCATAGCGAGTTGCCTTTTCGCAGACACCATGGATATGTTCTTCATAGGTTTGTGCTGATATGCCATCTTTCGCACTATGTGCCAGCAATACATCCATTACAGGTTGACCAAATCGACACAGCTTTCCACGCGGTCAAGAAGTTCTTGCGGCAAGGCGGTCTTATCCTCATAATCGTTCCAGGACGTCGATGGGTCTGCCTTGTTTCCGCGCTTTTCCGGCGTCAGTGCATCCAGCAGCAGATATTCCGGGCAGCTTCCCAAGATGTTCTTATGCTCTATATACCAAGCGTGACGGATGCGGACATCGGGGCGGATAGCAGAGCGGTTTTGCTCGTATGCATGAGGAATCAGCAGCTTCAAAAGTTCGATGTCATCCGCCGTGCAGCCGCTCTTTGCGGCGTAATTGGGATTTACAAAGAAAGGCATACAGTATACGCCGTGCTCTACAATGCGATAGGCAAGCGGAGCCATGCCTGATGCTTTACCGTCTTGAGTGGCTTTCTTTCTTGTATTGGTCTGACGAATGATTTCCACCGGTGCAATAGACACGCCCATGCCAAATTGAACAACGCCGGTCTTGATAAAGCCCTTATCTCTCCCGTTTTCCAGAGCAGTATTTCCAAAAATGCGGGCATCCCAGTACTTCCGAACAAACTCGCTGTCCAGAAACTTAGATGGATCTTTGCCCATTTCGTTTGTGATTTGTTTTTGTTCCAGCCCGCGATGCTCCAGAATGCAATAATGCTCCGCATTTCCGCTGAATTTTTCCGGAAGCGCCTTGAAAAACGGAGCATCGTGGTCATCCAGCAAGTCACGGAGTTTGCGTTTGAACGAAACCGGAGAAATCTCTCCGCAGCCGTTAGGACGCTGTCTGGGATCACTCTCACGGTCGGGGTCTCCATTTGCATTTGAATTGACGACCTCTATCACCAAGAGGCCGGTGGCACGCTTCATTTCGTTACTCATGTTCTGATTCCTCCTCAACATTCTGTTCTATTTGTTCTCTCTTTGGGAATGCGGCCAAATAACCAATAAACAGCTGTGCTTTCTCTTCATCGTTGAATCGCGTCTGTGCTGTCCAGTTTTCCTGCAGCTTGACCATAATTCTTTCGCAAAGGCCATATAGCCATCCGGCGCGCCAACTTTCTTTTTGGGGTTCTTTGATGTTTTTCAGGCGATAGCTTTTCGCCCATGAATAGTATGGCATGAGTCTTTGGCTCAGCATCTGCATCGTGCGGGCTGGTGCTTCCGCTGCGCTTTGAAACAGACTGCTTCCCACGAGCTGCGGGGGAATGTCATCATTTCGTACCACCCTGCAATACAGGGCATGCAGTTCATCCGACGCCTTCAGTAGTTGTCCATAGAGGTAGGGTAGATTCTCCATATACTGATCCTTTCCGATGTGCTTGCGATTTAAGAAAAGCCCCAGGATCGCAAGCATATCTTTTGTTTTTTCCAGAATAGGGTGATGAAACTCTCCTTTTGCACACAGATTTCCAAGGTGCGGGCCAATATTTATCGCACTCTCTGCCACCCTGTGCAGGTCGGAAGCGACCGATAGATTGGGTTCCATCAGAAGTTCCAGCCCGTGGTATTTGGGAAATCGCTTAAACTTATCTGTGGCGATCTCACCGTTTTGCTTCCAGAATCTATTCAAAATGTCCGCAGCCTCCAATGGATATGGCGTTTGCGGACTGCCAAACGGGAATGCAGGAAGATTGGCGCAGCCATATGTCCAGGCTTCGCTGCATTTTTCCAGTTCGCAAGCGTCAGTTTGGCGGGTGTAGACAACTTTTGTGCGCGCCTTGTCAATTTTTCGAAGCACAAATATCCTGATTTTCTGTGCATTGGAGTCTGTACCGGCTTTTTTTGTTTGTTGAATACTTTTAATGAACTGTCCCGCTTTCACAGAAAATGCTGTTGTTTTGTCTCCACTCTGCTTGAATGTCGCAGTATAGGAAATAGGAACATCTGGCAGGCTCGAAGGATATGCAAGCATAATCTCGTTCTGGTCTGTATTGATCCATGTAATGTTCTTTTGCGCAGTACTGCCTGCCCATTCCAGTGCAGATTGAAGCTGCATACGCATGGAGGGTGAAATCGGATAGCTGGCATTTTCAATTCGTCCATATCTGCTCTGGCATCGCTGCTCCTTGAACATCGTTCGAATCGTAGCATCAAAGCCACCCGCCAGTTTGACACTTGGCATTGGCTCCTCAATAGCCCGAAAGGGCACACCGAACGCGTCAATCGAGTTTTCCGTTCCTTCGTCGTTTTTTTGTGCTTCTATTTCCAGCAAATGCCGGTTGACTTCGAAAACGAATTTTTCGCTTATAGCAGGCAGTCCGCTGTCAATCAATTTTTCGGATTCAAACGCGACGGAAATTGAGCCGTAATCTTCCTCTGTGGTTTTACCCTTTTTCCCTGGATAAAAAAGGATCATCAGTACGAGCGCAGCATGTTGCCCCGCCCCTATCATTTGCCAAGCAAATCTTTCAAGTTCACGATGTAAGATGGATGCGTCTGTGAAATAATTTGTCTCATCTATTAAAACCTGCAATGGCTCATATTGAGCGGCCACAGACTGCAACTCAGCAGGTGTATTTTCCATAGAAATCTTGTATTTTCTGCCGAACTTCGCACCCCAGTTGTTCTCAATGCGCCAAGTCTCCATGTTATGGACACCGGTATCATCTATGTGTTCAGGATGTTTGATGTAATCCGCCAACTCCGCTTTAACAGCTTCATCCGTAACCCGATATAGCGGGGCAAGATTCATGCATGGATAGCTTCCTTGGTTTGATCCATATTTCCTCAGGAGCTTATCAAACTTTGCATCAAGCTGTGACAAGCCGACAATCTTCCCGTCAGAAATGGTAATGCAAACACATGGCGTATTACTGCGAATATTAGGAATTGGTTTGTATTTTCTGTGCCAATTCTGTGCTCGAATCTGGACACTGTCAAGTGCTCTTGAAAGGTCGTACAACTCGTTGATTACAGGCAATCACCCCTTTTCGGATATTCCAAGACACCGTGGTGAATGCAGAGGTCTGTGTCATAGACAGCCAGATAAGGGGACGCATATCCCTGCTGGAACATTCCGCGAAGCATAGAAGGAATATTGATATCCGGAAGTCCCGTGCAGACGCAGGTCGTATCACGGAACGGCCCAAAATATGATGGGGTAAATTCGCTCCATCCCAAGGATAGCGTTGCATAAGACTGTCCTCGTTTCAAACGTCGATTGAAGATCTCCTGATAGGCATGTCCGGGAGAACTGGTCCGATGGTCCCACTTGATTGCACTTTCCGGAAAACGTTCTTTATTCGGGTTTGGCACAACATCTGCGTAGAGTCGATAACAAACATCAGTCAGGACAGTTGCAAATAGTTGATAGTTATTATCCTTCTTTATGGAATCTCCTTTGCGCAGCGGTCCTCCATAGTTGGTTGCATAAGAATGAAACTGTGGCACAGAGCATAGCTCAACTCTCTGCGGTATTACGAGAGCCGCCGGTCCCCAAAGGATACTTTCAAATAGCCCGCGAACCGCTGAATAGGTTGGTGCCGGATAACTGCACGGCGAATCACCTGTGTCCGGTCTTGTCCACATGGCGGTGTTGCCTGCAATCTCCATAGAAATTCGATATGTTTTCAAATGCATAAAAAGTCACCTTTTTCCTTTGGATCTTCAAATCATATCCCGTATAACTTACTCAAGCTAACAGCCGCAAACGGTTGCGGAAATGCAGAAAAAATTGTGCGTCTCTATCCTTGCGGTTTGTAGTATGGCATCTATACCATATTGCAGAACCCAGAAGCGCTCGTATTCTGTATATATTATACAACACGGTTCTGCCTGTTTTCAAGGCCAAGGTGCAGCGTACATATAATTTACATTTCTGCACCGCCAATATAGTCCTATGTATCAGGTCTCCTCAATGCGGTCAATTGGGTTCGACCTTTTCCCGACGTCGGCTCAATCTGCTGATTTTCAGCGAGCTAATTCGGCGTAACACGAATATGATTAGTTGCATTGAATAGTCGTTACTCCCCATTCCGGACATACGCCGTATACCGCCCGCCGCTGAGCTTGATGATCTCGTGCACCAGGTTGGGCTTGGAAAGCTCCTTGGTGGTCAGCAGCTCAACTCGGCTTTCAAAATCCTGATATGCCGCCAGAACGCCCAGCATATAGGTGACGAAAGGCGCATAGTCGTTCGCCTCCCCTCGTGCCAGTCGTAGGAGCTGGCTTGCAGTGCCTCGTAGTAGGTCTCCTTGGTGTCGGAGATCAGCTTTTCGATGCTGATATATTTGCCGACAAGATAGCCGGAGCGGTACAAAAGCAGCAGCGTCAGGAGCCTGCTCATGCAGCAGTTGCCGTCGATGAAGGGGTGGATGCAGAGAAAGTCCAGAATGAAAATAGAAATCAGCAGCAACGGATCGAGTTCGGCATCCTGCATAGCCTCCTGAAATGCATCGCAAAGTGCCGCCATCGCCCCCCGGCGTTTCCCGCGCGGAGACAGGCTCAAACCGGACGATCTTCCGGCCGTTCGGCCGTTCTTCGGCAATCACATTATCCGAGTTTTTGAAGCTGCCGCCGATGGATTTGCCGCTGAACTTGTACAGGTCACGATGCAGCTGCAAAATGACCGTCGGCTTTGGCGGGATATAGTCGTGGCTCTCGTGAATCGTCGCCAGCACATCGCGGTATCCGGCGATCTCTTTTTCGCTGCGGCTCTGGGGCATAGTCTTCTTGCGGACGATCTTTTTCAAGCAGCTGTCCGTGGTGATGATGCCCTCGATACGGTTGGACGCTTCGGTGCTCTGGATCTTCGCAACCTCCAAAAGGTTGGACAGCGCATGCGCTTTGGCCTCGATAAAGAGATTCTGCTGCCCCTTGTACTCGTGAATCCGCGTCAGATACGCCACGATCTACGGCGTCAGGAGCTTTTGATATTCTGCTTTGAAGTTGAATTTTCTCATTCGAATTCCTCATTCGGCGTTTAATTTCATCAAATACCATTATGTACTTTATAAAGGGTGGATTACTCCACCGAAAATTACATCATGACTGCGGCTCATTTGTGGTGAATGGAACAGCAGTTGTAGGAAAGGAGCAGAATAATCCTTATAACCGCTGCAAATCAACACAAAAAGGAGCTGACTTTTATGAAATCGCTATTTGAGCAACTGGACGGCACATACCGGCAAGAGGGCAATTACCTTATCCCAAACCTCTATTTGCCAGATGAGCCAGAATATCAAATCGGCAAGTACGGCCATTTGCGCCGCAGCTATCTGAAAGAACATCGTCCGGTTCTCTATGCAAGCCTGCTCACAAGCGGAACGCTGCATCGGCACCTTGCCGAGATCGACCAAGCCTGCAACGAGCGTATGGCAATCATCGTTTCCGATATGGCAAGGCAGGAAGATGTGACCGAAGCGCTCAAAGCCGCCGACCAAATGGAATGGGTGCGCCGCATGAACAGCATCCGCAACCGTGCGGAGGAAATCGTTTTAACCGAGCTTGTATATGAATGACAAATGCCCGTTATTGGCTGCATGGCCGATAACGGGCATTATCTTTATTCTTTTGGTGCTATAAACTTGTATTTACCCTTTCCAAAGCCGCTGACAGACTCTATCAAATCCGCATTTTTCAGTTTTGTAATGAGATTGCCTGCGGCAGTAACGGAATCCTTTGTGATAGCAGCGATGTCGGAACGACCAAACACACCATCAATGCCCATATTCGCAAATACCGCCTTTGCCTTTGCAATCGTACCTTGGCTTGCGTTCAGCCGGTCAATCGCAACCTCAATCGCAACCTCAATCGCAACATTTTCGTCCTCAATCGTAACCTTGCTTGCAGTTGCCGCTGTTCCATAATTTAGATTATAGAGTGTAACTTGAAAAGAACTGGCATCCGAATAGAATTTAGGCTCCAGCTCGTCGCGGTAATTGTGAGCGGCGCGGTAGGTTTCCGTGATTTTCTTAAAGCCGCTGCCTT
>ERZ827520.3738-NODE-3738-length-12019-cov-2.693831_pt1 | contig 12019 bp, 9 predicted proteins | sample MGYA00519581_ERZ827520 | MGnify/ENA primary metagenome ERZ827520 (study PRJEB31778, sample SAMEA3449339) | human gut metagenome | biome: human gut; feature: human-associated habitat; material: faeces | place: United Kingdom | collected 2010/2012 ...
CCGTGACGGCGGACGATGTGCAGGCCGTCGCAAACGAGCTGATCGACCATGAGAACGTGAGCGTATCCGTTGTCGGAAAGGTGCGGGACGAATCGTTCTATACCGGCTATTTTTCATAATACAGGGCAGGCGGAAAGCCTGCTCTTTTTTTTGCCTGCGCCTGTGCCTGCGCCGGCGGCGCTCCGGCCCCGCTGTGTTTCCAAAGCGGCGGGGTATGGGCTGCGTACAGATTGCCCCGCCGCGCTGCCGCTGTAAACGGCGCGCCCTCGTCCGCGCCTTGCGCGGGCAGCATTTTCCCTTGCATTTTTCCGTGTGCGGACGAATATATATAAGCCGTATAGAACTTTACGGGGTCTGTACGCTCAAGCACAGAAGGGGGCGCTCAAGGTGAAAAAGATAATAGCGGCAATTCTCGCCATTGCCATGCTGGTCGGGCTTGTGCCCGTAGCGGCGGACACGCCGGACGAACCGGTTTTTGACGACATGGCGGATACAACGGACGTGGAAAGCAGGATCGATATGGTTGCGGCGGACGCGGCCCTTTCCATTGAGGCGAAATCCTGCGTCTTGATGGAGGCGGCCACGGGCAAGGTGCTGTATGCGGAAAACGCGGAGGAGGCGCTGCCGCCCGCCAGCGTGACCAAGATCATGAGCCTGCTGCTCGCCATGGAGGCGATCGACGCGGGCCGGATCAGCGAGGAGGACACCGTGCAGGTGAGCGCCAACGCCGCGGGCAAGGGCGGCTCGCAGGTGTTCCTGAAAGAGGGGGAACAGATCACTGTTTCCGATCTGCTCAAATCCATTGCCGTGGCCTCCGGCAACGATGCGACGGCGGCTATTGCGGAGTATATTGCGGGCAGTGAAGAGGCCTTTGTCGTGATGATGAACGAAAAGGCGGCGGAGCTTGGCATGGCGAATACAACCTTTATCAACTGCACGGGGCTGGACGACGACGGCACAAACCTGACTTCGGCGTACGACATAGCGCTCATGTCCCGGGAGCTGATGAAGCACGAGAAAATATTCAACTATACCACGATCTGGATGGACAGCATCCGTGACGGCCAGTTCGGCCTGAACAACACAAATAAGCTCGTCCGCTTTTACAGCGGCACAAACGGGCTCAAGACCGGCTCCACTTCCAAGGCGAAATTCTGTATTTCCGCCACGGCAAAGCGGGAGGATATGCAGTTGATTGCTGTGATTATGGGCGCGGAGACCTCTGCCATACGCAATGAACAGGCAAAGAAACTGCTCGATTACGGATTCGCCAACTATGCGGTCGCCACCATCCGGAGGGACGAGAGCTTCGCGCCCGTGCCGGTGCGCAAAGGGCAGGCGCCGGAGGTCATGCCCTACATGGAGCAGGACGGTATCCCCATCCTGGTCGGCAAGGGCAAGCAGGGCATGCTGGAAAGCCAGGTCACTCTGGCGGAGGACCTGCAGGCGCCGGTGGAACAGGGCCAGCGCATCGGCGAGATTGTGTACACGGTAGAGGGACAGGAGGTCGCGCGTTTCCAGCTCGTCGCCAGGGATGGCGTGGCGCGGGTGAATTTCGGATTCCTGTTCGCAGCGATCTGGAAAATGATCATGATCTGACTTCTGCATGAAAAGCAGTACGGACCCGTACTGCTTTTTTTATTTTTGCCGTAACTTTGCCCGGTCTCCCGACACTAACATACAAGAAGTCTGCACTGTGCGTTTTGCGCGCGTGAATTTTTGTTAAAACGAGAGGACAGGGAACATGGTACGGATTATTCTCAAAGACATCAAGTATGCTCGGGCGGCCGCTGGTTTTTATACTGCTGTTTATCGGCCTTGCGGTGGGGAGTTTCGCCGTTGTGGTGTATTACGTCTCCAGCTCCACGCAGCTCAAGGTGCACCAGTCGGTCTATGGGGTGGACACGGTTGTGGAAGCGCCGGCGTTTGTGGGCACCAGCGATGAGATTCAGGCGCTCATTGCACTGGCGGACAGCGGCGAGCTGCCTGAGATCAGCTATCTGTCCGCGGTTTCCTTTGAAAACGAGGAGTATGACATCGTCGGTATCTACTGGGATGAACAGGAACTCGAAGCCTCCTATGAGGGGCGTTTTATCGACGCGTCCATGATGGGCCAGGCAAAGGCTGTCGCGCCGCGTGACATCTTCGACGGCTGGGACGCACAGGTGGGGGATACGATGCGGATTCTGGGCCGTCCGTTTGAAATTGTGGGGCTTACGCATGCGAACGGCTATGCGCCCGACCTGTACGATGTGCGCAGGCTTCGGGCGGGCGCGGAGGACCTGGCCGGCGTGGATCTCGAGCGCCCGTGGCAGGAGGAGCTTGCGGCCCGGCCCGAACGCGCCGTCGTCATTCCGCTCGACACGTTCGCGGAGATCGGCCTTTGCGCGAACTATTACCATATCACGTTTGCCGAGCCCATTACGGCCGAACAGCGGGAGGAGATTGAAAATGCGGTCATGGACGGCGCGGGCCTTGCCGAGTGCACCGACATGACGCAGTTCATGCAGATCAATGAAATCAACCATCTGAGCAAGGCGCTGGTCTATTTCGCCGCCATTGCGGCGGGCATCATCAATATCGTGTCCCTGTTCGCGTTTTTCTTAAAGGAAAACAGAAAACAGTACATAACCTATAAGCTTCTCGGTGCAACGGGCGGCCGGATTGCGGCCATTGTCATAGCCGAGCTTGCGCTGTATACCCTGATCGCCTTTGCCGTCGGCTGTGCGGGCGCGGTGCCGTTTATTGAATATTCGGGCTTCGTCGGCGTTCATGTCCCATACGGAATATGGGATTTTGCCGCCGTTTACCTTGCGCTGCTCGCGGTTGAGCTGCTCATCTGCCTGGGGCAGATCCGCCGGATCAGCGTCCGTTCCGTTGTACGCCTGCGCGGCGAATCCGGCGGCGCGGGGGCGGCTGCGGCGCGGCGAAAGGAAAAAAACGGACGACGCGTCGGCTGTACGAAATTTTTGCGCATGCTCTCCTTCCGGTATTCACGCTCCGGGATCATCCGTACCGTTTCCATCGTATTTCTTTCCCTGACGACGGCTTTTTCACTGGCTTATGCCATGACCTATGTATTCGAGGCGGGCCGGTACGAACGCTACGCCGCGAAAGCTTTTCCGAACGACATATACGAGTTCATGTATCAGTTCGATTTTACGGAAGAGGCCTGGGAGGATCTTTCTGCGGCGGACGCGGACGCTGTGAGTCCCATGGAACTTCCGCAGTACAGGCAGCTTGAAGAGAAGATCAGCATGCTCAGCGGCGTGGCGGAATACGGCCGGCTCGCGGGAACGAGCACGCTCCGCCGGGACGGTGTGTTTTATAGCGCGGTACATGTCAACGCAGGCTTTGCAAAGGCCGCGCCCATCCCGTTGAAAAAAGGGAGCTGGGAGGCGCTGGCGCAGTACGACCCTGCAGACGAGAGCGCGGCCATCCCGGTGGTCATTCCGCCCTATCTGGAAAAAGAGTTTCCGCTGGGCGAACAGTTCGCCCTGGAATACCGGTTTGTAACGGGAGAGATAAAGAAATATGATGAAAACGGCGAATACTACGGCGGCCAGCTTGTCACCGACGACCATATGCGCCAATTTGTGGTGGCCGGCGTCATGGCGGACGATGCGCTCGTACTTACGCACTATATCAATCATGCGACGTTGTGGCCGGAGATTTCGCACTGCCTGTTCCCGCTGTACGACGACACGACGGCTGATGAGGCTATGCCTACGCCCATGTATATGCCCGACGTCCTGCTCGGCGGCCGGCTGGAAGCGGATAACCAGCACACGCCGAAATTCTATCTGTTCCCGCAGGCGGGCTCTGCGCCGCCGGTTGAGGAATGGAATTCCCTGCTCGCCAAGTACGGCGAGTGGGAGAGCTTTGGCGAAATGATCTCCGTCTACACCGAAAACTTCCATACCGCCGGCGGAAACCAGTACTTCATGCACGCGGCGGTGGCGAGCGCGCTGCTGATATTGGGAGTAGGCGGATACAGCATCATGCTGTTCGCGGCGAACAGGCGCATGTACGGGATCTACTACGTGTGCGGCATGCCGTGGAGCAAGGCCGCGGGCCTGACGGTGGCGGGCAACGCGCTGGATATGCTTTTGCCGGCGGCGGTGGGCGCGGTGGCGGGCGTGTACGCGGCGCGGGGGATCCGCGTGTTTGACAATGCGACCATAGCGCTGTCGGTCTTGACGGGTGTGGGCGCGGTGCTTGCGCTGTACGCGCTCACGTCGGCCATCATCGCGCTGTCCATGCGCAAGGCGCGGCCCAAACAGCTCATGGCCGCGGACGGGCGGTGAGCCGGCCTGCGCGGCAGGCCGGATACAGCGCCGGCTGCGCGGCAATCAAAGGAGGAGGCGTGCGGAATAAATAAAACATGCATATGGGACTGTAGTGCAAAACATATGAGGAATGGACTGATATTAATGGACTAAATAACAAATAATTTATTGAGTATTGACAAATTTGCCCACCTGCAATATAATGGTATTGGAAAATCCATTTTGAGCGTATGGAAACAGGGGTTCACGACGTAAAAAGGAGGGTCATAATGAGTAAACGTGTACGCAGTTTCTTTGCGGTATTGTCGCTGTTTGTACTCTGCGCCGCACTGGCGATTGCGGCTTCGGCAACGGGGCTGTCTTCGCACCGCAACTCGTGTACGAGCACAAGAGCATCCGCATATATAGAAAGCAAGAACTGCCATCCGGGCTATGTGGTGACGACGGGCAGGGTGGAGGGTAGATATATGCCTATTACCAATCCGTCTGCCTCCCCAGGATATGTGTATCAGAGCGGCACCGGCGCCGCCACCTGCAGTCCGGGCGTGAGCGTTCCCAGCAGCAATTATACTATGCCCCGTGCGCGGCACACCTGCCACGGGTCGTGTACGTATTGTAATGTGGGTACATATACGAACAGTTCCTAGCATTGATGCATCCCCATAAGTCCGACAGTTAAGAATGAATCCCGAACCCCTGTTTCCTTTTCCCCCCAAGAGAAAGCGAGGACGGCATTATGGTTAGAATTATCTGGAAAGACATGAAAAGCATGTTAAGGCGGCCGCTGGTTTTCCTGCTGTTGTTTGTGGGACTGGTGGTGGGCGGATTTTCCCTGCTTGTATATTATGTGTCCAGCTCGCAGGAGCTCAAGGTGAGTCGACAGGCGGCTGGTGTAGATAATGTGGTGGAGGCAGCAGCACAAACTGGAGATGTTTTTGAAATACAAAGATTCATGGAATTCTTTGAGTCAGGAAATTTTCCAGAGGTTGAGTTTGCCTCCGCTATTTCCTATGAATATGAAGATTACGATGTGGTGGGGCTATACTGGCATCAGGAGGGTGAGGTCGCCGCGTCCTACAAGGGCTCTTTTCTGGATGCGTCCATGATGGGGCTGAACAAAGCGGTGGCGTCCGCGGATATATTTGGAGACCGCGAGGCGGAGCTCGGCGAGCGGATCAAAATCAAGGGGCAGCCCTATGAGATCGTGGGTCTGGTATCGGCGTACGGCGGATATATGCCGGAGCTCTACGACGCGCGCAGGCTGAAGATGGGGACGGAAGACGTGGCCGGCGTGGAGCTGGACCGGACATGGCAGGCCGAGCTGAAGGAGCGGCCCGACAGGGTCGTCATCATTCCGCTGGACACTTTTGAGCAGAGAGGGTTGACCAGCAGCTATTACCACATAACTTTCAAAGAGGAGCTGACAGCCGCCCAGCGCAGGGAGCTGGAGACGCGCATGGTGGGAAGTGTGGGGGTGTCGGGGTGTACCGATATGACCCAGTTTATTCAGATCAACCGGATTAACCACCTGAGCAAAGTGCTGGTATATTTTGCGGCGATCGCCGCGGGGATTATCAATATCGTCTCGCTGTTCGCCTTTTTCTTAAAAGAGAACCGCAGGCAGTACGTTGCCTACCGGGTGATGGGCGCGACAGGGGGGCAGATAGCGGCCATCGTGATCACAGAGCTTGCGCTGTATACCCTGGCGGCGTTCAGTATCGGCTGTGCGGGCGCGGTGCCGTTTATAGAGTATTCGGGTTTCGTGGGAGTGCACATGCCCTACGGATTTTTTGATTTTCTGTTTCTCTACCTTGCGCTGCTGGGCGTGGAAGTGCTGATCTGCCTGGGGCAGATACGGATCCTCACGGGGCAGACGATGACGCGGCTGCGCGGCGGAGCGGAGGAGCGGGACCGGCCGGAGCGAAAAACCGGAGAGGACCGCGTGGGTGGGATGAAGTTTGCATACCTGCTCACATTCCGGTATAACCGTAAGAATATAGTGCGAACGGTGTCGATTGCCTTTCTAACGCTGGTGACGGCGTTTTCCCTGGCCTATGCGATGACCTATGTGTTCGTGTCGGGCCGGTATACGCGGTATGGTGCAAAGGCATTTCCCGACGACGTACTGGAGCTGATGTATCACAACAATGAATTTTATTTTCAGCAGACAGACTGGGTACAGCAGAGCGGCAAGAGCTATTTGTCCGCGCCCGGGCTGCGCGAACTGGAGGAGAGGATGCAGGAGCTGGAGGGTGTAAAAGGGCTTGGCCGGGCCACCACGTTCCATACCTTTTTTTACGGGGAGCGGATGTATTTCGCCAATGAGGTGAACAGAGCGTTTGCGGAGAATGCGCCGGTTCTGCTGAAAAAGGGGAGCTGGGAGGCGCTTGCGCAGTACGACGCAGCGGACGAGAGCGCCGTGATACCGGTAATCGTCCCGCCCTATCTGGAAAAGGAGTTTCCGCTGGGCACGCGTTTTTCGATGGAGTACCGCTTTGTTGTGGGACAGGAGGAGAGCGGTGACGGGACAGGAACCTACACAATCCTGAGCGACAACCATATGCGGGAGTTTGAAGTTGCGGGCGTGATAGACGAAGCGTCGTTCAGCATAACAACAAGCGATCAGATGTGGGATGAGGTGTTGTTTGTAACGGATCATCTGGAGGATCTGTACGACGACACGCTTGTGGAAAAGGAGGGGAAATGGCCGACGCCCCTGTATATGCCGGAAGTGCTGCATAATGGAGAGCACGACGCGAGAAACATGTGGCTGCCCAGCTATTACCTGTTCCCGGAAAGGGAGGGGAAAGCGAATATGGACGCATGGAATGAGGCGGTAACGGAATACGGGAAATGGGAGAGCTTTGACGACTGTATCGCTGAGTATGTGGAAAACTTCCAGGCCGCGGGGGGGAATATCTACTTCATGCACGCGGCGGTGGCGAGCGCGCTGCTGATCCTGGGAGTAGGCGGATACAGCATCATGCTGTTCGCGGCGAACAGGCGCATGTACGGGATCTACTACGTGTGCGGCATGCCGTGGAGCAAGGCCGCGGGCCTGACGGTGGCGGGCAACGCGCTGGATATGCTTTTGCCGGCGGCGGTGGGCGCGGTGGCGGGCGTGTACGCGGCGCGGGGGATCCGCGTGTTTGACAATGCGACCATAGCGCTGTCGGTCTTGACGGGTGTGGGCGCGGTGCTTGCGCTGTACGCGCTCACGTCGGCCATCATCGCGCTGTCCATGCGCAAGGCGCGGCCCAAACAGCTCATGGCCGCGGACGGCCGGTGAGCCGGCCAGCCGTGCGCGGGGCGAGAGCGGTGTTTTGGAATTGAAAAACAACAAAGAAAGCACATAGGAGGGCAAGGAAATGATAGAGCTGAAGAACATAGTGAAGAAGTACAACGAGGGGCGTCCGAACGAGGTGGAGGCGCTGCGGGGTCTGAGCCTGGAGATAGGAGCGGGCGAGATGGTGGCGGTGATGGGGCCGTCAGGGAGCGGGAAGTCGACGCTGCTGAATATCATTGGATGTATGGACGACTGGACGAGCGGGGAGTATTATCTGAACGGGCAGGATATGAGGCGGCTGACGCAGAAAGAGCAGGCGCGTGTGCGCAACAAGAAGATCGGGTTTGTGCTGCAGGACTTTGGTCTGCTGACGGACCGTACGGTGACGGAAAACATCATGGTGCCGCTGCTGTTTGCAAAGGAGCCGCTGCGCAAGAGCGGGAAGCGGATCGGGCCGATACTGGAAGAGCTGGGGATCGGGGAGCTTGCGCACCGGCGAGCGAACCAGCTATCGGGCGGACAGGCGCAGCGAGTGGCGATCGCGCGTGCGATGGTGAACGACCCGGACGTGATTCTGGCGGACGAGCCGACGGGCGCGCTGGACAGCGTGACGGCGCAGGAGGTTGTGCGGATCTTCCGGCAGTTGAACGAGCGCGGGAAGACGGTGGTGATTGTGACGCACAACCAGGCCGTTGCGGACGGGTGCGACCGCACCTGCACCATTGCCGACGGGATGATTGTGGAACAGGATTGATTATGAAAAAAACAAGAGGGCGGGACGATTTGCGTCCCGCCCTCTTGGTGCGGCGCATTCTGTTTTGCCGCGCGCGTTTGTCCCGGCGTTATTTTAATCCGCCGCAAAAAATGTCGAATTGAAAAACTTGGCATGCAAGATACACGCCGAAATGCACATAATAGGATTGAACCTTTCCAAAAGGTTTGTATCGCCGGTGTTTCGTCGTGGAAATGTGGCGGAGAAAGCTACGGGAAAAGCAAACGAATATACTGTTGTTGTAAATGTATATTTACAAGCGGAAGGCACGGGCTGAAGATTGGTGTCTGACCACCGGTAATTTTTTGAGCCCGCAGAAGTCCCTTCCAGGCGGACTGTCAAGGCAAAGTCGCATGCCGTCCGCGCCATCGGGCAGAGATTCCCATGGATGCGTCCATGCGATTGAATTGCCGCAGTCTGGATGTTTTATGACGAAAACCGGATAAAGCTCTTTAATTTTGGGGCAAAAAACAGGCGCCGCATCTAGCGGCGCTTTGTTTTTATATTTCTACATATGTAATTTCGTGTCCCGTATCGCGGACAAAGCGTTCGATGTCCGCAAACGCCAGCCAAAGCGTGGCCGTGTTGTCGCAGGGATGCGCTCCCGCGCGCGCAAGGCCGGCAAGCGCCTTGTCAAACACCACTTCGACGGCGTTGTCCCTGTCGTGCAAAACGGCGAAAGGGGATACGGAGCCCTGCGTCGTGTGCAGGCAGCGCATCAGCCGTTCAGCCGAGCCGAAGCTGAGCCGCGTGCTGCCGAGCGCCTCGCGCAGCGCGTCCAGATCCGCCTTTTTTTCCGAGGCGGTAACCACGAGAAAATGGCGCTTTCCCTTTGCATCCCGCAAAAATAAATTTTTCAGTATCTGCCCGCGCGCACCGATTCCGAACGCCTGCATATCGTCCGTTGTGAACATGGGCGGATGCTCTACCATTTCATAGGCGATCCCAAGCCGTGCCAGCGCTTCCAGCACGGGTTCCCGCAGCTGCTGCATGTTCGTACCTCCCCAAACTTTTCTTTCATTATACAAAATTGCGCGCGGCGGCGCAAGCGCGCGGTGAAAATTCGCTTGCCTTTTTGCCGTTTGCGGACGTATAATGTAAAAAAAGGGGGATTTGGATATGGATGAGGAAAGGCTGCGCAGGCAGATGACGTTTTTGGCGGAGGCCGATAAGATGAAAAACGTGCTGCGGCAGACGCTGCTTGCCGACGGTTCGCGCCGGGAAAACGACGCGGAGCACTCGTGGCATTTCGCGCTTGCCGGCATGATCCTGTTTGAATATGCCCACAGCGCGGAGGTGGACCTGTGCCGCGTGCTGCAGATGGCGCTTGTGCACGACATGGTCGAGATTTATGCGGGCGACGCGTTTTGCTACGACCCGGAGGCGAACAGGGGCAAGCTGGAGCGGGAGCGTGCGGCGGCCGACCGGCTGTTTTCCCTGCTCCCCGAAGAGCAGGGTGCGTTCTGCCGCGGCCTGTGGGAGGAGTTTGACGCGATGGAAACGCCGGACGCGAAATATGCGGCCGCAATGGACCGTATCCAGCCGCTGCTCAACAACTACCTCACCGGAGGACACACCTGGAAGCTCGGCCGCGTGACGAGCGCGGACGTGTATAAGCGGATGGATATGGTGCGCGCCGGCACGCCGGCGCTGTGGCCCATGGTGGAGTTCATTGTGAACGACTCCATCCGCCAGGGCTTTCTGGAGCCGTAGGACGGGGCTTTGCGCTGAACAGATACCTGTGAATTTGCGGAGGAAAAGCAGGTGAATTACATAAATATATATGGGCTTGTTTTTATACTTGTCATTATGATTCCCAACATCGTGTTTGCAATAAAAAACAAGGATGGATTCTGCAATGTATGGAGAAACAGGGTGGTGGAAACCTTTGAGAAAATCGGAAGATTTGGCTGCCTTGGTCTTATGGTGCTGGTTATTCCCGGCTGCGGTTTCAGATTTTCCTCAGACAAGGCTTTCGCAGCCTATATCATTTTAGATATTCTGTTATCGGCGGCATATTGCCTGCTTTGGATTGTCCTTTTTAAAAAGAACAATGTTTTCAGGGCGTTGGCATTATCTGTTATTCCGTCACTGCTTTTTCTTGTAAGCGGAGTTTTGAGCCACTATTGGCCGCTTTGCATTGCAGCGGCTGTGTTTGTGCCAAGTCATATTGCTGTGAGTTATAAAAACGCTGTGCTTGAAACGCAGAGATAACTTGCTCCTGCCGGAATCGCTTTGCAGTATAAAAAACGGTGCATCCTCTTTGCGGGGATGCACCGTAACTTATATGCGAATTGTTTGGGACCGGCCTGTGTATGTCCCGGCCTTTGCATTTTATTTTCCAAGCATCTGCTTCGCCGTCTTGACGATGTTGTCCGCGCACAGCCCGTACATTTCCAGCACTTTCCGCGCAGGACCGGATTTGCCGAACTTGTCCTGCACGCCGATACGCCGGACCCGGCAGGGATACTCCTCGCTGAGCAGCTCGCACACCGCGCCGCCCAGGCCGCCGATGACGCTGTGTTCCTCGGCTGTGAGAATCAGGCCGGTTTCCCGCGCGGCCTTGAGTACGATTTCGCGGTCCAGGGGCTTGATGGTGGGCATGTCGATCACGCGCGCATGAACGCCTGCGGCGCTGAGTTCATCGGCCGCCTTAAGCGATTCGGCCACCATGAGCCCGGTGGTGATGATTGCGATATCGTCGCCGTCGCGCAGGGTATAGCCCTTGCCGATTTCCATTTTTACATCCTCCGGGTAGACGAGGGGCACCGGCAGCCGGCCGAGCCGCGTATAGGTGGGGCCGTTGAGGGCTGCGGCTGCGCGCAGCAGCGCTTCCGTGGCGTGCGCGTCGCAGGGGCTGAGCACCGTCATGCCCGGCAGAACGCGCATGAGCGCGATATCCTCAAAGCACTGGTGCGTCGCGCCGTCCTCGCCGACGGACAGGCCGGCGTGCGAGCCGATCAGGTTGACGGGGATGCCGGGATAGGCCACGCCGTTGCGCACCTGGTCGTAGGCGCGGCCGGTCGTGAATACGGCGAAAGAGCCGGCAAACACGACTTTGCCCGTGGTGGCGATGCCGGCGGCCGTGTTGACCATGGACGACTCCGCAATGCCGCAGTCGATGAACCGCTCCGGATATTTTGCGCGGAATGTGTTGGAATAGGTGGCTTCCGCAAGGTCGGCGTCCAGCGCGACGACGTCAACGCCTTCGTCGGCCAGCTTTACAAGGGTCGTCCCGTACGCTTTTCTCGTTGCTATATCAGCCATTGCACTTGCCCTCCCATTCTTTTAGCTGCGCGGTGAGTTCTTCCACCGCGGTATTGTAATCCGGCTCCTTGGGCGCGCTGCCGTGCCACTTGACCTGGTTTTCCATATAGGAGACGCACTTGCCCTTCGTCGTCTTTGCGAGAATGGCGGTCGGGCCGTCGGTATAGGCCTCCGCGGCGCGGAAGGCGCTCTCGATCTGGTCGTAGTCGTGCCCGTCGATTTCAATCAGGTTGAACCCGAACGCCCTGAGCTTTTCGTTGATGGGGTAGGGGGACATGACCTTGTCGACCGGGCCGTCGATCTGCAGGTTGTTGTTGTCCACAACCGCCACCAGATTGTCCAGCTTGTAATGGGCCGCTGTGTGCACGGCCTCCCACACCTGGCCCTCCTCGGACTCGCCGTCTC
>ERZ827520.3743-NODE-3743-length-12004-cov-4.229559_pt1 | contig 12004 bp, 7 predicted proteins | sample MGYA00519581_ERZ827520 | MGnify/ENA primary metagenome ERZ827520 (study PRJEB31778, sample SAMEA3449339) | human gut metagenome | biome: human gut; feature: human-associated habitat; material: faeces | place: United Kingdom | collected 2010/2012 ...
CATCACCGCCATCGTCATCATCGGCGGTGACGACTCCAACACCAACGCCGCGGTTCTCGCCGAGTATTTTGCTGCCCACAACAGCGGCATTCAGGTGATCGGCTGCCCCAAGACCATCGACGGCGACCTGAAGAACGAGGACATCGAGTGCTCCTTCGGCTTCGACACCGCCACCAAGACCTACAGCGAGATCATCGGCAACATCGAGCGTGACGCCAACTCCGCCAAGAAGTATTGGCACTTTGTCAAGGTCATGGGCCGTTCCGCTTCCCACGTGGCGCTGGAATGCGCGCTGGAGACCCAGCCCAACATCTGCCTGATCGGCGAGGAAGTGGCCGAGAAGAAGATGTCCCTCGCCCAGATCGCGGACTACATTGCCGACTCCGTGGCCACCCGGGCGGCGAAGGGCTGGAACTTCGGCGTTGCCATCATCCCCGAGGGTATCGTGGAGTTCGTTCCCGAATTCTCCGTGCTGATCGCGGAGATCAACGAACTGCTGGCTGGCGAGAAGACCGCCCAGTTCAACGCCCTGCCCACTTGGGAAGAGAAGTACGCCTTCATCAAGAATGGCCTGACCAAGCAGTCCATGGACGTGTTCGCCATTCTGCCCCAGAGCATCCAGCAGCAGCTGTTTCTGGAGCGCGACCCCCACGGCAACGTGCAGGTCTCCCTCATTGAGTCCGAGAAGCTGTTCTCTGCTCTGGTCAGAGATAATCTGGCTGCCCGGAAGGCCGCCGGAACTTACAACGGCAAGTTCTCCACCCAGCATCACTTCCTGGGCTACGAAGGCCGCTGCGCATTCCCCTCCAACTTTGACGCCGACTACTGCTATTCTCTGGGCTACAACGCCTTCATGCTGATTCAGTACGGCTACACCGGGTATCTTTCCAAGGTCTCCAATCTGTCCAAGCCCGCCGAGGAGTGGGTGGCAGGCGGTATGCCCATCACCAAGATGATGAACATGGAGAGAAGAAACGGCAAGGACAAGCCCGTTATCCGCAAGGCGCTGGTGGAGCTGGACGGCAAGCCCTTCCGGTTCTTCGCCGAGCACAGAGCCGAGTGGGCGGCAGAGACCTGCTATGTCTACCCCGGCGCCATCCAGTACTTTGGCCCCCGGGAGGTCTGCGACCTGACCACCAGAACCCTGGCTCTGGAAAAGGCGTAATCAAACAAAAATGTCTCCGGCCGCGTGCCGGAGACATTTTTTCGGTAGACTCATACTGAACTCCAATTAAAATCTTTAAAAAAGATTTTAATTGCCTGAAGGGCATGGAGTTCATATGAGACTTGTTTTGTGATTTCTTTCCTTATAAATCACAAAACAGGCAGCGCCGTCAGGCGATGCCTTCCTGATTAAAATTAAGATTTTAATCAGGAAATAGTATCAGTCCCTCCGGCGTGGCCGGAGGGACTGGTTTTGTTTTATTCGGCCAGAGAGTAGCTGCTGACCTTCCATGCGTCGTTTTCTCTGACAACGACGATGGTCAGATAGGCAATTTCGCTGTCAACGTTCTCGCGGTAGGGGTAGGCAAATTCATAGGTGCCGTTGGCGTCTGCCTCTTTCCACATGTCCACCGTGACCTCATGCCAGCACACGATCACATCGTTTGTATTGCCGGAATAGGCTTCCACTCCGCCTGTGTAGTCCTTGGAGAGCAACCGGGGCAGCGTATCCATATCTCCGTAAAAATAGGCATACGCAAACTCCGTAACGAAGGCGTTGAGTGCCTCTGTGCCCTGCTGTTCCTCCGACTGGAGGATCAGACTGAGGAACATACTGGCGGGAATCACGGTTTCACCGTTCACCGTCACATCCTTGCAGTCGTGGAAGCTCATGTCGCTGCCGCCCAGATCCCGCAGGGTGTTGTTTTCCATTACAATGCCCTCGGAGCTCCAGAACTGGACGCCGCCCTGGCTGCACTCGTAGATGTCGCAGTTGGCGACCCGTATATCGGTGCAGTATTCCGCGTCTACGCCCAGAATGCCGCAGCCGTAGAGACCGCATTTGTCCACGGTGATGTGGTCGCTGTCCTGGAACCGCAGAACGCCGCCGATGCAGTAACCGGGCTCCCTTGTGTGACCGGCGGTGAAGCCGGAGAGGGTGATGTAGCTGCACGACTGGAAGGTCAGGACGTTGGCGTAGCGGGGGATGGCGGCGATGGTGTGACCCGTTACGCTGCCGTCATTGCTGCGGATGGTCAGATTGTCCACCCCGTCGATGACCAGCTGGGGGCCGTCAAATTCGTCCAGCCAGTAGTAATAATCGCCCTTGGAGGTGCCGTAGCCGGTGGCGGTGCTGAGGTCGTAAAGCTCTGCGTCCAGCACGATGTCCACATTGGGGCCGATGGCGGCGATCAGCTCATCCACCGTGGAAACGTGGATCTCCAGCTGCGCCTGAGTCGGTTCCGTCGCGCCTGTGGAGTACAGCTTGTTCATCTGCTCATCGGTAAGAGGATTGCCCGCGCCGTCCGTGACGGTACCGTCGTCTCTAAACCAGCGGCGGACGCTGCAATTTTCAAACCGGTTGCCGTCCAGAACCATACTCGACTCGTCTGCCGGCGTCTGGGTATCTTCGTGGTACTGGTAATTGAAGTTGAATGCTTCCAGCTGGGTGCGGTTGTTGGAGAACAGATTGCCCTTCATCTGAACGGTGCTTCCGGTAACGATTGCCAGATACATAAGGCTGCTGTCGCTGATTTCACAGTTCTCCACCGTCACATTCCGGCTGGAACCAATATCAAAATAGGTATATCCGCCGTATTCCTCGGAGCCGATGCGGTAAATGCGGGTTCCGGAGATGGTGACGTCCTCACAGCTGATGATCTCGGCGGCGCTGCTGGAGCAGTCGTACACGTCGCTGTCCGCAAGAGAAATGTCCTTGGAATCCGCCGCCTGCAATCCAATCATGCCGCAGCCGTAGATGCCCAGACGGTTCATGTCGGTGCCGGTGCAGTTTTGCAGATAGATGACGCCGCTGCTGCACTGACCCAGTTCCAGAGTGTGACCGGCGGTGAAATCCTCCAGCGTGACATTTTCGCAATTCTTCAGATTGATGACGCTGGCAGACCGGGGGTCGCATTCCAGAGTTGTGTTCACCTTGCCGCTGCCGCGGATGGTCAGGTTCTTTACGTTTTGCAGCATCAGCTCAAAGCCGTCGTACTTTTCCGTCCATGCATAGTAGGGGCTTTCCGAGGGCAGGCCGTAGCCTTTGGCGCCGGACAGGTTGTAGGTTCCCGACTCCAGCTGGATGACGGTGTCCGGCGCGATGGCGGCCAGCAGCTCGTCCACATTGCGGACGGTGACGGCATCAGAGGAAGCGGTTGGCTCGGTATCCCCGGCGGCTGCCGCATCCTTTCTCGCGGGGCTGGTCACCAGGCACACCGCCACGAAGACGATGGCAATCACGCCCACCAGACTGATCCAGAAGCTGGGCTTCTTATAGGAAAGCACCGACTTGATGCGCTCCTTGACGCTCACCTCGCCGAAGGCCACGGGACAGGCCGCGAAGTGCGCCCGATTGGTGGAGCAGTTCAGCAGGGCGGCGGAGTAGGCTTTCCGCTCGTCCAGCTCCATGAACTGCACCACCCGCTCGTCGCAGGCGATCTCGATGTCCTTGCACAGCAGGATGTAGGCTGCCCACACCAGCGGATTGAACCAGTGCAACGCCAGCGCCAGAAAGCCCACCATCTTGAACCAGTGGTCGCCCTTGTCCAGATGGGTGCGCTCGTGGGCGAGGATGTAGCGCTGCTCCTCGGGGGTCATGCCCATGGGGATGTAGATATTCGGGCGGATGAAGCCCAGAATAAAAGCGGTCTCGATGCGGTCGCATTCCCAGCCGCCGGGGATCTTGACTGCCTCCCGAACCTTCAGCTTCAGGGTCAGGTAGGTGTACAGACTGTAAATGCCGAAGCAGCAGGCAATGCCAAGCCAGAACCATGGCAGAACCGACAGGAAATCAAAGCCCGTATCCGGTTCCGGCGCGGTTTCCGGGGCGGGGGAGGGGGTGCTGCTGATAACGGTGGTAACGGGGGTCTGAATGTCCGGAAGCGCTTCGGGCGTCTGCACCGGCGCCGGGACGTCCAGATCGGCCGGGGAGAAATCTTCCGGCGCGGCGGGCGTCTGGGAACGGCTGATCTGCTGCTGCACCTGTGCCACCGGGTCGGCGCTGGGCTGCAGGCTCAGGTCGCTTTGAATCTGGAAGGGCATCAGCAGCCGCAGTCCCGCCAGCAGCCAGAGCAGGCAGATATACTTTCTGGGTGTTTTCTTCAGCGCCAGCCGCAGTAGCATGACGGCCAGAATGACGATGCTGCCGTGGAAGCTGGCCGTCAGGATGTTCTGGAATAATGTGTTCATGTTCGACCCTCCTCGTAATTGTCAATGAGTGCTTTCAGCTGTGCCACCTCGTCCCGGGTGAGCTTCCTGCTCCGGGAGAAGGCGGCGATAAAGGCGGGCATGGAGCCTTGAAAGGTTTCCTCCACCATTTCGTCCAGCCGGGACGCCTGCGCCTGCTCCTTGGAGACAAGGGCGGTGACCACGGCGTTCTCGTTCTTCACCACGCCCCGCTCCGACAGACGGCGGATGACGGTGTAGGTGGTGGCCTTCGACCAGCCAAGCCGCTCTCTGCACAGCTCGACGAGATGGGTGGAATTGATCGGCTCATGCTCCCACAGAATCAGGCAGAAGCGGTATTCGCTTTCAAAGATTTTGGGCACTTCCAATCAGAATACCTCCTTTGGGTGTATCTGGAAATACAAAAGTTTAATGAATTAAACCTTACGGAAGATAGTCTAACATAGTAAACCCCCATTGTCAAGGGAAAAATTACAAAATTATGACAAAACTGAGAAAATCTGGAAAAGTTTCGCAACAGAAAGCCATGGGAATTTTCCAAAACAGCGGAGAAAGCCACGCTTTCTCCGCTGTTTGCAGAACAATATCTATACGTTTGCGGCATTTCCCTCCCGCTGCTGGCAGGTGAACAGAATGACCTGACGGCTTTTCGCCATGTCTTCCAGAATGGCCAGCGCCGCCTGCATCCGCGTATCGTCGAAGCGCACCAGCGCGTCGTCCAGAATCAGGGGGGAATCCGGGGTCAGTTCTTCCGCCACAGCCAGACGAAGGGCGAGGTACAGCTGGTCGATGGTGCCGTCGCTGCGCCACAGGGCGTCGTGGAGGGTTTCCTCGTCACCGGTTCCGGCTTGGAGGGAGAAGTCCTCGCCCATGGAAAGGCGCTGGTAGCGCCCGCCGGTCATGGCGGAAAGATAGGTCTGCGCCCGCTGGGAAATCCGGGGGGCGAATCGCCGCTGTAACTCCGACCGCGCCTGCGCCAGCGTTTCCTGCGCGATGGTCAGGGCGGTGTAGGTCTTTTCCAGCTCCGCAAGACGGGTGTTGACCGACGCCAGCTGCTTTTCCAGCTGCGCCCGGTCGCCCAACGCTTCCATCCGACCCTTGTACTGGCTGATGCGGCTTTGCAGCCGCTGCTGCTCCTCAGTGCAGTCCGACAGCAGCCGCGCCGTGTCCGCCGGGGAATGGGTCAGGGTATCCACGCCAACGGGAGGCCGGACAGGCTTTGCCATGGCGCTGAGGGTATCCACCAGATTTTGCGCCCGCTGGGCTTCCCGCCGGGCGGTGTGGTAGGCTTCCCATTTGTTCGTGATCTGCTGCCAGAATTCCATGACAGCATCCGGCTCCTGTGCGCCGCACAGGGAATCCCGGCGCTTGCGCATAACCATCAGACGCACTTCCACGTCTCCCTGGGCGTCCTGATATTCCTTCTGGGCGGCGTTGTACGCCCGGAGGGCAGTCTCATATTCCCGCAGGGAGTCCGTCCAATGGGCGGGGTCGGCGGTTCCGTATTTCTTTTCCAGTGCCTCGGTCTGCTTTTTAAGCCTTTGCATTCCCAAGAGGCTGAGCGCCTGAAGAAGCACGGAGACCATGCCGAGGATTCCCGCCGGGAGATAATTCTGCATCACCAGCAGCGCAATCGCACCGGCCATGATGATAGCGCCCAGAATCAGCAGCAAAATCGGCATTTTGCTGCCCCGCAGTCCGGTCATGGTCTGGCGGTCCGCGTTGACCATTTCCATGGCTGCCGTCACGTCCATGTCCGCGAAGGGGCCTTTCTTCGCCGGGGGCAGGGGGGCGCGGGGGAGCATCTGCAGCTCCATCTGCAGGGCGTTCCACTCGTCGCGGAAGGCGCGCAGCTCCTTGAGCTTCTTTTCCGCGTCCTCCTGAGACGGCAGCTTTTCGCAGGCGGCTTCCCGGATGGCAAGTAAATCCTGCGCCTGTTCCAGCGCTTCCCGCGCCTGGGCGACCCGCCCGGCGTCCGCCTCCGCGGCGGCATAGTCCAGGGCGGCCTGATGGGTGTTCAGCTGCTGCAGCCATGTCTTGACGTCGTCCAGACGCATTTTCAGCTTCTTCACCTGTGCGTCCAGCGCGTCCAGTTCCTCGACCTTATCTTGTAGGGCGTCCCGCTGGCTTTCCAGCTGGGGGAGAAGACCGCTTTTGTTGAAGCGGCAGCGGTTTTTCAGGTCCCGCAGATTTTTTGCCAGCTTGTCGCTGGTACCGCTTTCGTCGCCGGTGGTCACGAGGTCGTTGAGCCTGCGTCGAAGGGCTTCATCCTGCGTTACGGGCAAGTCCGACTGACGGATAAACCCAGCCCTGCGGAACACCGTCTGCTCCACGCCCAGCAGCTGCTGACCGCAGTTTGCCGCCGTCAGCTCCGGGACGGCCAGCCCGGAATCGGTTTCGTACGCCTTGAATTCGCCCAGGGGGACTCGACCCTTGGTGCGGCGCTCGATGGTGATGTCCCGGCCGTTCCAATTCAGGTCAATGCGCCCTGCCATGGGATTGCCCGACCATGGGGCGTAGCGCTCCTTGTCGGCGAGGGTGGTTTTCGTGGTTTTGGCGCGGGTGTCCAGACCGTAGAGCATGGCGACAAGAAAGGCGCACCATGTGCTTTTACCCCACTCGTTGGGGGCAGTGAGAATGTTCAGCCCCGGCTGGAGGGTCAGCTCCGCGTGCTCCAGCTTGCCGAAGGTGGCTGTCATTTTGTAGATTTTCACAGCGTGACCTCCCGTCCTTCCAGCAGCTTCCGGGAAATTTCCGCCGCAAGCTGAATTTCTTCCCGGCTGTCAGGGTCGGCCTCCATGGCCTCCCGGAGCAGCCGGAAATACACGCCCTCCAGCGTGTCCGCGCCGGTGTCCCCCCAGATGTCCAGCGGTGGAAGCGTCTCGTCCCGCAGCGTCAGATTGGGAACGGCGGAAAAACGCCGCGTGAGCTTGGCAATATCCGCTTCGCCGCTTCCCGTAAGGGTGACCCGGAAAAAGTCCCGGCTTCCCGCGGGGGGCAGAATGCTTTCCAGCGCCGCTTCCGCGCCGGAGGAAATGTCCGCTTTCAGCTCGTGGAAGCGGATGGTGTCCAGCGCCACCGCCCGAAGGGAGGCGCTGTCCTCCACGGTCACGATGCACACGCCCTTTTCGCCGGTTTCGTCCCAGCCGCGCCCCATGGGGCAGCCCGGCCATGCGCACAGCGTCCCACCGGCGTGAAACGCGCCCGCTTTATGGATATGTCCCAGCGCCAGATATTGCAGCCCCGAGTCCCGCACCTGCTGGGCAGTGATGGGGCAGTAGGGGGAGTCTTTCCGGGTGGGATCGCCGTGGAGCACGGCGATGCAGTACTTTTCGCTGCCCTCCGCCCGGAAATTTTCCAGCAGGGGGGCGCTGTCCATGCTCTGGTAGCCCGCACCGTAGACCCGGCAGTTTAAGTCGGGAATCGTGACGGCTTCCAGTCCGCCGGTGAACACATAGACGTTTTCCGGCCAGTTTTCTTCCAGCCAGACAGAGCCGGGGGCACAGAAATCGTGATTGCCCGGCGTGATGAAGACCCTTGCGCCGCACTCGGACAGGGCTTTCTTGAGGGCTTCCACCGTATCCCGGGCGGGTTCACCGTCAAAAATATCTCCCGCGAGGAGCATCAGATCGCACTTTTCCCGGCGGCAAAGTTGGGCAGTTTTGCTGGGGATGCTCTGCTGCTCCTGCCGCAGAAGCGCCCGCTGGCTGTCGTCGAAGCCCGCGAAGGGGGAGTCTAAGTGCCAGTCGGCGCTGTGTAAAATTTTCAGTCCCATTTGTCGACCCTTTCTGCCTTGCGGCATTTTCCGGTTTCCGAATCGATGGTGAACAGCACGGCCTCGATCTTGGACGCGCCCTCCGCCCAGCGGTAGCGCTCCGGCAGATCACCCCGGAATTTGGCGATGGACAGCTCCGGCCGGATGCCCAGCACGGAATCCCGGGGGCCGGTCATGCCAAGGTCGGTGACGTAGCCCGTTCCCTTGGGCAGCACCCGGGCGTCCGCCGTAGGGACATGGGTGTGAGTCCCCCACACGGCACTGACCCGCCCGTCCAGCATGTAGCCCATGGCCAGCTTCTCCGAGGTGGCTTCGGCGTGAATTTCCACCAGAATGATCTTCGCGGTGAGCTGCTTGAGAATTTTGTCCACCATCAGGAAGGGATTTTCCGGGCCGTAGTCCATATTGCACCGCCCAATGAGGTCGATGACGGCCACGTCGCCCGCCGCTGTCTGTACGATCTGCCAGCCCCGCCCCGGAACCTGTGGGGCATAATTGGCCGGACGGATGATCCACGGGCAGTCGTCCATATAGGGGACGATCTCCCGCTTGCTCCAGGTGTGGTTGCCCATGGTGACGATGTCCGCACCGGCATCCAGAATGCTGTCCGCCTGATTGGGGGTGATGCCCACCACGGCGGCGTTTTCGCCGTTGACCACCGCAAAGTCCGCATGATACTGCCGCTTCATCTGCCGCAGATTCCGGCGGATCTGCTCCAAGCCCGGATTGCCTACCACATCGCCAACCGCCAATACCCGAAAGTCCATAGCTGCCTCCACACAAATACTGGAATATACGTTCATTATAGTACAGAATTCCCACTTTCGCAAGCCTTAAGACGCAGAAAGGCAGAAGCGCGGCCAAATGCCGACGCTTCTGCCGGGAAATCAGTTTTTCTTACCCTTTACCAGAAAAATCGCGATCAGCGAGCTGACCAGCAGCAGATACGGATAGAACAGGTACCGCATGATGGAGAACGCCGACAGGGCAAAGCCCATTTCCGCTGCCGCCGAGATGGCGACCAGCATCTGCGCACCGTAGGGGATAATGCCCTGAAAAATGCAGGAGAAGGTGTCCAGCAGGCAGGCCGTGCGGGAGGGGGAGATGCCGTAATCCTCGCTCATTTCCTTGGCAATGGGGTTTGCCATGACGATGGCGACGGTGTTGTTGGCAGTGGCGATGTCCATGGCGCCTACCAGCAGACCCATGCCCAACTGACCGCCTTTTTTGCCCCGGAAGACCTTCCGGATGAAGCACAGTAGCGCGTCAAAGCCGCCGTAGACCCGGATCAGGGCGCACATCGCGGCCACAAGGATGGCGACCATGCTGGTCTCGAACATGCCCGCCGCGCCGTTGCCCATGCTGGCGAGAAGTGCAGTGGCTTCCACCTGCCCGGTCAAAAGCATGATGACAGCGCCGGAAACGATGCCCGTCAGCAGAACGATAAACACGTTGATCCCAGCGACGCCTCCCGCCAGAACCAGAACGTAGGGGAGAATCTGAATGAGATCGTAGCTTTCGTCAATGGGCGCGGTGTCATGCCCCATGGTCAGAAGCAGGATCAGCACCAGCGTGGCGATGGCCGCGGGCAGGGCGATCCAGAAATTGCCCTTGAATTTGTCCTTCATGGCGCAGCCCTGACCATTGCAGGCGGCGATGGTGGTGTCGGAGATGAAGGAGAGGTTGTCGCCGAACATGGCGCCGCCCATGACGCTGGCCACGCACAAAGGCAGGCTGAAGCCGGAGGCGGCCGAAACCGCCACGGCGATGGGCGTGATGAGCGTGATGGTGCCCACCGACGTTCCCATGGAAAGCGACACGAAGCAGCTGACCACGAACAGCACCGCCACCGCCAGCTTGGCCGGGGCGATGGACAGCAGGAAGTAGGCCACAGCCTCGGCGCTGCTGCGCCCGGTGACACCCACGAATATGCCCGCCGCCAGGAAGATCAGGATCATGGTGACGATGTTCTTGTCGCCGATGCCCTGGCCCATAAGGGCCAGCTTTTCGTCAAAGGAAATACTGCGGTTTTGCAGGCAGGCCACCAAAATGGCCACCAGGAAGGCCACCACAATGGGGATCTGATAAAAGCCCATCTTCACCTTCAGCACATATTCCAGCACGATGCCCAGGCCCAAATACAGCACCAGAAACACCGCAATGGGCAGCAGTGCCGCCGCCCGGGGGGTCTTGTTTTCGTTCATTGTACTTCTCTCCTAAAATTATCCGGATACAAGGATTCGCTGCGCTCCTTAAACAGCGCAGCGAATATAGAATAGCATAAATTTTTCGTAAATACAACCGGTTTCGCCTAATTCCTTCCGCTTTTGCGGAAAATATGAATGTCGAAGCTGATACGGCAATCCAGCTGCGTCAGCTCCTCCAGGCGCCGGATACCATCCCGGGGGGTGTTCCAAAAATAGGGCGTCATTTGAAACAGAGCCCAAATATCCTCCCGGCAGGGCATGTGGATGACCTCCTCCACATGCCGCACCTCCATGCTGTCGAAGCCCTCGTAGGGCACCTGCTTTACCTCGTTTATATAAGGCCGGTCGTAGAGGATCTCCTTCAGCTCCCACAGATGCTTTTCCGACGGCACCACATAGAGAAGCCCGCCGCCGCTTCGTAAGACCCGGCGAAACTCCTCCGCCGCCATGGGTGAAAAGCAGTTGATAATCAGGTCCGCACTCCCCGCCGCCATGGGCAGGCGGTACGACGAGGCCACGGCAAATTCAATGGCCTTTTCCCTCTTGGCTGCCCGGCGCAGGATGAACTTGGATATGTCCGTCCCTGCCATCCGCGGGGCCTTGCCGGCATCCTGCAGGGCGCGATAGATACCGTCGGTGTAGTATCCTTCACCGCACCCGGCATCCAGCACCGTAGGGGCCTCTCCGGTCATGGAAACGGCCAAGGCGCACAGTGCCTCCCGCAGGGGAGCGTAATAACCCTTTCCTAAAAAGACGGACCGGGCGGCGGCCATGGCCTTGTCATCTCCCGGGGCCTTCGAATGCTTCCGGTTCGCCGGCAGCAGGTTGCAGTACCCTTCCTTGGCCCGGTCGAAGCTGTGGCCCGCCGGGCAGATATAGCGCCGCTCCTCCCGCTGCAGAGCCGCTGCACACACCGGGCAGATGAAAAGGCTCCTCATAGCATCTCCTTATTGGCCGTTACATCGTGAATCCATTTTCGGCTGCGTACCCGGTAGATGCACAGGGGCATCTTGGCGACAGACTCCGTCTGCATGGCCAGGGCAATAGGCCAGATGCCGGTTTTCAGCACCAGGGCACACAGGGCTGTCAGAGGCAGGCAGACGATCCACTGAGGTGCCAGATCCAGTGCAGCGCTCCACAGCACATCACCTCCGGAGCGCAAAACGCCCGTGATGCTGGAGATGGAGTAGGCGTGCAGGGGGATGGAGGCGAAGCTGGTCACAGCCAGGGCCGCCGCAATGGTGGCGGACTCGCCGAAGAGCTTAAACATCGGAAATACCACCGGCAAAAACAGTGTGGGCAGCAGCGCCAGGGCAATGGCTGCCAGCACCGTGCCGGACACGACGGTAAAGCGCAGCAGAGCCTTGCTCAGAGACATAATATCCTCCTCGCTCTGCCCCTCGCCGATGGCCTTGCCCACCAGCACCGCCGTGGCGGCGCCCAGGCCGAAGCAGAACACCAAAAACAGCCGCCCCAGATTTCCCATCACGGCGTTGGCCGCCAGCATCTCCACGGAGTTTTCCGTGTAGCCCAGAATCACCGTCAGCATACTGTTTCCCATGCCCCAGCAGGCCTCATTCAGCACCACCGGGGAGGCATATTTCAGAAACCTACGCAGCATATCCCAGCCGGGCCGGACAAAGGCGGCCCACTGCATGCGAATACGTTTGTC
>ERZ827520.3748-NODE-3748-length-11995-cov-2.827052_pt1 | contig 11995 bp, 9 predicted proteins | sample MGYA00519581_ERZ827520 | MGnify/ENA primary metagenome ERZ827520 (study PRJEB31778, sample SAMEA3449339) | human gut metagenome | biome: human gut; feature: human-associated habitat; material: faeces | place: United Kingdom | collected 2010/2012 ...
ACTGAGGTCTACAGCCGCATCACCGGCTACTACCGCCCCGTGCAGAACTGGAACGCCGGTAAGACCCAGGAGTACAAGGAGCGCAAGGAATACGTCATCGACCACTCCGTGCTCAAGCACAACGGGCCGATCGAGGAGACCGCTCCCAAGGCCGAGGAGCACACCGCGAAGAACGGCGAGCATGAGGGCGAAGTCCACGCCAGCGCGAGAGCGATGCTCTTCGCAACGCCGACCTGCCCCAACTGCCGCATCGCCTGCTCCTATCTTGATAAGGCCGGCTTCAAGTATGAGAAGCTGATGGCCGGGGACAATGTTGAGCTTGCACTCAACTACGGCGTCAAGCAGGCTCCGACCCTTGTCATCACCGACGGCGAGAGCTTCGAGAAGTTCGCTGGCGCGGGCGCTATCAAGGAATTCCTGAACACTCAGGCGTAAGCGATCACCTATAATAAAAAATCAAAGCCCGGATAAAACCGGGCTTTGTTATTGAGGATGTATGAATATGATCTATGATGTAATAGTTATCGGCGGCGGCCCCGCGGGGCTCACCGCGGCGACATATATAAGGCGCGCGGGCAAGAGCGTGCTGGTCATCGAGAAGGCCGCCTTCGGCGGACAGATCACGCGCAGCAGCAATGTTGAGAACTTCCCCGGATATATCTCCGTCAGCGGCGCGCAGATAGGCGATATGCTGCTTGAACAGGCGATGAACCAGGGCGCGGAGGTCGAGCTTGAGGAGGTCGTGTCCGTGTCCGCCGCGGGCGAGGAGAAGACCGTAGTCTGCGCGTCCGGTGCGGAATATACTTGCCGCGCGCTCATAATTGCGACCGGCGCGAAGCCGCGCACCCTCGGCCTTGAGAACGAGGAGCGGCTCACCGGCAGCGGCGTGTGCTATTGCAGCGTGTGCGATGGTGCATTCTTCGCCGGGCAGGATGTCGCCGTCTCGGGCGGCGGCAACAGTGCGCTCTCCGACGCGATGCTGCTGAGCGAAATTTGCCGCAAGGTGTATCTCATCCACCGGCGCGGCAGCTTCCGCGGCGAGGCAATGCTCGTCGAGGCGCTGCGCGGCAAGGCCAATGTGGAGTTCGTGCTCGATGCGAAGATAAGCGCGCTGATCGGCGGGGACGAGCTCTCCGGTGTCGAGGTCGAGCAGGGCGGCGAGCGCCGTGTGCTGCCGGTGTCCGGGCTCTTCATCTCCATCGGCCGCGCGCCCGATACCGAAGTTTTCAGCGGGCTCATCTCTCTCGACAAGGGCGGCTACGCCGCCTCGGGCGAGGACTGCCTGACCGTCTGCCCCGGCGTTTTCGTCGCGGGCGACTGCCGCGCAAAGTCCGTCCGCCAGCTCACGACCGCCATGTCCGACGGCTCCGTCGCGGCGCTCGCAGCCTGCGCATGGCTGGATAAGTAAGGTGAATATTGAAAAATCACAGGCTGCACGAATTTCCGTGCCGCCTGTGATTTTTCATTTCTGCGGAGCAAAGTAGTGCGCCTGGGCGTAGGCGAAGCTTTCATTGAAGCGGCGCGCGGCCTCGATGCTGAGCGCGTCCTTTGGGCGCATCATGTCAAAGGCGTGCATATCCGTCTCATAAACATCCACGCTCGCGGGTATACCGCAGTCCTTGAGCCGACGGATATACTCCAGCGTCTCGGCGTAGAACGGTTCGCCGGTGCTGACGAAGGTGTACGCCGGGGGCAGCCCCTCCATGTTCTCAACGCGGGCGGGCGCGGCGTATGGCGGCAGCGTCTCCCGGTCGGTGCCGCGCAGATAGCAGCGCCATCCGAAGTGGTTCTTCCACGTGTTCCACACGCGCCCGTGGTTATCGCGCGAGGTTTCGGTGTCCCGGTCGTCAAGCATCGGGTAGAGCGGCATCTGAAAGGCGACGTTCACCTCTCCAGTGTCCCGCGTCTTGATGCAGACCGCGGCGCACAGGCCGCCGCCCGCGCTCTCGCCGCCGACCATGAGCTGATCCTCACGCACCCAGAGCTCCGCCGCGTGCTCCTTCATGTAAAGCAGCGCAGCGTAGCAGTCGTCTATCGCCGCGGGGTACGGCGAAAACGGCGCGAGCCGGTAGCCGGGGGAGACGACGACAGCGCCAAAGCTCTTCACTAACTCAACGGCGCGGGAGATGTATACCATCTCCTTCATGCCGGAAATGTACCCGCCGCCGTGGATCCACAGCACTCCCGCCGCCGGGGCAGAAAGCTCCTCCGGTGACAGCACCAGTGCAGGGATGCGCCGGGCTCCTGAGGGAATGTAAATTTTCTGCACCCGTATTCCCGGGCAGGGCTTCATTATAAGCATAGGCCGCTCCTGATGTGGTTTCTTATAATGTATATTACATCAAAAGTACGCACGGCGCAAGGCAGGCTTTATTTTCGCACTATTCAAACCGGCGCGGTCATGGTAGAATAGGACAAAACTCAAAAACGAGAGGTCACATATGAAATACAAATGCCTTGTCTTCGACCACGACGACACTGTCGTGAACAGCACCGCGACGATACACCACCCCTGCTTTCAGGAATACCTCAACTCGCGCTACCCCGGACGCACCTGCTCACTCGAGGATTACTTCAAGAAGAACTTCGCCCCCGGCTTTGTCGAGATGTGCCGCGAGGAATACGGCATGGACGACGCCGCGCTGCAGGACGAGCTTGAATACTGGCGCGCCTACGTGGAGAAACACATCCCGCTCGCCTACCCCGGCATCCGTGAGATAATGGAGCGTCAGAAGGAGGAGGGCGGGCTTATATGCGTCGTGTCCCATTCGCTTGAGCACAACATCCGGCGCGACTATAAGGCAAACTCTCTGCCCGAGCCCGACGCCGTCTACGGCTGGGACTATCCGCCCGAACAGCGCAAGCCCGCGCCGTTCCCGCTCGAGGATATAATGGAGCGCTTCGGCCTTTCCGCGGGCGACCTGCTGATGATAGACGACCTCAAGCCCGGCTATGACATGGCGCTGAGCTGCGGGGTGGATTTCGCCGCCGTCGGCTGGGCAAACGATATAAAGTCCATCGAGGACTTCATGCGCGCCAACTGCCGCTGGTACTTCAAGTCCGTCCCGGAGCTTGCGGAGTTCCTTGATGTGTGATATGCTGCTTCGATATGTGACCCATTACTATATTTAATACTTGATATTTGTTAGGTGAACTTGACTTTTAGGCCATGGATGGTATAGTAGGTTCATATTATGTCCTGATATGGAATGAGAAGGAGCAAGCATATGGAAACTAAGCTTGAGAAAAAGTTTGGCCTGTTCACCGCGATATGCATGGTCGTCGGTATAGTCATCGGCTCCGGCGTGTTCTTCAAGGCGCAGACCGTTCTCCAGAAGACCGAGGGCAACATGCCGCTCGGCATCCTCGCATGGATCATCGGCGGCACGATAATGATAATCTGCATCCTGGCCTTTGCCGCCATGGCGCAGCGCTACGAAAAGGTCAACGGCATCGTCGACTATGCCGAGGCCACGGTCGGCAAGAAGTACGGGTATTATATCGGCTGGTTCCTGACGACGACCTATTACCCCACGCTCACGTCTGTGCTCTCGTGGCTCTCCGCGCGCTATACCCTCGTGTTCATCACCTCCTGCTGGCCGGATTTCCCGCTGATAATCCCGGCCTCTGAGGGCGGCTGCATCATCGGGCCCGAGTGCCTCGCGCTGATGCTGTTCTATCTCGTCTGCGCGTATGTCGTGAACGCGCTCTCCCCAAAGCTTGCCGGTAAGCTCCAGACCTCCACCACCGTTATAAAGCTCATCCCGCTGTTCCTGATGGCAGTGGTCGGCGTTATCGTCGGTCTTGTAAGCCCGGCGCATATGCTCCAGAGCAACTTTGCGACCGGCGCAGTCTCCGGGAACGTCGGCGCGCCGCTGCTGGCCGCCGTCTGCGCGACGTCCTTTGCCTATGAGGGCTGGATAATCGCGACCTCCATCAATGCAGAGCTCAAGGACGCAAAGCGCAACCTGCCCAAGGCTCTTATCATCGGCGGGATAATCATCATCGTCACCTATATCTCTTACTATGTCGGCGTTGCCGGCGGCGCGACTGTCGACGTGCTGATGAACGACGGCGCGACCACCGCGTTCACGAACATCTTCGGCGGAGTGCTCGGCAATATCCTCAACCTCTTCATCGCCATCTCCTGCATCGGCACGATGAACGGCCTGATGCTCGGCTGTTGCCGCGGCATGTACTCGCTCGCCGCGCGCAATGAGGGGCCGAAGCCCGAGCTCTTCCGGCAGATAGATAAAGTCTCCAACATGCCGACGAACTCCGCCGTTATCGGCCTGCTGTTCTGCGCGGTATGGGGCACGTACTTCTACCTGTCGAACCTCGCCGGGACGTGGAGCGGAGCCGTCGCCTTCGAGGGCACCGCGCTTGAGAGCGTCCCCTTCCTGTTCGACTCTTCTGAGCTGCCGATCATCACCATTTACGCGATGTATCTGCCCATCTTCATCCAGTGGATGCACAAGGCCACCGATGAGACGGTCATGCGCCGCTTCGTCATCCCAGCGCTCGCGATAATCGGCTCACTGTTCATGGTGTACGCCTGCATCGTCGGCCACGGGCTTGCAAACCTCTGGTACCTGATAGTCTTCGCGGTGATAATGTTCATCGGCTATCTGTTCAGAAACAAGGATCTGAAATAAAGTTTTGCTGATAAATCCCGGACGGAGAAAACCGTCCGGGATTTTATAGATTTTGCCTATTCGCCGTTTCCCGAAGCTTTGGAACCGCTTTCGGTTGTTGTTAAAATCGCCAAAAATTTAATCACAAATTGTTTAATGCTCCAAAGTTTTTTCTATCCGCATTTGTTCGGTTGACTTTGCCGGTAATGCTTGCTATTATGAGATCAAAGAGGATTGGTAACGTTACCGGGAACGTTTTAGCAAAGAGGGTCAGGAGCTGTCGTACCATGACGATCAAGGACATTGCCAAGCAGTGCGGGGTCAGCGTGAGCACCGTCTCGCGCGTGCTCAACAACCGGCCTGATGTGAGCGAGGCCGTGCGCCGCAGGGTGCTCACGGTCGTCGAGGCCGAGAGCTACATTCCCAACAACAGCGCGCGTGACCTTGTCAGCCGCCAGTCGGACGCGATAGGCGTCGTCGTGCGCGGCATGGGCAACCTCTTCTTTTCGGACATGCTCAAGACCGTCAGCAGCGAGATCGACAGGAGCGGCTATAACATGGTGCTGCGCTTCATCGATTCGGACGCGGACGAGATAAAGGCCGGCGCGATCTTAGAGCGTGAGAAGAAGCTGCGCGCCCTGCTCTTCCTCGGCGGGCGCTATGATTACACCCCGGCGGAGCTTTCGCTCATCGGTGTGCCCTACGTCTGCTGCTCCTACTCCAATTGCTTCGGAACTCTCCGCGAGGAGGACTTTTCCTCCGTCACGGTGGATGACCATAAGACGGCCTATCAGGCGGTCGAATCGCTCATCAAGCTCGGGCACCGCCGCATCGCCGTCCTGCTGCCGAGCTGCAATGACCGCTCCGTCAGCGAGCTGCGCTATAATGGGTATTGCGCCGCGCTGCGCGATAACGGCATTGCCTTTGACCCTGCGCTCGTCGCCGAGACCGGCGGCGGCTTTGAAATGCCGGAGAGCTACACCGGCATGTGCCGCCTTATCGACAGCGGCGCGGACTTCTCCGCTGTGTTCACGCTGTCGGATACGATGGCGATCTCCGCAATGAAGGCACTTGAGGACCGCGGCCGCCGTGTTCCGGAGGATTGCTCCGTCATCGCGATAGACGGCCTGACCGTTTCGGAATACGTGAGCCCGACGCTGACGACCCTCGTGCAGCCTGCCGAGGAGATGGGGCGCGAGAGTGTGCGCATCCTGCTGGATATCCTCGATAACGGCGGTGCGAACCGGCATGTGCGCCTTGAGGCGAAGGTGCGCCCCGGCGCTTCCGTAAAACAGCTTTGATTTTCCGCTCCCAACGGAGCCGAAGATACAACCTCTTATGAGGACAATTTCAAAAATCTTAAAAAGGAGTAAGCAACAATGAAAAAGATCATAGCTCTGGTTCTGTGTCTGGTCATGGTTTTCGCCCTGTGTGCATGCGGCGAAAGCAATACCGCCACAACCGCACCCGTTGCTGATACCGCTACCGAGGCGCCCGCCGAAGAGCCCGCAGCAGCCGGTTCCGTCTACTACCTCAACTTCAAGCCCGAATCCGATAAAGCCTGGCAGGCTCTCGCAGAGACCTACACCAAGCAGACCGGCGTTCCCGTGACCGTCGTCACCGCCGCCTCCGGCACCTACGATCAGACTCTCACCAGCGAAATGGACAAGAGCGAAGCTCCCACCATGTTCCAGGTCGGCAACCCCGGCGCTGTCGCAACCTGGGGCGAGTACTGCCTTGACCTCACCGGCACCGATGTTTACAACGAGATGACCACCCACGCCTTCGACCAGGTCGGCGACGATGGCTTCACCTACTCCATCGGCTACTGCTACGAGTGCTATGGCATCATCGTCAACAAGGCTCTGCTTGAGCAGGCCGGCCACAGCATCGACGAGATCAAGGACTTCGAGTCCCTCAAGGCTGTTGCTGACGACATCCACGCCCGCGCAGGCGAGCTCGGCTTCGACGCTTTCTCCTCCGCAGGTCTTGACGGCTCCTCCAGCTGGAGATTCTCCGGCCACCTTGCCAATATGCCTCTCTACTACGAGTTCCGCGATGACGGCATCACCGCTCAGCCCGAGACCATTAAGGGCACCTATCTTGACAACTTCAAGATGGTCTGGGATCTGTACACCACCGATTCCGCTACCACCGGTGCTGACCTGCTCACCTCCACCGGCGACGCTTCCGAAGCTGAGTTCGGCGAGGGCAAGGCCGTCTTCTTCCAGAACGGTTCCTGGGAGTATGCAAGCCTCATCGGCGAGAAGTTCAACATGGATCCCGCAAACCTGCAGATGATCCCCATCTACTGCGGCGTTGAGGGCGAGACCGACGCAGGTCTCTGCTCCGGCACCGAGAACTGCTGGGCAGTCAACTGCGAAGCAGACGAAGAGGACATCCAGGCTACTCTCGACTTCATGAAGTGGGTCGTCACCTCCGATGAAGGCACCACCATGCTCGCCGAGGAGTTCGGCCCCTGCCCCTTCAAGTCCGCAAAGACTCCTGAGAACGTCTTCTTTGCTGATGCTGCAAACCTCACCAACGAGGGCAAGTACGTTGTGACTTGGGCATTCAACTTCACTCCCGCTGTTGATGACTGGCGTGCCGGCGTCGTTGACGCTCTCGGCCAGTACACCGCAGGCACCGGTGATTGGGACGCTGTCGTCTCCGCTTTCGTTGACGGCTGGGCGACCCTGTACGCAAACGAGCACGCATGATTCTGCGTGACCACCGCATAAGCTAATACAAATCTTAAAGGGGGCGAGCTTTACCGCTCGCCCCTTGGTTATCACAGAGCCTCCGTCAAAGTGCTCTGCGGGTATTCCCTCTGCTGGAGGAAACAGCCGCAGCTTTCTTTGAGAAATATAACGATATAGACATATAAGAGGAGGAGACAGCTCATGAGAACCAAAACAAACAGCGGCTCGGTCGTGCTCAAGGCCGCTGCGATCGTTCTCGGCGCGTGCCTGACGATCATAGGCATGACAAGCGCGTCGGGCGATCTTGTTACAATTTTGAAGCTTGCCGGAGCGGAGGGCGGCTTTGTAAGCTTTGCAAAGACGCTTGATAAGCTCCCGCCATGGTATAACACGGCGCTGGCACTGGCAGGCCTGCTGCTTATCGGCGGGATACTGAACGGCGTTGAGTCCCGCGGGCGCAACCATTCCGCGCTCAACTCCAAGCTCATCCGCCGCCCGGTGCAGAGGATGTTCCTGCTGTTCCTCGCGCCGACCTTCGCGGCCTTCTGCATCGGCTTTCTCTATCCTTTTGTCAGGGGCATCTTCCTGTCCTTCTGCCGGTTCAAGACCACCAGCAAATGGACATGGGTGGGCTTTGACAACTACATAAACGCCTTTCAGGACAGCACCTTTGTCCACGCCTTCTGGTACACGGCGCTCTTCGCGCTCGTGTCGCTGCTGCTGATAAACGTGCTCTCCTTCGCCGTCGCCTACGCGTTGACGCGCGGAATCAAGGGCACGAACATCTTCCGTACTGTGTTCTTCATGCCGAACCTCATCGGCGGCATCGTGCTCGGCTATATCTGGGCGATGATCTTTGACGGCATCCTTCTGCGCTACGGCACCTCGATACTCCTCAAGACGGAGTACGGCTTCTGGGGCTTGCAGATACTGATGGCGTGGCAGCAGATAGGCTACATGATGATAATCTACATTGCAGGTCTCCAGGCCGTACCGGAGGATATCCTCGAAGCCGCGCGCATCGACGGCGCAAGCTCATGGCAGACGCTGTGGAAGGTCACGATCCCGAACGTCATGCCGTCCATCACTATATGCACCTTCCTCACGCTCACCAATTCCTTCAAGCTCTTCGACCAGAACCTCGCGCTCACAGCGGGCCGTCCATTCGTACAGGCCGGGGGCGAGACGCTCAAAACAACAGAAATGCTCGCGCTCAATATCTATAACGCATTCTATGCCAGCTCCACGAACCGCGGCATGGGTCAGGCCAAGGCCGTCGTGTTCTTCATACTCGTGAGCGTCATAAGCATTCTCCAGCTCAAATCCAGCAGAGACAAGGAGGTTCAGCAGTAATGGCAAGGACAAATACACTCAACAGCAAATCCAACCGCGGCAAGACCGCGCTGACCGTGCTCTTTGCCGCCGTCGCGCTGTTTTACCTCATGCCCATTATCCTTGTTCTGATAAACTCCTTCAAGGATAACGCCCATGTAAACACCGAGACCTTCGCCCTGCCGAACAGCGAATCCTTTGTCGGCTTTGCAAACTACGAAAAGGGCATGACCTTCGGCAGCTACCCTTTCCTCAAGTCCGTGTTCTACAGCCTGCTCATAACGGTCATTTCCTCGGCGCTGATACTCATCTGCACTTCGATGGCCGCGTGGTACATCTCCCGTGTCGGCACGCTTTTCAGCAAGATAGTGTACTATCTCTGCGTGTTCTCCATGGTCGTCCCGTTCCAGATGGTCATGTTCAATCTCGCAAAGACGGCGGACACCCTGAAGCTGAACGCGCCGTGGACGATCCCGATAATCTACCTCGGCTTCGGCGCGGGGCTTGCGGTGTTCATGTTCTCAGGCTTTATAAAAAGCATTCCGCTCGAAATCGAGGAAGCCGCGGCGATAGACGGCTGCGGGCCTATCCGCACGTTCTTCTTCGTCGTTCTCCCTATGCTCAAGCCCACGCTCATTTCTGTCGGCGTGCTTGAGATAATGTGGATCTGGAACGACTACCTCCTCCCCTATCTCGTCCTCGACAGAAAGCAGTACATGACCATACCTATCCACATCCAGTACCTCAAGGGCAGCTACGGCTCCGTTGACATGGGTGCGACGATGGCAATGATAATGCTGAGCATAATCCCCGTTATCGTGTTCTATCTCAGCTGCCAGAAGCACATCATCAAGGGCGTCGCCGCCGGTGCGGTCAAGGGCTGATACATTACATATTTCTTCACATTCCGAAAAGCAGGTGATCTTCATGAACCGTTCAAGCGGTGTTCTCATGGCCATGAGCTCTCTGCCGTCCAATTACGGCATCGGCACGATGGGCAAATGCGCTTATAAATTCGTTGATTTTCTCAAGGCCGCCGGGCAGAAGTACTGGCAGTTCCTCCCGCTTGGTACCACGAGCTATGGGGACAGCCCCTATCAGTCCTTCTCCTCCTTCGCAGGGAACCCCTATTATATCGACCTCGACCTTCTCATAAAGGACGGGCTCCTCAAGCGCAGCGAGCTTGAGGGCATCGACTGGGGCAGCGACCCGGAGCATGTGGACTATGGCCGCATCTTCGAAAACCGCTACCGCGTCCTGCGCCTTGCCTATGAGCGCGGCGCGGAAAAGCTCTCCGCGGAGCTTGAGAGCTTCCTCCGTGAAAACGGCTGGCTCGAAAACTATGCGCTCTACATGTCCCTCAAGTCTCACTTCGGCATGCTCAGCTGGACCGAGTGGCCGGAGGAGGACATCCGTCTGCACAAGCCCGAGGCCGTTGCGAAATACTCGGACCTGCTGCGCGACGAGATAGCTTTCCATGTGTTCATCCAGTACCTCTTCTTCAAGCAGTGGGACGCCCTGCGCAGCTATGCGCGCGAGGCCGGGGTGAGCTTCATCGGCGATATCCCCATATATGTTCCGCTGGACTCCGCCGATGTGTGGAGCGAGCCGCGCTTCTTCCAGCTCGACAAGGACAATGTCCCCACAGAGGTCGCCGGTGTTCCGCCAGACGACTTCACCGAGGACGGCCAGCTCTGGGGCAACCCCCTGTATGACTGGGACGCCATGAAGGCCGACGGCTACGGCTGGTGGATCCGCCGTATCGACGGCGCAAAGAAGCTCTATGACGTGATACGCATAGACCATTTCCGCGGCTTCGAGAGCTACTGGGCTGTCCCGAGCGATGAGACGACCGCGAAGAACGGGCACTGGAAGCCCGGCCCCGGCATGGATCTTGTCGGCGTGCTGACCTCATGGTTCCATGATCTTAGCTTCATCGCCGAGGACCTCGGTTACACCACCCCCGGCGTCAGGGCGCTGCTTGCAGATTCGGGTCTGCCCGGCATGAAGGTGCTGCAGTTCGCGTTCGACGCGCACGGTGAGTCGGATTTTCTGCCGCACAAGTGCACGCGAAACAGCGTCTGTTATATCGGCACTCACGATAATGACACCGTGAAGGGCTGGCTCGAGACCGTCTCCGCCGCCGACCGGAAGTTTGCCGAGCGCTATATGCACATCACCCCTGACGAGGGCTGGTGCTGGGGCATGATACGCGCAGGCATGTCGACAGTGTCCGACCTCTTCGTTGTGCAGATGCAGGATATCCTTGAGCTGCCCGGCAGCGCGAGGATGAACACCCCCGGCACACTCGGTACGAACTGGCAGTGGCGCATGCTCCCCGGCGCTGACAACAAGCGTCTCGCAAAGCGCCTGCGCGTGTACACCGAGACCTTCCGCCGCCTGTAATTTCAGTCTTTTCTCATTTCTTCTTTTTCCTTTATCAAGGCGCCCCTGCCAGACGGCAGGGGCGCTGACTTTTTATATATGCGGCGGGGTCAGTTATATATCCTGATCATCTCGTTATATATCTTCATTATGCCGTGAAGGACGTCGAACTGGTTGAAGTCCCCGTAATAGGCGAGGTTTATCTCGCGCATCATGCTCAGGTTCTCGACCGGCAGGACGGTGATCTTCCCCTTGCGCAGCTCGTCAAGGCAGACGCTGCGGGCAAGGATCGACACGCCGAAATCGCGGCGGATCAGGTCTTTGATCGTCGCCATATTGTCGACCTCGAGGACGACGTTAAAATCGTTGATGCTCATGTTGTTGCTCTCAAGGTGGGCGACGAAGAGGTTGCGGGTGTTCGAGTCCGGCAGGCGGAGGATCATGCGCTCCTTCTTAAGCTCGTTGAGAGTGACCATGCTGCGGCTGGCAAAGGGGTGGTTCGTCGAGACGGCGAGGACAAGATAGTCCGTATCGAGCAGGAGATAGTGAATGCTTGGGTCGGGCACACGCCCCTCGACGATGGCGAGATCCAGCTCATAGGTCTTGAGCATTGTATAAAGATTATTTATGGAGTCCGTAATCATTTTAATGCTTGTGCCCTCGTTTTCGGCACAGTATTTCGCCAGAGCCTCGGCGATAGCGTTGCTCTCGGCGGTATGCGTGATGCCGATAGTCAGATGCGTTGCCCGGCTCTTGTCGTCCCGCATGCTCTGATAGAAGTTGTTATAAAGCCCGACTATCTTTTTGGCGAATTTCACGGCCTCCTCGCACTGCCGGGTGACCAGAAGCTCGCCGTTTGCGTGCTCAAAGAGCTTCACTCCCAGCTCACTCTCGAGCGCCTTGATATGCTGGCTGACAGCCGGCTGCGTTATAGACAGCTGC